>SDGW01000323.1_pt1 | contig 20386 bp, 22 predicted proteins | sample 2873831 | NCBI WGS metagenome assembly SDGW01 (sample SAMN08132700, study PRJNA421101) | hypersaline lake metagenome | isolation source: celular fraction 0.22 microns magnesium sulfate-rich crust from ephemeral... | place: Spain: Penahueca Lagoon, Toledo | collected 2011-07
GGGGTCGCCTCCGGCGACCCCCGCTTGCAAAAACGTGGGCGAAAAACACCCGCAAGCGCGCCTCCGGCGCGCTTGCGGTGAAACGGCTCGCTTCGCTCGCCGTATGCTCCTGCAACCGCATGCAACCCTCGATTCCGTCGCGAAACCTTGAGACGCCGGGCCGTCGAAAGCGGGGCATGGACCGTCCCATCGTCGCGCTCGTGCTCGCCGGCGGCACGGGCACGCGCCTGTACCCGGCCAGCCGGTCGGACCGGCCCAAGCAGTTCCAGTCGTTCGGCCGGGAGCAGTCGCTCCTGGCTGAAACCGTCGAGCGCGCCGGCTTCGTCGACGAGACGTACGTCCTCACGCGGGAGTCGTTCGCCGACGAGGTCCGGGATCGGGCGCCCGGCGCCGCCGTGCTGACCGAACCGGAACCGAAGGACACCGGGCCGGCGCTGGCGTACACGGCGCATCGAATCAGAGAGCAGATGGGCGACTGCGTCCTCCACGTGCTGCCGAGCGACCACCACGTCGCTGGCGACTTCGAGTCGACGGCCCGGCGGGCGGCCCGAACCGCAGTCGAAACGGAGGGGCTCGTGACCATCGGGATCGAACCGGACAGGCCCGCGACGGGCTACGGGTACATCGAGCCCGGGACCGATCGGGGCGACTACGCCGACGTCGAGCGGTTCCACGAGAAGCCCGACGCGGATGCGGCGGCCGAGTACGTCGACCGGGGCTGGTACTGGAACGCGGGGATGTTCGCGTGGACGCCGGATAGCTTCCTCCGGGAGGCCCGCGACTCCCCGCTCGGTGACCTGGTCGCTGCACTGGAAACGGGGGGCGCCGCGGAAGCGTTCGACGCCGTCGACCCCGTCAGCGTCGACTACGCGGTCCTCGAGCGGTCCGACGAGGTCGTCGTCGTACCCGCCGGCTTCGAGTGGGACGACCTCGGCGCGTGGGACGCGGTGGGACGGATCGCCGACGCCGACGAGGACGGAAACGCCGTCCTCGGAGAGGCGCTGACCGTCGACGCCGCTGACAACGTCGTCGCCACGGACGGCCACGTCAGCCTCGTCGGGATCGAAGATCTCGTGGTCGCTTCCTACGGCGACCGGACGCTCGTCGTCCCGAAGTCGGACGCCCAGCGCGTCCGCGAAGTCGTGGCTGAACTGCGCAAGCGGGACCGGTTCTGACTGTCGAGGGTCGGAAGAAAAAGCGAAGTCAGGAACGGCGGCCGCGTCGAAACAGCGTGTCCACTCGCGGGCCGCGGGGCGGGCTCAGCCCCAGAAGTTGTCGCGGCTGCCGAGGCGCTGGCGGTCGGGCTCGTCGTTCTCGTCGGCGGACGCGCCGTCGGCCTCGTCGGCGTCTGCTTCGTCGCCGTCGCCAGCGTCGTCCGCTTCGTCGGCCTCGTCCTCGTCGAGTTCCAGGCGCTCCAGTTCCTCGGCGCGGGCGTGGTTCGAGCGCACCTTGGTCACCTTGACGCGGGCCTTCGCCGGCGGGAGGACGCCGTCCACCATGATGATGAACCCGTCGCCGGTCCGACCGACGCCGGCGCCGCTCTCGTGGATGTCCTCGACCTCGACGACGACCTCCTCGCCGGGCTGGACCGGCTGGCTCTTGAGGTCCTCGATGGGCTGGTTGTAGTGGTTGCACCACTCCTTGCCACCCCGGTCGCCGTAGTGGGTGCAGCCCATGCCCTCGATCCGCTCGGTGAACTCGGGGCACTCGTCCGCGAGTGGACAGTCAGCCATGAATCTCGCTAACGGACCCGACGCTAAAACAGTTGCGTCGTGGCGTTGCCGGGGAACGCGCCGCCTTCGCCCGGTCACGGCGACCGCCGGAAGCGGGGGCTACACCGGGCGGACCCGGGAGCCGAACTCGTCGTCCGGATCGACGACGATCGCCACGGTGGGCCCGTCGACGTCGGTCGGGCACTCCCGGGCCTGTTCGACGGCGTAGGTCACGGACTCGGTCTGGTTCCGATCCCGGTCGAGGTGCAGGAAGAGATGCATCGGGACCGTCGCGCCGCCGCCGATGCTCTGGGGATGGCCGTACTCCTCTCCGGGGGACCGGAGCTGGACGTACCCCTCGCGCTGGACTGTGCCGTTCCGGTCGGTCACGCAGGCCTCCACCCGGGGCGGATCGAGCGCGCGGCGGAAGACGAACTCGTTGGTCGCCGTGAGGGTCCCGACCCGCCGCTCGACGCCGGGGACGTAGTCGTCGGGGTGGTCTCCGGTCGGCGGTTGGACAGTGATCGACTCGTTGGTCTCAAGGCCGTAGGTCACGCCGCCGCCGACGGCGTCGGCACCGACGAGGACGAGGCTGACCACGGCCAAGACGGCCACGACCGACGCCGCGGTCCGGACCGGCAGGGCGAACCCGCGCTCGCGCAGGAGGTAGCCGAGGCCGACGAACAGCGCCGCCGAACCCGCGAGCAACAGGAACGTGCCGGTCTCCTCGATCGGGTAGCTGTCGGCGACGTACCAGAGGAAGACGAGGTACGCGCCGCCGGAGAGCGCGAAGGCCACTGCGTCGAGGACGTCCCGCTCGGTCGCCACGCCGACGGCGAAGAACGCGGCGAACGCGATGAACAGCAGGGCGGCCTTGACCGTGATCGACAGGCCGAACACGAGGTCCTGTACGAAGTAAATCAGCGCGGCGATCGCCAGCGCCACGCCGATGGCGTAGAGGAGTTTGCCGCTGTCGAACTCGATGTCCATGCGTACCGTCCACCACAGAGCCAGTTGTTATCACTGTTCTCGTGGGTTCGACTGTGGTTTGAGCGACCGCTGCGGGAGAACTGCTGCGAGCAACTGCGAAGAAGATCAGTCCCCGGCCGCAGATTGCCCGGACCCGGTACCAGCACTTGCCGACAGCGGGGTGCGCTCGACCACGGTCCCGTCGTAGGTCGGGTACTGCTCGACGATTTCGCCTTTCTCGACGTCGCCCTCCTCGACCATCTCCTCCAGGAGCCACCAGGCGAGTTCGACGTGGTCGGATTTGACTACGTAGAACTCCTCGGGGACGCCCAGTTCCTGCAGGCGGGCCTCGGAGACCCAGGCCTTGCCGTAGACGAGAGTACCGTCGTCGGTGACCTCGTCGAACTCCCGGCGGATCGTCCGGGCCATGCGCTTCAGCCGTGAGCGGTGCTGGGCGGCGTCCTTGAAGACGGAGGTACAGAAGTACACCTTCTCGTGGTCGCCCATGGTATCGAGGATCTCGTGGCTGCCCTCGACGGCGCTCATGTGGTCGTCCTTGAGCTCGAAGCCCTCCTCCTGCATCCGGCGGTAGTTGCCGTCGGACATCTCGAACTCGTTGATGTTGCAGAAGTCGGCGGCGCCCTCGTCGAGGAACTCTAGGAACTCCTCCTCGGCGCGGATGCCGGGGACCTCGAAGGCCGGCGTCAGGCCCTCCTCGCGCGCGATGTAGAGGATCTCCTCCCACTCGGTGTCGTGGAGGTCCCCCCACTGCTCGACGGGCGGATGGAAGCGGATCTCGTCGAGGCCGGCCTCGCTGAGCCGTCGCATGTTCTCCCGGTCGCCCGTGATGCCGGTGTAGAGGTGCGTGTGGTGGTCCTCGCCGAACTCGTCTTTCAGCAGTTCGAGGTAGTGGCAGGTCCGGTCCAGCGCCTCCTGGGGTTCGCCGCCGGTGATGGAGGTGCCCAGCGCGTCCATCAGCTTGGCCTCGGCGATGACGTCCTCGTCGTCCTCGACGGGCCGCTCGTTGGCGTACACCTGGTCGACGTTCTTGCGGTTCTCCCCGAGCGGACAGTAGAAGCAGTCCCGCTGGTCGCAGTACCCGTAGACGAAGAGCACCATCTTGCCGCCTTTCGCGCACTGCTCGCAGCCCTCGGAGATCATTCGGTACCCGGGATTCCCGTCCCAGCGGCAAAAGTCGTGCGTTCCCGGATCGGTTGTTACAGTTCGTTCGTCAGTTGGATTACCGTAAATATTTGTTCGTGTGCGGACGTGTCACCCGTATGGACACCGCCATCGGGACGGCGCAGGCCGCGGCCGACGACGGATCGCTGGCCGGCGAGCGGGCCGCGTCGGGCGCCGTGGCCGAACTCCCCGGAGACCGCGTCGACTTCTGTCAGGTGTTCTGCTCGGTCGACTACGACTACGAGCGGGTCGTCGGTGCCGTCAGGGACGTCGTCGGAGCGGACGCGGAGCTGATCGGCTGTTCGGCCGCCGAGACGTTCACGGAGGACAGCGTCGAGGAGGGCGCCGTCGCCGTCGCCGCCGTCGCCAGCGACACGCTGACCGTGTTCACCGGCTCCGGCGCGGGCCTGAGCGACAACGTCCGCCGAGCGGTCCGGGAGGCCGTCGACGACCTGCCCGGCGACGTTGAAGGCTACCCATACCGCTCGGCGATCACGCTCCACGACGGGCTCTCCAGCGTCGGCGAGGAGCTGGCCATCGTCTGCCAGCAGAAACTCGGCCCCGAGGTGACCGTCGCGGGCGGGGCCGCCGCAGACGACCACCTCATGCAGGCGACCCACGTGTTCCACGGCGACCGGGTCCTCGAGGACGCCGTCGTCGTCGCCCTGATCGCCGGCGAGGAGCGGCCCGTGGTCTCCGTCGCCCACGGCCACGAGCCGCTCTCCGAGCCGGTGGAGGTCACCAGCGCCGACGAGCGCCGGGTCCACGAACTCGGCGGGCGACCGGCCTTCCAGGTGTGGAAAGACGCCGTCAGGGAGTCCGTCCGCGAGGAGTTCGGCGTCGACGTCGACGGGCTGGACGCCGACGACCAGCTGCTCCAGCGGATCCTCTGCGAGTACGAGTTCGGCATCGACCAGGGCGAGCGGTACAAGATGCGGTGGCCGTGGATCCAGGCCGAGACCGGCGACACGCTCCACTTCGCCGTCGACGTCCCCGAGGGGACCGTCCTCCGGGTGATGCACGGCACCGACGAGGAGCAGGTCGAGTCCGCGCGGGCGACCGCCCGACGGGCGCTCCGGGCCGCCGGCGACACCGAGATGGCCGGCGGGTTCATCTACGACTGCGCCTGCCGGGGCATCGTCCTCGGCGACGAGTTCCCGCGGGCCGTGGCCGCCATCGACGACGAGCTCGAGCTACCCTTCTCCGGGTTCGAGACGTACGGCGAGACGTGCATGGGGCCGGGCGAGTTCAGCGGCTTCCACAACAACACGACCGTCGCGCTACTGCTTCCGAAGTGATGGACCACGAGGACCTCGTCGCCGCGTTCAGCCAGACCGTCGGCGTCGAGAAGGCCGACCGGCTGATCACCGAGGCCGCCGAGGACCTCGGCATCGAGCCCGGCGGGACCTACAGCGACGGCGAGATCGACGACGTCTGCGACACCATCCAGCGCTCCGGCGACGGCTACGTCCGCCTCGTGGCCAACGAGGTGCGCGTCCGCCTGCAGGCCCGCCGGCGCTTCGACGCCCTGCTCGACGAGATCACCGATCCCGTGGTGACCGTCGCCTTCGAGTCCACCCGGCCCATCGTCACCGCCGTCAACCCCGCCTTCGAGGAGACGTTCGGCTACGGCCCTGAAGCCGTCGGCGAGCCGCTGGCCGAGCTGATCGTCCCCGAGGACCGCCGCCGGGACGCCGTCGACCGGTGGCTCCGCGCCGACCCGGACGACGGCGGCGTCGAGGTCGAGCGCCTGACCGCCGACGGCGACCGCCGGACCCTCCTGTTCCGGCCCGTGGTCGTCACCCGCGGCGACGGCCGGATCGAGGGCCACGGCATCTACACCGACATCACCGAGCGCAAGCGCCGCGAGCGCCGATTGCGCCACCAGAACGAGCAGCTCGAGCAGTTCGCCGGCGTCGTCTCCCACGACCTCCGCAACCCCCTCCAGGTCGCCCAGGGGCGGGTGGAGGCGGCCCTCGCCGACGCCGACGACGAGCGCGTCCGCGAGCACCTCGAGGCCGTCCAGAGCGCCAACGACCGCATGGAGCGGCTCATCGACGACCTGCTCACGCTCGCCCGCGAGGGTCAAGTCGTCGAACGCCAGACGCCCGTGCGACTCAACACCGTCGTCGACGACGCCTGGACCGCCGTCGACTCGCCCGAGGCCGCGCTGGAGGTGGACTGCGAGCACACCATCGCCGCGGACCGGTCACGGCTCCAGCAACTGCTCGAGAACCTCCTGCGAAACGCCGTCGAACACGGTTCGACGAGCCCTCGCTCGACTTCGTCTCGCGAGGACGCCGTGGAGCACGGCTCCACGAGCCCTGACTCGCAGGCTCGTCAGGACGCCGACGAGCACGGCACGGACGCCGACGGGTCGGTGACCGTCCGTGTCGGCGGCCTCGACGACGGCTTCTACGTCGAGGACGACGGCCCGGGCATCCCCCCGGAGGAGCGCGAGCGCGTGTTCGAGCACGGCTACACCTCCCGGACGGACGGCACCGGGCTCGGCCTCGCCATCGTGGAGGCCATCGCCGACGCCCACGAGTGGGACGTGACAGTCCGCGAGGGCGTCGACGGCGGCGCCCGCCTCGTGATCACCGGCGTTACCGTGCTCTGATCGACTCGGCCGCGGCGGAAGGCATTATACGGACCCGTCGTGAAACGTCGAACGATGCTGCTGGTGCTGTGTGTCGACCTCGACGACGACCTCGGCCGCAAGACCGGCTTCGACACGCCGGTGATCGGCCGCGAGGCAGTCAAAGAGGCCGCCGTCGCGCTCGCCACCGCGGACCCCGAGGACTCCGACGTCAACGTCCTCTTCGAGGGGATCCACATCTACGATTCCATCACCGACGAGGCCGTGGAGGTCGCCGCCGTCACCGGGACCGAGACCGGCGACGTCGCGGCCAACCGCGCGGTCGGGGAGGAGGTCGACACCGTCCTCGCGTCGCTGGCGACCGGCGAGGACGTCCGCGCGCTGCTGGTCACCGACGGCGCCCAGGACGAGTCCGTCGTGCCCGTCATCCGCTCGCGGATCCACATCGACGGCGTCCGCCGCGTCGTCGTCCGCCAGGCCCAGGACCTCGAGTCGATGTACTACACGATCAAGCAGGTGCTCGACGACCCCGAGACCCGCGGGACCATCCTCGTCCCGCTCGGGATCCTGCTGTTGATCTACCCGCTGGCCATCCTCGCCGACGCGCTCCAGCTACCGGGGTCGTCGCTGGGGATCATCTCCGGCCTGCTCGGCCTGTACGTCCTCGCGCGCGGGCTGGGCGCCGAGGAGACGCTGGACGGCACCGTCGAGCGACTGCGCTCCGGGCTGTACGCCGGCCGCGTGACGATCATCACCTACGTCGTCGCCGCCGCCCTGCTGGTCATCGGCGGCGTCAGCGGCGCGCAGATGCTGAACCAGTTCCCGACCGCCTCCGCGCTGGAGGTGCTCGCCGCGATGGTGTACGGCTCGATCCAGTGGTTCGCCGCCGCCGGCGTCACCTCCAGCTTCGGCCGCGTCACCGACGAGTACCTCGCCGACAGCTTCCGGTGGCGCTACCTCAACGCCCCCTTCTACGTGCTCGCTATCGCCGTCGTCCTGCGGGCCGTCAGCGGCTACTTCCTCGGCCTCGTCGGCATCTCCCACCTCGCGATGGCCCTGACCGGCGGCACGCTACTGGGCCTCGGCAGCACGCTCGCCTTCGCCGTCGCCGAGACCCGCTTCCAGACCGATCCGGCACCGTCAAGCGGCCGGGGGTCCTGACCTCGCCCGATGTACGTCTCCAGGGCCGTCCGGACGATTCAGGAGGACCCCGTCCCCGGCGAGACCGTCGCGCTGGTGCTGGAAACCGACGACGACGCCGACCCCGACGCCGTCGCTGCGGCGGCCGAAGACGCCGGCGCTACGGTCGAGCGCTGCCTCCAGTTCGGCGACCTCGAGGTCAGCGTCGAGCAGGAGGCGGTGGAGGCGGTCTGCGAGATCGACGGCCTCACCGCCGTCCAGACTGCCGATACGATCGGCATCCACCCCGACGAGGCCGAGGAGGACGTCGACCCGGACGCGTGATTCCGGGCAGTTTTTGAGAGACCCGGCGCAAGCGAGTCGTGAGGGCACGTAGCTCAGTCCGGATAGAGCGTCGGACTTCTATCCCCGGGACGCTCGTGTCGGGGGAAGACATCCGACGGTCGTGGGTTCGAATCCCACCGTGCCCGTGAAGCCCGGTCGCGGCAGGGAACTGACCGGCGTGTGTCCCTCGGTTCAGTCGAACCCGTAGCGCTTGTGCGCCTCCTCGATGTCCACGATCTCGATCACGCGAACCTCTTCGTCCGCTTCGAGGACGTCGTAAAACGCGGTGTGTGTCCGCCCGATGTGCAACCGGTACAGTTCTTCGCCGTCGACGACCAGTTTCTCCCTGTCGCCGGATCCGGACTCCGGCCTGGGATATGGGTCGTCCGCGAGTTTTCGGAGGTTGTCCTTCACGATGCGGGTGCTCTTCTCGTCTAGCGCGGTGACGTACTCGCGGGCGTCCGCCGCGAGGAGAACCTCATAGCTCATCGAGCGACGTCAGCTCGTCGCTGTCCGCCTCGCGGACGTCCTTCGCTCGCTCGGCGAGGCGTCGGCGCTGATGCTCCTGAATCAACTCTTCGAGCAGGTCGTCGTACGTCTCGCCCGCCCCCTTGAGTTCGTTCAGCTCCTTCCACCGCTCCTCCGTGACCGGAATTCGCTTGGTGGCGTTAGACATGAATGCGCCTCTTCGTGTGCAGTCCTTACAACGCTTACAATCAAAAGGCTTTGCCGAAATGGTCGGATCGGTCGCCGTCGCGATCAATGTCCCCAGAGAACCGGGGCCTCCCACACCCACGAGATCGGTTTTTCCAATCCGTCGGTCCGCACAAACACCACTAGCTCCCCCTCGGCAACTCCCGCAGACACCCCTGGCAGTACTTCGCCTCCGCGAGGTTGTCGGTGCCGCAGGCCTCGCAGACGACGGTGTCCGCCCCGGTGTCGGGGAGCAGTTCGGCGGTCACGTCGGCGGGGCTGGGCGAGGACTCCAGATAGCCCTGCTCGCGGGCCATCTCGACGAGCTCGTCGTCGCGCAGGGCGTCGAGGCCGCGCCAGAGGCCCAGGAAGAGCAGCGTGGGCGCGACGATGACGAACACGGCGGCCCCGACGCGCAGGGCGAGTTCGGCCTGCCCGACCATAGCATGACCAGGAGCGCCAGAAGTGTGTAGTTGACGCCTGAGAAACACACCCATACCGAGATCGACCACAAGAGCGACGTTAACGGTCGGTTACCGAATCCAGCGCCAGTTGCGAAAGTCGCTAGCCAACAGTTATCTACGCTTCAAACCCGTCCTCGAACCGGAACGTCCCGTCGCGCTGCACCACGTCGCCGTCGACCTCGATGTAGGAGTCCTCGCTCATGTCGACGATCATGTCCACGTGGACGGCGGACTGGTTCTGCTTGTTGTCCTCGCCGACGGTGTCCTCGTAGGCGCGGCCGACGGCCATGTGGACGGTGTCGCCCATCTTCTCGTCGAACAGCATGTTGTAGGTGAACCGGTCGATGTCGCGGTTCATGCCGATGCCGAGCTCGCCGAGGCGGCGGGCGCCGTCGTCGGTGTTGAGGACCTCCGTGAGGACCGCCTCGTTCTTCTCGGCGGCGTGGTCGACGACCTCGCCGTCCTCGAACTCGAGGTAGACGCCCAGCACCTCGCGGCCCTGGTGGTAGAGGGGCTTGTCGAAGAGGACCTCGCCCTCGACGCTGTCGGGGACGGGCGCGGTGAACACCTCGCCGCCGGGCATGTTGTGCTCGCCGTAGTCGTTCAGCGTCGGATTGCCGGCGACGCTCATGGTGACGTCGGTGGTGTCGCCGGAGACGATGCGGACCTCGTCGGCGGGGTCCATGATCTCGACCATCTGGGCCTGGTGCTCGCGGACGGCGTCCCAGTCCTTGTTGACGGCGTCGTAGACGAACTCCTCGTAGGCCTCCGTGGAGAGCTCGGCCAGCTGGGCGTTGGCCGGCGCGGGGAACTGGGTGAGACACCAGCGCTTGGAGAGGCGCTCGTCGAGGATGGGCTGGTGGGCCTGCGAGCGGGCGGCGTTGGTCTGGGGGTCGACGTCGCTGGTCTCGGTGACGTTGTCGTTGGCCCGGATCGCGATGAACGCGTCGGACTCCTCGACCAGGGCGAGTTCGTGGTCGGGCGTCTCGAAGTCGCCGTCGTGGGCGCGCAGGTACGCCCGGCTCGCGCGGTCGCTGGCCATGACGGCGTGGGGGTTCGCCCCGACCTCGCCGATCAGTTCGTGCAGCGCGACGACGAGGTCCTCTGCGGCGGGCGGGGCGCGGACGACCACGTCGTCGCCGGGCTGGAGGTCGACTGAGTGATCGATGATGATCTCGGCGTGTTCGCGGATGCGCGGATCCATACCGTGACTCTCGGACGGGGCGCGCAAAAACGGTTGGTCATGCGGCGACGCCGGGCGCGGGCTCGCCGGCTGACCAGGACGGCGCCGTGCTCGCGGCTATTTCCGCCGGCTGTCCTCGACGCCCTGCTTGAACCCCTTAACAGTGCGCCGGACCATCAGGTAGAGGAAGAATACTAGCGCGAGGAGGGCGGCGAGGATGCCGTAGGTGATGAGGTCGGGCATGGGCGGCGCTTGGTCGGCGCCCGGGAAAGTCGTTTCGAGCGCGAACGCCTGTGTTCGAACGGCGCGGAGCGGCGTGGGCGCCGTGAACGGTCGCGCGATGTGAGTGAAATCACTCTTTGAGCAACACTAAAGGGTGAGACGGTCGTAGAACATATAGAACGATCATGTCACTGCTGCCCTCCCGGGATCCGGCAGCCCCCGACGCCGATCCGCGGGTGATCCCCGTTGACAGCGACGACGCCGACGAGGTGCTGTCGGCGCTGTCCGCGGAGACGGCCCGGAATCTGCTCTCGGAGCTCCACGAGGAGCCGGCGCCGCCGGGCGAGCTGGCCGACCGGGTCGACACCTCACTACAGAACGCGAAGTACCACCTGGACAAGCTGGAGGCCGCCGGGGCCGTGGCAGTAGTCGACACAGCCTATTCCGAGAAAGGGCGGGAGATGGACGTCTACGCGCCGGCGGACCAGCCGCTGGTCATCTGCGCTGGCGACGAGCAGGAGACCTCCGGCGTCCGCAGCGCGCTGACGAGTCTCCTCGGGGGCGTCGGCGTGCTCGCGGTTCTGAGCGTCGCCGTCCAGCAGGTGCTCGGGAAAGGCGTCGGATCGCTGCTCGGTCCGGGCGTACAGAGCGGCAGCGCCGGCGGGAGCGAGCCCACGACCAACTACGCGGCGGGTCCCAGCAGCCCGTACATCCCGACTGGAATGACGGCGGAGGCCGTCGCAGACGGCGGGAGCGCCGCCCAGAGCGCCGGCGAAGCGGCCGTCGGCCTGCCGCCGGGACTGCTCTTCTTCGCGGGCGGTGCGGTCGTCCTCGCGGCGATGTTCGCGCTGTGGTACGCACAGCAGTGACGGAGCGGGGTGTGCGAACCCATCAGTAAAAGGGTGATTTCAGGGACGGAACTCGGTCTCTCGGGAGTGTAAAACGGTCGTTTGAGTTATCGGCGGGTATTTTTATCGGAGGCTCGTATCCGGAAACGCGGCGGCCCGGTGCACCGGTTCCCGCGCGCGACCAGACTGGCACTCCCCCTCGCCTCCGACGCGGATCTACTGGCACACCTCCGACACCGTCGCCCCGTCGGGCCGACGCAGCGTGACGCGCATCTCTTCTCCCCTGTCGTCCATTTCGACCTCCGCGTGCGCAGCCGTGTACTGACGCGGATCGGCGTGACTGCCCGGATTGATTAACAGTCCGTCGCCGAACGCAGACACCGTCGGTCGATGCGAGTGACCGACCACAACAGCGTTGGCGTCCTCCTGCCTGGCGAGCATCGACAGCGCCGCCTCGGTGTGCTCGTGGCCGTGCGTGACGACGAACCGCCGGTCCCGCCAGTCGAACGCGGCGACGTCGGGCAGTCGCTCGACCAGTTCGGACGCGTCGTTATTGCCGTAGACGGCCGTGAGCCGCGCGGCGCGGTCGTCGAAGGCGTCGTACACCGCCGCCGTGGTGAAGTCGCCGGCGTGGACGACGCGTTCGGCAGCGTCGACGGCCTCACGCGTGCGACCCTCGAGGCGCGGGTCGTCGGTCCCGTGCGTATCGGAGACGATGGCGAGCATACCCCGGCTTGTCGATCCGAGTATAAGTCAGAAACCCTTAGGACCGTCCGGGAGAGCGATCAACGGATGGCTGAAAGCAAGGCGGTCGTCATGGCGGCGCTGATCGCGAACGGCGCTATCGCGATACTGAAGTTCGTCGGCTTTCTCCTGACCGGGAGCGCCGCGATGCTGTCGGAGACCTACCACAGCATCTCCGACACCGGGAATCAGGTGTTCCTCCTGATCGGGCTCCGTTTCAGCGGCCGCGAGCGCGACAGGCGCCACCCGTTCGGCTACGGCAAGGCCGAGTTCTTCTACAGCTTCCTCGTGTCCGTCTTCCTGTTCGGCATCGCCGGCTGGGAGAGCCTCAAACACGGCTGGAGCCAGCTCACCGGCGGCGGCCACGGCGGCGGGCACGCGGGGGAGGCCGTCGAGTTCCTGGGGTTCACGTACGCGCCGCCGGCGTGGCTCGAACCGGTCTGGGTCAACTACGTCGTGCTGCTCGGCGCGTTCGGCTTCGAGACGTGGGCGCTGTACAAGGCCCGCGCCGGGATGCTCGCCCAGATGCGAGAGAACGACTGGTCCGGGTACCGGGAGGCGTTCCGGAAGACCAGCGACGTGACGACGCTGACGGCGCTGACCGAGGACACCATCGCGCTGACGGGCATCGTCATCGCCTTGGTCGGGATCACCCTCGAGCAGTTTACCGGCAATCCCTTCTTCGACCGGCTCTCGGCGCTGCTGATCGGGCTCATGCTGATGGGCTTCGCCCTGGCGCTGGCCTGGGAGAACAAGCGGCTGATCCTCGGCGAGAGCCTCCCGAACGACGTCGAGCGGGAGCTGCGCCAGAAGGTCCGATCGTTCGACGGCGTGGTCGACATCGTCGGCTTCCGGACGGTGTACTTCGGCCCGGGCGAGGTGCTCGTCACGGCCGACGTCGCCTTCGATCCGGGCATAGAGACCGCCGAGATCGACGACCTGATCACGTCGATAGAGGCGACGCTGAAAGAGTCCGGAGAGGGCATCGTCAAGGTGTACATCGAGCCGGAGGACGAGCCGGCGACCGGTGCCGAGGGAACGGCATCGTAGCCGCCACGTGCGAACCCTTTTGAGCGATACCGGCCAAAGAGTCCCTCGTGGCGACGACCGACGACTACATGCGCTTTTTCCCCTACGAGGAGCCCTATGACCACCAGCGCGAGGCGATGGAGACGATCCGCGAGGCGCTGGCCGAGGAGCGCGACGTGCTCTTCGAGGGGGCCTGCGGCACGGGCAAGACGCTGGCCTCGCTGGTGCCGGCCCTGGAGTACGCCCGCGAGACGGACAAGACGGTCGTCATCACGACGAACGTCCACCAGCAGATGCGGCAGTTCGTCGAGGACGCCCGGGCGATCACGGAGCAGGAGCGCATCCGGGCCGTCGTCTTCCGCGGCAAGGGCTCGATGTGCCACATCGACGTCGACTACGAGGAGTGTCAGGCGCTGCGGGACACAACCCGCGACCTCGTCGACAAGGAGCAGGACGTGGCCGACCTCGAGCGCCAGCAGGGCGACCTCCTGGCGGAGGCCCAGGACGGCGACGCCGACGCCGTCGAGGCCCGCAACGCCGTGATGGACGAACTGCGCGATCTGGAGGACGACGTCGCCGAGATCCGCGAGGAGCAGTCCATCTGCGACTACTACTACCGCAACCTCACGACCGACACCACGGAGTTCTACTCGTGGCTGTTCGACGACGTCCGCCGCCCGGACGAAATCTACGAGTACGCCCACGAGCGCGACCTCTGTGGCTACGAGCTCCTCAAGGAGGGCATCGAGGGCGTCGACCTCGTCGTCTGCAACTACCACCACCTGCTGGACCCGACCATCCGCGAGCAGTTCTTCCGCTGGCTCGGCCGCGACCCGGAGGACGTCGTCGCCGTCTTCGACGAGGCCCACAACGTCGAGTCGGCCGCCCGCGACCACGCCCGCCGGACGCTGACTGAGACGACGCTGGAGAGCGCCGTCGACGAGCTGGCCGAGACCGACGACGCCCGCGCCGACGCCGCGCACAACGTGATCGCGACCTTCCTCTCGGCGCTGCGGACCGCCTACGACGAGGCGTTCGAGTTCGGTCAGCGCGAGCAGGTCGGCGAGCACTGGGAGGACCTCGCCATCGCCAACGACGACGGCCGCGACGACCTCACGCTGACCTTCCTGCGTGAATACACAGGTCCGGGCTTCCACGAGGAGCTCGACCAAGCGCTGAAGCTGGGACGGGAGCTCGACGAGCAGTACGAGGAGGCGTTCAAGAACGGCGAGACTGACACCAGACAGGAGTGTCAGACGCTCCAGGCCGCCCAGTTCGTCTCCGACTGGCTGGCAGAGAGCGACGACCTCGGACAGTATCCCGTCGTCAGCGTCCGCCGCGCGGACGAGGGGAACGGCGACGTCTACGGCCGGGCTGAGCTGTACACCTGCATCCCGTCGAACGTCACGAGCGACCTGTTCGAGGACCTCCACGCGGCCGTGCTGATGAGCGCCACCCTGCGCCCGTTCGACGTGACCGAGGACGTCCTCGGCCTGGAGGACGCCGAGACGATGGCCTATGGGCCGCAGTTCCCCGAGGGGCGCCGGCGCACCTACGCCGTCGACGGCCCCGCGCTGTTCGCCAGCGAGCGCGACGACCCCGACACGCAGGACACAGTCGCCGGTGTGCTCGAGGACGCCGCCCGGATGACGCCCGGGAACACGCTCGCCTTCTTCCCCAGCTACGCCGAGGCCGAGCGCTACCACGAGCGCGTGACCACGGCCGCGACGACGTACCTCGACGAGCCCGGGACCCAGGCCCGGGATCTCCGCCGGGAGTTCGTCGCCGACGACGACGCCGTCCTGTTCACCTCGCTGTGGGGGACGCTGGCCGAGGGCGTCAGCTACGACGGCGACGACGCCCGGACCGTGGTGGTCGTCGGCGTCCCCTATCCCCACCTGGACGACCGCATGGACGCGGTCCAGGAGGCCTACGCGACCGCCTTCGGCGGGGACGAGGAGGCCGGCTGGCGCTACGCCGTCGAGATCCCCACGGTGCGCAAGACCCGGCAAGCGCTCGGCCGAGTGGTCCGATCGCCCGAGGACTTCGGCGCCCGGATACTGCTGGACAAGCGCTACACCGAGGCCGCCGGGATGGAGATGCGCGACTACGCCGTGCGAGGCACGTTCCCGCCGGAGGAGCGCAGCGAGATGATCGACGTCGACCCGGACAAGCTCAAGTTCGCGATGCTGAACTTCTACCGGGACGTCGACGGCTACGACGGCGAGCCGCCGCGGCCATGAGCTGGACGCCACCGGGCCGGCCAGATCTGGCTCGTACGCGACCACGAGTGGAGAGAAGCCGGTGACGATCTCGGATCGGTCCGATCCGAAGTGGCGGCTAGACTCTTGCGGGCGCTGGCGCAAGGACCGGCATCGATGGCAGTCCTCGTGGACCTGATCGTCCCCGCCGACGAGTTCGTCCTGGCGGAGGCGCTGACCGCCGAGCCGGGCGTCCGGGTCGAGATCAAGCGCGTCGTCGCGAGTCCCGCCGACGTGACCCCCTATTTCTGGGCGTTCGGCGACCGCCTCGCCGACTTCGAGGCCGCGCTGTCGGCCGACCCGGAGGTCCGTGCGGTCGACCCGCTGGAGACCACCGACGAGGGCGAGCGGTTCTACCGCGTGACCTGGGACCGTGCCGCGCCGAGCCTCCTGACCGCCGTCGCTGACGCCGAGGCCACGATCCTAGAGGCCGTCAACGACGGCGGCGGTGAGTGGCAACTCCGGGTCCTCTTCCCGGACCGGGCGGCGCTCTCGGCGTTCCACGACTACTGTCTCGAACACGACTTCGACCTCCGGCTGGAGCGGGTCTACAGTCCGGAGAACCCCGAGGAGCGGGGACAGTACGGCGTCACAGGCGACCAGCAGGAGGCGCTTGTGGCGGCCTACCACGCCGGGTACTTCGAGGTCCCGCGGGCGACGACGCTGGCCGACGTCGCCGACGACCTCGGTATCTCCCGCAACGCCGCGTCCGCTCGCCTCCGGCGCGGCCACCGGAACCTCCTCGCGAGCACCCTCGTCCACGACGGGGGGTCGGAGTCGTGACCCGCGAGGGTGACGGTGAGACCACTGCCGGTCGACTCCCGGACTGCGCGCCCGGGGACTGAAAAAGCCGGTAGCATTCCCACGCGGTGACCAAGACGCTCACGAGCCAAGGCCCCCGAGAGCACGATGACCGACGGACACGAATCAGTAGTGAACGCGGTATCACCGCCAGACGACCCGACGCTGGAGTACGATCGGGGGACCGACGAGCCCCTAGTCGACGCCGTCGTCGCGGCCGTGGGGTACGTCTCTGAGACCGACGGGACCGACCTCCAGCCGCTGTACTCCGCCGTCGATCCGGACGCCCTCGAGTCCGTGATCGAGTCCAGCAGCGGCGAGGTGGCCGTCGCCTTCGAGTACGGGCCACATCGCGTCGTGATCGACGGGGAGCGGACCGTTATAGTCTACTGAGTACGAGATTCCGACCGGAGGGAGGAATCTCGGTTCAGGCGAGCGGGAGCCGAACGGAGGGGAGTCGGAGCGGGATCGGACCGTCCAGTCGAAACCGGGGAGTTTGAAACCCCCGCGCGCGAAAGTGGTCGGCAATGCTAGTCGCGTTCGACTTCGACGGGACGCTCTCGGACTCGGAGATGACGGTGCTGCTGGGGGAGCGCAACGGGACGGCCGACGACATGGCCGAGATCACCGAGCGGGCGATGAACGACGAGATCGCCTACGCCGAGAGCCTGCGCCAGCGCTGCGCGCTGCTGGAGGGGCTGCCGGACGAGGAGGCGGCGGCGGCCTTCGATCACGTGGCGCTGCGGCCGGGCGCGGCCGACGTCATCGAGTCGCTGCGCGAGGCGGGCGTCTACGTCTGCATTCTCACGGGCGGGTTCGAGCGTGGCGTCGCCCGCGCACTCGAAAAGGAGGGCGTCGAGGTCGACGCCATCGTGGCGAACAGCCTGCCCGTCGAGGGCGACGAACTGACCGGCGCGGTCGAGGGCCCCCTCATCGAGGGCACCAAGGACGACGCGCTGGAGGTCGTCACCGCGGTCGTCGGCGAGGACCGCGAGGACACCGTGGCCGTCGGCGACGGCGCCAACGACCTGCCGATGCTGGAGGTGGCGGGGCTGGCCGTCGGGTTCGACCCGAAGCCGGCCGTGGCGCCATCCTGCGACACCATCGTCGAGTCGATGGAGGCGCTGGGTGAGCTCTTCGAGGAGGAGGGCGTTCTGTAGCGGGATCAGACGGAAGCCCATCAGCTGAACCGCCAGGAGACGACTGCGAGGTAGGCGACGGACAGCGCCGCGGTCCGGGCTCACGCCTCCATCGCCCACAGGCCGAGCAGGACGACCAGGTGGGCCAGCGAGAGCGCGATCGCCCCGAAACCAAGGAGGGGTGCGGGTCCGAGCGACACGAGCCTCCACCCGAGAGCGCCGATCGACGCCGCGAACCCGATGGCGACCAGCGGCTTCACCCCGCGGGGCTGGCGGACGGCGACCGTATTGATCGTCCCGCCGCTCGATTCGACAGTTCCGCGTCGTCTCGCCTCTCCAGGAGATCTGGACTCTCCAGAGACGGGATGCGTGATACCTCGACTCTCGGAACCCTTATCCCCGTATCGCGCTTCTGATAACTTGCAATGGCAGAAGGCACTGTTGATTTCTTCAACGACACTGGCGGTTACGGTTTCATCTCGACTGAGGACGCGGACGACGACGTGTTCTTCCACATGGAAGACGTGGGCGGCCCGGACCTCGAAGAGGGAGAGAGCATCGAATTCGACATCGAACAGGCCCCGAAGGGTCCGCGCGCGTCGAACGTCGTCCGCGTCTAAGTCGGCGTCTATCTGACTGTTTTCACGTTTTCCACGTCTGAGCGGCGGCGGTACTAATCTCGGAGCCCTGGAGACGATCGTCAGTTACCCAGCGGCGCGTCTGACCTACCGATCGGCTTACCCGTCCCGACGCCGTCGGCCGGAAATCATATGGTGATTCGGGAGAGTCCTCGTCTATGATCGAGATCGACGCGCAGCATCGGCGGGCGGCGGCGCTCGTCGTCGCGAGTGCGCTCCTCCTCGCGTCGGTCGTGCTGCTGGCCAACCGGGCGCACGGCTCCGGGATCCTGACCGCGCTGCTTTCGTTCGGCGCATTCGGGCTGCTCGGCGGGACCGACGGCGAGTGAGCGCGGCCCTGCTCAGGTCGCCTCGTCGATGGCCTGGTCCAGGTCCGCGATGATGTCGTCGGACGACTCCAGCCCGACCGACAGGCGCACCAGATCGTCGGTGACGCCGGCGGCCTGCTTCTCCTCGTCGGTGAGCTGCTGGTGCGTGGTCGACGCGGGGTGGATGATCAGCGTCTTCGCGTCGCCGACGTTGGCAAGCAGCGACGCGATCTCGGTCGATTCGACGGTCGTCCGGGCGGCGTCGTAGCCGGCCTCGAGGCCGAAGGTGATCATGCCGCCGTAGCCGCCGTCGAGGTACTCGCTGGCCTCGTCGTGCGTCTCGTGGCCCTCCAGCCCGGGGTAGGTGACCCACGAGACCTCGGGGTGGTCCTGCAGGTGCTCGGCGACGGCCATGGCGTTCTCGCAGTGGCGCTCCATCCGCACCGGGAGCGTCTCGAGGCCCTGCAGCGTCGTCCAGGCGTCGAAGGGGGCCTGCTGGTTGCCCATGTCGCGCAGGCCGCGCGCGATGGCGGCGTAGGTGAACCCTGCCGGCTCGAACGTCTCGGCGAAGTTGACCCCGTGGTAGGCGGGGTTCTCCTGGGCGATCTCGGGGAACGCCTCTGCGTGTTCGCTCCACGGGAAGGAGCCCCCGTCGACGAGGACGCCGCCGACGGTGGTGCCGTGGCCGTGGATCCACTTCGTCGTGGAGTTCCACACGAGGTCGGCGCCGTGCTCCAGGGGGTTGCAGAGGTACGGCGTCGCGAACGTGTTGTCCACGAACAGCGGGACGCCGTTGTCGTGGGCGATGTCGGCCAGGCGCTCGATGTCTGGCGTCACCAGGGCGGGGTTGCCGATGGTCTCGAAGTGGACGTAGGCGGTGTCGTCGTCGATGGCCTCCTCGTAGGCCTCGTAGTCGAGCGTGTCGACGAAGCGGGCCTCGACGCCGTTGCGCGGGGCCGTGTGCGTGAAATAGGTGTAGGTCCCGCCGTACAGCGACGAGGCGGTCACCACGTTGTCGCCGGCGTCGGCCAGCAGGAAGGTCGCGAGGTTCAGCGCCGCCATCCCCGACGACGTCGCGACCGCGCCGACGCCGCCCTCCAGCGCGGCGATGCGCTCCTGGAGCATCTCGTTGGTGGGGTTCATCAGCCGCGAGTAGATGTGCCCGGGTTTCTCCAGGGCGAACTGCGCCGCGGCGTCCTCGGCGTCCTCGAAGACGTACGAGGTGGTCTGGTAGATGGGCGGCGCGCGCGCGTTCGCGTGTGACTCCGGTTCCTCCTGGCCCACGTGCAGGGCGTCCGTCTCGAAGCCGCGGTCCTCGCTCATGATACGGGTCAACACATGAAATCCTGCACCTTAAACACGGGCGCCGCGGCCGTTCGTGCCCGGTGTCGCCGATAGCGGCCAGTATTCGGCCGCAGTCCGAACTGGTTCGGCGGAGAGACGACCCTCGAACGCGCGGAGGTGGTTCCAGTCAGATCAGGCGAACTTCCGCACCGTCATTTCCAGCGTGTCCAGATCGAGGATCGGCGCGTACCCGGAGTCCGGATCGATGTTGACGCTCTCCTGGAAGGCGGTCTGGGCCTGCCAGCACCCGGAGTTCAGCGCCAGGACGTTGTGGTACTTCCCCCAGCCGAGCTTGTGGACGTGGCCGGTGTGGAACACGTCGGGAACCTCCTCGATGACGAGGTAGTCCCGGTCCTCCGGCGCGAGGCGGGTGTGGCCCCCGTACTGCGGCGCGACGTGGCGCTTCTTGAGCAGCTGGTACATCGCCTTGTGGGGCTCGTCGTAGCTGGCCTTGTCGTCGGGGAGTTCGGCGATGACCTCGTCCAGCGAGACGCCGTGGTACATCAGCACGGAGACCCCCTCCACGGTCACCAGAGAGGGGTTCGAGTGGATCTCCGCGTCGTGGGCCGTCATGATCGAGCGCAGTTCCTCGTCGAACCCGGGCTGGGGCTCCGCGAGGCGGACGGCGTCGTGGTTGCCGGGGATCATCCGGATCTCCATGTCGCCGGGGACCTCCTTGAGGTACTCCGAGAAGCGCTCGTACTGGTCGTAGATGTCGACGACATCGAGCTCCTCGTCCTGGTCGGGGTAGACGCCGACGCCCTCGACCATGTCGCCGGCGATCAG
>SDGW01000325.1_pt1 | contig 20372 bp, 26 predicted proteins | sample 2873831 | NCBI WGS metagenome assembly SDGW01 (sample SAMN08132700, study PRJNA421101) | hypersaline lake metagenome | isolation source: celular fraction 0.22 microns magnesium sulfate-rich crust from ephemeral... | place: Spain: Penahueca Lagoon, Toledo | collected 2011-07
GAAGACGAAACCGGGCCGACGGTAACAGTCCGCTCGGAGGAGTCGGCCGAAGCTCTGGACACCCTCGACAGCGAGGCCGACAGCACTGTCGTCGTCGTCGACGCAGCGACGATGGCGGAGCCGGTCCGGACCGTCAGGTCGGTCACAGAGCGGGTGGACACGGCGCCGGTCGTGGCCGTCGTCGAATCGACGACGGACGCTATCGTGGTGTACGATATCCTCGCCGCCGGGGCGGTCGATTACGTCGAACGCGGCTCGCCCAGCGGCCGACCGTCACAGCTCGTCACACACCTCGAAGCGATACTGTCGGACCCAGCCCCGGCCACCGGCGACGATATCGAACAGCTGTTCGAGCGGGAACTCGATGCACGCCGCCGGACGGAACAGCGTCTGCGTACCGTTCTGGACCGTATCCCGCATCCGGTGTTCTACCGTGACTCCCAGGGTGTCTATCTCGGGTGTAACGCGGCCTTCGAAGCGCTCTGTGGCCAGGACCGGGAAGAGATAATCGGTCACAGCACGGCGACACTACAGAACGAGGAACTGGCCGAGGTCTGTGCGCGACACGACGAGAAGGTCCGCCAGACAGGCGAGACACAGGTACTGGAAACGACGGTGACAATCGATGGCGACCAGCGCCACGTTCGCGTCCACAAAGCGCCGCTATCGGATGCCGAGTCGGGGCTGGACGGTGTCGTAGGCAGCGTCGAGGACATCACCGAACAGCAAGAACAGGAATCGAAGCTCAGGACACAGCGGGAGAACCTCGAGATTCTGAACAGCGTCACCAGACACGACATCCGCAACGACCTCCAGGTCGTCCTCGGGATGGCTGAGGTGCTCCGTGACCACGTCGACGAACAGGGCGAGGAGTATCTCGAGACGATACTGAACAACGGCCGCCACGCCGTCGATATCACCCGCCAGGCCCGCGACCTGACAGAGACGATGCTCGATTCGGAGTTCGGCGGCGAACGGATACCGCTCAACTCCACGCTCGAGACGGGGATAGACGAGATACGCAGCACCTACGACCGGGCCATCGTCACCGTGGAGGGCGAGATACCGACCGTCTCGGTCGTCGCCGACGGGATGTTGGCCTCGGTGTTCCGGAATATACTCGCAAACGGCATCCAGCACAACGACAGTTCTATCCCGCGACTACGTGTGTGGGTGGAGACGACAGCGGAGCAAGTGGGAGTCCACATCGCGGACAACGGGCCGGGGATTCCCGACGAGCGAAAGGACGAGATATTCGGTCGCGGCGAGAAGGGACTCGAGAGCTCGGGGACCGGCCTCGGCCTCTATCTCGTGGATACGCTCCTCGACCGGTACGATGGGGACGTCTACGTTACCGACGGCGACGAGGGGGCCGAGTTCGTCGTCACACTGCAACGGGCCGAGAGCTGATACTGGTGGCGTCCGTAGCGGGACAGCCGATACTCTGTATCATCGTAACACGCGGTAGCACGCGATACACCGGTCCCGAAGTGTTTTGCACGTGAGGCACAATTCAACACACGAATGTCCCTACCTATCGACCCCGAGACGTTCGACCCGGAGGATATCGGCGAAGTCCAGGCGACCCTGGAGATGGACCACGAGGCGGCTATCGAGCACGTCCGTGAGGTGTTCACCGAGGCCGGCTTCGGCGTCGCCACGGAGTTCTCGCCCTCGGAGATGCTCAACGAGAAGGTCGACGCCGACCGGGACCCCTATTACGTACTGGGTGCGTGCAACCCGTCGGTAGCGGACCGGGCCCTCGATGCGTCGGACGGGCAGATGGGCGGCCTGTTCCCGTGTAACGTCGTCATCTGGGAGGAGGAACCGGGCCGCCAGCGGATCTATCACGTCAGCATCATGCGGATCGCCCGGCTGGTCGGGATGGCGCCCGACGACGAGGCGATGGCCGACATCATCGCCGACACCGGTGAGCTGGTCGACGAAGCCTTCGAGAACCTCTGAGGATGGGGCACCACACATTCGACGCCGACCGCGCGGCGTCACTTGAATCCCCTGAGCGGCGGTACTGCGTCCTCTCCGCGGAGGAGCTGCGCTGGGCGCTGGACTGTGGACCCGACGACACCGTCGTCGACCTCGGCAGCGGGACCGGGTTCTACACCGACGACGTCGCGGCCGACGCCGGCAACGTCCAGGCCGTCGACCTCCAGCCGGAGATGCACGAGTTCTACCGCGAGAAGGGGCTCCCGGCGAACGTCGAACTCGTCACCGCGCCGGTCGACGAGATGCCCCTCGACACCGACAGCGCCGACAGGGCGTTCTCGACGATGACCTACCACGAGTTCGCGACGGCGGCGGCAATCGAGGAGATACGCCGCGTGCTCCGACCGGGCGGGCGCCTCGTCATCGCGGACTGGGCCGCCGACGGGGAAGGCACGCAGGGACCGCCTCTCGCCGAGCGCTACGAGCTCGCCGACGCGGTCGAGATGCTCCGCGAGCACGGCTTTTCCGTCCAGTTCGAGGCCGCGCGACCGGAGACGTTCCTTCTGGTCGCGACGGCAGACTGAACGGGCCCCTCACCCGCCAACCGACAGCCCGCCCCACAGTTGCACGGCGCCGGCACAGACCATGACGACCCCCGCTATTCGAGTGAACGCGGCGCTAGAGATATCGATACCGCCTGACAGGATATCGGCGCCGTACCCCGCTGCCACGGTCGTCCCGAGCATCGGGAGCGCGACGCCCAGGGCGTAGGCCGTGACGACTGTCGCGCCGGAGAGCGGCGCCATCGCGAGGGCCTGTGCGACCACCGCAAGCAGGAGGGGAACGGTACAGCCAACGGCGGCCACGGCGTAGACGGCGCCGAATGCGAACACGCCGGGCAACGTGTTCCGACGGCGCGGAAGTGACACCCGTATCGAGGGTGCCCTGTCGGCCGCCGTCACGAGACCGAGCGCGATCAGCAGGCCACCGACGGCGGGTTCCAGTCCGGCCACCGACGCCACGAGTCGACTGCCGACGGCGTACACACCGACTGTGAGCGCAGCGAAGACGGCGAGGACACCCGCGGCCGCTGCAGTTCCCTGTCGCATCGGTCGGGTCGACGCCCGTCCGCTGTGCTGGTCGGCGTAGTAGGCGACGTAGCCCGGCAGGAGCGGGAAGACACACGGGGAGACGAAACTCGCCAGCCCCGCGCCGAACGCGAAGGCGACCGTGGCCCCCGCTGTCATCCGCCGGTCACCTCGGTGACGGCCGCAACGAGGCTGGCCGCGTCGAACCGACCGGAGTGTCGCCACCTGACCGCACCGTCGGCGTCGAGCACGAGCGTCGTCGGCACCCGCGTCGCGTCGTAGCGCTCGGCCAGTGTCGTCCCGTCGTCCAGCCCGACGGACCAGCGACCGTCGTGGGTCCGCCACCACTCGCGCACGTCGGCCCGTGTCACCGAGAGCCCGACCGGCTCGCTCGTCACCGACAGGAACTGCACAGCCCCGTCCAGCCGTCGCCTGGCGGTCGCGAGCACCGACATCTGGTCGGCACAGACCGAGCAGGTCGTGGCGAAAAATTCCAGCACCAGGGGCCGGTCGGCCGGCGGGACGGTGACCGTGCCGGCCTCGCTCCCGGGGGCAGCCAGCGTCTCGACTGCGACGGGCTCCGGGGCGTCGTCTTCCTCGGAGACCCACGGCCGGGCGTACAGCCCAGCCGCGCCCAGTGTGGCCGTCCCGGCGACGCCGGCGAGGAGGTGGCGGCGTCGCATATCAGCCCGTCCGGTCGACGACCGTTTGCACGTCAGAGAGCACCTCTTCGGCGTCCGGCTGTTGGGTGCGGTAGGTGCGCTCGACGTACCCGTCGGGGTTGACCAGGAACGTAAGCGAGAGGTGGTTGAAGTCGTACCCCTCCACCCGGGCGCTCTCCTCGGCCCCGACACGCTCGAAGGTGATACCGAGTCGCTCGTCGACGACCCGCTCTGCGGCCGCGGCGTCCTCGGGCCGGAGGAACTCCCAGTTGCCGGCTTCGAGGTCGACTTCCATCCGTGCGGCGTACTCCCGCAGCGCCCTGGCGTCGTCCCGTTCCGGGTCGAAGGTTATCGCCAGAAAGCGGACCTCGTCGGCTATGTCCCGCTCGACAGTCCCGTGCTGGACGCCGACCAGCTGGCCGACCAGCTGGACACACTCGGCCGGGCAGGTCGCGAAGAAGCCGGTGACGACCAGCGTCTCGTCCAGTTTTTCCGTGGCAATCGTCTCACCGGACAGCGGGTTCGGGAGCGAGAACGCCGGCAGGGACTGACCGTGCGCGGGATACGGTAGCTCCTCGCTGTCGAACTGGCGGTCGGACGGCGGGTCGAGCACGACGTTGGTCTCCGAGCCGTTCCGGAACCGACTGAGACAGCCGGCGACCGCGGCGGTCCCGGCCGCTGTGACACCCTGAAGTAGCTCTCGCCGTCGCATCGGTTGGGATTGGTAAATCACACGCAAAAGCGGTCTGGTGGGCCTCTCGAAACGGTTCGACGGTCGTACCAGACCGGGTTTCATCGAGGCTCTCGTAGCCGCCGATAGATGGGTCCCACGCTATCGACGTGGCAGACTGTAACGGCTCTGGGGGTACTGGTCACGGTCGTCGTGTTCGGTGCCGCCTTCGCGGTCGACCTCGGCAGCGAGCGCCCCGACCCCGTCCCGTTCGACCAGACAGTCCAGCGCGGGATGACGATGGCCGACGAACAGCGCGCGCTCAGTCGGGATATCAGCGTTCCGCGGGTGCAGGTGTTCTACTCGCAGTACCGCTACGTGGTCGGCTACGAGGGGCTCGACCGTGCGGTGACGGCGCTCACCGAACCGGGCCACGAACAGCAGTTCGGCTACCCACTCGCAGTGTACGTCTCAGACTACAGCGGCGCCGAGGCCCGCTGTAGCGACAGGGGGACACTCAGGACCGAGGGGTCAACGGGCTGGGTGGCCGCGAGCGACGCCCACTTCGTCGTCGACGGGACCGCTCGGGGCCCAGCGGGGCCCGTCACGGTGCCGTTCGGGAGCCGCGACGACGCCGACGAGTTCGCGGACCGGTGTGGCGGCCGCGTCGTCGACTGGGCGACGCTGCGGGACCGCTCGTTCGAGCGCGACGGGGCGACAGCGGTACGAGAGGCGGTCGACGACCGTCGAGCGGGCGCCAACGCCACCGTCCGGGCCGCCCGTGAGCGCAGCGCTCGCCCGGTGTCGCTCGTCGTGGGCGAGGACGCCCAGACGGTCCAGGCCGCCGTCGACTCCGCGCCGCCGAACACGACCGTGGTCGTCCCCGATGGCACCTACCGTGAGCAGGTGACCGTCGAGAAACCGATAACGCTGCGCGGACGCGGGGCGACACTCGACGGCGGCGACAACGGCTCTGTCGTGACGGTCCGGGCCGACCGCGTCGGCATCGTCGGGTTCGAGCTGCGCGGCGTCGGGAACCAGACGGTCGGCAATCGCTCGGCGGCCGGCGACAGGTGGGACGCGACCGTGACCGCGGCCTACGGGAACAGCGACGCAGCGGTCACGGCACGCAACGCCTCGTCGCTGTACGCCGCGGACCTCGCAATCGAGACGCCGTCGAGCGGCCTCGTGCTCCGGCGGACCCCGGGCGCCGTCGTCGAGAACGTCACGGTCAACGGAACCGAAACCTGGGAAGACGGGTTCATGGGCGTCGTCGGGATGCACGGCGACATCGTCGTCCAGGACAGCCGGTTCCGCGGTGGCCGCGACGGCGTCTATCTCCATCGGGCCGACGGGACCGTAGTCCGGAACAACACGTTCCACGGCGGCCGCTTCGGCGTCCACCTGATGTACACGTCCTCGACGCTCGTCGCGGACAACACGGCCCGCAGCCAGCTGTACTCGGGCATTGTCGTCATGACCAACCCCGTGGGTAACGCCGTCGTCGGCAACGACGTCCGGCACGCCGGCAGCGGTATCATGATGGCCGGCAGCCGGAGCTACGTCGCCCACAACGTCATCGCGAACACGTCCAGAGGGCTCTCGACCAACGCCGGCCGCTCGCGCTACGAACACAACGTCATCTACGGCAACGAGATCGGCGTCAGCGCCGCGACCGTCCTGCCTTCGAACGTCGTCACCGAGAACGACTTCGTCGCCAACGACAGACACGCCGTCTCCGGCCCGGGGCCGTTACGTCGGTACACCCACGACGGGCGGGGGAACTACTGGAGCGGGGCGTACGACCTGGCCGGCACCGACGACGGAACGCTGGCCCAGTCCTACTCACCGACCGACACCGTCGACCGGCGGCTCCACCGGACCGACGCCGCGATGGTCCTCCGCTCTGCGCCCAGCGTCCGGGCTCTCCGGTCGCTCCGTGGCACCACACCGGGTTTTCGCCGCGGGAGCATCGTCGACACCCGCCCGCTGGCCGAGCCAGCGAACCCAGACACACTCGCTATGGTACGAAACGAGACACTGACGGAGGTATCGCCGTGACCGCTGCACCGTTCCTGTCGACCAGCGACCTGACGAAATCATACGGAGACGTGACCGCCGTCGACGCGGTGACAGTTGAGTTTCCCGCCAGTGCCGTGACCGGCCTCGTCGGACCGAACGGCTCGGGGAAGACGACACTGCTCGAACTGTTACTGGGTATCCAGCGGCCGACGCTGGGGTCCGTCGAGTACGGTGGACCCGACACAGTCCGTCGCTTTGGCTACCTGCCACAGCGCCCGACCTTCCGGCCGGGATTTACCGTCGCCGAGACGGCCGATTTCTACGCCGGGCTGGTCGGCGACGACCCGGACCGGCTGCTGGCGGAAGTCGGGCTCGAAGCGGTCGCAGACCGACCGGTCACGGGCCTCTCCGGCGGAATGACTCGGCTGCTGGGTATCGCACAGGCGCTGGCCGGCGACCCGCCGGTTGTGGTGCTCGACGAGCCGGCCAGCGGGCTCGACCCGGCGATGAGCGAACGGATATTCGCGGTCGTCGAGGACATCGCCGCCGAGGGGCGTGCGGTCGTGTTGAGTTCGCACGAACTCCCCCTGGTCGAACGGACAGCCGACCGTCTCGTCGTTCTCGAATCCGGGCGGCTCCGTACGACTGGAACCCCGGAGGAGTTGCGAGAACAGACCGGCGGTCCCCTCCACGAGACGTTCACGTCGCTGTTGGCGGGAGACACCGGCGTCGTCGCAGCGGGAGGTGACCGATGACGACGGCGGACCGCGTCTGGCGTGTGTTCGCCCACGAGGTCACGGCGGCGCGTCGAACGCGGACCTACCTCGCGCTGGCGCTCGTGACGGGCGTCGCAGTCTTCGGCGTGGCCATGGCCGGCGGCGGGCCGACCGGCGGCTACGTCCCCACCGTCATCGACGTGCTCGTCGTCGTCGAGGTGCTCGTCCCGGCGGTCGCCTTCGCGGTCGGCTACCGCGCGCTGGCCGACCCCATCTCGCGGGGCGAACTGGACGTCATGGAGACGTATCCGCTCCCGGCGTGGGGGTACGTCGGCGGCACGTACGCGGGCCGTGCCGTGGTGCTCTCGGCCGTGGTCGGCGTGCCGCTCGCGGCGCTTGGCACCTACGTGGCGACCACAGCAGGGCCGGAGACGACAGTGTTCGCGAGCCACCGCGGGGTCGATTCGCCGTGGCTGTACCTGCGATTTCTCGCACTAACGCTGGTGTACGGGCTCGTCTCGCTGGCGCTCGTGCTCTTGCTGTCGGTAATCGCAGGCTCCCGCGCTCGCGCGCTGGTGCTGGCTCTTGCCGGCCTGCTGGTGCTCACCGTCGGCGGGGACGTCGCGGTGTTTGCGGCGCTGGAGGGCGGGTCGGTGACGAGCGACTCGCTGGGCGAGGCGCTTGCGGTGACACCGGCCGGGGCGTACCGCGGGCTGGTGTTCGACCAGGTGCTGTACGTCGCTGTCCCGAGTCGGTCGTCGTTCGTTCCGGGGTGGCTCGCGACCGGCGCGTTGCTGTGCTGGTGGGGGGCGACGCTCGTCGGCGCCGCCGTCGTCGCCACGCTCCGCTAGTCGGGGTCGGCCAGTCCCCCGTCGACGAGTCGGGTGAACCGGTCGACGAGTCGGTCGGCAAGCGAGGGCGTCACCTCGCCCAGCAGCCGACGGGTCTCCTCGGGCCGGGCCAGTTCGACGACGACCCGACCCCGGTCACCGTAGGATTTCTCGACGACCCCCGCGTCGGCGAGCGACGAGACGTGCCAGGCCACAGTGCTGCGACTCAGGTCCAGCCGGTCGGCCAGTTCGGCCGCCCCGAGCGGGCCGTCCTCGATGAGGTGGGCGAGCAGGGCCCGGGCGGTCTCGCGCCGGGCGAACGCCAGCGCGCGTCGCTCCCACGGGTCGTAGGACTGGTCGAAGAAGTGTTTCTGGCCGCGGATATCCTCTGCGACGACGTCCCCGGCCCGGACGAGCTTGCGCAGGTGGTACTGTGCCTGGCCCGTCGCGATGTCCAGGTCGTCCCTGACTGCGGTGAAGTGGACGCCGGGGTTGGCTTCGACGTGTTGGTGGACCCGTTCTCTGACCGTGACCATTGGTTGTAACGGGGCTTACCGGGAGAGAAAAATCAGGCTATCGTCTGTTCTCAATTTGCAGGAATCCCGCTCGTACTGGCGGCAGTATCAGCCGCTACTGACGAGTTCGCGCCTGATGTCCGTCGCGGGGAGCGTCTGGCCGCCGTACTCCTCGGCGAAAGCCTCGGCGTCGTCGCTGTCGCTGAACGGGACGATAGCGGTCCCCATCGCGCCCTGGACGTCGGAGTTTGCGACCACGGTCAGGTCCGATGTCGGGGCGAAGGCCGCGGCGTCGAGGTGGTGGGTCAATACGGTGGCCCCGCCGTCGGTCCGGACGTCGTAGTCGACGGCGCTGTAGTCAGTGAGGAACGTCGCCGCCGGTGTCCACCCCTCCTGCTCCTTCGCGAAGCGGTGGCGGTAGGTGCAGGTCGTACTGCAGAATTTGATCGGGTTTTCCCGCCCGTTCGGCGTGTTATCCTGGTAGTAGGTCTCCCCGACAGGACCGGGATGGTCCGCGATGACCATGCCACACTGGATGCAGTTCTCACCGTCCTCGATCGAGACCGGTTTCGACGTGTCGCTGTCACTCTGGCAGCCGGCGAGCGCGAGAAGCGTCGCCGTGCCGGCGAGGACGCGTCTGCGCGTCGGGGTGGGTGCGTGGTCGGCCATACCGGAACCTACTGTGACGACCGGCAAATGGCTCTTGGTGCGCTCGTCGAAACTGAACTCATTCCGGTGACGGGGGTCGGTCGACGGCGGCGATGGCCCCGAGGACGAGGAGCGCAATCGCGAGGTCGACGCCGTGGCCGGCGAGGTGATGGACCGGCATCGGAACGGCCCCCAGCGCGGTCCCGAACCCGAGCATCGACCGGGCGACGAGGAGCCCGATAGCGACAGTCAACAGCAGGTACGGCCTGCTCCGACGCCTGAGTGCGCCGACGGCGGCGACGGCGAAAAGCGCCAGCGTCCCGAGCGTCGCGAGTCCGATGAGGACGAGGAGTGCCGTCGCCTCGCCCCAGCCGAGCCAGTCGCCGATAAGTCGGAGCATCCTTCGCTGTAATCCTTTGTCGGAGGCCGCCGAAACAGTTTCGACAGCGGCGGCGTCGCGGGTCAGCCGACACGGGTGGCCGGCGAGCGGACCAGTATTGTATACTCTGTGCAAAACAAATAAGCCCGAGGAGGCCGTTATTTGGGCCGATGACCGACGAACTAGAGGAGATACGACAGCGGAAACTGGAACAGCTCCGGAACGGAGAGCGAGAGACGGAGGACAGCGGCCAGAGCGAGGCGGCCCCGAGCGAGCCGGTCCACGTCGACGGCGCCGAGCAGTTCCAGGACGTCGTCGCTGAGGGGGTCGTCCTGGTGGATTTCTACGCCGACTGGTGTGGCCCGTGCAAGCAACTCGAACCCATCGTCGAGCGGGTCGCGGCCGGGACCGACGCCACGGTCGCGAAAGTCGATATCGACGCGAACCAGGGACTCGCGGCCCAGTTTGGGGTCCGTAGCGTCCCCACCCTGCTGTTGTTCGCAGAGGGCGAACAGGTCGAACAGCTCGTGGGACTCCAGCAGGAACCACAGCTGCGCTCGCTCATCGAGAAGTACAGCTAGGCGCGCTATCTTTCTTGGGAGAGTTGTGCAATAGCAACCTTATTGTCGATGGAGCGCCAACCACAGCTATGGCTCAAAATGTCGGTGCCACGGACGGGCGCGTCAGAATCGGACTGGGCGCCATCGCCGGACTCGTCTCGCTCGCGGTACTCGCGGGCGCACTACCGCTCCCGCCGCTGGCTTCACCTGTCCTGGGACTCGGGGCGGTGATACTGATTGGGACCGGCCTCACGGGCTTCTGTCCGCTCTACTCGGTGCTGGGAATGGACACCTGTCCGGTCGAGAGCCAGTAGCGCGACACCAGTCCCAGGTATAGCCCCGAACCAGCAGACAGATTTTCCCTCCGTCGACGGTTTTCAGTCACGGAACAGGTACCGGAGAACGTGAAACAGCTGTGTCCCGTGAGCCCACGCGATACCGCGCGGTTTCTGAATCTCGCGGGCGGTGATATCGACTTCGCCGATGCGTGCGCCCCTGTGTGCCGCTTCCAGGACGAGCGTCCCACAGGTACACGCGGTATCGAGGTCCAGCTGCACGGCGAGGTCTCGACGGAGCGCCCGCAGTCCGGTCCCCGAGTCGGCCACGTCGACGCGGCGCCGTGCGAGCCAGTTGAGCAGGCGTTCCGACGGCCTGGGGATTGTCTCCCGGGCCCCGAGCACGAGGTCGAGACGGTCCGCGAGTATCGGCTCGACGAGACGGTCGATATCGTCGGGCCGGTGCTCACCGTCCGCATCGAAGGTGACAACGACATCGGCCGTACTCTCGCGGAACCCACGCTTGAGCGCCGCGATGTACCCCTGGTTCCCGGGCTGTTCGACGACGCGGGCGCCCGCTCTTCGGGCCTCGAGAGCGGTGTCGTCGGTCGACCCGTCGTCGACGACGATTGTGTCGTACCGGTCTGTCAGGGCCGCCACTGTGGGCCCGATTCGGCCTGCCTCGTCGTACGCCGGGACGACGACTTCGACCGATGTCACGAAAAAGCGACCCTCAGCGGTCCATCACCGCCCGGCCCAGTGACCGGACTATCGAGAGCGCGTATCTGACGCCCGCGAGGAACTCCCCGTCCCGCAGGCCGTCCCACACGTCGTGCCAGTCGACCGGGCCGTTCGCGTCGGCCTCGCCCAGCGCCCGCAACAGCGCCTCGATACCGCGCCGGGCGTCATCGTCGGCGGCCACGTCGGCGAGCTCGGCCAGGGAGGACCCGGTCCGGGCCAGCTCGGCGACCATCTCGTCGTCCATCGCGGACGTCCCGAGCTCGGCCACCTCTACCAGTTCGTTGACCGTATCGAGGTTCCGGACGAACGTGGCAAACGCCTCGGGGTTCTCCTCGATGGCGGCGGTCAGTTCCTCGGTCAGGTCGTCGGTCGGTGGTTGTTGTTCACTCATTTGAGGTCACCTCAGAGCAGCCCCCGCGCAGTCAGCCAGTAGGACTCGTTGTAGGCGAGCTTCGACCAGTGCATAGCCTGGGTCGGCTCGCTCGGTTCCGGCGGATTCTTGTAGTCGAACTCGACGAACGTCGCGTCGTCCATCCCGGTCTCGATAAAGCAGATGGTCTTGCCGCCGTAGACAGCCGTCGCCGGCTGGCCGCGGACCTCGCTGGCGATGCGCTGGCCGACGACGTTGGCCTGGTAATGGGCGGCGCTGCCGGCCTTTGGCACGCCGGTCTGTGCGGCGTCGCCGATGGCGTAGATGTCGTCGAAGCCGGTCGCTTCGAGCGTGTGCTGGTCGACGTCGACCCAGCCGCCGTCGCCCAGACCGGCCGTCTCGATGAGGTCGCTCCCGGTGTGAGGCGGGATGGCGACGAGGAGGTCGTAGTCGAGTTCCGCCCCCTCCATCGAGGTGATGGTCCCCGCGTCCGGGTCGACTTCCTCGGCGTTGAACATCGTCTCGACGGCGATGTCACGCGCTTCGAGTCGCGGCTCGGCCCACTCGGCGATGTGTTCGTTCCCGTGGACCCGCATGATGGGGTAGGTGTAGGTGATGTCGAACGCCTCGCGGCGGCCCCGCTCGCGGAGCCAGTCGTCGACCATGAAGACGAACTCCAGTGGCGCAGCGGGACACATGTGTGGGGTCCCGACGACGGACAGCACGATATGGCCCCCCTCCAGCGTGAGGAGTTCGTCCCGGAGCGCCTGGGCCCCGTCTTCGCCGTAGAAGTGGTGGCCGCCCTCGGCGAGTCCGGGCACGCGCTCCGGGTCCAGCTGAGAGCCGGTCGCGATGACGAGCTTGTCGTACTCGACGGGGTCGATGGCGTCGACGAGTTCGAGCTGGCGGCGCTCGTGGTCGATGTCGTATACGTAGTCCTGCCGGATATCGACGCGGTCGTCGACCAGCTCACGGAGCGGGCGCCGGCCGTCCTCGGGCTCGCGTTGCCCGAAGGCGACGTAGAGCCAGACCGGCTTGTAGACGTGGTCCGGCCCGTCGTTGAACAGCGTGATAGCTACCTCGCCGGCGTCGATTTCCGCGTCGAGTTTCTCCGCGAGGTTGTTCGCCAGTACGGTACCACCCGTTCCGCCGCCGACGATGGCAATGTGTTCAGTCATAGTTTCTTCACATGAATCCTGTAGTGGCTTCCCTCGTCGACGATGTCGGTGACCTCGTTGCCGGCCTCGTCGGCCCACTCCTGGACCTCGGTCGTCGATTTCTCAGCGTCGCTCAGCAGGGCGACGACAGTACCGGCGTCGACGGCCCGAATCTCCGCGATAAGGTCCATCAGCGGTCCCGGACAGGTCGCGCCCCGGGCGTCGACGGTCGTCTCGGCCTCGGCCGTGATTGTACTCATTGGCTCTCATCTGTGTGTAGGTGAGCAGACCATTTAATAGTGTATGGTAGTTCCAAGACTACGAGAACACTGCGGAGTGTCACGCCCGCGGCCGCGACTGAGCGGGACGGTCACTCAGCACGATAGCGCCCGACAACGAGGGCGAGCAGCGCGAGGACGAGGACGACCTGAACGACCTTGTCGACGTAGCCGACGAGTGTGTATTCGCCGGCCTTTATGACGACCCACAGCGGTATCTGGACGGCAGTGTACGGTATCGCCGCGACGGCGAGGGCGTGTCTGCGGACGCCGCGGACGTACAGCGCCGCGCCACCGAGAAAGCCCACTCCGGCGACCACGAGCGGCGGCGCGCCCTCGACGACACCGGGATAGATGTGTGTCACCGCAGTGATGCCGACCAGAACGACGATTCCCTTTTCCAGTGTGGATAACGGCGCCAGCCGCTCGTCGACCGAGCGGGATTGTGTCTCTGTCACGTGCTGGGGAACGTGCGAGACCGTTATGTAGCTGTAGTTGGCGCACACCAATGGCCAACCGTTTGTTCATTGTATTGTGCTAACTGAACATTTTTATATGGGGCATCGGTGTCCCTATATACGGCGTCCGTCGCTGTGGTGCCGGGGCCGTCCGCCGGCACCGTGCGTCGAGACACCGTCACACAACTATGATACGGAGACTCCTCGAGGCGCTGAAAGCCAACCTCATCTACGTCGTCGTCGGCGCGCTGGTCACCGGCCTCGCCGTCGGCCAGGTAGCGGGCGAGAGCACCCGTGGGCTGTTACAGACGGCCATCGTTCCGGTGCTCTTTTTGATGATATACCCGATGATGATCAACATCGATCTGGACGAGGTACGCAACCTCCGGGCGCACGTGCGTCCCGTTGGACTCAGTCTGGTGGTGAACTTCCTGTTTACGCCGTTCGTGGCCGTTTTGCTGGCCCGGGCCTTTTTCAGCGGGAACGTCGAGTACACCGTCGGACTCTACTTCATCGCCCTGATTCCGACGTCGGGTATGACCGCCACTTGGACCGGCCTGGCCAACGGCGACCTGGAGTCGGCGCTGGTCGCCATGGCGGTGAACCTGCTCGCCGCGGTCGCGATACTCCCGGTGTACCTGTCGGTGTTGATTCCCGGCAGTGTCGGCTTCGAGCCGACGGCGCTGTACCGACAGCTCGCACAGGTCGTCGTCGTGCCGATGGTGGCGGGCAACGTCACCCGGCGACTCCTCCTCCGTCGGTACGGATGGGAGGGGTTCAGAGAGCTGAAACCCACGTTCGGCGGCCTCAGCTCCGTCGGCGTGATGCTCATCGTGTTCATCGCGATGACGATGCGGTCGCGGGCGATCCTCGCCGACCCGCTCACCTCGGCCAGCGTCATCGTCCCGCTCGTCCTGTTCTACGTGGCCGTCGTGGCCGTCGGCTCGGGCCTGGGGAGCGTGTTCCTCGACGACAAACAGCGGGTCGCACTGGTGTACGCGACGAGCATGCGGAACCTCTCTATCGCCGTCGCCGTCGTCGTCGCCGCCGAGGCGTTACCGACCGGAGCTGTCCTGCCAATCGCACTCGCGTACGTCCTCCAGCCGCCGCTGGGGGTCCTCTATATGCACTACCGTCGCGACGTCGTCGGGGAAGGGATGTCCCTCAGGGAAGCCGCCACCAGGTTGATGGGGATATAAATACGCTTCGACGAAAATAATCTTCTGAAAAAAGAAAAAATCTTTTATTCTACTGGAGTCCAAGCTACAGACGCAATGGTAGTCGAGACTGACGACCTACGGACGGAGCTCGAAGAGAAAGGTGAACTGATGCTCGCGGTATCGGAGTTCGACGAACCGCTGGAGATGCATCTGCACGACACGGAGATAGCGGACGAAACCGTCAGGATTCAGCTGACCGACGGTGTTCTCACGTTCGACATCGAGGAGGTCGTTGCGGTGTGGCACCACACGCACTCGCTCGCTGATTTCGGGCTCGACGACTGAGAGTGACAGTCCGGTCCGGACGGTGCCCGGTGTGCAGACACCGGAAGCCCGGCCTATCGCCACTGTCGCTACAGCCAGAGGCGAACCCAGCAACGTGCGGTACCGAACGCAGACTACCCCCGGAGACGCCACAGGAATAAAGCCCGGTCACCACGGCTGGAAATGCGGGAGCGGAACGGCTGGAAGCGCGATACCGAGCGCGGCGAGACCGTGCTGGAGTGGGATGTACCCCAGCACGACGAACGCCACACCGAGCCCACGGTGGAGCCACCGCCGACTGCCGACGTCCAGTCCCTCGAACACCGTGCCGGTCACGAAGACGGCCGGGACGGTCCCGAGGCCGAGCGCGGCGAGGGCCGCCGCGCCACCCAGTGCAGACCCCTGCACGAAGGCGTACAGGTAAACAGGGTACAGCAGCGGACACGGCAGGAACCCGTGGACTGCACCGAGCCCGGCGATGCGGTAGTCGCCGACCCACTCGTCGACCCGGGAGAGCAGAGCGTTCCGAAGCGGGCCCGTCACCCGGTCGATACCCGGTATCGGAACGGTCCGCACGCCACTCTCGGTGACGTAGCTGAAACCGACGACGCCGACCGTGAGACCGACGACGATACCCGTCACGGCACGGACCTCCGTCGCGACCAGCGTCACCTTCCGGAGGCTCAGGAACGCGAACTGGCCCGCGAGCCCGAAGGCCCCGCCCAGCAGGGTGTACGTGGCCGTCCGTCCGAGGTTGAACACCGCGTGCTGTCGTATCTCCCGGACGGAGAGGACGTCGTCACGCCCGCCGTCGGCCATCCGGTCCGCGTAGATAGCGATGAGGGGACCACACATACCGATGCAGTGTGCACCGCCCAGCAGGCCGACGAGTGCCAGTACCGGCAGTCCGAGTGTCTCCGTGCCCAGGAGCGGATTGGCCGGCGTACAGGACTGCATCGGTCAGGTGGTCCCCTCGACGACGCGCTCGATATCGGAGAGCACACGCTCGTGGTCCGGTCGTTCGGTCCGATAGGCCCGCTCGACGACGCCGCCCGGGTTCCGGAGGAAGGTAAGAGAGAGATGCCGGAAGTCGTAGCCCGAGAGCCGCTCGGAGTTCGCGGCGTCGATACGCTCGAAGGTCACGCCCAGTTTCTCGTCGACGACCGCCTCGGCGCGCTGGGCTGATTCGGGCCGGAGGAAGCGCCAGTTGCCCGTCGACATATCGACCTGCATTCGCTCGCCGTACTCGCGCAGGGCCTGGGCGTCGTCGCGACCTGGGTCGAACGTTATCGCCAGGAACGTCACACGGTCGTCGATACCGGCCTCGATAGTGCCGTGCTGGACCCCCGCCAGCTGTCCGATGAGGTTGACACATTCGGCGGGGCAGGACGCGAAGAAGGCGGTCACCACCAGGGTCCCGTCGATGTCGGCGCTCGCGACCGGCTCGCCGGCCAGCGGGTCGGGGACGGTGAACGCCGGTAGCGACTCCCCGTACGTCGGATACGGGAGATTCCCGGCGTCGTGTCGCTGGTCCTCCTGGGGGCCGAGAACTGTGTCGCCTCCGTCGCTCCCCCCGAGCGCCGAGCGGAGACAGCCGGCGTTTCCGGCGGCGACGCCGAGACCGGCCACGAGATAGCTCCGTCGCTGCATGGTCGCCCCTTGCTATCTGCCGGAGGTAAGCGGTCTGGTGGGGCTCTCGAAACGGAACGACGGTCGTACCAGACTGACTTTCATCGTCGCCGGTGCATATCCGAACATGAGTGATCTGACCCTGTCAGCACTCGACAGACGGACGATGCTCGCACTGCTCGGGAGCGGAGCCGCTGGGGCCCTCGCGGGGTGTGGCGGCGGTGGGGGTGACTCGACGCCGACAGCGACTGCTGGCGGCGGTGTCCCCGAAGCGTACCGGACGGCAACGGGCAAGGGGGGCAGTCAGCGCGACCCCGAGGCCCTCTCGACACAGAGCGCAGTGAACTACCAGTCCGAACCAAAGGACGGGAAGCAGTGTTCCGGCTGCAAATACTACATCCCGGACAAGAACGGCGACGGCGCCGGTGCCTGTACCATCGTCGAGGGGACAATCGACCCGAGCGGCTACTGTACGAGCTACGTCGCGTACGAGGGCGGGAGCACCGACACCGACTCCCTCGCAGCGGTCGAGGTCCCCGACGACGCACGCTGTGCCGTCTGCGAGATGAAGGCCGCGAAGTTCCCGGAGTGGAACGCACAGGCCGTCCACGCCGACGAGACCCGCGCGTTCTTCTGTACGTCGGGCTGTGCGACGACGTACTACGCCGTCACCGGACAGTTCGCGGAGACCGATGCGGACATCGCCGGCCTGTGGGTCAGAGACCTGAACTCCCGGGAACTCATCGACGGGATGGCAGCGTACTACGCGCTCGAGACCGACGTCGACCGTCTCGACGACCCCATGCGGGTCAATCCCGCCCCATTCGAAGCCCGTGCGGACGCCGTCGACTACGTCGGCGAATCCGAGTCACTCACCGAGGACGACATCGTCGAACTCACCGCGTTCGACCGCGAGCTGGCAGCGCAGTACCGCGGTCAGCTACTCGAGTAACCTGGGCAGGCACCAGGTGCGGTAACCGCCGCTGGCTCACAGTTTTGACGGGATAACGTGGCCCAGCGCCACCCCGTCGCAGGACATAAGTGCGTGTGCAGTATTGTACTAGATACACATGACTGGTGTCGCGATAATCGGCGGTGGACCGAGCGGACTGAGCGCAGCGATCTACACGGCTCGGGCCGACCGACGCACCCTCGTGTTCGACAGCGGCGGTGGGACGACCCGCGACGTGGACACGATGGAGAACGTCTACGGGTTCCCGGAGGGCGTGACCGGCCCGGAGCTGGTCGAACTTGGTCGGGAACACGCGACGAAGTTCGGCGCGGAAATCGTCGAAGAGGAGGTCGTCCACGTGGGTCTCGCCGGCGACAGCTACCGCGTCGAGACCACGGTCGATGAGTACGAGGTCGACGGTGTGATACTCGCGACCGGCGCCGACTACGAGCGCCCCGCTATCGCCGACGTCGAGGCCTACGAGGGCAGCGGCGTCTCGTACTGTGTCGAGTGTGACGCGTACTTCTACCGGGACAGCCCCGTGGCTGTCGTCGGCACGGGCAACTACGCCGCCCAGGAGGCGCTGATGTTGCTCGATTACACCGACGACGTCCGCCTGCTCACCAACGGCTCCGCGTTCGAGGCCGACCCCGAGCTGCGTGACCGTGTCGCGGACGCCGACGTTCCGGTCGTCACCGACCGGCTCGACAGGCTGGTCGGCGACGGGGCCCTGGAGGGCGTCGTCACCAGGGACGGCGACCGAATCGAGGTCGACGGCCTCTTCGTCGCGCTGGGGACCGCCGGAGGGACGGACATCGCGGAGATGCTCGGCATCCCCGTCGAGGGCGGGGAGATACAGACCGACCCCGACCAGTCGACGGCCGCCGAACGGGTGTACGCGGCGGGCGACGTGACCGGTGGCCACCAGCAGATTTCGACGTCAGTGGGCGAAGGCGCTCGTGCGGCCATCAACCTCCTGGAGGAGTTCCGTGGCGCGGACTACGTCGATTACAAGAAACTCGACGACGCCGCGGCGGACTGACGACGCTGACTCGCCCGTGTACTGACGAGTGCACGGGGCGGGTAGCTCCACATTATATTGTATAATAAGCCCAAAACTATTCTATACTGGGGACGTAGTTACGGGTGATGACCGCACTCGACCACCCACAGTCGACCGAGCAGTTGACGCCGGCCGAACTCCGTGCCGACATCCCCGCCCTGCAAGACGGCGTCTACATGAACTACGGCGCACACGGGCCCAGTCCCCGGTACGTCGTCTCGGCCGCCCAGGAGTTCCTCGCGACACACGAGTTCGAATCACCCGTCGGGTCGGACCCCTACGGGATGGCCTTCGACGCTTTCGACGACGTCCGGGCACGGGTCGCCGCGTTCGTCGGGGCCCAACCGGAGGAAATAGCGCTGACCGAGAGCACGACCGCGGGCATCAACGCGGTGGCCGACGGGCTCGGACTCGGCGCTGGCGACGTGGTCGTCCGGACTGACCTGGAGCACCCGGCCGGCACCCTCCCGTGGCAGCGACTCGAACGCGACGGCGTCGAAGTCCGTGTCGTCGAGACCACGGCGGGTCGCCTGGACCGCGAGGCGTACAAAACGGCCGTCGCTGGGGCAGACGTCGTCTGTTTCAGCGCGCTCACGTGGACCCACGGTACACGACTCCCCGTCGCGGAGCTGGTCGATATCGCAGACGACGCGGGGGCGTTCACCCTCGTCGACGCCGTGCAGGTCCCCGGCCAGCAGTCGATGGACGTGGCGTCGTGGGGTGCCGACGCCGTCGCCGCCGCGGGCCACAAGTGGCTGCTCGGACTCTGGGGCGGTGGCTTTCTCTACGTCGACCGAGCCGTCGCCGAGGACCTCGAGCCACGGACCGTCGGCTATCGAAGCGTCGAAGACGCAAACGCCGATCCCTACGAGTACGCGGCCGGCGCGCGACGGCTCGAGGTCGGCTCTGCAAACCCGGCACCTCACGTCTCGCTCAAAGAAGCGATCGACGCCATCTCCGAGGTCGGGATCGACAGCATCGAAGACCGGATTCACCGCCTCGCGGGCCGTCTCGCCGACGGCGTTCCCGACGACCGATTGCTCAGTCCACGAACGCCGGAGTCCGGTCTGGTGACGATCGATGTCGCGGATCCGACGACGACGGTCGAACGGCTGGCTGCGGCGGGCATTATCGTTCGTGAACTGCCGTCACCGGACGCGATCCGGGCGTCCGTTCACGCGGTCAACACCGCAGCAGAGGTCGATCGGCTGCTCGAGGAACTGAAGCGAGAATGGTGACGTGATCGCGAGCGATCGCCGAGTCATACGGATGCCGTAAGTCGTGTTCGGCGCAGCCGCGATCCGCCGTGCGGGTGCGCCGGGAAACTCGTTCCAGCAACCGTATCAGTCGAGGTCGACGTCCCCATCGTCGGTGATGACGACCTCGTGATTGCGGTAGTGAAATCGAACTTCGAACGTCCGACCGGAATCGGCCGAGCTGTGCTCGATCAAGGCGTTCAACGCGTCGGGATCGACGACATCGGCTAACGGTGGGTTCATTGTTTCGGGATCGGTATTATCGGCTGCAGCGACTGTCTCGATGATCTGCTGTACTATTGTCGACGAATGAGGAGTCGTATTGAGAGTCATTAAAATTTTGGAGTACAGCACCGGGAGCGTCGGATGGCTCAGACTAGCAACTGAACGTCCGATTCGGCCATATGCTGGAGGGCAGTCGCGGCGCCGACGCCGGTGGTGACGCCGTCGTAGAAGTCGTCCTCGTCGTACTCCATCAGCTCGATGGTCATCTGACAGGCCTGCAGCTCGACACCCGGATCGAGCGAGAGATCGATCAGTTCCTCGATGGTCGCAGTGCCGTTCTCGTCGATGCGCTTTTCCATCATTCGCGTTGCCATCCGGTCCATTCCGGGGAGGGCGGCGAGCGCGTTCGGCATCGGCATGTTGGGGTTGCCGACCGCACTGAGTTTGAGA
>SDGW01000326.1_pt1 | contig 20311 bp, 18 predicted proteins | sample 2873831 | NCBI WGS metagenome assembly SDGW01 (sample SAMN08132700, study PRJNA421101) | hypersaline lake metagenome | isolation source: celular fraction 0.22 microns magnesium sulfate-rich crust from ephemeral... | place: Spain: Penahueca Lagoon, Toledo | collected 2011-07
CCCATTTACTGTAATACGGAATTCTGTACCAGACCCAAAGCCCACTATTCGCTTGAGCGGAAAGCTTGAGATAGCAGACGCCATTTCGGGTAGCTGGTACGAGTACCGACGAACGTCGATCGAGGTGCAATCCGACGACGAGTGGGAGCAGACGAAGTTGCCTTCAGAAGAAGGCCTATATATTTCTACCCCTTACCGTAGGTGAAGGCCAAATGCAAGGACAATCTCAACAGCAGGCCTACGACCGGGGGATCACCATCTTCTCTCCGGACGGACGCCTCTACCAGGTCGAGTACGCCCGCGAGGCCGTCAAGCGCGGAACCGCGAGCGTCGGACTCCGTACGCCGGACGGCGTCGTTCTCGCGGCGAATCGGCAGGTCAACTCGCCGCTCATGGAGCGCTCGAGCGTCGAGAAGATCCACAAGGCCGACGACCACGTCGGCATCGCCAGTGCGGGCCACGTCGCCGACGCCCGCCAGCTGATCGATCTCGCCCGCCGTCGCGCGCAGGGCGAGCAGCTCCGCTACGGGCAGGATATCGGCGTCGAGACGCTGACGCGGGCGGTCACCGATCACATTCAGGAGTACACCCAGACCGGCGGCGCGCGCCCGTTCGGCGTCGCGCTGCTCGTCGGCGGCGTCGAGGACGGCGAGCCCCGCCTCTTCGAGACCGACCCGTCGGGGACGGACTACGAGTGGCAGGCCGCCGCCGTCGGCGGCGCCCGGGACACCATTCAGGGCTACCTCGAGGAGCACTACCGAGAGGACCTCGATATCGACGGCGGGATCGAACTCGCCGTGAGCGCCCTCAGCGAGCCCGAGGACGGCATCGTCGCCGCCGAGGACGTCGACGTCGCGACGGTCACGACCGAGGACGAGTCGTTCCACTCGGTCGACGACGACCGCCTCGAGTCGATCATCGGCGAAATCGACGCGGAGGAGACCGATGAGTAACTGGAACGCGTCGGCCCCACAGGACAACGCCGACCCGTCGCCGTACGAGCCGGAGCTCGGATCGCTCCCCGATGGCAGCCGAAACGCCGGCGAACGCGGGGACACCGTGAACAAGACCGGAACGACCACCGTCGGCATCACGACCGACGACGGCGTCGTCATCGCGACGGACATGCGCGCCAGCCTCGGCGGGCGGTTCGTCTCGAACAAGAACGTCCAGAAGGTCGAACAGATCCACCCGACTGCCGCGCTCACGCTCGTCGGCTCGGTCGGCGGTGCCCAGTCGTTCATCTCGAGTCTCCGCGCCGAGGCCAACCTCTACGAGTCGCGCCGCGGGGAGACCATGAGCATCGACGCGCTCGCGACGCTGGCGGGTAACTTCGCCCGCGGCGGCCCGTTCCGAGCGATCAACCCCATCCTGGGCGGCGTCGACGAGGAGGGCAGCCACGTCTACAGCATCGACCCCGCCGGCGGCGTCATGGAAGACGACTACACCGTCACCGGCTCCGGGATGCAACTCGCCTACGGCGTCCTCGAGAACGAGTACGCCGACGATCTCACGCTGTCCGACGCGCGGTCGGCTGCGGCCCGCGCGGTCAAGAGCGCCGTCGAGCGCGACACCGGCTCCGGTAATGGCGTCTTTCTCGCCGAGGTCACCGGGGACGGCGTCGATATTCAGGGCCACGAGTCGTTCGACGACCTCCTGTAAGCGTACGTCGTCCTCTCCTCCGTCGAGTCGATAACGACTCTTTGCGGTTCGCGCTCGCGCGCGTACACGTGACTTTTATTAGGGCCGGACTGCTATCCGAAAGCAGGTTTTACATGTCCCAGGAAAGCGAGTACGGCGCCGGACAGATCCAGGTCTTAGAGGGCCTGGAGGCTGTGCGAAAGCGGCCGGCGATGTACATCGGCTCTACCGATTCTCGAGGACTCCACCACCTGGTCTACGAAGTGGTGGACAACTCGATCGACGAGGCACTGGCCGGTTACTGCGACGAGATCACCGTCTCGATCAACGAGGACGGCTCGGTCACCGTCGCCGACGACGGCCGCGGCATCCCCGTCGATACCCACGAGGAGTACGACCGCCCCGCACTCGAGGTCATCCTCACGGTCCTCCACGCCGGCGGCAAGTTCGACAACAAGTCGTATCAGGTCTCCGGCGGCCTCCACGGCGTCGGCGTCTCCGTCGTCAACGCCCTCTCGCAGCGACTCGAGGCGGAGGTCAAACGCGACGGCGGCGTCTTCCGCCACGCCTTCGAGGGGGGCGAACCCGTCGGCGACATGGAACGGGTCCGCGATATGGAGCCCGACGAGGAGACGGGCACCGAGATCCAGTTCTGGCCCGACACCGACATCTTCGAGACCGGCGAGTTCGCGTTCTCGACGCTGTCGAACCGGCTCCGCGAACTGGCCTTCCTCAACTCCGGCGTCCGCATCACGCTCCGCGACGAGCGCCAGGACGCCGGCGAGGAGGAGGGCCCCGTCACTGATACGTACGAGTATCAGGGCGGCATCCGCGAGTTCGTCGAGTATTTAAACGAGACGCGCTCGGCGATGCACGAGGACGTCATCTACTTCGAGGACGAGGAACAGAACATCCAGGTCGAGGTGGCGATGCAGGCCACCGAGGAGCTGCAGGGCTCGATACACGCCTTCGCCAACAACATCAACACCCGCGAAGGCGGCACCCACCTCACCGGGTTCAAAACGGCGCTTACCCGAACGGTCAACGACTACGCCAACGAGAACGACCTGCTCTCCGATCTCGATAACAACCTGAAAGGCGAGGACATCCGGGAGGGACTGACCGCGGTCATCTCGGTCAAACACCCCGACCCGCAGTTCGAGGGGCAGACGAAGACGAAACTCGGCAACAGCGAGGTCCGCGGTATCGTCGAGAGCGCCATGCACGAGGGGCTGGGCACCTACTTCGAGGAACACCCCGACACCGCCCAGGCGATCGTGATGAAGGCCGTCGAGGCCGCGAAGGCCCGCATGGCCGCCCAGAAGGCCGAGGAGCTCACGCGGCGGAAGTCGGCCCTCGAGTCGACATCGCTGCCCGGAAAACTCGCCGACTGTCAGACCAAGGACCCGGAGGAAGCCGAACTGTTCATCGCTGAGGGTGACTCCGCAGGCGGGAGCGCGAAACAGGCCCGCAACCCCGAGTTCCAGGCCGTCCTCCCGATCAAAGGGAAGATCCTCAACGTCGAGAAACATCGGCTCGATCGCATCTTGGAGAACGACGAGATCAGGAACATGATCACCGCCATCGGCGCGGGGATCGGCGACGAGTTCGACGTCGAGGACGTCCGGTACAAGAAGATCATCATGGCGACCGACGCCGACGTCGACGGCGCGCACATCCGGACGCTGCTGTTGACGTTCTTCTACCGGCACATGCGCCCGCTCCTCGAGGGCGGCTACGTCTACGCGACCCAGCCGCCCCTGTACCGCATCCGGTACCGCGGCGAGACCTACGACGCGATGACCGAGGCCGAACGCGACGAGATCATCGCGGAGAAGTGCGACGGCAACCCCTCGCAGGTCCAGCGGTTCAAGGGGCTGGGCGAGATGAACCCCGAACAGCTCTGGGAGACGACGATGAACCCCGACAACCGCATCCTCAAACAGATCACGATCGAGGACGCGGCCGCGGCGGACAAGATGTTCTCCGTCCTGATGGGCGACGCCGTCGAACCCCGCAAGCAGTTCATCAAGGACCACGCGCCGGAAGCCGAATGGATCGACATCTAACAAACTTTTGCGCTGCGGGTCAGCAAAGCTGACCCTCGGCAAAACTTTGATGAAAAGCACTCCTCCCTCCCCTCCGCGCGGCAAGCCGCGCTCCGGGTCGGTCGTCGGCCCGCTCGAGCGTCCGCTCTGCGGACGCTCTCACGGATGCAGTGCTTGTCACGGAGTTCACGGAACCAGCTGAAATGAAGACATGAGTTCAGACGTACCAGATCCGACGGACGTAGAGGCCAGAGCGGTCGAAAACGTCCGTATCGAAGACGAGATGGAGCAGAGCTATATCGACTACGCGATGAGCGTCATCGCCGGTCGCGCACTACCAGACGTCCGGGACGGGCTCAAACCCGTCCACCGGCGCATCCTCTACGCGATGCACGAAATGGGCGTCTCGAGCGGTTCGAGCCACCGCAAGTCCTCCTCGATCGTCGGGGAGACGATGGGTGACTACCACCCCCACGGCGATAGCGCGATCTACGACACCCTGGTCCGGATGGCACAGGATTTCTCGATGCGCTACCCGCTGGTCGACGGCCAGGGGAACTTCGGTTCGATGGACGGCGACCCGGCCGCCGCGCCCCGGTACACTGAGGCGCGGATGGCTCCCGTCTCCGAAGAACTGCTCGAGGACATCGAGAAGGACACGGTCGACTTCTCCTCGAACTACGACGACCGCCTGCAGGAACCCGACGTGTTGCCGGCCGCGTTCCCGAATCTGCTCGTGAACGGCTCCTCGGGGATCGCAGTCGGGATGTCGACGAACATTCCGCCGCACAACCTGGGCGAGGTCATCGACGCGACGATCGAACTGATCGACAACCCCGACGCGACCGTCGACGACCTGATGAACCACGTCAAGGGGCCGGATTTCCCGACTGGCGCGAACATCGTCGGCAGGGACGCCATCTACTCGGCGTACAAGACCGGCCGCGGCCGGATTCGGGTCCGAGCCGAGTTCGAGGTCGAGGAGTGGAAGAACAACCGCGAGCGGATCGTCGTCACCGAACTCCCCTTCCAGGCCAACAAGGCCCGCCTCGTCGAGCGCATCGCCGACGACGTCAACGAGGGCGAAATCGAGGGGATTTCCGACCTGCGTGACGAGTCCGACCGCGACGGCGTCCGCATCGTCATCGAACTCAAGCGCGGCGCGAACGCCGAGGTCGTCAAGAACAAGCTGCTCGAGAATCACCTCGAACGGACGTTCGGCGTCATCAACCTCGCGCTGGTCGACGGCCAGCCGCAGGTACTCTCGCTCAAGGAAACGCTCGAGGAGTACGTGGCACATCGCCGCGAAGTCGTCCGCCGGCGCAGCGAGTACGACCTCGCCGAGGCCGAGGATCGAGCGCACATCCTCGAGGGACGGCTGACGGCCGTCGAGAACGCCGAGGACGTCGTCGAACTGATCCGCAACAGCGAGGACCGGTCGGCCGCGAAAGCGGCGCTACAGGAGGCCTACGACTTCTCGGAGGATCAGGCAACCCACATCGTCCGGATGCAACTCGGGAGCCTCACGTCGATGGAGGCAGCCGAGATCGAAGACGAGTACGAGGAGGTCCAGGCCGAGATCGAACGGCTCACCGAAATCTTGGAGAGCGAGTCGGAACTCCTCGCGGTCATCAAGGAGGAACTCCGCGAGATCAAAGACGAGTACGACGACGAGCGCCGGACCTCGATCGTCGAGGATCAGGGGACGGTCACCCACGAGGACCTCATCCCCGAAGAAGAGGTGTTCGTCGTCATGACCGAGGACGACTACGTCAAGCGGATGCCGATCGACGCGTTCGACCCCCAGGGTCGGGGCGGCAAGGGCATCATCGGCGCGGACGTCAAGGAGGACGACCGCGTCGCGACGGTGTTCCGGGCCAACACCCACGACTACCTGCTCTGCTTTACCAATCAGGGCGAAGTCTACCGCCTCAAGACCTACGAGATACCCGAGATGGGGCGGACCGCTCGCGGCAAATCGGCGGTCAACATCCTCGATCTCGATCCCGGCGAGGACATCACCGCGATCGTCGACACCGACGCCTTCGGCGACGACGAGTTCGTCACGATGGCGACTCGCAACGGCTACGTCAAACGGACCGCCGGCGAGGAGTTCGACAACATCCTCTCGACGGGGATCATCGCCGCCGATCTCGAGGAGGGCGACGAACTGGTCGACGTGGAAGTTACGGACGGTTCGCAGGACCTCGTCGTCGCAACCGAGGGTGGCATGACGATCCGTTTCGACGAGGACGAGGTCCGCGCGATGGGCCGGAACGCCCGCGGCGTCAACGGCATCAAGCTTCAGGACGGCGACGCGGTAGCCGGACTGGTCGCGACCGACGAGGCCGACGACCGCGCGCTGTTGACAGTCACCGAGAACGGCTACGGCAAGCGGACGCTCCTCTCCGAGTACCGCACGCAGTCCCGGTACGGCAAGGGGCTGATCGACATCAAGACGGGCGAGCGAAACGGGCCGGTGACGGCCGTCAAGGCGGTCGCCGCGGACGACCAGCTCGTTTTGATGAGCGAGCGCGGGCAGATCGTCCGCACCCGGGTCGACGAAATCTCGACCGTCGGCCGGAACACGATGGGCGTCATCGTGATGGAAGTCGAGGGAGATGACGCGGTCGCGAGCGTCGATGTGATTCCGGCGGCGGCGGCCGACGCAGCCGAGAGCGACGACGCGGCCGAGTAGGCGCGACTGTTCGACGTCGAGCGCCGTCGTCACTATCGAGCGGATTTTCGCGGTCGAGAGCGAGAACGGAGAGAGTGGAGAGACGAGCGAGCGACGCGGTCAGTGAGCCGGCTCTTCGGCCGGCGCGATCATGTCGTCGATCCGCAGGATGAGGATATTGTTCGTGTCGTCTTTGCCGTCGACGGTCCCTTCGATGACGAGTTTCGAGAGCGGCGTGGGGCCGACGGTGACGGAATCGTTCTCGTGGATATCGCCGAGGGTGCCCTGAATGTGGATCTCTGCACGGCAGAGCTCGGGGTGGTGGACGCTCGAGAGGTCGATCTCCTCGATGATGGTGTCGTCGACGGGTTCGCCCTCGTGTTGCATGGGGACGGCCGCGGGCTCGTCCATCTGCTGGATCTCGAGGGCCTCGTAGGCGGCGGCCGTGGGTTTGTAGCCGCCTTTCGGACCGGGTACCCCCTCTACTAGCTGGAGGGCTTTGAGACTCTGCATCTGGTTGCGGATCGTCCCTGGATTACGGTCGACCTGTTCGGCGATGTCTTCTCCTTTGATAGCGTCTTCGGACTCCTTGTGGAGGTTCGTCAGCGCGCGGAGTATTTTCTTCTGGCTGGGGGTGAGTTCGATGGATGACATAGTGATATATTCGTAGTTGTATTCCTTAAACCCGGCGGGTGAGCCCCGTCTTTCGGCGGGAATGTGTCGCACGAGACGAGAACGAAACAGCGGTTTGCGTCGTTCCCCCGCAGAGAGTTTCGCGTTCGTCTATTCGGGCAGCTGCGCCGGTAGTTGGGGGTGTCCGCGAGGCGGCCGGCCCTACGGCTTCGCTTCCGTCGGCGGTGCGACCCGAACGTGGTGGGCGACGGACTCGGGCAGCGACACTGGTTCGTCGGCCTCGCTCGAGCGCGCCGTCACCATTCCGAACGGCGCGATCTCGAGGATCTCGAGTTCGACGCCGGGTTCGACGCCGTGTGCTGCCAAATACGATAGTACGTCCGGATCGTGGTCGGCGACTTCGGCGACGGTGACGACGGTTCCTGCTTCGAACTCGGAGAGGGCCTCGCCCTCGGGTCGGTCCGGTGGCTCGAGGTCGGCGCTGGGGATGGGCGAGCCGTGGGGATCGACCGTCGGCTCACCGAGGGCGTCGGCGACGCGGGCTTCGAAGTTCTCGCTGATGTGGTGTTCGAGCCGGTCGGCCTCGGCGTGGACTTCCGACCAGTCGTAGTCGAGGTGTTCGGTGAGATAGGCCTCGAGCAACCGGTGGTGGCGGACGATCTCGAGGGCAACGGTCTCGCCTTCGTCGGTCAGGGTCACTCCGCGGTACTTCTCGCGGTCGACGAGTTCTCGCTCCTCGAGTTTGTCGAGCATGCTCGTGACCGTCGGCGACGTGACGTCCAGCTCCTCGGCGATCTCGGAGGTCTTGATCCGATCGTCGGTTTCGCGCTGGAGCTGATAGATGGCTTTGAGGTAGTCTTCCATCACGTCGCTCAGCATCATTCTGTAGCGAATTTGGGGGGGTCTACCCCTAAAGCTATCGCCGCGCCGCTCGGGCCGACCGCCACTACCAAATCGGGTGACGGTGTATCTGGCGTATGGGACGGACCGTCAGGATAATCGGTGCCCCGATGGACTACGGGGCGAACCGTCGCGGCGTCGACATGGGCCCCTCGGCGATCCGGTACGCCGGCCTGGCCGACGGCCTCGAGCGAGCGGGCGTGGACCCGGTCGACGACGGCGACATCTCGATGCCACGAGCGGAAGAACGGGACCCCGACGCGGATCAGCCGATCGGCGGGAGCGCGAAGTTCCTCCGGGAGATCGAGGGCGTCTGTATGCGGGTGAGCGATCGGGTCGCCGCGACGCTCGCCGACGGCGAGTTCCCGCTCGTGCTGGGCGGCGACCACTCGGTCGCGATCGGCTCGCTCAACGGTTCGGCGCGTGAGGCCGACCTCGGTGCGATCTGGTTCGACGCCCACGCAGACTGCAACACGCCGGCGACCTCGCCCAGCGGCAACGTCCACGGGATGCCCCTGGCCGCGGCCCTCGGGCGCGGTGCGTTCGGCGAGTTCGACTGGGCGCCCGCGTCCCGCCTTCGGGAATCGTCGATCGCCTACGTCGGCCTCCGGAGCATCGATAAACACGAGCGTGCACTGATTCGTGACAGCGAGCTAACCTCCTTCACGATGTCCGACATCGACCAGCGGGGGATCTCCGCGGTCGTCGAGGACGCCCTCGCGGTCGCGACCGACGGCACCGACGGCGTTCACGTCAGCCTCGATCTGGACTGGCTCGATCCCAAGGAAGCACCCGGCGTCGGCACCCCCGTTCGCGGTGGCGTCACGTATCGGGAGGCCCACGCCGCACTCGAGGCGCTCTCCCGGCGCAACGAGCGCGAGGCGTTCCTCCGATCGATGGACGTCGTCGAGGTGAACCCGATTCTGGACGAGGCCAACGAAACCGCGACGCTGGCGGCCGAACTGACCGCGAGCGCGTTCGGCGAGCGAATCCTCTGAGCGATCGGGTGAACGAGTCGGCGCCTCGAGAGGTGTGAACGCGGTGAAATTAGGGGTGTGGGAACACCGAACACGCCAATTCCCGTTTCAACACCTTTGTATCATAGTGTTTCCCAGTGTGACGTATGACTGAGAACGTCGTCGTGCTCGGTGCCGGATACGCCGGTACCGGTGCGATCAACAAACTCCAGTCGGAACTCGGCGGCAATGCCCGGCTAACCTGGATCGCTGACGTCGACTACCATCTCGTTCTCCACGAGTCCCACCGCGTCATCCGCGACCCGGACGTTCGCTCGGACATCACGTTCCCGGTCGATCAGATCGCGGATCCGTCGACCCGGTTCGTCAAGGACGAGGTCACCGGCCTCGACACCGACGAGCAGGTCGTCGAACTCGCCGACGGCGACGACGTGGAGTACGACTACGTCCTCGTCGGACTGGGCAGCCAGACCGCCTACTACGGCATCCCCGGCCTCGAGGAGCACTCGCTGACGCTCAAGAGTCTCGACGACGCCCTCGAGATCCACGAGGCCGTCACCGAGGCCAGCCAGGAGGCGACCCGCGGCGACCCCGCGCAGGTCGTCATCGGCGGTGCCGGCCTCTCGGGCATCCAGACCGCCGGCGAGATCGCCGAGTTCCGCGACAACCACCGCGCACCAATCGAGATCCACCTCGTCGAAGCCCTCGAGGAGATCTTCCCCGGCAACGACCCCGAAATCCAGCAGGCGCTGCGCGACCTGCTCGAGGACGCCGGCGTCCGCATTCACACGGACGACCCGATCACCGAAGCCACGGACGAGGCCATCGAGTTCGACGAGGGTGAGCCCCTCGAGTACGACGTGCTCGTCTGGACCGGCGGCATCACGGGTCGGGACGCCTTCGACGGCACCGAGCTCGAGAACGAGCACAACCGACTCGTCGCCGAGGCGAACTTCCAGACCTCCGACGAGCGCGTGTTCGCGATCGGTGACTCCGCGATCATCGACCAGGGCGACCAGCCCGCACCGCCGACCGCCCAGGCCGCCTGGCAGGCGGCGGAAGTCGCCGGCGAGAACATCGCCCGCGCGATCGAGAACCGGCCGCTGAAGACCTGGGAGCACGAGGACAAGGGGACGGTCGTCTCCGTCGGCGAGAAGGCCGTCGCCCACGACGTCAAGCCCGCCTTCGGCATCTCCCTGCCCGTCGACACCTTCAGCGGCTTCCCGGCTCAGAATCTGAAGAAGATGATCGCTGCCCGTTGGATCGCCGACGTCACCTCGTGGAACGAGGCGCGCAAGTCCTGGCCGTCGCTGTAGGTTCCGCTCTTTCGGCGCTGTTTTCGGCGGTTTTCCGAGCCGAGGCGCGAGAACGTCGCCGAGCGTCTGCGATAGCAGTGTTCCGACTACATCGAGAGCGATGCGTCGGGCTCGACGGGCGTCACGTCACCGGCTTCGGCCGCTTCGTTGTAGATGTAGCCCCACATGGCGAAGGTAAAGAGGGTGGTGTACGCCGCCTGAAGGATCGCCAGCGGGAGGAGGAGAACGATACCGACGAGCGTCAACACGAGGACGGTCGCGACGACGTTCGCGACGATGGACATACCGATCCAGAAGATGATCAAAAACAGCACGCCCTTGAGATAGTGCACCGAGAGGGCGAACTCCAGTACGCGCCCGTCAGAGAACGTTTTACTGAGGCTTCCCGTTCCGAGCAGCACCGGGACGACCGCACCCGAAACGTAGCTAACGGCTAGCACGAGAAGGAGTCCGACACCGACGATCGAAACCACGAGGAGCGGATCCTCTACGGCGGCAGACAGCAAAACGAGTCCGACCAACACCGCGGTGAGCACGACCGAGAGAAGGAGATAGAGGCCGAAGAGAATCAGTCCGTCCTTGCCCATCTCTCCCCAGTCATCGACCGACGGCGGTTCGGCGTCACCCCGGGCCGCGGCACGACCGGCGCGATAGGCGTAGCCGAAGGCGAAAATCGCCGGGACGACGAGAAACGAACAGAGCCAGAGCAGCGAACTGATCGCCATCGGTTTGCCCCCCCGACCGAACGGGTACTCGAGGACGAACTCGAGCAGGCTCGAGTCGTGGTAGGTCGGCTCCGACGCGTCGTTCGCGGTCGAATCCACTGTCCGTGACGCCGAGCCCCATCCGCTGTCGGGCGCCGCCGTCTCGTCCGTCGACTCGTCGATCGACCGTGTTTCTGTCTGGCCATCGGCCGTCGACTCCTCGCTCGACCAGCCGGCCGACATCTCCACCCCACCCCCTTCCGCCGCCAGTTTCGATCCGCACTCCGGACAGAGGATCGTCCCCTGTTCGAACGCCTCGTCACAGTCGTGACAGTACGACATAACCGACGATTCGGTCACTGATCCATATATGTTATGTTACCGAGAACGAACGCGCCGTATGAATCCGCGAGCGCCGCTCTCGGGACGCAGGCGGCCGATGGCGGACGGCGAGGGTTAGTCGCCTGTTCCAGCGTCATCGTCGCCGTCGTCGTCGGCCATCGGCCGTGCGGGAACGCCCGCGACCGTCGCCCCCGGTGCCACGTCGCGCGTCACGAGCGAGTTCGCCGCGATGCTGGCCTCGGCACCGATCTCGACGCCCGGTAAGATGATGGCGCCCGCGCCGATCATCGCCCGCTCGCCGACGACGACCTCGCCGGTCCGGTACTCGTCTTGCAGGAACTCGTGACAGAGGATCGTCACGTCGTAGCCGACGATCGCGTCCGCCCGAACGGTGATCAGGTCCGGCCAGAAGACGTCCGGCGTCGCCTCGAGTCCCCAGGAGACACCCTCGCCGACCGTCACACCGATGCGGCGCAACAGCCAGCGCTTGAGCCGAAGGCTGGGCGAGATTCGGACGAGCCAGACGACGACGTAGGTGATCGCGACCCGAAGGGGGTGGCGGGCGGTCGTCCAGTGGGCCAGCGAGTTGCGCGGCCCGGGCGTCGCGTGGCGTTCGACGCGGTCGTGGCGCCGTGTCGGATCGTCGGAAGCCGTCACTGCCATCTCCTTTGACGTATCGGTACATGAAACTGCCCGAAACGGACCCGCTGGATCGCTTTCGACTACGGGATACTCATCCGAACCGTCGTCCCTCGCGGCTCGTTGTCTTCGATCGTGATCGACCCCTCGAGTTGCGTGACGATCATCTGTGCGATCCAGAGGCCGACGCCCTCCGAGTGGGACAGCGGTGTCTCGATTCCCTCCTCGAAGACGGTCCGCTCGATGTCTGGCAGTCCCGGCCCCGTATCACTGACCTCGATCACGACCGGTCCGTCCGGGTCCGTCTCCATCGCCACCTCGACGACCGGCGCCGCCGTGTCGTCGTGTTCGATCGCTTTCTCGAGTAGTTCGTCGACGGCCGTCTCGAGGCGCGGATCGGTCTCGTGGACGATGCCGTCGCTGGTATCGGTTCGGACCGTCGCAGATGGATACCGGCGTCGAACCGCTTCGGCGCGTAGCTCGAGGAGTCTGGAGAGATCGAGCCGCTGTGAGACGTTCGAATCCTCGAGGACGACGTCCCGAAGCAGATGGGTCTTTTCGCTCAGTTCGACGAGCCGTTCCGTCTGATCGGTAATCGTTTCGACGCGATCGGTCCGATCGCCAGTAGCCTCCTCGTCCGCGAGCAGTTCGGCGTTGCCACGGATGATGTTACAGGTGTTCCGGAGGTTGTGCCGGATGATCCGTTGCAGGATGCTCGTCTGCTGGAGCGCCCGGTCGAGTCGCTCGTTCGTCCGCTCTAGATCCCGTTGACTGTACGACACCAGTCCGTAGAGGACGATCGACGAGCCGGCGACGAACAACCAGCCCTTGATGATCTCGACGGAGACGGCCAGCCCCAGGTTTTCGACGACGGCGTACACGAGCACGTCTGACCCGAGGATCCAGAGCGAACCGACCGCTGCGTACCCGACGGCGATCGCGGCCGGTGATCGCCGGAGTACGGATCTGTCGATCACCTCGAGTCACCTGATTGAGGGTGGAAGTCGGAACGCATCAAGCTTCGGGCCGCAGCGCGAGAGCGGATCGTCGGGGAGAGGGGTTCCTCGAGAGAATCGTCGATCGCGAACGTGTGGGCAGATACCTCCCAACTAGTTAGGCATCATTCCCGTATCGGTCGGCGGTTGACGGACGAGTATGTCACGCCCCCGGTCGGAGACATTCGGACTCGGCGCAACTGCATCCCTCCTCGCAAGCGAAACGCGGCAAATAGTGCTCGACCGTCTCGAGACGGTCGAGAGAACGACCACTCACGACCTGGGCCGGTATCTCATGGCGGTCGAGCGCGAGGTCGATCGCGACGATCTCGGCGACGCCGACGGACCGCGACCGACGACGGTCGCGTTGCACCACCATCACCTCCCCCGACTCGACGAACACGACGTCATCGAGTACGACAGTTCCGAACACGAAGTCGAGATCGGCCCGAACTTCGACGACGTCACGTCGATCGTCGATCGCCTTGAGCGGGCTGAGCCCCGGTAGTCGCGTCCGCCGTTACACGACGTTCGCGCCGTCGACCGGCCGTTCACCCGGAACGCCGACCAGTTCCCGAAACGCTGCGCCCGAGAGCGCACAGCGATACGCCGGCTTGAACATCATGTTCGCTCCGCCGGCCCGGACGTTCCACGCCGATTCGATCTCCTCGCGGAGGTAGTACTGTGCTCGCTCGTTGCCGTCTTTGACGTAGTAGTCGCTGATCCGAATCGGATCCCGCTCGAAGAGGCCGCCCGGCTCGCGGCCGTCGACGATCACGACCGGTTTCTCGAGGTAGAGATCGCCCTCTCTGGCGCGTTTCGCGTGGGCGTTGTTCGGGTGTGCTCGGAGGATCGCCTCCCGTTCGTCGGCGGGCGTCTCGGGGCCGACGACGACCACGTCGTCGACGGTGAAGTAACCGATCAGATACCGGTGGGCGCGATCCCCACCTGGCCGGCGCAGGCCGGCGTAGAAGCCGACGACGTCGCCCGACTCAAGCGCGCGCAGCCTCGAGACGTAGCCGCTGGTCCGGTGTTCGCCGTAAGTTAGCGCGTCGAAATTCGGGTCGTGGTGGAACGGCCAAGACGCGAGGGCGTCACCGGTGACGGTTTGCGTCCCGCCGCGAACGGGTTGCGGAGTGATGCGCGTCGTCAGATCCGCGGCGACGCCGTCGCCGGCTCGAAGTTGCCACGAGCCGAGCGTTTCGGACTCGGTCGTCTCTCGAGTCTTCTCCGGGATCGGCACGTACTCGAAGCGTCCGTCGTCGTAGAGTGGTGCCAGTGCGCCGAGGTTGGTGCTATCAGCGCCGATACCGGCGAGAACGACCGTCATGTGTTCGATCCGTGTCCGCTGGTCGGGTCGGCGTAGCGATAAAACCGCCGATCCCGCAACGGTCGTTCGACCGAGTACCCGGGTCCGGACCGTCGACACTACCGGTTTCCGAATCGGCGTGGACGGTCACCGAACGGACCGGTCACCGTCCCTGAGTTAGCCTGAAATAGGATGCCGCGGTATCTGTGCCAATGCCTACCGAGCCACGGCGAACGGCCGCGATCTGTACGCAGTGCGACAGCGTGATCGCAGCCCGGATTCTGCGCGACGAGACGGTACAGCCGATCGGCGTCGACGGATCGTGTGACTGTGGAAACGAGACGTACCAGGTTCTGGGCGACGAGTACACGGATCCCTGACCGACGGGCCGACGACCGTCACCGCTCGTTCGATCGAGCGGCGTAGTACAGTGGGATCAGCAGAACGAGGAAGATCGCCCCCATCGCGGCGATTCCGATCCAGGCCGTCGATAGCCAGCGTCCGGGGAGCACGCCGGCGATCTCGAGCACCCACAGGAGGCTGTAGACGCCCAGTATCACCAGGCACGCGACGTAGGCCCGTAGCAGCCAGCCGGCGACGCGATACAGCGTCGTCTTCGTGACGGCTGGTGGAAGTGAGTCTTCGAGTCGTCCGATCATTCGGTCACCGGCCGGGTAGGGGGACGGAGAGCCTCTGGAGTCACGGCGGGGTCGACCTCGCCGTCCCGGTACCGAACTCCCGCGGAATCGGTCGTGTGCGGTGCCATCGAAACGGTACTCCACGATGGAGAGTCCAGCCGCTTGAAGGTTTTTGCCGGGCCACAGCGTTCGGTGAGCTGCGTTTCGACGCTGCGCTGGTCGAACGGCAAGGATCCGACGACGGTCCTGTGCCCTCCGACTCCGTCCGGGGAACGCGAGAGGTACCCTTATCGGGGCGGGCGTTCCACGTCCGCGTATGCGAGTTACCTTTCTCGGCACGGGCAGCGCGATGCCCACCGGCGAACGGTTTCAGGCGGGGATCCTCGTCCAGGAGGACGGACGGACGCTGCTGGTCGACTGCGGTGCCGGCGTCCTCCAGCGACTCCAGCAGTCCGGCGTCGGCTACGAGAACGTCTCGACGGTCCTCCTGACCCACCACCACCTCGACCACGTCGCCGATCTACTCCCGCTGATGAAGGCCCGGTGGCTCGCCGGCGAGGAGTACCTCGAGATCGTCGGCCCGCAAGGGACCAAGGCGCTGGTCGACGACCTGCTCGACGTCTACGAGTACCTCCAGGAGAAACTCGAGTTACAGGTCCGAGAGGTCGTCCCCGGCGACTTCTCCGTCGCGGGGTTCGACGTCTCGGCCTACGAGACCCGCCACTCGGTGCCGTGTCTCGCATACCGCTTCGGCGATCTCTTTACCTTCAGCGGCGACAGCGAGGCCTTCGCGGGGCTGGCGAACTTCGCCGAAGGGTCGGCGATCCTCGCCCACGACTGTTCGTTCCCCGACGACGTCGACGTCTCCAATCACCCGACGCCCGATGCGCTCGGCCGGGAACTCGCCGACCGGGAGATCGGTCGCGTCTACCTCACGCACCTCTATCCCCACACCGACGGCCGCCACGACGAGATGCTCGATTCGATTGCCAGCCACTACGACGGCGACGTGCGGTTCGCCGAGGACCTCCAGACCGTTTCGATCGAGTAGCGCTACTGCCGCGACTCCTGTGACGCCTCCCGTCAGGGGAGCCGAGTGCCGCTTTCTGCGACTGTCTCTCTAGAGAATAGACGAATCAAGCCCGCTCTGTGCTCTTCACCGGGGATGCGCAATGTGCGGGGGATTCCGAACACGTTTATACGATCGAGTTTGTAGGATCATAACAACAGAATGGTCCCAAGCGAACTTCCGCCGGATATCCCTGAGGTGGACGGATGAGTCTCCCCGATCGGCTTGCCGACGGGATTACGACCCATACGCGAATCGTTCTCGTCGTCCTCGTGCTCTCGACGGTGCTCGTCGGAGCCGGGATGCCCCGTGTCGACGACGACTCGTCGCTCTCCCAGTTCGAGAGCGAATCCGCCGAAGCAAAGGCTCTAGAGCGAATCAACGGCAACTTCACGAGCGAGCAACGGGAAAACACGACCAGCGTTCAGGTGATCGCGCGCGGCGACAACGTGCTCACGAAGGAGTCGCTGCTCTCCTCGCTCGAGTTCCAGCAGGAGATACGAGCGAACGAGACGGTCAACGCGACGCTGGTCGAGAATCAGTCGATCACCGGCGTCGAGAACATCGTCGCGATTTCGGCGATCAGAAGCGAGCAGGCGGCCGAACTGAACGAAACCCGATCCGGGCTCAGCGACGGCCTCAACCGAACCGTCGGGCTCCAGCGCCAGTACGAGCAGCTGAACGAGTCCTACGAGAACGGCTCGGTCGGCGAGTCAGAATACCAGCAGCGCGCGGCCGCGCTCGAGGCTCGGTTCGACTCGGTCGTCGAGAACGCGACGGCGGGGCTCACCGACAACCAGACGGCCAGGTACCAGTCGGCCGTCCAGCAGGCGCGAACGATCGAATCGCAGCGGTACGAGATCCGCTCGCAGTCCGAGAACCCGAACGCGGATCCCGAGTATCAGGAACTCTCCCGGCAGCTCGAGGGCGTCTATCAGGCCGGAACCTACGGCGTACTCGAGGAAGAGTACGCGGCGCTGCAGAGCTCCGAACGGCCGCCGCTCGAGGAACAGATCGCGACTCTCGAGAACCTGAGCGCGACGGAGTACGAGCGGACGCTCACGCAGACGCTGTCCGGAGAGAGCGACGATAACTTCGCGATCGCGTTGATGCCGACCTCGTACGAGCCCGGCAGCACGACGGCCGAGTCGCGGATGACGTCGATCACGCAGTCGGCCGCGTCCGGTGGCTCGAGCGGGATGGAAGGCGCCGTCAGCGACGAGATCGTCGAGAGCCAGCTCGCGATCCGCGATCTCGCGAACAGTCAGGATCAGGACTACATGATCTTCGGCGGTGGCGTCATCACCGACGAGATCGAGCGGTCGATGGGTGACAGTCTCGCCATCGTCGGCCCGCTCGCGCTGCTGTTCGTCGTCGTGGCGCTGATCGTCGCCTACCGCGACCTGCTCGACATCGTCCTCGGCGTCGCCGGCATCGTCGCCGTCCTCGTCTGGACGTTCGGCTTCATGGGCTGGGCGGGGATCGCGTTCAACCAGATGTTCGTGGCGGTCCCGGTCCTGCTGATCGGGCTCTCGATCGACTACGCGATCCACGTCTTCATGCGCCACCGCGAACAGCGCGAGGAAGACGGCACGACCGGCACCGTTCGCGGCTCGATGACGATCGCGCTCGCCGGCGTCGGCGTCGCCCTCGTCTGGGTGACGGCCACGACCGTCATCGGCTTCCTCTCGAATCTCGTCAGCCCGATCACCCCCATCCGACAGTTCGGGATCGTGAGCTCCGTCGGGATCGTCGCCGCACTGATCGTCTTCGGCGCGCTGATCCCCGCCGCGAAGGTCGAGGTCGACGAGTTCCTCGAGTCCCACGGCTTCGACCGCCGCAAACGCGCGTTCGGGACCGGCGACGGCCGCTTCAGCGACGTGCTCGCGGTCGGCTCGGTCGCCGCCCGGAAGGCCCCGATCGTCGTCCTCGTCGGCGCGCTGCTCCTCTCTGCGGGCGGTGCCTACGGCGCGACGCAGGTCGACACCAGCTTCCAGCAGGAGGACTTCATCGCCGACAGCCCCCCCGAGTGGACTCAGAGTCTCCCGGAGCCCTTCCAGCCCGGCGAGTACACGATGAAGCAGAACCTCGAGTTCGTCAACGAGAATTTCCAGCGCGAGGACAGACAGGCGCAGATCCTCGTCGAGGGGAACGTGACGGACCCCGACGTGCTCGAGCGGATCGATACCGCCCAGGCCGAGGCGACTGACAGCAGCGTCGCCTATACGCTCGCGACCGGCGAAGCCGACGTGCAGGACCCGCTCTCGACGATGCGGACGGTCGCTGAGCAGAACGAATCCTTTAACGAGTCGTTCACTGCGGCCGACACCGACGACGACGGGGTTCCGGATCAGAACGTCTCGGCCCTGTACGATCAACTGTTCGACGTCAACGGTGAGGCCGCGAGTCAGGTCATCCATCAGACCGATGACGGTTCCTACGAGTCCGTCCGGCTGGTCGTCGCCGTGAAAGGCGACGTTGCGAGCAGCGAGACGACCAGCGAGATGCGCGAGATTGCGAGCACCATCGACGCGGACAGCGGGGGGCAGTGGAGTGCCATCGCGACCGGCGATCCGATCGTCGGTCACATCGTCGAGCAGGACCTGCTCGATACGGTCATCGAGAGCCTGCTGATCACGCTCGTGGCCGTCTTCATCTTCCTCACCGTCGCCTACCGGCTGACGGGGAGCAGCGCAACGCTGGGCGTCGTGACCCTGCTGCCGGTCGCGTTCTCGGTGAGCTGGATCCTGGGGACGATGTACGTCATCGACATGCCCTTCAACGTGCTCACGGGGATGATCACGAGCCTCACTGTCGGGCTCGGTGTCGCCTACAGCATCCACGTCAGCGATCGCTACTCGCTCGAGTTAGAGCGACAGGGCAACGTCTGGTCGGCGATGCGGACCACGGTGACCGGCACCGGCGGGGCGCTGCTGGGCAGCGCGGCGACGACCATCGGCGGCTTCGGGACGCTGGCCTTCGCGATCTTGCCGGCGCTCCAGCAGTTCGGCATCATCACCGCGCTGACGATCACGTATGCGTTCCTCGCGAGCGTGGTCGTGCTGCCGGCGCTGCTGGTGCTGTGGACGCGGTACTTCGGGCCGGACGTCTCGTTCGATCCGTCTGGACTGGGTCAGCCTACGGCGACCGCGAGCGACGGCGGGACGCCGACGGCCGAAGACGACCACGCCGCGGGTGGTGACGAGGAGTGACCGACGACGAGAACGCGGCCGTCGACGCCTTCGAAGGGCTCGGGCTGACCAGCTACGAGGCCAAGGTGTTCATCGCGCTCCACCGACTGGGCGCGGGCACGGCCCGCGACGTCGCCGAAATCACCGACGTCCCCCGGTCGCAGGTCTACAGCGTCGCCGAGAGCTTAGAGGAGCACGGTCTGATCGAAGTTCAGCAGTCGAACCCGATCCGGTACCGCCCGGTCGACATCGAGGAGGCGCGAAACACCCTCCAACGGCGGTTCGAGCGCGAACAGGACCGCGCGTTCGAGTACGTCGACGCCGTCAGGGACGAGGCCGCGGGCGAAGAGAGCCAGGAGGATATCTGGACGGTTCGCGGCCGCGAACGGGTGGACGACCGGGCCGTCGATCTCCTCTCGGAAGCGACGGAGAAGATCGTCTTCGGCACCCGTTTGCCCGAACTCGCCACCGACGAAATCGAACGCACCCTGGCGGAGCGGGCGGCGGCCGGCGTCTCGGTACAGGTCGTTAGTAGAACCGATGCGGTTCGCGCGCGATTCGGCGACCTCGAGGGCGTGACGACCGAGGTACCGCCGTTTTACCGCGAGGACGACCAGCGGTCGGGCCGATTCATCGTCGTCGACGACGACGGCCTCCTGTTGAGCGTCATCGACGACGACGGGCGGGAAACGGCGATCTGGAGTTCTGGAACGCTGTTCGCGTCGGTGCTGATCCAGCTCGTCGAAGCGGGCGAAGAAGTGCCGACCTGACGGAGCCGCTCCCGCGACGACGGCTTACTCGAGCCGGTAGCGCAACAGCGCCGCGATGCCGCCGAGGTTGGCGAGTTGCTGGCCGGGCGGGAACTCGCTCGAGAAGACCGTCACCTCGCCGCCTTTCTGTTCGGTCGTGCGGACGATCTCGTCGACGTCGATCGCCCACTCGCCCTCGGGACCGCGCTCCTGTCTGAGCCGGTCGTCGAGGACGAGCAGGCGTTCGATCGCGCCGAACTCGGCGGCCTGCTTGACCTGTTCGGGGCCGTAAGCCGCCTTCGCCCCCTCGGCGATGCGGCGGGTGAGTTCGTCGATGTACTCGGCCTCGCTCTCGATGCGGGTTTCTTCTTGCACGTCCGCGACCGCCCCACGTTTGAGCACCTCGTGGACGCCGCGGTCGCCGACGGCCGCCGTGTCGACCATCGTGATCAGATCCGCGACCTCGGGCTCGTTCTGCTCCAG
>SDGW01000327.1_pt1 | contig 20205 bp, 22 predicted proteins | sample 2873831 | NCBI WGS metagenome assembly SDGW01 (sample SAMN08132700, study PRJNA421101) | hypersaline lake metagenome | isolation source: celular fraction 0.22 microns magnesium sulfate-rich crust from ephemeral... | place: Spain: Penahueca Lagoon, Toledo | collected 2011-07
GCGTCGAACCTCGCCGCCCGCGAGGTGGCCGGGGAGCTCGTAGACGACGGCGTGGCAGACCCGCTCGTCGTCACCGTCTACTGGGACAGCGGCGAGCGGTACATGTCGACCGGGATGTTCGACTAGAACAGTCGCTCGGCGTCGGCCTTGTACCGTTCGTAGACGGACTGGGCCCACTCGTTCATCGCCTCGGTGTCGTTGTTGATGACGCCGGCGAGGCCGGTGTCGTCGTAGACCACGATGCCGCTACCGGTCCTGTCGGGGGCCGCCGCCGTCCAGACGGCGAAGGGCATCTGCTTGTCGGTCACGTACACCGACAGGCCGTCCGCGTCGGCCAGCAGTTCGAACTCCTCGGCGTAGGTCTCGGTCAGCGCCTCGACGACCGACTCCGTCAGCACGAGTTCGGTCTCCACCCCCAGATCGACCAGTTCTTTCATCGCCGCGATCTGCCGCGGGAGCACGGTCGGCCCGGTGCCCTGGAACTGCCGGGTCTCCGTGACGTACTCCATGTTGGCCTCTATCGGCGCCTCGGGTGCTTCGGGCGTCGACTCGACCACCGTCGCCCCTTCCAGAACGGCCGGGTCGATATCGACGGTCGGTGGGAGCGTCTCGAGTACCGGCTGGGCCCGCTCGAGTGCCGTGACGCGGCTGCAAAATCGGTCGTAGGCCGACAGCGCCTCCCGACCCATGTACGTCGCCCTGTACTCGCTGCCCTGCCGTTCGACCAGGGCACAGTCGGCCAGCGACCTGATAGCCCGGTCGACGGTCGAGCGGGAACTGTCGAGGGCGTCGACGAGTTCGGGTTTCGTCATGGGCGCGGTCAGTGCCGCGAGGACGTCACGACGCTTGGCGACCTGTTCGGCCGACGTCGGTTCCGGACCCATCGTTCCTATGTGTGCAGTATGATAAATACGGTTTCCGGTCACGTACCCGGGCGCCGGGAATTTTCCCGGTCGGTTGGTATAGGTGCCCTCCCCACACAGGGACCAGATGGGTCGCCACCGTCGTGGCGACGCACTGGGGGTGCGACCGTGCCTCTGACAGCCCACCTCTGTCCCCAGTCGCCGTTTCAGGCGCCGAACTCCGACTCGGTCACGCGAACGACGAGCGTGTCGTCGACCTCGCGGAGGTCGTACTCCGGAATCGTCTCGCCAGTTCGCGTCAGCAGCATCGGCTCGACGAGTCTCGGCGGTCGGTCCTGTGACGCCCGGTCGTCCACAGCTCCGCCGTCGCTCGGCCCTCCCTCGGCCGTCCTGTCCCCGTCCCCGGCCGCGCTGTCTCCGTCCTCGAAGGCGCCGTCCCGGTCCGCAACCACGCCGTAGACCATCAGGAACCGCCCCGTCTCGCCGGGTTCGACCTCGTCGTCCCTGATAGCGGTCGCGAGCTCCCGCGAGAGCCACTCGCTCTCGCTGATGGAGGGGACCTTCACGAAGGCGGCGTCGGTAAACCGAACGAGATACCAGTTCAGGTCGTTGAGCAAGGCGACCGCCGCCCCCAGACTCACCGTCTCCAGCTGGAGCGTGTTCTCGAACGGTTCCCGCAGGTCGTAGGTGACCAGTGCGTTCCGTGCGGTCTCCCGGGAGAGCAACTCGTACCGGAGGTTCACGTCGTCGCTCCCGACGAGACACACCTGGGCCATATCCGAACCTGCGGCGCCCCGGAGATTTACCTTTCGATGGGGACGACCTCGCGGGCCCCGGCACAGGCCCGTGCCCGCTCGAAGAGGTCCGCGGGCTCGGCGGCTCGGAGCGCCTCTATATCGGCGTTCGTCTCGGGCAGCTCCGGGGCGACCCGGTTGCAGCCGGTATCGACCGTGGCGTCCTCGAACGTGCCGATGCGTCGGGCGAGGTTCGTGATGTCGGCCTTGTCCATCGCCAGCAGCGGCCGGTGGACCGGCAGGGAAGTCGCGGCGTCCGTCACCGCGATGTTCGCGCTGGTCTGGCTCGACTTCTGGCCGATTGCCTCGCCGGTCACGACGCCGACGGCCTGCTCCGACTCGGCGACTGCTTCGGCCGCCACGAGCATGAATCGCCGCAGCGCGAGCATCCGCAGGTCGTCCATCTCGCGTTCCAGGTCGGCCACCACGTCACCCGCATCGACGACGTGCATCGCCATCGACTCGCCCGGCGCGTAGCTCGCCAGGGTCTCGACTGTCGCTCGCGCTCGCGCCCGGTGGTCCGGCCCGCCGTAGTCACCCAGGTCGACGTACACCGGGACGACGGGACAGCCACGGGCCATCAGTTTCCAGGCGGCGACCGGCGAGTCGATACCGCCGCTGACCAGCGCGACCACCGGCCGCTGGGTGCCCAGCGGGAGTCCGCCCGGTCCCGCGCGCTTCTCCAGAAAGACGTACGCCTGCTCGCGCCGACACTCGACGAACAGCCGGAAGTCGGGGTCCTCGAGGTCGACCTCGGGCTCGCCGCCCAGTGATTCGATAGCGTCCCACACCGCCGCGCCACCGTCCGATTCGATGTCGGTGCTGGCGAAGGGGTGGGCCGACGCCGGACCGGCGCGGGCGGCGTCGACGGCGAAGCTGCCGCCGTCGTAGCCCGCTTCGGTCGCCGCGACGAGGGCGGCCTCGATGCTGTCGAGCGTCGGTTCGACGGTGCGGGCCGGCGACGCCGAGACGACGCCGAACGTGTCCGCGGCGGCGTCCGCGACGGCGTCGGGGTCGTCGGTGTGGACGAAGATACGGTTGCGCCGGCGCTCGATTTCGCCCGCGAGCCCACGAGCGTCGAACATCGCCGCCAGGTTCTCGGCGAGTCGGTCCTCCATCTTCCGCCGGACCTGCTCGCTCTTGACGCCCAGCTCGCCGTGGCGGACGAGGACGACGTCGGCCTCGGGCGGGTGCATACCCGCAGTTGCCCGAAAGGAGATAAAGGGGTGTCGCTCGCAGTTTAGAACGTCGAGAGCTCGCCCGCGATGACCTTGCGGGTGACCTCGGTCACGTCGGCCAGTTCCGCGTCGATGGCGGCCCGGACCTCCTCCTCGATGTCCCCGACCGCGACGCCGTCTTCCGTGACGACCATCGCGTCGGCGACGTGTGGCTGGTCGATGGGCGAGCCGATCTGTGAGAGCAGGCGGACCTGCACCTGACGGATGCCGTCGACCTCCGTGGCGACCGACTGTGCGATCTCCGTCGAGAGGAGGTTGTATATCTTCCCGATGTGGTTGACGGGGTTCTTCCCGGAGGTGGCCTCCATGCTCATCGGGCGGTTCGGCGTGATGAGGCCGTTGGCGCGGTTGCCCCGACCGACGGAGCCGTCGTCGCCCTGTTCGGCGCTGGTCCCGGTCACCGTGAGATAGATTGACTCCTCCTCGTAGTCGTCGGCGGTGTTGACGTGGACGCTCACCTCGCGGTCGGTGTACTCCGTCGCCAGGTCGGCGACGTAGCTCCGGACGTCCTCGACGGCCTGTTTGTACGCCTCGAGGTCCGCGACGTGCTCGTCGACCATCGCGACGGCGACGGTCACGTCGATGTGGTCCCCCTCGCGCTTGCCCATCACCTTCACGTCCTGGCCGACGACGGGGTTTTCGGCGGCGTACTCGCCGGTGAGCGACCGTTCGGTGTTGGCGACTATCTGCTCGGTCTCCGAGAAGGGCGCGTGGCCGACCCCGTAGCTGGTGTCGTTGGCGTTCGGGACGACCTCCTCCTCGCCGAAGACGGTCTGGAGGTCGCCCGACCCCTCGCCGAACTCCACGTCGACGACGATGTCGGTTCCCAGATCCAGATGCGGGAAGTTCTCGCCCAGATACTCGCGGGCGGCCCGCAGGGCGATGGTCTCGGCGGGGATGCGCTCGCCGTCGTAGGTCTTGGTCGCGCGGCCGACCACGAGCAGGTAGATGGGTTCGAGCACCTCGCCGCCCCCGTAGGCCGGCGCGGCGGTGCCGGCGACGAGCTGTGTCTCGTCCGTGTTGTAGTGCAGGACCTTCCCGAAGCGGTCGATGTACGTCTGGGCGAGCGCGCGAGAGACGCTCTCTGCGACCCCGTCACAGATGGAGTCGGGGTGGCCAATGCCCTTCCGCTCGACGATTTCGACGTTCTGCTCCTCGACTGCGAGCCCGCTCTCGGGGGCGACGTGGATATTCCGCTCGGTCATTGCTCGCCCCTAAACTGTGCCCGCTTCTATAACTTACGGGAACCGCTCGGCACGCAAAGATTACTACGAGGAATCTTCGAGCAACAGCCCGAGATACGACGTCCGGGTCTGCTCGTCGGGGTCCAGTCCCAGTTCGCGCAACACCGCGTAGGCTCCTTCGCGGGCGGCTTCGACGCCGGCCTCGTCTGTCTCGGTCTCCACCTCGACGAACTCGCCGACGCCCTCGACAGCGTCCAGCGTCACCGTGTAGCCGTCGTAGCGATAGAACCGGCGGTCTTTCTCGACGGTGGCAGCCGGCGAAAAGCCCAGGTTCTCGAAGATAGCGTCGGCCGTCTCGCCGTCTCCGATACGCGTTTCGTGTTCCTCCCGGGTCTTCGACTCGGCCTCGACCAGCGGGCCCTTGTAGGTGATTCGAGCCTCGGTGTCGCTGCCTTCGGTCTCGCGGCGCACCCGCAGGGCCTCGTCCGTCTCGGTGAAGTCCCGGTGGGGCGCGTCGTAGTAGGTATCGACCTGTACGACATCACCCGTCTGTGTAGCGCCCAGCTCGTCGAGGCGCTCGGCGACACGCTCCAGGTCGGCGGCGACTTTCACTTCGACTTCGTACATGACTGCGCTGTCGGGTCGGGCGACAAAAACGGTGGCGTCCCTGGGCCAGACACGCCGGATGGAGACCACGAGTTTTACTGTCTCTGCTCCCGGGGTAGGGGTATGGACGGTCGCTACGAGCCGGTCGAGTCACCCGACGACACGACCGTCTTCCCGTATCACGACCTGACGCCGCCGACGACGGCCGACGTGGCCCGGGCACGGAAGGTCGTCTCGCGGTATCTCCCCGAGACGCCGCTGGTCCGCAGCGAGCACCTCTCGGCGGCGACCGACGCCGACGTCTACCTCAAGCGCGAGGACACGTTGCCGACGGGCGCGTTCAAGGTCCGGGGCGGTGTCAACTTGCTTGCGACACTCGACGACGAGTTCCGCGACCGGGGCGTCATCGCCGCCAGCTCCGGGAACCACGGCCTCTCTATCGCGTGGGCGGGCCGGGAGTTCGACGTGCCCGTCACCATCGGCGTGCCCGAGGACGCGAACGCGGGGAAGGTCACGGCCATGGAACAGCTGGGCGCCGAGGTCATCCGGCACGGACCGGACTACGACGCGGCCCGCGAGCACGTGGAGGAGCTGGCCGCCGAGACCGGCAAACGCTACGTCCACTCGGGCAACGAGCCCAAGCTGCTCGCCGGCGTCGGCACCGCCGGCCTCGAGGTCGTCGAGGAACTACCGGACGTGGACCGGCTCTACACCCCTATCGGCGGGGGCACGTCCGCCGTCGGCTACTCGCTCACCGTCGGCGCGCTGACTGACGCCGACGTCGTGGGCGTCCAGTCCGCCGCAGCGCCGGCGATGCATCGTGCCTACCACGAGGACACGCTGGAGCCACACGACCGGATGGAGACCAGCGCCGAGGGCGTCGCCACCCGAGTCCCCTTCGCGCTCACGATGGGTCTCCTCCGGGACGGGCTGGCGGGCTTCGAACTGGTTTCAGAGGACGCTATCCACGACGCCGTCGCCCGGCTGTTCACCGAGGAGCGAATCGTCATGGAGGGGGCCTGCGGGACGGCCGTCGCCGCCGCGCTCGGCGCGGACGATATCGGGGGCGAGACCGTCGTCGTCCCGGTTTCGGGCCGGAACATCGACTCCGGGAAGCTCGACGCTATCCTCGCCGAGTACGGCGACGCGGTGTGAGTGCCGGGCCGAAACGTTGTTCTTAAGAGTGCCACGGCAGTCCTTCGGGGTATGAGCAACGACTCCGAGGCCGAGGAGACAGAGCCAGAAGCGGAAGACGCGGCCGACGAAGAGCCCGAGAGTGGATTCCAGTCCGGCGACGTCGTCAAACTCGCCTACACCGCCCGAACCGTGGACGAAGGCCAGCTCGTCGACACGACCGACGAAGAGGTCGCCGCGGACGAGGGCATCGACACGGACCAGCAGGACTGGGGCCCGCGCACCATCGTGCTGGGGGAAGGCCACATCTTCCCGGACGTCGAGCAGGACATCTTCGGCAAAGAGGTGGGTGACGAGGGGACCGTCACCGTCTCCGCCGAAGACGCCTTCGGCGAGTACGACGAAGAACAGGTCCGCACCGTCACGAAAGACAAGATCGACGAGGACGACCGCTACCCCGGTGCCCAGGTCCAGATCGACGGCGAGCAGGGCCGTCTCGAGACCATCATCGGCGGCCGCGCACGCGTCGACTTCAACCACCCGCTCGCCGGTGAGGCCGTCGAGTACGAGTACGAGGTCGTCAGCGAGGTCACCGACCGCGAGGAGAAGGCCCAGGGCATCCTCTCGCTGATGCTCGATATGGAGCTCGACGTCTGGTTCGAGCAGGAGACCGTCGAGGAAGAGCAGCTGGTCGAGAGCGACGAGGAGGATGAGGACGACGAGTCCGAACCGGAGTACGAGACCGTCGAAGTCGAGAAGGACACGCTCTACATCGAGGCCACCCCGCAGCTTTCGATGAACCAGCAGTGGATGATGGGCAAACAGCAGATCGCCCAGCAGCTGACCCAGCTGCTCGGCGTCGACCGCATCATCGTCCAGGAGGAAATCGGCGGTGGCGGCATGGGTATGCCGGGCATGATGGGCGGCGGCATGGGCGGCCTCGAAGAGCAACTCGAGGACGCAGACGTCGACGCCGAGGAAATCGCCGAAGAGCTCGAAAACGCCGGCGAGTAACGCCCCAGCGTTCGGCGGCTCAGAACTCTTCGACGAGTATCTCGTCGACACGCCGAACCTTCTGTGGGTCGTAGGTCCAGGTCCCGACCCACTCGTTCGGTCCGGTCTCCAGCGCGACCAGCGCCGCGTGTCGCGTCTCAACAGACGGAGGTCGGAACATCACGCACCACGACGCCCGATAGCCGCGGTGGTTTCCAGTGTGTGGAACGACGTCGAGATTCGGCGGGAGATTCCAGTCGTTCACGCCGTAGACGTGGACCGACAGGTCGGTGTCGGCCAGCCGGCGGTACACCTCCCGGGTGCCGTCCTCGGTCCCGAGCCGTGAGAGCTCCTGGAAGGTCGCCCGGAGGACGCCCGACCCGTGTTCGAGCGCGTGGCCCTCGATGTAGCGTGAGATGAGCACCAGAATCAGCTTCTCCTTCACCGAAGCGGGGAACCCCCGCAGCTCGAAGACGGTCTCGTCGAGTTCCGTGATCACCGACGGGGCGCGGGACTTCTCGATGCCGCCCGGTCCCGTCCGGTAGAGGTCGCTGTTGACGAGCAGACAGGCGTCCATCACTGACTGCAGTGACGACGAGGCGACGACCTCGCCGTCCCGGACGAGGAGGACGGTATCCTCCGCCGTATCGGGGACGTCCGCCTCCCTGATATCGACCGATTGCCCGTCGAACGTCGTCGCGAGTAACCGCTGAATCGGGTCCCCTTCCGTCCGGTTGACGACGACGAGAGACTGCTCGGGGGCGTCTGTCGGCCGAACGAGCGCCCATAACCGCTTCACCGCCGAGGACATACGTTGAACGTGTCACCATGGCTAATTAATACTGCTGGCGCCCAGGATGTGGTCCGAGCGCGACGACGGTGAACCGGTCGGTGAACGCGGGGTCGATGGGACCGACGCCGGCCGGTAAATTTCTCTTGGCAAAAATTGATAACAAACCGGGGCGAACTGGACGATTGTGTAGTCAATGTACGACCTCGAGACCAACTACGACAGGGAGACCCTGCTCGAAGAGGCCGAGTCGTTCGTCAGGGAGTGTTACACGGAATTAGACAAGGAATCGGAGATCGAAGACCGGCTGGCCGAAATCAGAGCCGAAGTAGAGGAACGGGGCCACTACGACCACACGTACGAGGAGCTGGAACACGGCGCCAAGATGGCCTGGCGCAACAGCAACCGGTGTGTGGGCCGGCTGTTCTGGGACCGGCTGGAGGTCATAGACGAGCGAGGCCTCGAGACGCCGGCCGAGATTCACGAGGCCTGCTGTCGACACATCGAGCACGGCCGCAACGGCGGGGATATCGTCCCGACGATTACGGTTTTTAAACCGATGGTGCGGGGCGAACAGCAGGTCCGAATCTGGAACTACGAGCTGCTCCGGTACGCTGGATACGAGACCGAGGACGGGGTCGTCGGCGACCCCGCGGAAACCGAGTTCACGGAGTACTGTCTCTCGCGGGGGTGGGAGCCGGACCGGACCGACTTCGATATTCTGCCCCACGTCATCCAGGTGGGGGAGGACGAACCCGCGATGTTCGAGGTTCCCGACTCCGTCATCGAGGAAGTCGAGCTGACACACCCCGACTACGAGTGGTTCGCCGACCTCGGGCTGAAGTGGTACGACGTGCCGGTCGTGTCGAATATGTGTCTGGAAATCGGAGGCATACGGTACAATGCGGCTCCGTTCAACGGCTGGTATCTCTCCACGGAGATCGGGGCACGCAACCTCACTGACACGGACCGCTACGATATGCTCCCCGAGGTCGCACAGCGGCTGGGACTGGACACCAGCGAGGACCGGTCGCTGTGGAAGGACGAGGCTGTCCTGGAGATACACCGCGCGGTCATCCACTCGTTCGACGAGGCGGGCGTCCGGATTACCGACCCCCACGAGGTGACCGACCAGTTCGAGCAGTTCGAACGCAACGAAAACGCCGAGGGGCGCGATATCACCGGCGACTGGTCGTGGCTCATTCCCCCGACCAACCCGGCGACGACACAGGTGTTCCACACCAGCTACGACGAAGAGGTCAACACGCCGAACTTCTTCTACCAGCCGGACCCGGACCCGATTTCCGAGTGAGAGCGGGACTCACCGGGGGATAGCCGCGTCTTTCATCACGCCGCCACAGCGCCTGCACCGCAGCGTCCGACTCGGGGCCGTCGTCCGGTACGCGCAGTCAGAACACTTGAACTGTTTCTGTTCTTTGGCCAGCGGGTCTCGACCACTCATATAGTATGGATAACACTTCCGACCGCATAAAACTTTCAAGCTATCAGACAGTTTCCACAGAATCGAGCGGGAACGACAGTATCCGGACGCGCATCGGTCCGGAAACAGTTGCACGAGCGGCGACAATCAGTGTGCGGGCGCTACGCGATGTCCCGGCTCGTGTCGATGCTGACCTGTTCGACCAGGTCGAGCTTGATGATATCGTTGGGCGCGCGGCCGCCGCGGAACTTGGGGATGGCGAGCTTGTTCTCCACTTCGTCGCCCATCGTGCGCGTCTTGAGCTGGAAGACGACGTCGGCGAAGTGCTCGGTCGTGTCTCTAAGGGGCGGGACGTCGCGGCCGTCGAGACAGTGCAAAATCGCGAGACTCCCCGTGTTGACGATGTGGTTCTGGAGGTCGTTCATGAACGCCCGGAACCGGGAGTGGGGCTCCTGGGCTTCCAGCACGTCGAGCGGGTCGACGATGAGATTCGAGGTCTCGGGCAGCGCCGAGACGAGTTTGCCCGCGTTGTCCAGCGGCGCCTCCCCGGAGATGTGGCGGACCGTCGGGTCGCCGGTGTTGGCCGGTGTCTGCTCGATGCTGGCGACGACCGACTCGGCGGTGCGGTCCAGCGAGAGCCACAGCGTGCCGCGTGTGGCGGTGAGTTCGTAGAGGAACAGCTCCGCCTGGCTCGCCGGCTGTGCCGTCAGCGCGACGATGCTCCCCGCTGGGATACCGCCGTCGAGCTTCCGGTCGAGCACGTCGATGCCCGTGCGTAGCCGGTTGACCATGCTATGAAGAACCTACCCAGTCCACCCGATTAAATATTCCGCTTGGTTACCGATTTGGCACACTGCAGGTGTCTCGCGGCGGATTCCTGCGTTTCGAGTGGAGGTACCGATAGCTCCGGGACGTGGACCACGGTAGAACAGCCCAGTAACTCGCCCGGGTCGACCCGCCCGTCGCTGCGGACCAGCACCACGGCGACGGGCGGTGCATCGAGCTCCCGGGCCATCGCCGCCGTCTTGGCCGCGTCACGCAGGCTCCGCTCCCGGGGCGTCGAGACGAGGACGGTCCGGTCGGCCGCCCGCAGCGGGGCCGCGGCGTCTGGACTCGCACCCGCCGGGCAGTCCAGCAAGACGGGGTCGCCGGGACGCCCGTCGTCCGCGAGCCGCTCGAACAACGCTGCGGCGGTCGCCGTGTCGGCCCCGGCACACGGGAGCACGTCTATCTCGGGGAACCGACCGCCCGGCTGTGCGGCCGCACGCGGGTCCTCGCTGTCGAGGGCCGCGGCGATACCCGGCTGTCGGTCGACGCCGGTGCGGTGGTGCAAATCCGGCATGTCGAGGTCCGCATCGACCACCAGCGGCCGCGTCCCCAGCGAGGCGAACGCCCGCGCGAGCCCGACGGCTGTCGTCGTCTTCCCGCACCCTCCCTTCCCCCCGGCGATTGCGAACATGGCGGGGGGTGTGTGCGGGATGTGGTTTGAATGTTCGGCCAGAGCGGCGTTACCCGGAGCACCAGGACACCAACGGCGGTATCGACCACTGCGAGGACCCAGAATTTATGCGACACCGTCTATCATAGCCGGGTATGGAAGATTTCGACGAGATTGTCTCCTCGCTGACCCCGCGCGAGGACAACGAGGCCATCAAGTCCTACCAGAACACGACGGCCGTCGCCTGCCCGGCCTGCGAGACGCCCTTCGACGACATGGTCGTCTGCAAGGACCCGCCGACCTCCCTGAACCTCGACTTCGAGATGGACCTCTGTACGGCCATCCACGACGACCGCGTGGTCATCTTCACGCACCGGTAGCTGTACAGAACGAGGACGGAAAGATGGGATGCGCGGGAAGAGATTTGAACTCTCGGACCCCTACGGGATAGCGTCCTAAGCGCTACGCCTTTTCCTGGCTTGGCTACCCGCGCGCACTCTCTCGTATCCCCGAGGCAATCAAGAACCCTTCGTTTGCGGGCGAGTGTTTACGGTCCTCGGGACCCATCTCCGGGTATGTACCGCGCGAGCGACCGAATCGAACAGGACGAGTGGCTGGGCGAAATCGAGGCCACGGCGGAGACGCTGGACCTGGGGACGCAGGCGCGCTCGCACGCGGTGGACCTGTTTCTCTCGACGCTCCCAGAAGAAGAGCGCTCCAAGCGAGCGTCGATGGCGGCGAGCATCTACGTCGGCGCCCTGGTCGCGGGCGAGGAACGGTCACAGACGGCCGTCGCCGACGCCGCCGGGGTCTCGCGGCTGAGTATACAGAAGCGCTGGAAGGAGCTCATCGAACGCGTCGGGCTGGACGCGCCGGACTGGTAGGCCGGCAGAACTACGTCGGCTTCTCGCGACCGTCGCGCTCGGGGGTGAGATTGCCGTGTTCGTCGATTTCGCCGTTGACGATGCGCGTCGAAGAGATGATATCGCCGTCGTCGGCCCGCACGTGGGGAACGACTTCCAGCTCCAGCGGGTCGAGGCCGCGGTCGCGGCGAATCTCGTTGATGCGCTTGCCGCCGGTCTCGGTCTCGGGCGAGACGACGAGCACATCGAACTGTGGCTCGGTCGCGATGCCGGTCGGTTCGGCGAGTTCGCGAATGTCCCACGAGCGGCCATGGCTCTCGGCCAGCCGCTCCAGTTCGGCCGAGAGGTCGGCCCGGCGCTTTGCGAACGAGCGGATGTGGCGCTCGTCGTGTCGGGTGTTCGGCGCGAGCTCGTCGCTGGTGAGTCCCACAGTCACGTCGCCGAGTTCGAACGCGCGCTCGAACAGCGCCCGGTGTCCGTCGTGGACGGGGTCGAACGTCCCCCCCAGCGCCACATTCATATCCGCGCTAAAGGCGCGGCCTGATTTAGTGGTGTCGTCTCACGCAACCCGCGGTAGCGCGTCACACGACGCCGTCGATGGACGATACTCGGCTACTCGTCGTCGTCCGTAGCGTCTTCGACCGAGATGGTGACCGGCTCGTCCGCGTCCTCGTCCGGTCCCACGTCCCCGAGGTGCGCGTCCAGATTGAACACCGTGTTCAGCTCGGCCTGGACGTCGCCCACGATGGTCTCGACGAGTTCGCTGGGCGCGATGGCGCTGTACTCGTAGGGGTTGTTGCCGGCGCCGTCGCTCTCGCGTTTCTTCCGGGTCACCTTCCCTTCCTCGTGGAGCGCAGCCAGGGCCTCCCGGACCGTGCTGGGGTACAGCCCCGTCGCATCGGCAATCTCGTCGCTCGTACTGCCCGGATGCTGGCGGAGGCTCACGTAGATACGCGCTCGGGTCTCCGTATCGAGCACCCAGGCAAGCATCTCCACGATGCCCTCGTCGAACTGCTCGACCGCGCGGTCGGCCTCCTGTTCCAGCCGATTCCGTACGTCCTCCGCGTCCTCGAGCGGGTCGTCGTCATCCGTCGGGTCATCTGCGGACATATGTTGTCTCTGTGGGGACGAAAGCGATTGGCGGATAAAAACCTTGGCTCGACCGACCACGTCCCCGGGCGGCGCGGTCGTTCCCGACACCAGCACTTGAGCTACCCACGGCTAAAGCCGTGAGTTTTCGCCTCGTACTTTCTATAAATTAACTCCTGCCATGCAGATTTAATCGTGTGGTATTTAAACAGCGGGCAAAACCCGGGTCCACTATCGCCCGTGAGAGCGACCCTCTGGTATTTTACTGTAGTACCCGCTACGAGTGAGTGTCGCTTGGCGGGCCGTGAGGCCGCCTGCATACGATATCCGAAGTAGACGCGGTCGCCGTCTGGGGGCGGCACCGCAGTCGGTCCGAGACGACCCGCGAACGGGACACGAAAGGGGAACACCGATTAGCGGGAGGGGAGGTAGTGGCAGCCAGAGCTTTCGTCGCCGCCATCGCGGCGGATTCGTTTCAGTACTGCAATTCCAGCGCCGCGGCGAGCGATTGTGCTCCCTCGTCGCGGAGCCGCCGTTGCCGTTCGGCGCCGCTCTCGGCCGCGACTAGCGTCCGAATCCCGTCGATATCCAGGCGGTCACAGTCGGCCTCGACGATGTCGCCGAGCGCCAGCGCCGCTTCGCCGTCACGCGACAGGAACGACGCCGACTGGCCGTTGCGAATCGCGCGCCACTTGTTCTCGTCGAGCAGTTCCCGTCTGAGGTCGGTCCCCGACTCCCCGTCCTCGTAGCGGGCCGCGAGGTCCTCGACGAGCGCGTGGACGTATTCGACGAAGGCGAGCACCCGGTCGGGGTCGGCCTGGCCGTCCGGCGCCCGCACCTCGACGGTGCCGTGGCCCGAGTGGGGTCGCACGTCGAACCACAGCTCGCCGCGGTCGTCGATGCTCCCGTGTTCGACCATGCGGCGCTCGAACCGCTCGAAAGCCGCGTAGTCCTCGAACGCTGTCGGGATGCCGGTGTTGGGTAACGCCTCGAAAATCTTCGCCCGCGCGGACTGGAGCCCGGTGTCGAAGCCGTTCCAGTACGGCGAGTTCGCCGACAGCGCCAGCATGACGGGCACGTGCCAGCGCAGCTCGTTTGCCACCCACACCGCCTTGTCCGGGTCGTCCACACCGACGTGGACGTGTAGCCCCGCGGTGGTGTTGCGGTGCTGTGGGTACTGGATGCGGTCCAGCTGCGCCCGATAGCGGGGTTTCTCTGCGTGTTCGAGTTCTCGCCACTTCGCAAGCGGGTGGAGTCCGGCCGCGGCGATGCCAAAGCCCTCGCTTTCGGCGTACTCGACCAGCGCTTCCCGCACTGCCAGCAACTGCTCGCGGGCCTCTGCCGGGTCCTCGATGAGCGGCGTCTGCGTCTCGATGACGCACTTGAACAGCTCGTGGTCGAGTCTGTCCTGTAGAATCTCCGGCGGGTCGCCCTCGTAGACGAGTTCGTCCGTGCCCGACGTGGGCCGGCCGTGCGCGTCGACGACGTAACACTCCTCCTCGATACCGAGCGTTCCCATCCGGGTGAAGTTCTCGGGAGACCCCGTCTCGTCCATCGACCGAAACGTCGCAATCGACCCGCTAAAGCCTTCCGTCCGCGGGCTGGGAACGATTGCTATCCAGACAGCTCTACCCACCTGGACAGCCACGACTGCCAGCGGAGTGAAGAACAACCTGAAAGCCCCCGGGCTCTCGGCTACTGCGACTCGCTGCGCTCCTCGGTCGCGCTGCTCCCTGCGGTGCTTGCGTCGTCTCGCACGCCGAGAGCCCGACCCCTTTCAGTCCCGCCCATGCAGTAAGTCAATCGGCTACACGCCGCGTGGAAAGTCGAGTCGCCTACTCCAGCGGCCGCGCGACGACGCCGAGATGGTCCTCGTGGTAGGGGTCCAGCTGTTCGGTTTCGAGCACCTCGTAGTGGTCTTCGAGTTCGTCGACCACGTCCGCGAAGACGGTCTCGGGGTCGGCGGTCACGTCCTCGCTGCGGGCCTTGACCGCGGCGAGCAGGCGGCCGTCGCCGTCGAGAAAGCGGCGGTTCAGCGCCGCGACGCGGGCCTGGCCACGGGTGGCGACGTCCTGGACGACGACGTCGACGGGTTCGACGACGTGGGCGTAGGTCTCGGGCTTGCGGGCGTCCTTGAGCAGCGGGAAGAGATTATCGCGGTGGTCGGCCACGTCCAGCAGGTCCCGGGTGGGTCGGGGCGCGAACTCGACGGCGTATGTCGGGCCGCCGAAGTCCGCGACGTGGCTCACCGTCGTCCCGGCGGCGGCACCGAGGTAGAGGGTTTTCTCGCCGCCTTCCAGACCGGTGTCCATCCCCAGGGCGAGCATCGCGCCGAGCTTCGAACGGTGAGGGTCCCACCGGCGCCACTCGCCGTCGGTCGCTTCGCCGTACTCGGGATGGCCCCGCGTGGCGATGCTGGTCGTGCCGTCGAAGTCGTGGCGGGCGACGCCGTCGGGGAGCGTCATTGGTCACCTCCCCGGGTTCGGATGCGCTCGATGCGCTCGTCGAGTTCCCGCTCCAGGTCGGGTCGGCGGTCGCCGCTGTAGTGGTCGATTCGCGCGGCGATGGAGAGTTTGCCGGCCAGCGCGCGGGCCGCGGAGCCCCGCTCCTCGCGGCGGGTGCCGCTGACGTACTCGTGGGTGAAGATGATGCCGTGCTTGGGCGAGGGCGCACCCCCGCGGAGGTGGGCAAACAGGGCGTCCTCGGCGCCCAGCACCTGGAGGGTGCCGCTTGGCTTCTTCGCGAGCGATTCCAGCCCGCCGGCCAGCGAGACCAGCCGCGCAGCGAGCACCGGTCCGGCCAGCGTCGAGAGGTTCGGCGCGACGGCGGGGGCAGTGCGCTCGATGTACGCCCGGAGCTCGTCGGCCTCCTCGGCGACCGCCACGACCCGCTCGGCCAGCGAGCGAAGGGCCCGGTCGCCCCCCTCGTCACCCGCTCCCACGTCACCCTCGGCGATGCGCCGGGCGTACCCCACGCCGCTGCCGGCCTCGCCGTAGCGACTGCCGCCCCACTCGGCGACTCGCTCGGCCAGCTCGTTTGCGGTGCGCTCGCAGTCGGCCATGGCCCGCACCGCGTGGACGAGCTGCTGGTCGTCGGCCCGCTCGCGCTCGGTGACGGCCGTCTCGGTGGCCGCCGTCGTCGCCGCGTACAGGCGCTCGTAGTAGTCATCTGTGTCCTGGGCGAACCCCGCGTCGACGGCCTGGGCGGGCCAGTCCTCGGGGGCCTCGGCCCGCCCGCTCGCGATGCGCTCGGCCGCCGCGTCCGTGTCGTCGGGGTCCAGCCCGGCGAACCACCCGTCTGTCATACTCGCGGGTGCGCGCCCGACGCGAAAAAGCCCCGTGGTTGGCCGGGCAGGCGGGCGGGGGAGGCAGCCGGCGCCCTGCTATCACACGTCCATATCTGTTTATATCTATGCTCGTCCAATATAAGGGCGTCATGAGAGAACAGCGATACCCCTTCGACGGCATGGACCGGTTCTTCGACCAGATGCGCCGGGAGATGTTCGGCGAGTGGCGGCCGCAGGGACGCCGGCTCGGCGACGGGCAGTACGACGACGGGGCTGTAGAGACCGCCCACCACGTCGTGGGCGGCTGGGACGCTGGCGTCTCCGTCGAGGAGACCGACGACGGGTTCGTGGTCCTCGCTGACCTCCCGGGCTTCGACCGGGACGAGCTCTCCATTCGCCTCCACGACGACGTCCTCCAGCTCAGCGGCGAACACGAGGTCGGTGAGGGCGCGAACTACCGGAGCCGACGGGTCAGCGAGCGGATTACGCTCCCGGCCCACGTCGACCCCGACCACGTGACGGCCAGCTACCACAACGGCGTGCTCGAAATCGAGTTCGAGGTGGCCTCCGAGGACGACGCCGGCACGGACATCCACATCGAGTAGGCCAGGGTCTGGGTTGCTATCGGAGTCGGGGCCCGCCCCGACGGTTGCTATTCGGTTTTGAAACGGCTTTCAACGTGCATAATGTTAACATCCATTACATACTTGTCCGTCCTCGGTGAACACCCATGCAATGGGTGCCCCACCGAGCTGGTTCGAGGCGGAGGCCGCCTACAGCGACGACGTCACGGAGATGGACACGCTCGGTGAACTGTTCGCGGCGACCGCGACGCGCAACGCCGAGCGCGAGGCCCAGCAGTACAAGGGCGGGGTCTACGACCGCTCGCTGACGGACGAGATACTACCGAGCCCGCCGGACGGCGAGTACGGGCGTCTCAGCTACGAACGGATGGGCGAGCTCGTCCGGTATCTCGCCGCAGGCTTCCGCGAGCTCGGGGTGACTGCCGATACCCGCGTGGGCATCTTCGCGTCGACGCGGATGGAGTGGGCGCTGACCGATTTCGCCGTGCTGTCGGCCGGCGGGGTCGTGACGACGGTGTACACCGACTCCTCGGCCAGGCAGGTCCGCTATCTGCTCGACGACCCGGACGCCGAGCTGGCGGTCGTGGGCACCGACGACCAGCTAGAGCGGGTGCTCTCGGTCGAGGACGACCTCGACCTCGAGGCCGTCGTGACGATGGACGACTGCGCGCCCGAGCGTGAGGACGTGCTGACGCTTTCCGACGTCTACGACCGCGGCGAGGCCGCCTTCGAGTCGAGCGAGTACGAGTCCTGGCTCGCCGACCGGTCCGTAGACGACCTCGCGAGCATCATCTACACCTCGGGGACCACCGGGCAACCGAAGGGTGTGGAACTGACCCACGAGAACTTCCGGGCGAATATCAACCAGACACGGCGGCGGCTGGGACCCCGTCCGGACAAGGCCCCGGGGCTCCCGACGGTCACGGCCGGGAAGCGCTCTATCGCCTTCCTCCCGCTGGCTCACGTCTTCGAACGGCTGGCGGGCCACTTCTTCATGTACGCCTCCGGTGTCACCGTCTGCTACGCCGAGAGCCCGGACACGCTGGCCGACGACCTCGAACAGGTGCGCCCGCACTTTGGCGCCAGCGTCCCGCGCGTCTACGAGCGCATCTTCCGACGGATGCGCGAGCAGGCCAGCGCCTCGTCGGTCAAAGAGCGCATCTTCGAGTGGGCGCTGGGCGTCGCCAGAGAGTATACCCGCACCGAGGACCCGGGGGCGCTGTTGACGCTCCAGCACAAGCTGGCCGACCGCCTCGTCTACAGCACCGTCCGCGAGGGGCTGGGCGGCGAGATAGAGTTCATGGTCAGTGGCGGCGGGAGCCTCTCGAAGGAGCTGTGCGAGACGTTCATCGGGATGGGTATCGACATCGTCGAGGGGTACGGGCTCACCGAGACGGCGCCGGTCATCTCCATCAATCCGCCGGAGGACCTCCGGCCGGGGACGCTCGGCTATCCGGTCACCGAAATCGACATACACATCGACGAACACGTCGTCGACGAGACGGAGTTCGACGACGCCAGCGGTCGGCTGGGCGAACTGCTCGTCGCCGGCCCCAACGTCACCGATGGCTACTGGGGGAACCCGGGCGAGACGACCCGTGGGTTCACCGAACTGGAGGGGCGGCGCTGGTTCCGGACCGGCGACGTCGTCGAGGAGACCGACGACGGCTTCCTGGTGTATCACGACCGAATCAAACAGCTCCTGGTGCTCTCGACGGGGAAGAACGTCGCGCCACAGCCAATCGAGGACCTGTTTGCGACGGTCGACCGGGTCGACCAGATAATGGTCGTCGGCGACGACGAGAAGTTCGTCGGGGCGCTCATCGTGCCCGACTTCGAGGAGATAGAACGGCTCGCGGCCCGAGAGGGAGTCGACCTGCCCGAGGACCCGACCGCCCGATGTGAGCACGCGGCCGTTCGCGGGTGGATTCAGGCCGCCGTCGACGAGGCCAACGCGGAGCTAGAGCGCACCGAGCGCATCAAGGCCTTCGAACTGGTCCCCGAGGAGTGGACCGCGCGCAACGACCTCCTCACGCCATCGATGAAAAAGAAGCGCCGCAACATCCAACAGGAGTTCGAGGACGCCGTCGACGCGATATACGCCGAGGAGTAGTATGATTACTGATAACTGGCCCGCGGTGTTGAAGTAGCTACTCCCCCACCGTTAGGCAATGGCAGACGGGACTTCCCCGGTCGCGACCGACGGTGGTCGGTCGCGTGACACCGGTCGGCCGGACCCGCTGTTCGATGTCCTCCCCGACCCAGCGGTGCTCCTGGATTTCGGTGCAGACGAGCCGCGTGTTTGTCGCATCAACGAGGCGTTCGCCCGGACGTTCGGGCACGACGCCGAGTCGGTCGTCGGGGAACCGCTCGGGGAACTGCTCCCAGCACAGTCGTCCGAGGCCGTGCGTGGCGCACTCACCGGCCCGGCGGACGGCGCCTGCGAGGTGCGACGCGAGACGGCCGACGGCCGGGAGCGCGAGTACCTGTTCCGGCGCGTCCGCACCGACGACTCGGACCGGGTGTACGGGCTCTACACCGACATCACCGAACGGACGGCTCACGAGGCGAACCTGACGGCGCTGCACGATACTGCCCGGGAGCTGATGGCCGCCGAGACCATCGACGAAGTGGTCGACATCGGCGTCCACGCCGCCAGGGACGTCCTGGGGTACGAAATGGCGGCGATACACCGCTACGACGAGGCGACGGGCTCGCTGGTGCCCGCGGTGACGACCGACCGCACGGCGGCAATCCTGGGCGACGTGCCGACGCTCCCCGGCGGCGAGAGCATCGCGTGGCGGGTCTTCGAGACGGGCGAGGCAGTCGTCTGTGACGACGTCCGTCAGGACCCGGACGTGTTCAACGACGCGACACCGGTCCGGTCGGAGATGGTGTTTCCGCTGGGTGACAACGGCGTGTTGCTGGTGTTTGCCACCGAACCGGCCGCATTCGACGAGACGGACCGCTCGCTGGGACAGGTGCTGGCCGCGAACATCCAGTCGGGGCTCCAGCAGGCCGCTCGCGAGGAGACGCTCCGCGAGCGCGAACAGGCGCTGGCCCGACAGAACGAGCGCCTGGAGGAGTTCGCCTCCATCGTCTCGCACGACCTGCGGACGCCGCTAGACCTCGCGGGCGCCCACCTCGAACTGGCCGCAGAGGCGGGCCAGACCAGCGACCACCTCGAGAACGTCGCGGCGGCCCACCGCCGGATGTCCGAACTCATCGACGACGTGCTCACGTGGGCCCGCGAGGGTGACGCCGTCGGGTCGACCGAACCCGTCTCCTTGCCCGCGCTGCTCTCGGCGTGCTGGGCCGACCGCCAGCCCGACGGGGCGACACTCGAGGTCACGACCGAGCGGACGGTCCAGGCCGACCGTAGCCGGCTCAGGCAGCTGTTCGACAACCTGCTGGACAACGCCGTCACCCACGCCGGGCCGGCGGCGACGATACGCGTCGGCGACATCGACGGCGGCGTCTACGTCGCCGACGACGGGCCCGGCATTCCGCCACCGGAACGGGACGCCGTCTTCGAGTTCGGCCACGCGCTGGCCGGCGAAAGCACCGGCTTCGGACTCGCTATCGTCGGCGAAATCGTCGAGGCCCACGGCTGGTCGATTTCCCTCACGGAGAGCGAGCACGGTGGCGCGCGCTTCGAGATACGGTTCTAACAACGGTCGTGTCCGACCCGGCCACACGACCGCCGCACTGAAACGGCTCGGACGGGTAGGGCGCCCATGACCGACGACTACGCCGAGGAGCTCCGCCGGAATCGCGCCGAGAAAGACGACTTCTTCGCCGAGCACCCGCAATCGCCTATCCCGCCGGAGGAGCGGGAGGGCTTCGACGGGCTGTCGTATTTCGACCCCGACCCGGACTACCGCGTCGAGGCGTCGGTGACC
>SDGW01000328.1_pt1 | contig 20192 bp, 23 predicted proteins | sample 2873831 | NCBI WGS metagenome assembly SDGW01 (sample SAMN08132700, study PRJNA421101) | hypersaline lake metagenome | isolation source: celular fraction 0.22 microns magnesium sulfate-rich crust from ephemeral... | place: Spain: Penahueca Lagoon, Toledo | collected 2011-07
ATCTCGTCCTCGAGGAACTCGAAGTAGGGCACGTTGATCGACTCGACGGTCTCGCCGTCGATGTGCCACTCGTCGTACTCAGACTGCATGCGCGCGTCGAGGAGCGTGACGTCCTCGCCCGCGTCGATACGGCTTTTCAGCGTGTCAGGCGTGACCGACTCGACGTCGGCGTCCGGAGTGGGGAAGTCGTCTGCGTTCATTGTCGTACACCTCTCCCTATCGACTGGGGGCATATAAGAATTTGCATAGTAGTTCCAGGAACGCACAATACAGCGACCCGGATGACGACGATGAGGGATCTAATCGGCCAATAGGTCCCTATAGAGGGCGTTAGCGTACTCTCTCGCCTGACTGGTTGTTTGCATATGGTGCAATAATCGATATCCTTTTACCGCCGCAGTCGATATTGTGCGATAGCTCCAATACAGATCACGGAGTATCCAACTATGAGTGACGAATTCGACATCACGGAGACGCTCGACGTCAAAGGTGCATCGTGTCCCATGCCGGTCGTCAAGACCAAGTCCGCCGTGGACGGTCTCGAGGACGGCGAGGTTCTCGAGGTGGTCGCGACGGACTCGGGCAGTATGAGCGACATCGACGGCTGGGCGGCCGGAACCGAGGGGGTCGAACTGCTCGAGCAGGTCGAGGACGGCGACGTGTACAAACACTACGTGCAGAAGACGACGTAAAATGAGTACTGACACATCCTCGGCGACGGCGAGCGGCGAGCCGATGAGCGAGGAGGAACTGCGCGCGCAGGTCGAGCAACTCGAGGAGAAAGTCGCCGCGCTCGAGACGGAAGTCGGCGACGATCAAAAGAAGATGACGATCGTCGCGACCAAGGGCAGCTTCGACATGGCCTATCCGCCGCTGATCCTCGCGAGCACGGCGGCCGCCTTCGGCTGGGACGTCGTCGTCTTCCACACGTTCTGGGGGCTCGATATCCTCCACGAGGAGAAGTCGACGGAACTGCAGCTGTCGGCGGTCGGCAACCCGAACATGCCGATGCCGAACTCGATCGCCGCGCTGCCCGGAATGGACCGGATGGCGACGTGGATGATGGAGCAGAAAATCGACGAGAACGGCACTGCGACGATCGAGGAACTGATCGATCTCTCGCTCGAGCAGGGCGTCGATCTGCAGGCCTGCCAGATGACCATCGAACTGATGGACTACGACGAGGACGACTTCCATGACGGCGTCACCACCGGCGTCGGCGCGGCGACTGCCATCCAGCACATGGCAGAATCGGACATTCAGCTCCTCGTCTGAGCCGCTCGCACCGACTGTTCGAGACACCGATCAACTATTCGGGCGCTGAACGAACCGGTCGACCACGGGCCGACCGATCCCGAACGTAACCTCGAGGTCTCGTTCACCTGTTCGGACGCGAGTCGTCGTGACCGATCCCGCTGGTTCTCTGGTAATGTCTTCCCGAGAGTCGTCATCGATCCGCAGCCTCGCCGCTCTCGTCACCACTCCCGCTCCAGACGCTCGAGCAGCCGATCGACCTCGGTCGCGGTGTTGACGGCGTGGACGGATGCTCGAATCGCGTTCGGTGAGGGGAGTTTCCGCAGGACGATGCCGTCGTCGGCCAGCCGTTCCACGGTCGCCGCCGGGTCGTCGACGTCGATCGCGACCAGGCCCGACTCGGGCTCGGCCGGGCTGTAGAGCCGATCTTCGGGGACGCCGTCGGCCAGTCGTCCGGCGAGGCGGTAAACGCGATCTTCGATCCGCTCGATCCCGACCTCGTCGATCGCGTCGATCGCCTCCCGAAGCGCGACGTGGGGGCCCGGATTCGCCGATCCGACCTCGAAGCGGCGCGCGCCGGCCGCGTACTCGTAGGGATCCGCGGTCGGCGTCTCGACGCTCCGGTAGCCGACCGCCCGCGGCTCGAGCTCCGCTGCCACGTCCCGATCGACGTAGAGAAACCCGCCGCCCCACAGTCCGAGCAGCCACTTGTGGCCGGCGGCGGCGACCGCGTCGGCGCCCCACTCGCCGACGTCCATCGGGAGCTGTCCGGGGACCTGGACGGCGTCGACGAGCGCGAGCGCGCCGGCGTCGTGGGCGATGTCGACCAGCTCCGCCACTGGGAGTCGCGTCCCGTGTGTCCACGTGACCGCGCTGAAACAGGCGAGTCGGGCATCGGAGACGGCCTCGGCGAACCGGTCCGGATCGACGCGACCGGCGTCGGTCTCGACGACGCGGACCTCGACGCCCTCCCGCTCGAGGCGCTGCCAGGGGAGGATTCCGGCGGGGTGCTCGAGGTCCGTTCGGACGACGACGTCACCGGGCTGCCAGTCGATCGCGCCGGCGATCGCGTTGATGCCCGCGGTCGTGCTCTCGGTGAGCGCGATCTCGTCCGGCTCGGCACCGACGAACGACGCGACCGTCTCTCGCGTGCGGTCGAACGCGCGAAACGCCGTCTCGTACGGATCGTCCGCGATCGGCGCGTCGTACTCGTGGGATCGGACGAACTCGTCGGCGGCGTCGACGACGTACTCCGGGCTCGGGCCGTGGGCGCCGAAGTTGAAGTAGACGCCGTCCTGCAGGGCCGGAACGTCCGCCCGGAGTTCTTCCGGCGTCATCGTCACGTTCGCGTGCATGGGTCGCTGTTCCGTCCGGAGAAATCATCGCTCGGTTCGACGCTGGCAGGTGCCTTCGTCTCGATCGCCGCTGACTCGTTCGGTTCCATCGGCAGCGAATACGCTCCCAGCGGATAATAATCTTGGGACTATTGTGAAATACTAGTTCCGGCTCGAGACGACCGCCGAGTCCCACGACCCTCCCGCGACGGTCGCGGCACTGTGCGGCGGTCGGGCCGGCCGACGACGCCCCGGCTTTCCGTGTCTCGAAATCGAATGCTCCGAATCCTTACGAGACGTCACACGTGTCGACGCCGAGCACTCGGTACAGCAGACAGAACCGCGTTAGTGCCGTTCCGAGGGAGACGCCGCCGACCACTGCCGCGATGGCACCCGCCGCCACTCCGTACTCGAGGACGCCCGCGAGCGTCGCGATGCCGATGACGAGTAACACCGCGCCCCCGACCAGCCGTGCACGCCGATCCACTGATCCAATATTGCTTTCCATACCCATAACTATGGACGATTGGGACGTAAGCGTTGCCCTCGTTCCCGATTCGTGGGGTCAGCCGGCCCGTCATCGACCGTCCGCCGCGGCGTCCCACGCTGCGGGGAGGGTCGCGTAGATCGTCGCGTTTCCGACGAGGGCGTCGACGGTCGTGTACTCGTCGACCGCGTGGACGGTGTCCGTCCCGAGCGCGAACTCGACCGTCGGAGTCCCGGCGTTTCGCAGCTTTTTCGCGTCGCCGCCGCCGGTCGCGCTCCGCCGATACACTCGCTCGCCGATCGTCGTTTCGGCGGTCGACGCGAGGGCCTCGACGAGCGGGGCCTCGATCGGTTCGGCGGTGCCGACGCTCCAGGAGACGTCGGCGATCGTGATGCCGTCGCAGTCGGCGACACACTCCCGGATTTCCGAGAGAACGTCGGGCGTCGATACGCCGGCGGTCAATCGGATGTCGATCTCCGCCCGGGCGGACCCGGGAACGCTGTTGATCGCCTCCCCGCCCTCGAGGATGCCGAGGTTGATCGTCGGCGTCTCGAACAGATCGCGGGCGGTTTCGGTTCCCATTGCCGGTTCGTAGAATTCGATCGATTCCTCGAGTATCGGCTCGATGGCGGGATCGACGTCGAGCCGTCGCGTCCCGAAGCGCTCTCGGAGCGTCGTGACCGCTTCGTAGAGCCGGTCGATCGCGTTCTCGCCCAGCATCGGACGCGAGCCGTGTGCGGCCTCGCCGGTCGCCTCGAGCGTCAACCAGATGCTCCCCCGATCGGCGACCGTCACTGAGTGGCGGTCCCTCTCGCAGGTCGGTTCGCCGATGACGCAGGCGTCGGCCTCGAGGCGGTCGGCCTCGAGCAGCGCCGGCAGGCCGGCGTCGCCGCCGACCTCCTCGTCACTGACGAACGCGAACGCGAGGTCGACGGGCGGCTCGGTGTCGCTCTCGGCGAACGCGCGGACGACCAGCAGCATCGCCGCGACGGCCCCCTTCATGTCGGTCGCGCCGCGGCCGTAGAGTCGGTCGTCGACGCGCTCTCCCAGCGGGTCGAACGACCACGCCTCCGCGTCGAACGGCACCGTATCGAGGTGGCCGTTGTACAGCAGCGTTCGGTCGCTCGCGCCCGAAAGCGTCGCGAGGAGGTTCGGTTTCGCCGGATCGACCGCGAACCGCTCGACGTCGACGGGTAGCCCCGACAGGTACTCCTCGAGGAACCCGACGACCTCGCGCGTGTCGCCGGGCGGGTTCGACGTGTCGATCGCCAGCAGGTCGAGTGCGAGATCGATCAGATCCGCGCGGTGGTCGGCGACGTATTCGGCGGGATCGGCCATCGTCACTCGAGTTTGCCGGCGAGGACCTTCGCCGCCGTGAGGATCGGGTCCCAGACGGGGCTAAAGGGCGGCGCGTACGCCAGATCGGCGTTCTGCAGCTCGGCTACCGTCATGCCGGCTTTCAGCGCCGTCGCGACCGTGTCGATTCGCTTCGCGCCCTCGCGACCGACGACGCTGCCCCCGAGTAGCCCGCCGCTCTCCCGATCGGCGAGCAGGGTGACGGTGAGCTCCGACCCGTCGGGGTAGTAGTGGGCGCGCGACGACGCCGAAATCGTGATCGAAACCGGATCGAAGCCCGCTTCGCGGGCCCGGTCCTCGTCAACGATTCCCGTCCGGGCGGCACCGAGCTCGAACGCCTTCACGATGGCCGTGCCCGCGATCTCGCCGACCGGCGTGGGATCGCCGGTGACCGTCTGCCCGATCGCCCGACCCGCGCGGTTGGCGGTCAGCGCCAGCGGGACGTGGTCCGGCTCCCCCGTCACGACGTGGGTCGCTTCGGCGTTGTCGCCCGCCGCGTAGACGTTCTCGTCGTTCGTCCGGCCGTACTCGTCGGTCGCGATAGCGCCGGTCGGACCGAGTTCGATCCCAGCCGCCTCGGCGAGGTCGGTGTTGGGCGCGACGCCGACGCCGACGATCGCGATGTCGGCGGCCACGGTCTCGTCCTCGAGGTCGACCGCCTCGACCCGTTCGTCGCCGGCGAAACCCGAGACGGCCGTCTCGAGGTGGAGATTGACCCCCTGCTCGCGCAGGTGTTCCTCGACGACTTCGGCGACGGGCTCGCCGAACGGCTGGAGCACGTGGGGCAGCATCTCGTAGAGGTGGACGTCCATCCCGCGGGCCGACAGCGCCTCGGCCATCTCGATCCCGACGTACCCGCCGCCGACGATCGCGGCGGTCTCCGGGGCCCGCTCGGTGACGTAGTCCTCGATGGCGTCGGCCTCGTCCATGTCGTGGATCGTGAACACGCCCTCGAGGCCGAGCCCGTCGAAGGGCGGCTCGATCGCGCTCGCGCCGGTCGCGACGAGGAGGTCGTCGTAGGGTTGCTCGTAGGTGTCGTCGTCAGTCTCGACCGTCACCGTCTGCACCTCGCGATCGATGTCGACGACCTCTTCGCCGGTTCGCAAGTCGACGTCTCGCTCGTCTCTGAACTCCTCGGGCGTCACGGTGACGAGATCGTCGAGGTCGTCGACGTCGCCTTTCACGTAGTAGGGCATCCCGCAGGCCGCATACGAGACCCACTCCCCCTTTTCGAAGACGATCACGTCTCGGTCGGGCTCCTCGCGTTTCACCTTGCTCGCGGCGCTCATTCCCGCTGCGTCACCGCCGATGACGACGAACGTCTCGCTCATAGCCGACAGTAGGGGGCTCGTGCGTAAAATATTTTCCAAAATTCCCAATACTGTGCATAGAGGGATGTGGTTATCCGGTCGGGGCCGTCTCGAAGTGAGTCACGTCTCACAGTCTGAACAGCGGGTCCGAAACCGCAGCACAGCTCCGATGATCCCGAGCGTGACGACGGTGACCGCAGACTGCGCGAGAGCGCTACTCGCTCCGCCGACTGCAGTGCCACCGGCAACGGCAGCGCCGCCGACGACGAGGCCGCTGGTCCCGACACAACAGAGGCCTGCGAGGCCTGCGAGACCCAGTAGCGACCGCCGAGAGGCAGATCCCGAGTCCATGAGTCTGTTTCCGGCGGAGCGGTGTAAATGGATTGTGGCGATTTGCCGATCCAGCAGACGGCCCGCTCGTATCGGGCGAGTCAAACGAGACGCGCGGCCGTTCTTTCTGACGATCTCCGACGAACTGTGAAGCGTACCTCTCGTCGCGTACCGAGTGGTTTCCGTCGGCGGAGCGCACGAGCGTCGGCGCCCCGGCGACCACTGCGAGGTGGTCTTCACCCTCGATAGAAAGCGGTTCCCGATCGACCGTCTGAAAGCGTCGTCACTTCACGGCGAACCGGGCAAAATAGCTCCCTCGCGTTCCGATGCGCCCCTCGAACTCGAGCCCTCGCCGTTCGGCACGTCGTCGGAGCGTCTCGAGCGTGACGAAATGCGGGTCGGGAAGCGATTCCCCGACGACGAGCCGGCCGTCGGACTTCAGTACTCGCTCGAGTTCGGCGAACGCCCGCTCTCGATCGGGAATTTCGCCGAGAACGAGGACCAGATACGCGGCATCGAAACTATCGTTCGGATACGGGAGCCGCTGTCCGTCGCCACGTACCGGCTCGACGTTCCGATAGCCTCGCTTCCGCGTCCGCTGTCGGAGGTGCTCGACCATCGCCCCCTGAACGTCGACGGCGTGGACCGTCCCGTCCGGTTCGACTTCTCGCGCGACCGTCCCCGTGTAGTAGCCGGTCCCCGGTCCGAGCTCGAGGATCCGTTCACCGGGTCGCGGGTCGAGGAGGTCGCAGAGCCTCGAGCGAGTGATCCCCGGGCGGGGAAGATCGATCCAGAGTCGCTGAGAGTACGGACACGGCGACGGATTCGACCGCCACCGGAGCGCGTACCCGATTCCGGCGAGCGCGACGAGTCCGAGCAGGGAGCCGACCGCTCGTAACGTACCACGAGAGACCATCGGGCGCGTTGTTTACTGCGGACGGGTTACAGTCTTTCCCCGGGCACCCGGCCGAACGTCACGAACTTGCCGTTGCTACCCCAATCATAACCGCGCTGCGGAGGGTCCGTACAGTATGTCGTATACGCTCCAAACGCGTGTCGACGGCGAGTTCGACGACGTCGTCTCCGAGACGACCGACGCCCTCGAGGACGAGGGCTTCGGCGTGCTCTGTGATATAGACGTCCAGGAGACGCTGAAGCAGAAACTCGACGAGGACTTCCGCCAGTACCGGATTCTGGGCGCGTGCAATCCGGGGTTGGCCCATCAGGGACTCGAGGACGATCTCGACCTCGGGACGTTGCTTCCGTGCAACGTCGTCGTGTACGACGGCGACGACGGCGTCGTCGTCAGCGCGGTCGACCCGCAGCGTCTGATCGGCGTCGCCGACAACGACGATCTCGATCCGATCGGAGACGATGCCCTCGAACGCTTCGAACGCGTTCTCGAGAGGCTGTGAGTGCGGATCCGATCACTCTCCAATCGACTTCAGTGGCCGTTTGGCACGGATCTCGCGCCAGTTTCGAACGAGGGACGAACGCCCGGATTTCACGCCGCACAGTTGTTCGGCCCGAGCTCGAGTTCCGTCGCTTCGGACTCGTCCTCGGGCAGCTCCGATCCGGTATTGATCTCGATCACGCGTTCGTAGTGTGGCGGTTTCTCGGGCGCGTTCTCGACTAACCGTTCCACGAACTCGTCTTCGTCCAGACCGAGCAGGTCGAGCTCGTCGCGGAGGTCGCCCAGTCGAGCGCCGATCAGGTCGCCGGGCGAACCGGCTTCGTATCGGTTGTCCTCTGTGACCGAGACGTGTCCTGGGAGGATCCGCGTCTCGTCTCGGCGAAATTAGATACTGGCACTGGAGAACCTAACACGATTGCGCGGCATAAGCGAGGTGCCTGAATTCCAGTAAAGCACAATATTATTGCCGCCTAAGGGCCGTTCCCGTTCCGGAACGAGACCGAGCGCACTGTTCGAGTAATCAGACTCGGACGGCGTCCGGAGAGTGGCGGACTCACGGACATCGGTATCTTGGTCACGGAGACGATACACCACGCCGATAGCTGACCAGTATCCGCGGTCTGCGCCCTCTACACCTTCATCTCGACCATCACATCGCCGGCGCCGTTCACGACCCTGCTCCGTTCGCTTCTCGAGTCTCACCGCCCCGTCCAGCGTGCTTTCCCGGCGCCTCGAATCTCTGAGAGACGTGGTCGGGGTAGCCGTCCTCTCGTACGACGGTGCGCTCGTTCGAACCGGCGGTTCGGCACTGCCACTGTTCCCACTGGGCTGGGCGATCAGTCGCGAACGATGTGCGATTCCTACGGAGAAGACACCGCTCCTTCCGATCGCTGTGATCGGGTCGTCGAGCGCTCGCGTCGGGGACGATCGTTGTCGCCGGCGTGATTCTCTCGTTCGGTCTCGTCACGGACTCGCCTCTCGGTTCGCGCCCTCGAGGCGACCGACACGGACCATCGGCGAACACCGTGTCCCGGAAGCGACCGACGTGCTCCGACGCGTACCGGCGACGAAATCCGGAAGTGATTTTCGTAGAGGACACAATACTACGCACGAATGACGCTGCCTATCGACCCAAGTCGGCTCGATCCGGACGACATCGGTGCGAAACAGACGACCCTCGAGATGGACCACGAGGCGGCGATCGAACATGTCCGAGAGGTGTTCACCGAGGCCGGATTCGGCGTCCCCGTCGAGTTCTCTCCGTCGGACCTGCTCAACGAGAAAGTCGACGCCGACCGCGACCCGTACTACGTCCTCGGCGCGTGCAACCCGGCAGTGGCCGACCGGGCGCTCGAGGCCACCGACGGGAAACTCGGCGCGCTGTTCCCGTGTAACGTCGTCGTCTGGGAGGAGGAACCCGGACGACAGCGCGTCTACCACGTCTCGATCATGCGGATCGCGCGGCTCGTCGGCATGGCGCCGGACGACGACGAGATGGCGGATATCGTAGCGGAGACGGGCGAACTCGTCGATACGGCCTTCGAGGAACTGTAACCGTGGGCCACCACACGTTCGACGCCTCACGAGCGGACACGCTGGAGAAAGCCGGACGACGATACCGTTTCGTGTCGGCCGAGGAACTCCTGTGGGCGCTCGACGTCTCACCGGACGACGCCGTCGCCGACCTCGGCAGCGGCACCGGCTTCTTCACCGACGACGTCGCGCCCCACGCGGGTGAGGTTCACGCGGTCGACGTCCAGGAGGAGATGCACGAGTACTACCGGGAGAAGGGCGTCCCGGAGAACGTCGACCTCGTCACCAGCGACGTGAGCGACCTGCCCTTCGACGACGACGCGCTCGACGCCGCGTTCTCGACGATGACCTACCACGAGTTCGCGAGCGACGACGCGCTTGCGGCGGTCCGACGGGTTCTCACGCCCGGCGGCCGACTCGTCGTCGTGGACTGGGCGGCGACCGGCACCGGCGAGAACGGGCCGCCGGTCGACGAGCGATACGGTGCCGACGAGGCGGCAGCGGCCCTCCGCGAGGCCGGGTTCACCGTCGAACACGAGGCCGTCCGACCGGAGACGTTCCTGTTGATCGCGACGCTCGAGTGACTGGCGGCCCCGTCCCGTCTCGACCGGACCGTCACGCGTTCCTGACCCGTTCGATCGCCTCGTCGAAGCGGTCGATCGGCTGTGCACCGACGAGCGAGCCGGCGGCTTCGGAGCTCGGGTCGAAGACGACGAACGTCGGCGTTCCCCTCACGCCGAGTTCGGTCGCCCGGTCCGCGTCGGTCTCGACCGCGGCCTCGAGTTCCGACCGTCGACCGTCGAGACACGACTCGAGAGCGTCCGCGTCGACGGCGTCGACGGAGCGGGTGTACTCGAGGAGGTTCTCGGCCGACGCCCAGCCCGAATTCTTCTCGCCCTGCTGATCGAACACCGCCGCGTGCCAGTCCCAGTACGCGGACGGCTCGTCGTCTCGGACCTGCTCCCAGACGCACTTGCTCGCCACCGCGGCGGTCATCGAATCCGCACCGAAGTACGGAATCGCGATCAACACGACGCGAACGTCGCCCGGTTCGACGTACTTCCGAACGAGGTCCGGGAACGTCTCCCGTTCGAACCGCCCGCAGAAGGGGCACTGGAAGTCCGTCCAGTAGTAGATCTCGAGCGGAGCTTCCGGCGACCCCACGATCGGCTTTCCGGCGAGGTCGATGCCGAACGCGGACGTCTCGTCGCTCGAGTGGAGCGAGGGGGAGAGGTCGTGTGCGGTCTCGTCTGATCGCGTGAGGTAGTACGCCCCGCCGGCGCCGACCGTCACGACCGAACCGGCGAGGAAGGCGCGGCGAGATGGCTGATCGAGCGACATCGGGTGTTCTCTCGAACGTTTCCAGTCCGCGTTCGTAACGGAACCGCCGATTTGCTGGGTCAGCAAATCGGCCTCGAGCGGGTATCGACGGTTTGAGGGTAACGCAATAGACACTTCCGGACGAATCGAGCGACATCGGAATGAGAACCGAGCGGACGGAAGCGGTCGAGGCGATCACCGTCGATCTCGACGGGACAGTGCTGCAATACGAGCGATCTCCCGGAGCCGTACTCGAGGCGGCCTTCGAGCGTACAGGCGTCGGCCCGCTGTTTTCCGTCGACGAGTACTACGCTCGATACGACGAGTTCGCCGCGCGGTCCGATTCGATGGACGATCTCCAGTCCGACTGCTTCGCGGCGCTCGCCGCGGAGAACGGATACGCGCGACAGCACGGACGAGACGTCGCGGCGGCGTTCAGTGACGAGCGCGACCAGTCGAACGTCGAACTGCTGCCGGGGGCCGCTCGTGCGCTGGACGAACTCAGCCGGGAGTACCGATTGGCCGTCGTCACCAACGGAGCGCGGGACGCACAGCGCCGAAAGATCGACGCCGTCGACCTCGAGCGGTGGGTCGACGCGGTCGTCGTCGCCGGTCACGACGCGCCGCCGAAACCGGATCCGGAACCGTTCGAGCGGGCGGTTCGAGCCCTCGACGCGACGCCAGCGACGACGGTCCACGTCGGCGATTCGCTCGAGACGGACGTCGCCGGCGCGGCCGCTGCCGGACTCGAGTCCGTCTGGCTCTCGGACCGCGCCGAGACGGGAGGAGACGAGCCGACGTACCGAATCGAGTCGATCGACGAACTCCGTGATCTCCCGCGGCTCTCGGACGCCGGCGGATCCTCGGGATCGGACACCGGAACCGAGACGCAGTGAAGCGGGTCGAGACCCCCGTGACGGACGGTGGTCGAACTCGGTGACAGCTGGCCCGCTACGAGTCGACGACCTCGAGCGTCCAGTCGCCGTCGGCCTCGACGTTGAGCCAGACGACTCCGCCCGCCTTGTACGACCGCGAGTTGTCGAACGACCCGTTCCGGTGGACGAGTATCTCGCGGCTGCCGTCCGCGCCGTGGCCGTCGACGACGAACCGCTCGTCGCCGTCGTGGGTCGCCTCGACCCTGACATCGCCCTCGGTCCACAGCGGGCCGACGAACGCCGATCCCGTCCCGGACGCCTGCACGGGGAGCTCCGAGAGGTCGTCGCCGCGGACCGACGGCTGGGCGAGTTCGACCGACCACGCGCCGTCGGCGTCGACCTCGAGTCCGTACGTCCCGCTCTCGACGGCTGCGATCGACTCGCCGTTGGCGTTCCCGGACGTCGTCAGCAGGTTCTCGCTGCGGCCGCTCCCGTCGGTGTCGGTCACGTCGACGGCGATCGACGACCCGTCGTTCGAGACGGTCGCGACGAGAACGCCGTCGTCGAGGTCGAAGGTCTGGGAGTCGCTCGACCCGGATCCCTCGAACGCGTAGGACTGCCCCGCCTCGAGGACGACGCCGTTCGGCCGCTCCCGGTTCGTCGGCTCGTCGCTGCCGTCGGCGCGTTCGAACTCCTCGTCGACGAGATCGGAGGGCGTGACGATGTCGAGACCGCGGTGCTCGAGATGATCGAGGAGCAGTCCGAAGTCGTCGAGCGACATCCGGTTCTCGTCGACGCCCACGTCGTCCGCGTCGACGATCCGCGGGACGCGCAGGACGGTCAACAGCCCGTACTGATCGGAGTGGTTGGCGTGGCGCCGAACGCCGGTGTGGAGTGCGGGCCCCCAGATGTACGGGATCATGTGCATCTCGGTCGGCGGCACGCCGGTCGTCCCGGCGCTGTACAGGAACGCCGATTCGTGGACGTCCCGAGCGACGTCGTAGGTCGTCGCGTTCATCCGGGCGTCCGGGACGAACAGATGGCGCGCCCCGTCCTCGAAGCCCGCGTTCGCGAGCGCGTCTCGAGCACCCTCGAGAACCTCTCGCTGCCGATCCGCGGACTGTTCCGGAAGGGGCGTCGACGGCTGCGGGAGCGAACAGATGTCCCACCCGCGGTCGCGGAGTTCGCGGAGTTCCTCGCGTCCCATCCGTCCCGCGTCGCCGATCCGCTCGGGGGTGACCGGGACCGCCGCCGCCCAGCCGCGCTCCGCGAGCATCTCGGCCGCGACGTCGTAGTGGGACTGATGGCCGCCGTGGAACGACAGGATCGCCGCACCGGTGGCGGCCGATTCGGTTCGCCGGAGGTCGTCGACCAGCAGCCGGGTCGGCCCGCCGTCGGGGCCGTGCGCGACGACGTTGATCCCGGTGACGGCCGTGAGATCGGGTTCGTTCCCCGGCTTCTGCTGGGAGCCGCAATCCATCCGGAACCAGCCGTCGAACGCGTCCGGCACGGGTCGCACACTGGCGAGGCGCTCGCTCCGCGTCGGCGCGAGGAATTCGACGGCGATCCGGTCCGCCGACTCCGGCTTGACCGCCAGTGAGGTGTCCCACCCCTCGAGGTCGATCCCGTCCGAGAACCGGATCTCCATGCCGGCCCTCGCCTCGTCGCTCTCGACGACCGCCGCCTGTGAGCCGGTCCGCGCCTCGTCGGGCGCGGCCGAGAGGTCGGCGGTCCCGGATCGAGGGGACCACTCCTCGAGGTCTTCGAAGTCCGAGAGGACGTCGCCCGCCCCGATCGCAGGCCAGTCTGCGGCGCCGCCTCTCGACCCGCTCTCGCGGGAGCGCCGTCCGGCGGTCCCGTCGTCGGTCCCTGCCGCTCCGGTTTCGTCGTCTGACAGGACGTCCGTACAGCCCGCAATCGCCGTCGTCGATGCGGTCCCGAGTACGGCCAGTAGTCGCCGCCGGGATCGGCCGTCGTCCGCGTCGCGTTCGAATTCCATCGATGGAGCAGTCCCTCGCTGCCCCCGTCATTATCGTGTGGATAAGCGACTCCCGTTTTGCTGGGTCAGCAAATCGGAGTCAGAGATTTCAGTCGTCCCCGCGTCGGTTCGACTGAATGTTCACGCGCGACTCGTTCGGGGAGTATCTGACGAACCTCCTCGAAGCGGCCGCGTACCCGTTCGAGACGTGGCGCGGAACGATCGGGCTGGTTTGCGTGACGTCCGTCACCTACGTCCTGCTGATCCTGAGTACGATGCCGGCGTTCTCGCTCCAGATGCTCGGCGACGGCTTCCACTGGTTCGGGTACATCCTCGTCTCGCTGACGGAGACGGTGTACCGCACCGACGGCTGGACCGGACTCGCGGTCGTCCTCCTCTACGCGCTGCTTTCGGGCGTCGCGATCGTCAACGCCGTCGCACAGCTGCGACTCGTCGGGCTCTCGAGCCTCGCCGACCTCTCGGGGATCGTTCCCGGGCTCCTCGCGTCGGGCTGTGCGAGCTGCGGCGCCGGCCTCGTCGGCTTCCTCGGGTTCGCCGGTGGCCTCGCGGCGTTTCCCTACGACGGCGCGTTGCTGCGCGTCGGGGGTCTCCTCCTGTTGCTGTTCTTCCTGGGACGTGCGGGGCACCCCGAACGGTGTACGATCACGACGGAGGCGAGACGATGACGGATCGTGGCTTCGTCGGACCGATCCGGTCGGACCGGCGAGCGATGGCGTGGGGAGCGGTCGCCGGCGTCGGCGTGTTCCTGCTGTTCGGGCTCGTCACCGGCCTCGTTCCGAACCCGCTGTACGTCAGGATGGTCCCGCGGACGCCGGTCGACTACCTGTTTCTGGCGCTGACCGCGCTGCTGGCCGGCGTCTACACCGCACAGCGGCTGGCGACCGAGGTCGTCGACGCCGACGGGAGCGGGACCGACGCCTCGAGCGGCGAGGACAGTCTGGCGATGGGCGGACTCGTCGGCGGATTTCTGGCGGTCGGCTGTCCGATCTGTAACGCCTTCCTGCTCACCCTGTTCAGTTCGTCCGCGCTGATGACGTACTTCGACCCGCTGCGTCCCCTACTCGGCGCGGTCTCGGTGGCGATATTGGCGGGACTGATATACGTCCGCCACGAGCGATCGTGTCCGGCCTGTCCGTGACCCGTTCCGTTTCTCAAACCGACAAATTCACAGAATATTGCGGTGCTATCACACATCCCTGCGACTCCCGAAATCAGCACATGATAACCGACCGTCCACACGCGTATCCGCTCGTGATCGATTCGAACGCCGACGACGTTCAGCTCTTTCTCGAGGCACTCGAGAACGAGACGACTGCAAACGAAGTTTCGATCGTTTCTACCGGCGGTGAAGCGCTCGACTTTCTGGAACGCTGTGAAGCGGACCCCACCTGCGCCAAGCCCAATCTCGTCGTGCTCGATATCGATCTGCCGGAGATGGACTGGCGAAGGCTCCTCGATCGCTTCGATGCCGATTCCGACTGTGCGGGGGTTCCGGTTCTCGTCTTCACCGAACGGACCAACGAGGAGGCGATCGCGCAGTCGTACACCCGTTACGCGACCGCGTACGTCCGAAAACCGACCGCCAGAGACGAGTTCGTCGACGCCGTCCGAGTGCTCGAGGCGTTCTGGTTCGACACCGTCTGGTTGCCGCCGAGAATCGAAGCGAACGAAGAGTCTCAGTAGGCCCAACGCCACGAGAGGTCCGAGTACAAGACATCTGCGCCGATTTGCTGAGTTAGCAAATCGTGGCCTATTTGTCGGTGAACGCCGGGATCTATCGTGTGCAACACGGCGGCTCCTCGGACTCGGCGGCAATCTTCCAGATCCTCGCGGACGAGTACGCGCGGAAGATCCTGCTCGCCGCGGATTCCGGACCGAAGACCGCGAAGACGCTCAGCGAGGAGTGCGACGCCTCCCTCACGACGATCTATCGTCGAGTATCGACGCTCCAGCACCACGACCTCGTCGAGGAACGCCGAACCGTCGACTCGGACGGCTCCCACCGGAGCGAATTCCAGACGGCGCTCGACGAGCTCCACGTCGACATCACCGACGGCCAGCTCTCGCTGACGGTCGAGACTCGCGACGAACTCGCGGACAACTTCACCGCACTCTGGAGCGATCTCAGAGGTGACGATTGATGGACGCGTCGTTTCTCGCTGCCAAACTGATTACGCTCGTCCTGAGTCTTGCCGTCGCCTATCTGGCGTATCACGGCTATCGCCGGAGCGGACAGACGCCGATGCTGTACGTCTCCGGCGGGTTCGTCTTCATCGGCGCCGGCGCGATCTGCGAGGGCCTCATCTACCACATCTTCGGGACGACGATCGCGTCCGCCGCGCTCGTGCAGGCAGTCATCGTCTCGAGCGGGATGGTGCTCGTTCTCATCTCGCTGACGAAGTGAACGCGGTGTACTCGCGGCGCCGGCGGCCCGGTCGACGGTCGGAGAACGAGGCCGACACGGTCCGTACGGCGGTGGCCGGCCGGTCTTCGGCCGTGACCGAGGTGCCGAGAGGGCGGTAGTATTGTGTAGCAGCCGCAAAACACTGAAACGTGCTCGGCCCCTACCGTGGGTAATGACAGAACCGACAGCCTCGCACTCGACCGATGACGGCCAGCCGACACGGAAACCCGTCCAGTTGGACGACGCGGCCGACTACGACGACCTGCTCGCGACACACGATCTCGTCTTGCTCGAGTTCGTCACGTCCGGCTGTGGCATCTGTGCGTCGATGGAACCGGTGCTCGGCTCGGTCGCACGCAGCGCACCGGGAGCCGTCGCGACGGTGAACGCCGGTCTCGTCCCCGACCTCGCCGCCGAGTTCGACGTTCGGAGCGTCCCGACGCTGGTCGTCCTGAAAGAGGGCGAGGAAGTCGCTCGCCTCGACGACGGATTCCAGCAGGCCGAAACGCTCGTCGACCTGCTCGAGACGCACGCAGCGCGCTAAGCAGCGCGACCGGCCTCGACGGCGTTCTCACTGCTACTCCGGAACCGGGGTCGGTTCGTCGCTCTCCTCGAACGACGGCTCCGAGTCCCGATCGGTCTCCGTCGTCGCCTTTTCGATCACGAAGTCCTCGAGGACGAGCACGTCGAGTCCCATTCCATAGAAGTCCTTGATCGCCTGCGTCGGCGTCCGGACGATCGGTTCGGCGTGATCGTTGAACGAGGTGTTCAGCACGACCGGCACGCCGGTGATGTCGGTGAATTCGGCGATGAGCCGGTGATAGCGCGGGTGCTGCTCCTCGCGGACGGTCTGTGGCCGCGTCGAGTCGTCGGCCGGATGCAGGACGGCTTCGAGGTCGTCGGTCTTCTCGGGCCGGACGTCGTACGCGTCGATCATGAACGGCGCCGGGCCGCCGTCGATCAAGTACTCCTCGGCGGCCGACTCGAGCATCGACGGCGCGAACGGTCGCCACTCCTCGCGGTGTTTGACGAACCGATTCACGCGGTCGCGAGACGCGGCGGTGCGGGGATCGGCGAGGATGCTCCTGGCGCCGAGTGCCCGCGGCCCCAGTTCCATCCGGCCCTGAAACCAGCCGACGAGGTCGCCGTCGGCGAGCCGCTCGGCCACGTATCGTTCGAGATCGCCCGGCTCGGCGTACTCGAGCTTGTTCGTCTCGAGGATCGTCCGAATCTCGTCGGTCTCGTACGCCGGTCCGAGGTAGACGTCCGTCTGGCGGTCGACGGCCGCCGGACGCCGCCGGGACCAGCCCGCACCGAGCGCGATCCCCGCGTCGTGAGCGACCGGCTGGACGAAGACGTCGTCGACGACTGACGACTCGCGCACGCGCTTGTTCAGCTTGCAGTTCAGCGCGACGCCGCCCGCGATCGCGACGTTCGACGTCCCTAACTGTTCGGCGGCCGTCTCCGCGATATCTACGACCGTTTCTTCGAGCAGCTTCTGGGCGGTGTGCGCGAGGTCCTTCTCCCACTGATCGAATTCACCGGGCGTCTCGTTCCGCGGGCGGCCGAACGCGTCCTCGAGGGTTTCGACGCCGTGACCGGTTCCCCAGCGCTTCGTCAGTTCGGTGACGTCGTAGTCGGCGCCCGTGTCGATCAGGTCGCGCAGGACGGTTTCGATCTCTGGATTGTCAGTTCCGTACGGGGCCAGCCCCATTGCTTTCCCCTCGCCGTTGAACATCCGGTACCCGAGGTACTCCGTGACGGTCGCGAAGAAGAGACCGAGACTGTTCGGGTGTTCGTAGGTGTAGGCCCGCGTCAGACCGTCTTCGTCGGCGCGCCAGACGGCCGTCGAGTCGTACTCCCCTTTCGCGTCGATCGTGAGCACGACGCCCTCGTCGAACCCCGACGGGTGGAACGCGCTCGCGGCGTGACAGCGGTGGTGGGGAATCGTCTCGATCGGCGGCACCGGGGTACCGATCGACTCGAGACGGTTTTCGATCTGTCGCGTCGAGGCGAACCGGCTTCGGACCTGCGTAACGAGCGTCTCCTCGAGCGCGGAGAGTTTTCGTCCGATGCCGGGCGCTCGGATCGCGTCGGTGACGTAGTGCGAGGCGATTTCGCCCCGGAGCCGCGGTTCGTACGGAAGGAGGATTCGATCGAGGTCCGGGAGCGTCAGATCGCGATAGTCGAGACAGGCCCGAATCGCGCGCTCCGGAAACGTGTTCGTCGCGTGTTTGTCCCGCGTATATCGCTCTTCTTCGACGCCGAAGAGAGGCGTCCCGTCTTCGAAGAGGACGGCGCTCGGATCGTGCTGGCCGTAGAGTCCGATCGCGGGTTTGAACGCGAGTTGATAGTCCGTCATGGCTCGTGAAAGTAACTTACTCTTACCGAAATCGGACGGCGGCAAAACGGTAGTGACGTTTCGCTGGGTCAGCAAATCGTCCGACCGAGCCGTGTTCGGTTAGTTCGCGGCGCAGTTGTTCGGGCCGAGCTCGAGCGCCTCGACGTTCCCGCCCGGCTGTTCCTTCCCCCAGTTGATCTGCTTGATCTCGTTGTAGTTCGCCGGCTCGTCCGCGAGGCTTTCCACGATGGTCTCGACGAACGCGTTCTCGTCGTCGTCCTCGACGTAACTCAGGAGTTCGTTGGCCGTCTCCGCTCGAAGGTCGCCGAGTTCGGTCGCGAGCGGGCGAATCGACTCGTCGCTGAAGTGGCCGGGCAGTACGACGGTTTCGTCCTCGAGCGCCGTCAGCCGCTCGAGGCTGTCGAACAGTTGGCGGGCGGCCTCGCGGACGGCGTCTTCCGAGCTATCCTCTAAGTCCGGACGGCCGACGCTGCGGAGGAACAACGTATCGCCGGCGAGGAGCGCGTCGCCGAACCGGAACGAGACGCTACCGGGCGTGTGTCCGGGCGTGTGGAGCACTTCGAGTTCGCGCTCGCCGACGGCAACCGTTTCGCCGTCCGTCAGGGTCGTGACGTTGTCGAGGTCGCCGGCGTCGTCCCCGTGGAGGTAGTAAGGCACGTCGAGTTCGCCGGCGAGCCGGCGGGCCCCCGAGACGTGGTCGGCGTGGGCGTGGGTGTCCGCGACGCCGACGATCTCGAGATCGCGTTCGTCGGCCGCGTTCAGGTATCGATCGACGTACTGGCTCGGATCGACGACGACGGCCTCGTCACCGTCGTGGGCGAGATACGAGACGCAGCCCGTTCCGGGACGGACGATCTGGACGACGCCGTCGGCGGCGTCGACGTCGTACTGGCGGTGGACGCGTCCCCAGCCGTTCATGCCATCGTCGACCGATTTCGCGTCGAACCCGTGCTCGCGGAGGAACTCCGCGGCCCGCGTCGAGGTGATCCCGGCGACGCAGACGACCGCGATCTCCGTTTCCCGCGGGAGTTCGTCGAGGTGGTCCTCGAGCGTCGAGTAGTCGTACTCGAGCAGTTCGTCGTAGATCGGGATATTCGTACTATCGTCGATCCGCCACTCCTCGTAGTCGTCCTCGTTTCTGACGTCGAGGACGAAGAGGTCCGCCGCATCGTCTTCCTCGATGCGTCGTGCGACCTCCGACGGAGCGAGATCAGTATTGGGCATCGTACCCACTCATATACGATACCGGTCCTTAAACCCGTTGGTGGGACACGCAACGAGTGAACCGAACGCCATCGAGGCCGGCCGCGAGCCCGAACCACTGCCGGAATCCGCTGGGCGGGAGTTGCGCAGAGCGGCCGTCACCGAGTCGTCCGTCCCAGCGCCTTCGCGAGCGAGAGGAGAAATCCCATCCCCGCCCTGACATCCGGATCGCGCAGCGCCTTCGCGACGCCGACCGCACCGACCGGTTCCGCGGGTTCGGAGCCGGCCTCGCCGACCGCCTCGAGCAGCGACTCGAGCGACCGGGCCACGTCGTCGTCGCTCGCGGCGTCGGCGACCTCGCCGAGTCGCGTTCCGGTCGCCGCGAGGTCGGTCACCATGTCGTCGTCCATCGCCGACGAGGCCAGCCCGACGAGGTCCGCCATCGCCAGCAGGTCCTCGAGCGTCCCCGACCGCTGCAGGCGGGCGAGCGTCTCGATCGCGTCGGCCAGTTCGGCCGCGTTCTCGCCGGTCGCCTCGCCGAGTCGCGCAACGTCGTCGGTCGCCAGCCCGTCGGCCGCGGCGCCGAGGTTCGTCGCCGTCCCGGCCAGTTCCTCGACCATCCGGTCGTCCATCGCCGCCGTCGCGAGGTCCGCCGTATCGAGCAACTCGTTGACGACGCCGAGGCGCTCGATGAACCGAGCGACCTCGTCGGGGTTGTCGGCGACGAGTTCCTCGAGGGCCGACTCCCCGGCGTCGGCGGTCTCGCTCGCCGTTTCGGGGTCGGTCTCAGTCTCGACGTCGGATTCCGATTCGGCCATCTACAGTAACCCCCGTGCGGTGAGCCAGTAGGACTCGTTGTAACCCAGCTTCGCCCAGTGGAGCGGTTTCGACGGCTCGCGGACGTACGGCTCCTCGCCGTACTCGAACTCGATGAACGTCGCCTCGTCCATCCCCGCCTCGAGGAAGCAGACGGTCTTCCCGTCGTAGGTCGCCGTCGGGACTGTCCCGCGG
>SDGW01000329.1_pt1 | contig 20171 bp, 15 predicted proteins | sample 2873831 | NCBI WGS metagenome assembly SDGW01 (sample SAMN08132700, study PRJNA421101) | hypersaline lake metagenome | isolation source: celular fraction 0.22 microns magnesium sulfate-rich crust from ephemeral... | place: Spain: Penahueca Lagoon, Toledo | collected 2011-07
TTCGAGAAGAGCTCGACTCTTCTCAATGACCATTAGCGGCTGGCTTGTTCGTCCCCTTTTTGGAAGCTTTATAAGAATACTAGTGTGTAGTTTCTCCTGGGGGGACGCGCAGGACGCCCGTGACAGATGGCCGTGCGCCCGCGTGTCATTACTGTACTGAGCCAACGAAGCCGGAGAGAGGTGTCGCTACATGACGCCTGTGGCGTGGATACTGCCAACTGCAGCCATGAGCACCAGTAGTATCCGTAGTGCCAACCAGCACACCTCTAACACGGTCTTCGTCTTTGTCAGCCGGTCTCGTTCTGGGGGCTCTCCGCTTTCTTGCATGGACGAATACACCCGTAGCTATCTGTGTGGTCTTCGGAAAACGGGGACCAGAAGCGTTGTGGGGACGCGCAGGCCGCCCGTTTCCAAAGACTACGTTAGCGACTAATAGAAAATCATATAAGGTTTTGTCGGTAGCTATTTCGACGAACGACGAAAAAGAGTGGCGGAGGAGAGAGACTAAACTGCAAGTATTTCGGCAATTCTCTCATAATAGCCTCTAAGGAGGCCGTCAATCATCGAAAACAACTCTAAATTCCCAGTACTCAAATATCGGTCTTCTTCGCATTTCGAAGTTTAGTCGACTAGAGAGTTAAGTTGACGGATTTCACTACGAATTTCGTAATATCAATATTAAAGGATTGGTCTATGTGGTATCTGTACGCTTTAACGAGCTCGTCGGCGAGTTCCTCAAGGCGGGTGTGGACGTAGCCATTGTGACCAAATATCCGACTGAGCTTCGGCTCGTCGACATTGCCGAACCCGACACCGATGACGCCGTGGCCTTGGTCGCGGGCATCCTTGACGGCAGTTTTCGACTCCTGCACCGAGCGTGGGTTCCCGTCGGTGACGACAAATAGAATCGACTCTGCTGTGTTCGTCCGGTCCATCAGTTCCGCTGTCTTCAGGATGCCCGTCGACGTGGGCGTCCCACCAGACGGAGACGTCTCGTTAAGGTCGCTCCACTGCCATCTCTCGCGTGGGCCGGTGAGGACGGTCGTCTTAGTACCGCCTTGGTAGGAGATGAGGACAATCGTGTCGCCGATCTCCTGACTGGTGTGACAGAGGGCGCCGACAGCACTCTTCGCATCGAGTTCGCCTTTTCTCATGGACGAAGACATGTCGAGAGCGATGCCGACGGTACGGTCGCCGAGGTCAATCGTCTCGGAGCGTTCGAAGACGTCGTCGACGGTGGTGTCGCCAGCGAGTCGCCGGACGGTGTTCCGCATGTCAAGCCGCGACCCAGTGCGGTCGCGGACCTCAACGTTGCACGTGGTGATTTCACGGAACCAGTCCTGGACGGCAGCGCCGACACCAGTTTTCCGAACGTGCTGCTTGATTTCGCTGTTAGTGATCTGCGCGGGACTACCTCCGCCGGCGCCGCTCCCGCCAGCGCCGAACCCGGGCATCGCGAAGTCGAAGATGTCCTCGTCGTCGTCAAGGCCGAGCAACCACTGAAGTCCCTCCCGATGACATTCGTTGAATCTCATGTTGGCACCTCAATGTCGTCCGTGGTGTCGGCCGGTTGGCGTCCGCTGTCGCTCAGCGCCTCCGCGAGCGTCGCACGCACGGTCTCGTCGGTCGGGGTGTCGAGCGCGGTCGTCGTCGCGGTCGCGTTCCCGAGCGCGGTGGACGTGGTCGGAGAGACGAGTCGCTGGGTCGCGGTATCGCTCGGAATCCCGTCGGCTGTGGGCAAGATTCAGTTGGTCCTCGGTCTCGTTCTTGGCGTCAACGGGATCGTGTTCTCGATACCGAGTCAGCAGGACTTACGTCTGCTCCGCGAGTAGCCGTCTGCTTCCGTGTAATCGACGTAGAACTACAGTTTGGCTTCGTTCGATAGGAAGTGCCCGTAGAGAGTATCGGTCGTCTCAAGATTCCTGTGTCGGAGTCTCCCCTGAACGTCTTTCAAACTACAGTCTTCTTCGCATAGCATTCTGTACGCTACTGAATGGCGTATCGTACATGGAGTGACGTCTTCTGGATCTCCGATTCCTTCGTCTGCGAGACGGGGATATATTGTTGCGGCAGTGGCGATATTCTTCACGAGTCGTTGGAGGGAACGGGTCGTTATCCGGTCCGAAGACCTACTTGGGAAAGCCGCTTTCGTATTTTTCCACCGCTCTTCGATATACTGTTCGAGAGTTTCCCCGGTCTCTTCTTCGACTTCGAGAAGCATCGTTGGTGATTGAGAGAAGCTTTTCCTACTCGGGATTTGAATGCAGGGCGGAGGTTCCTTGACGTAGAGGTCGTCGACATCGAGATTCACTACTTCTCCTGCTCTTGTTCCCGCATCAGCCATAAGCTCGAGAATTGCTTGATTTCTATCTTGGAGGTACGTGGCTACAGAACTACTGCAGCAGGTAGCACACATCTTTTCGACATCCTCCGACGGTAACCACGTTTTGGCTTTCGAGGTGTTTTCACCAGACATAGGATATCGTGTGGGTCCATTCTCGACACTTGCTGGTCGAAGACGTAGCTAATCCAACTTTTTCTGTATTAATGGTGTGGTACTGTTTAACACTATTTTCTCTCGTCTATGATGGGCAGGGCGTTCACAACGGATACTGGCTTAAATGCATCGTTAGTTCTACATTACCTCCGGTACTGCGGCCGTGAACGGTCTCACCTCTTTATAGACTACTCTGTCTTCGAGATAGGTGGAGGCACGTAGGTGACTGGACCACTACTAGCTGGTCCGCACCCGTGTTTGATCTAAGAGTTCTGATGAAGAGTATACCGTTAGTAGAGTGCTTTCAAAAACGCCGCCTAATGTTGAGTACTTATCAACGTATCTGTTTCGAGAGTCTTATTTGTTCTAATGCCTAATCTGCCCACGGAGGCACGTAGGTGACCGGACCAACATCGGTTGGTCCACACCCGTGTTTAGCAAGGCTGTTCTACTAAAATACCCCGTGTGAAGTAGCTGTACCTAACGGGAGATCTCGTCGTAGAGTTCCCATCCGAGGTACAGAAGCAACCGAAGCACGAGGAAAACGTTGTACGCTACGAGGGACACCTCGTGACACAAATGGATACTCTTCTCGACCCAGTGAGGCCAGCCGACAACATTGACAGTATTGATTCCAACCAGTGCAACGTTGAAGCCGATAAACACTACCAGAGCTCCGATGATGTCTTTTATGATTTGACCTTCTGGTGACTCGTAGACAACTGCTATCCACGATGGAATCTGCTTCTGGATTCCCCGTGCTTTCATTTTCGACTTGCCCAACAGTTGGCTTCGGTGATTCAGGACCCGCCGGGTGCCTTGCTTCACTCTCGTCCACTGCTTGTGACTACGACCTTGTTGGCGCCCCCCGTCTGTCTCTACCTCTCCGGAACGTGCCGCTGTTCTGTTTGTCCGGTTCAAATTGGCTCACCTGCGTTCGTGTGCAGGCGGTGGAGAACAGGCGGCCGGAGTGGAGGCAACGTAGGTGACCGGACCCGCCCTACCTCCAAGGGCGAAAGCCCTTGGAGATAGCCCCACTGGGCTTACGCCCAGCGAGGTCGTCCCTTCCAACTTTCGTTGAAGGAACTTATCTCATGCCTGCGTTCGTACTCTATCGGCCTCAACTTTTAAGTCTTTCCCGGTCGCGCCGATAAACGGAATGAATGAGTCTTCTAACGGTGGTTTTCAGAGTGGTCGGGACAGACTTATATATGGAGAAAATCATAACTCTTAAACTGAACGGCGTATCTGACTTCAATGTTACTACGCATTGTCCCCTTCTCCCCTGAACAAACAGTTACTATCGAAGTTGTAAACAGATTTCCCGACGTTCGCCCGAAAGGTTACCAAATGTATATTTGTATTATATTCGTAATATATATGTTATTGGGTCTAACTTAATTCTATGATCCCTGGCTTGGTAACACTTCTCGTATCTCCAATACTGCTCGCGCGCTTTTAGGTGGGTCTAATATATCACAGAATATCGCTCAAGATTTGAAAGTGACAGAATTCGGCATCACTGCATAGAAAATTCCAAAAATGGCTATATTCGGCTCCTATTCTTCTATGCAAATTAAAAAGTGGAATTAGGGATAGTTTTGATTTACTCCTGTGCGAGGTTGATGGCGGCGTTCACGTCAGCGTGCACTTGATAGTCGCATCGTCGGCAGTGAAAGTCGGCCTCGTCTCGGTAGGTCGGGTCGGTCTGGCCACATCTTCGGCAGGTCACGCTGGTATTTCGTGGGTCGACGAAACTGATGGGGATTCCTGCTTCTGTCGCTTTGTACGCGATTTGCTCCTGAAGCTTTGCGAATGGCCAATCGTGAATCGGGTCGGCCGCGGTTTCCCGGTAGTGGGTTAGATCCTCCAGACGAATGCCACACGGAGCATGCTCGACGGCGAGGTTGACGATCTCCCGCGTCGCGTTGTGAGTAATGTGGTCGGTGTACCGCTCGTGTTCGTTTCGGCACTCTCGAACGCCACGGAGGTCGCCTTTCGCCGAGAGCTCGGCACGCTTCTGCTTGAGGCGCTCACGGTGATGGCGGAATTCACGGCCGGACTCCATTTCGACCGCCTCGACGTCACCGTCGGTGTTCACGACGGCTGCTGCGTACAACGTGCTTTCGCCGAGGTCGACGCCGACCCAGCGCGGAATGTCGGCCGGTTGGTACACTTCGACGTCCCACGTCACCGTGAGGTGGCAGTAGAGGTCCTCCCCGTGGAACCGGAGTTCGGCCGACCCTGCCGACGCTTCCCCTTCGATAATCCGCTCCAGAAACTCCTCCTGGTACTCGCCACCGCCGACGTGGAACCAGATCGGGTTGTACGGTATAAAGCTCGTCTTCAGTCCGTATCCGCGGTCGTTGGCTTGGAGCTCGAAATCCTGACTCGAGAGTCGGAGCATCGACTCGTCGTCGAACCGCGGACGGTTGCCGGGCTTGCCTCGCTCTCGCCACGACTGGAACGCTTCGGCGGCTTTCTTCTGGGCCTCCAAGAGGACTTTCGCCTTGACCGTGCGCTCGTCTTTCGGGAACTCCCGAGTCGCAACTCGATACATCGTGGTATCCTGCGGTTGCCACCGGTAGTCGGGGAACGAGGGAATCATATCCGCCATGTAGCTCACGATTTCTCGGAACTCCGCGATACCCTCGCGCACGTGCTCGTTCTTTTGCTCGCTGCTCTCGAGAGGAAGACGAACGGTTCGAGTCACCGTCTCGGTAGAGACTCCCGCAGTAAATTCGCCGAGCTCGGTTTGGTCAGCCATCTTTACCACGCCCCCTACTGGTTCGAGATAAACACTTATCACTTTGACGGAGAAAGGCGAAAGCAACTGGGCCTGGCTATATGTCACGCCCCAGAACGCGGGTCCTTCACCGCGTACGTGTCGTCGATGCTACGACGCGTAAGCTCGCCCACCGACAGACTCGGACGTGCGTGACTGGCTTGAATGCACGGGGCCGGACCTTTCGCCCCACGTCGCCATGTCGAGGTAGCACGACGCCTACTCGGCGTCGGCTCGGTGAGAAGATCAGAATAGACAGCTGACGCTGCACGAGTAGTACTACACCAACAGAGGTTGGGACACAGGCCTACCGCCGACGCGGTCCCGGAAATTACAATCCTCGAGCCCGCATACGCGGGGGGAAGGAATCTCTCATAGGCAGGAGCGAGCACCCCACCGTACACTGAGGGTGGAACACCAACCACCCGAGAAAACGGAAAAAGAAACACTATTCATACTCATTCGGGGGTTCCATACTTCAGAAAAGTACTTCGAGACGTCCTACGAGGGGAGATTCCGTCGACCCCCTGGGTCTGAGTCGGAATTGAAGGTCGACGAAAATCGGGTTCACTAGCCCTTCGTCTCACGTCACGAGACGGCCATTCTGGTAATGTTCCAGACGAACCCCTGTGGGGTTGAAGGCGAGGACGAATCCCGAACGGGCGGAACGGACGTGGTTCCAGACGAACCTTCGTGGGATTGAAGGCGAACTCATTTCGAACCATCCTCGAAAGACAGAATATTCCAGACGAGTCTTTATGGGGTTGAAGGACGGCTGGAGCCTGTGGATTGTAGGCCCTACCAGTGGTCCCAGACGTGTACTCTTGCGGGGTTGAAGACAAGACTAACTGCACATCCATTCCCGGCGGGCTTGTTTCGGGCGAGTCCTTGTGGGGTTGAAGGCGAACGCCGTATCGCTCCTCAAAAACGACGACATCGCGTTTCAGATGAACTCTTATGAGGTCGAAAATTCTGCTCCTGTATCGTAGTTGCTAATCGGGTGTTATGATACCAAACTTAATATTCTGATTTAATTTCTTCCAGGGACGCCAGAAAAATTCACTCTCCAAATATATCATTTTTGAATTGGTCGACCGAGTAGCCTACCGACCAGTCCTTGCTTTTCTAACTCCTCACGGTACGCCACGAGTTCATCGTGAGCCTGCTCAACTTGCGGTTGAACATCAGAATCGATGATTTCCCAGTCAGGATTCTGAGTGTCTATTCTTGCCATCTCAAATTTTACCCACGTATCTCTCATGAAATATTCTGTATTCTTAGCTACGTCTTCCGGTGTCTCGCTTAGAAGGTTTTTCAATTCTTGGATACGGTCGAAAATCGGATGCTCATCTCTACTCCCAGCTACTCTTGCCCGTCGGGAACCGTCGAATGCTTTGATATCACGGCACTCTCGCTCAATTTGGTCAGTGAGTACCTCGGCTTTTCGTGCCCATTTTAACTTCCTTTTTCGCTGCTCTCTTTTTTGTTCCCGGAACAACCGATATTCTACAAGGCATATACTACCCAGAATACTGCCGCTGACTGTTGCAGCACCGATTAATATGGTCTCTTGTTCGACTGCCATCTCTCAATATATAAAAATAAAATAAAACCCTTGATGTAATTTTCGCTCCCCGCGTAGTTCTATTTCCATGTAGCGTGAGTCAGCAACGTTATGATACGGATATCTTCTTCCACATGCTCAACCGGTTTTGAAGAGTTGTCGCTAACTAACTCCCCGGCGCTTCAAAAGTAGAGTACGAGTATTACTCTTCTTGCTCCTCTCCGATTACGTCGAGGAGATCCCATTCGAGCTGCGCAACGTCTTCGGCGACCGTGCTGTCTCGGTTGATTCGGTACATCGGGCTTCCGCGCACCTCCCGCGTCTTCTCGATGACGCCAAGGTCAACGAGGTCGTCGAGGTGGTCGTACATCGTGGTTCGGTGGAGGCCAGCTAGCTCAGAGATGTCCGTGACGGTTACGTCACGGTCGTTCTCGCTGAGCAGTGCGGCGATGATTTTTACCTTCGGGTTGTTGCCGAACAGCTTCGTCAGTGCGCTGTCCTCCGCGTAGGTCTCCGTTTTTTCTTTGGTTTCGGTGGACATTGTAAATACCCTGTGCCAATCCGAACAGCGGTTGTCAGTACTGTTCAGGGGTGGCGAGGGTGTTGGTGTCGTTTTTAGCTCTCGTTCTTCGTGTCCCATCCTTCCGTCCGCCCTCCTGGACCGTTCTGGTATCTGCCAGCGATACCAGTGATTCCTATCTCTTCGGGCTTTCGTCGGGTGGTTCGTCAATTCGATACTGGCTTCGGTCACGCCGTGTCCTTGGCATGGCTTAGTTAGTCAATTAGACTCCGGTCTAATAAAACCTGTTGATGGTTATCTACAGTACGTGTAGTCTAAATCACTCTAAAGGAGTCTTCCCTCACTTTTAAGGTGGTAGAAAACAACACTATAAGCAATGGCAAAGGACGTACGCCAGAATGAATTGAAGGTAAAACTCGTCCGCAAACTTGCTTCCAAGCGCGTGACCGGGGCTCACAAGAAGCAGATAGATACCGTAAAAAACTGGGTGGCTTCCGACGAGCAGGGTCGGGCCGAGGACCTACTGCGCGATATGGTCCGCGATCCCCACGCCCCAGTTGAACGGTACGGCGGACGAGACACAATCCGACTGACAAGCATGGAGGACGCCAAGGAGTTCATCGAGGACCACGGCGGCGATCTCCCGTGGGGACTCCGCGACTAACGTCGCCTTCCTTTCCTTCCCCTCCTCCCTGCTGCACGCTGTTTTCGTCACGTTTCATTAATGCAGGAACGACCTACTTTTTGTTATCGCTCGTCTGCATCTCCGTTCTGGCTTCCATTCGCCTCAGGCACCCATCTCCTTTAGTGCCTATCTTCATTTCTACCGAGTGCTATAAAACATTGAATTATATTGAGGGATGAATATTTATATGTCGATTCACAATAAGCGATGGAGTTCAGCAACTCGAAGCCACGTAAAGGATATCGTACGGGAGAAGCCCGGTGTCTACGAATTGAAGTCGTTCGGCGAGCTCAAGTACATCGGGATGGACGGAAAGAACCTCCAACGACAGATACTCGAACACTTGAATGAGAAAAACCCGAACAAGTTCCGGTATGAGACTGTAACTGGCTTCTTTAGTAGTCCGAAGAAACGAGAAGACGAACTCTTAGACTGGTACGAAAACAGGTACAGTAGACTCCCTCCCTGGAATAAGAACGATACCCGCGATAACTCCTTATTTTTGTAGACCAACAAATTTCTGAAAAGTTGGCTTACCTACGGCTCTTTTCGGTAACCACGTGCTGATCTCGTCCTTCGTTGAGTTCCGCGATATCGGAAACGACGTGACGGCCAGTTGACTTCGAAATTTCCTCAATGACGCCCACTCGAGCCCCTTGTAAATTTCTGGAATTCACATGTTCACTTACCTTACTGGACCAGATATACTCACTATACTATTGGTCCAGTAGGTTTATTAGGATAGATAGTATATTAGGATATATGCGACCTAACATTGACATCCCCTGGTCGATTCATGGTAAAATCAAGGAGTACGCTGAGGCGAACGACATCACGATAGAAGAGGCCTACATCGAGACGCTGAATCAAGGGACTGAGCAGCTTTCTATTCCGAATACTTCCAACTCAATAACCCTCGAAGATGATCAAGAGTGGTTCCCGTTCGGTCATCGACAAATTCGGACTCAAGGAGAAGAGTCGTACGAAATCAATGATGTAGTGACGTGCTTCCCTCATATCTATCAAGGCAAACAGCCTGTTCGTATCGAGACGAGGCGTCAGAACGTCTCAATTGAGAAATTCAGATCGTACCTGTCATCTCTACAGTCGACAGGCTACATTACTCAGGATTGGTTCACAGTCCACCAATTAGGTGGTGCGTGGATTGGAAGGGGGATGAAGAACTTTGCTCAGACAATGAGCAAATCTCAGGAACTGTTCTTGCAAGCTGACTTCCCGATGTATAAAACGGGGATTGTGATGTACGTAGCAAGCCTTCCTAGGAAGTCAGAATACTTGATTGTAAGAGCAGAGATGTCGAGACATAGTGGAGGAGTGTCCGACCTTTCACTACGATTCCTTACCGATGGGCACCCCGTAAGTGGACGAAGGTATTACGAAATCGCCTCGCAGTTCGAGTTCAGTGAACTGTTTAATGGAAGGGATACCACACTTCTCTCCTTGGGCGCGCACTTCGAAGAGTCGCCGGAAATAAACGTCACTGATGTAATCACTAAGTCCGACTCGAATAGAGATGAGCCGTGGGTGAGTGGATTGATGGTCGAGAATCCTCTTCAGCAAAACCCTAAGTTGGTGAACCAGCTTGAGTGGAATCGCACTACTGATTCGGTCAGCTCTGAAGAAGCAGAGAACACGCTCGACACCCTACTGAATTACGACGAGTTGTACTGTGAACTCGATCATCATCACCCCGTTTCTGACGACCATGACTATCGATTAGAAGGTCTCACTGCAACATACCTCTCTCCGCTTTTCGATCGTAATAGCATCTGGAACGTGAGCCTCGGCGTGGACTGGTGAAATCGGAGCTATCGAATAACTGGATTTCTCTTCAAACCGATAGAGTCAAAATATCCTAATGTCTATCCGTGCTTATGTTTGAAGGGGAACTCAAGAAAATAATCGAGGGACTACAGAGATCTATTCCTTTCCTTCTCGCTATTTTCCTTGTTTTTGTTCCTCTTGGGATCGGTGTACAGATACTTGCGATTTTGTCGGGCAGATATCCGCTTTCAGATACCGGTTATCAAACTGCAAATTTAGTAATCAATTCTATCTTGACACTCTCGTTGGTGTATCTATATTACACGTCTGGCCAGACTCAACAAGACCAGTTGTCGGCGTTAGAATCTCAATCTAGCAACCTAGAAAATCAGGCCGAGGCGATGACGGACTTGTCTGACATTCAGGACCAACAATTAGAGATTCTTGATTATCAGCGGAAAATGATGGAACAGCAGTATTCACCTAAACTTGATTACAATAATATGGGTATAGATGGCGACACTTTAAAGATGACTCTGGCCAACGACGGAGCAGGCATTGCGACAAATATCCGGATAGAGGCTGGAATAGAGGCGTTTAAATCGGATCCTATTGATGACACGTATATAACCTGTGAGTCCTATCCGAGTTTCTCTAGCGGTGAATCGTCAAACCTCATTTTACCCGACGACGAGGAGGACTTCAGCTTTGACGTATCACTTTCTATACCAACAGAGGAGGGTTTACGTGAAATGGGATTTGAGAGTGGCTTAGCGTCTGCTGATCACGATTCAATGGGCGGGCGTTGGGTTCGGATTCGACTCCTCTATCAGGATGCTGGCGGAGACCAAAAGACTTTGAGGCTAGTTGAATATCCTCGGGACCTCGTAGGAGATCTTTCTCTTGGTTCTGTCATGGGATATTCATACTATGGGAAAATTCCAGATGAACATCTTCGAGATCGGTAATTAGCTATTAGACCAATTGAGATAGCCATACAACAACGAGAACACTTAGAAAAACGAACCCGACGAAGAATAGCAGAACGAGTCGAGTCGCAGTATGAACAGACAGACGAACCATCTCTACGTATCATCTCTATCCTCCTAGATTATTTCACCGATTTTAATATTCCAAAAACTGCGCGGAATTGCCTATCCACTTTCACTTTCACTTTCACTCCGCCCTTGGCTTGATTCGATAAGTCACCCATGAATCAGTTATAATCGGACAACAGCGGTCACCGCGAGCGCGCCTCGACTTTTGGCAGGGTCCGGCGCGCCCGCCTCGACCGCGGTCCCGGAGGGACCATGTCAGTATCAGAGAGCAGTCATAATCAACTTTCCGCAGGAATATTCAAGGAGCTGTCACCGACCGCGATACGGTTTCAGACGGTCTCGGGCATCCGGACCGTAGAGGATACACTCGACGAGTGCAGGGAATTAGCTCAGGTATCACCGTCCAGTGTCTATCGACTTACGCCAACTGGCAGTCGAAAGGGTCCGTGGCCTTCGCCGAAAACGCCGAGCGTGCGGTCGTCGTCGACGCCGTCAACCCTGCTGATGGTACCGGTTGGTCGTCCCCAAGAAAACTATCTCGGGTCGCTAGTAGCCGTACCGCTTGTGGGCCTCGTCGGTAGGGAGGAGCTCTGTAACTCGAACCTCGTCGAGGTCCTCGTAAATGTCGTAGAAGGCGGTGCAGCTCCGGGAGATGTGGAGTCGATACCGTTCGTCACCGTCGATGACGATCTTCTCCTTGTCTCCTCTGCCAGTCGCGAGCAGGATCTTGGTGTACGTATTTGCCTTGAGGCTCTCTGTAAGCTTTGTAGCCTCCTGGTTGGCGACGATTAATCCTTCCCCGAATTCGCGCAGTTGGGCGGTGAGTTCGTCGATGACCGGGAGACCGGCGGCCTCCTGCCGTTCCTTGTACGCGGAGAACACACGCTTACCTTCATCAAGCACGAACACGTGCCTGAGACGGCCACTGCGGTGGGTCTGGGCCAGCCAGTACTCGAAAACGTAGGCAAACAGTATCTTCACCAGGAAATATTGAATACCAGTCGCCAGCCCGTTGAACTCGAAGACGACGTTGCGGGTGAAAAACTGCTTGATCGGATAACCCTGGCTGCAGTCGATGACAGAGCCTGCCCCGAGGTGAGGGCGTCCAGCCGGTTCTGGACGGTATCGCAGTAGTCCGCCGTTTTGCGGACGTAATTGATATTGTCTGCGGCGAGCAACTGCTGTAGTTCGAACAGGCTCGGATACGGTGGTTCAACCGCTGTGAACAGGTCGTAGTAATCGTACAGCGTGAGTAACTGTTTGAGCAGGTAGTTCTTGGACCCGGAGAGTAGGGCCGTTGCATGGCCGAAGATCTCCGCGATGACCTGTGCCCACCGGCGGGGCGGCGTGCCTGCTGGCGGTTTCAGCGGGTTGAACTTGAACTGCCGCCACGGGATGACCAGTACGTCAACGTCGTCGGCAATGAAGTGACGGTAGTCCTGTTTTAGATCAAAACACCAAAACGGGACAGTCACCTGCCGGAGTAGGTTGTACAGGAGCGTGGCCTTCCCTGCGCCTGATTGCCCCACCGCCAGGAGGTGTTTCGTCAGGACGTTTGCGGGAGTTCGTACCTACTACCCGTGATAGTCGTCCCAAGCTCCAATCGTCTGGAATTTGTCGGTCGAGAACGTTGTTCTGCCGGGAACGGATTGCTCGCTTGATCCCAACTGTGGCCAGAACACGGGTCAGCCGGTTTCGGAGCCTTGGATTCTGGGTCGTGACTGCGGCGGCCACGAGGCGGCGTGTCTGTCGGTTGTCGAGAAGGTCCAGTTGGTCGGAGAAGCGGACCAGACCTGCGCGGGACGGCCGGTCAGCACGGGATCGATAGGATACGGTCGAAACATGATTGAACCGAACACCGCTGAATGCCAGGAAAGACTGTGTTTCGGTCGGCCAGAATGTCCCCCACTGTGATGCTTCCGCCGCCAGATAGCGAACCTTACGCCGCGTCCTCCAACAGAATGTCGAAGGCGGACTGGCGGGAGAGGGTCGCTTCGTTGCCGACGATTCGCAGGTTTCGAGCACCGGTCATGAGACTGTAGAGGTAGTCCGGATCATCAAGTGGAGTGGGTACGGACTGTTCCTCGTTCGCTGCGACCAGACTCAGGACCGCCTCGTCGACCGGTTCCCCCGTAAGTTCGCGGGGGAGGCGGACCGGAACATCGATACCGACCTCGTCAAGCCGGGTCCGGATTATGTTGGCCTGGGCGGCATATGGGGTGATGATCAAGTCCGGCTGAGAGTCATCACAGAGGTCAACCACTCGTTCGGCCTCGGCCTCGTTGAACAGGAGGCGGGGGGCAAGGTACGGCGTTGCGGAGAGCGGGACGTTGACAGTCAACTGGTGGGCGTCAGCGTCGGACGCGGCGTTAGTGACGATTTCGAATCGGATGTCCTGGACGGTGTACGTCTGCCCGACGCGGAGCGTATCGGCGGTCAGGTTCCGCAGGTTGGAGAGTTGGCGGCTGACCTGGATCGCATCAACCTCGTCCACAGGTCGAAGGCGGAGGCGACGTGGTTCGTCGCCGTTGCACGGGATGGAACGGGTGATCGTCGTCTCTCGGAGCGAACTGACGTTCTCGCCGGACACGTTCTCGAAAGTGAGGCTGCCCTCGATCCAGTTGAAGCTTCCATCGTAATTCTCAAGCAACGGTTGTACTGCATTCGACGCCGAACCCGGCAACCTGACCGACAGTGAAGTCTCACTCTCAACGCGGGCGAACCGACGCAGTGACCGGACGAAGTACGGTTCATCGAGACCTTCCTCACGGGCACTTTCACTCACCATCTCCGGGCCGTGAGACCGGGCGTCGCCGATGGCTACCACACGGTCCGCGAGGATCTGGAGATAATGGAACTGCGGCTCCGTGATCGTTTCCGCACCGGCGATGACGACGGTATCGAAGAACCGGTCGGTGTGGGTGCGTGCCTCTTCATCGCCACTAGTCATCGCATGGAACACACGCTCACTAAGGGCGTACTGCGTGGAAGAGACGAGCACCGAACCGTCCGCGATCGACTGGTAGATGTCGTGGCCACTGCTCTCTCCCGTAACCGCATTGGCCGTCCCGGCGAACCCGTCCATCCGAACGCTGGGTTCATCCGGAAGCGTTTCCGTGATCGCATCACCGAGCGATGGGTCGGACGCAAGTACGAGTGTCCGCTGCTCGTCCCCATCAACCGGACCGTCTCCGTCCGACTTCTCGATGTCTGCCTGCGTGACCGTCTGTACGAGGTCGGTGACGATGGCCGTCCTGTCCGTATGCACAGGAACGTCGACATACACCTCCTTGTACGTGAGAGGATCAACGAGGTTATCGAACTCAGATGCAGACGTCGTGATTATCGCGTCCGCGGCCTGCCCATCCTCCTCCATGAGCGGAGAGACGCCGGATCGCTGCGCGTAATCGAGTTGGGAGAGCAGTTCACGCGGAAGGGAATCCGTCTCCAGTGTCCGCGTAGCCTCGAAGGTAGAGGCCGGGTTGATGAACGTCGCATCCGGGGTTTCGCGAAGCTCGAAGACGAACGAGTCCCCGTCATGGGCGATGTAGGTCGCTTGGCGGCTCATGTTCGTGGTCGTCTCGGTGATACGCACCGTGTCCCCCGGTGTGAACGAGGGGATCACCGGTTCATCGGAGGCGTACACGAGCCGACGCTTGCCCTGGAGCTGTTCGATCTGCAGGCCCGGTACCCGGAGGCCGGCATCGATCAGCGTCTGGGGATCCAAGCGATCCAGTTCACTTCCAGCCGCGTTCCGCACCGCACGTTCATCGTGTAGGGCGGTCCGGAGACGATTATAGTGGTCGGTGACGCGGGGATCACGGAAATCCAGTCGTTGCTCGCACTCGTCGAACAGGTTACACTGGCTTGTGACCGCGCCCGACTCGTCGGTCTCGTAGCAGTCCCATCGGCGCTCCGACTGGCAGTAGAACTTGCACGGCGATGGGAGCGTCGTCTTCGTCTCTCCCGAACCGATCGTCGTCTCCTCCTTGAACGTGCAACCCTCACAGTCCCGGTTGTAGGTCGTGGGGACACCGAACGCGTCACGGAGTGTGACCGCCTCGTTCCGTAATTGCAGGATTTCGCCGACGTGCTCCCAGGTGAGCGAGACCTCCTTGAACCGAACGCCGTCATGGCCGGACAGGTGGGGATATACGAGGAATCCGGAGACCCCGCTTTCAAGCTGTTCTGCAAGCGACTCACCGTCATCCAACCGTTCCAGAAGGAGTGCCAGCAGGTAGACGCGGAGCTGGAAGGCGTGCTGCTCGGGCTGGTGGTCGTCCAGGAAATAGTTCGTCTTCAGGTCGTACGGTTGGCCGTCGACGACCAGATCGACGCGTCCGTTAAACCCGACCGTGTCCGTAAGGGTCCGTTCCGCCTGGCAGTTATTTGCCGTTGCGATGGTCTCCGCCAACCGGCCGCTCTGGAAGAGGGGGACCAGCGCATCCCACGCGTGTTCCTTGATCTGGTTCGGACTGACCCATGCGAGTCGACAGAGTGCGAGTTCGATGGAGAAGTCCTCTTCTAAGGTCTGCTCGAAGCACTCCTCGATCTGTTGTTCGGTCCAGCCATCATCGAAGCGGTCACGGAACGTTTCATCTTCGACCGCCCGTTCGAGGACACGGTGGACGATCTTCCCCTTGATCGCGCCCGGGGAGAGGTCGTACCGGCCCGGATGGTAAGTGTTCTTCGCGAACGCAAGGTCGTAGATTCGCGGACATTCATTGGCCTGCCGCATCTCCGACTTCCCGATCGGGACATCCGGGTCACGAACCAGTACAGAGGTGACATTAAGATACCACTTCGAGTCCTGTGCGTACTCGCGGGGGACACCCCGGATAAGAACCTCTTCACCGTCGCGGAGCGGCACATCCTCAATTGGGGCACGAACTGGTTCTGGCGTCTGCTCCAGGCCATCGAACCACCCCGGGTCATCGTGCCAGAACGATAGGAGTGCCGTCCCATCGAACTGCACATTTTGCACATCGAGGCCGTACAGCGTTTTCTCTCCGCCCCGGGCACTTTCCGTCGGGCCGTCCTTGATCCGACAGCGGACGGTGATCTCAGTCCCGAGAACGCTACTGTCAGTGAGTACATCTTCTAACGTGTGGATCATGCTTCCTCCTCCAGGTGCGAGAACGCCCGGGTCAGCAGTCGCCTGTCCAGCATCTCGGTCTGGTACCGGTACTGGTGGGTGCAGGACTGCCTTTTGAGACAGTCAGGACAGGCCCGGACGCACTGTTTGGTCACTTCCTCGATTCGCTCGGCCAGTTCGCTGATGTCGCGCCGCTGGGAACGCCGGTTCGCGAACCGGTCGTACGTCCGCTTCACCCGGGTATCGAAGATGGAACGTTCCTCCATCGCCAGGACCACGTCGGTCGTGGTCGGTGTCCGCCCCAGTTCCCCCTCGACGTCGCAGTAGGCGTCCGCGACCTCGCCGTAGAACCGGCTGACCTCCGGCGTCTCCAGGATCGACCGGAGGCGTCGGCGGACCATCGGCCGGAGTTCATCCAGTGTGTTGTAGCGATAATCATTGGATAGGGCGGCAAACGCACTGTCGACCTGGGTCTGGTACTCCTCATCGTTCTCCGCATGGAACGCGTCGTACAGCGCCATGGGATCGGTCTCCGCAAGGAGCCCGATGACGATGTCCTCGCTCGCCCCGATGTGGCAGCTTCCCTGGGCACCGACTCCACCGATGAATTCCCTCTTCGAGACGGTCTGGAGGTCCTCGAATACCTCGCGACTGATCCCGGCACCGCCCTGGATCGAGTCGTAGATTCCGAGTTGGATGTCGTCCGAGTGCTGCTGGAAGTTGATGTCGTACCACGCCTCGAAATCGCTACCCCCTGCACTGAACTCGACGGCCCAGGTCGCGATCCCGTGCTTGATTGAATGGACGAGAACGTGTTCGGCGAACTCCGTCACCTCAGTCTGATCTGCACAGTCCGCAAGGATTTCCGCCAGACCGTCGCTGTGTTCCCGACAGATCTTGGTGTATCGTTCGAGTTGGTAGTCGTCATAGTCCAGTAACCCGAGCCGTTCGTTCGGACCGGGAAGCAGGGTTTCGAGACTCTCGACGATGTCGTCCGGTTCGCAGGCGAAGAGGCTGTCCGGCCCTTCCGGCCCGGTCCGGAGCATGTAGTCCACGCCCACGAGCGCCTGGTAGAACGGGTCCACACTGAACGCATGGCCCAAGACCTCGTCACGGAAGAAGAACTGATCCCACACGCGGCGGTACAGCATGGCAAACTGCATGTCCCGGTAGAGCGTGCTGCCCGGCGTCACTTCCCGTTCCAGCAGTGAACCGATCCTTTCCCGGTCAAGGTTGAACAGGAGGAGTTGGCTTTCCTCTCGGCTCCCCATAAACGCGATTTGATCATCCGACTCGTGGCGGTAGCGGATTACCTCGGAGAACGTCCGATCTTCGCCGTACAACGTGAGAAGGGTAGCGTAGTAGTTCTTCAGGAAAATAGCATCGTCGCTGAACGTCAGCGTCGAGAACAGTCCATCCTCTGGGTCGCCAAGTGCCAGTTCGTCGGTCCGGTCACGGACGTGGAGCAGGTGCTTGAACCAGAGGAACTGCGAGGTCGGATCGCTCGCCAACGGGAGATAGCCCGCCGCCTCGTCGACGCTATCAGCGTCTTCCGGCAGGAAGTTCCGGACTAGTCCGGCCTGTTCGTCCCAGTAGTAGTTTTGAAAGTCCACCTCGTCCGAAACCGACGGGTTCTGGAGGACAAACTGGTTCGGGATGTAGACCGTGACCGCGTCCGTCGGATGGCGGTACGGCGTATACTCCTCATGGTCAGTATCTGGAAGGACCTCCGCGAGCGATGCCTTCCGCCGGATCGAGACGCCGGGTTCAATGCTCGCAAACCCCGGTTCCGAGGCATCGTCCCAGTTCCCGGTCCACATATCGAACCGGTACCGGCGCTTGTACCCACCCGGCAGGAAACTGCCTAGGACGAGGTCGAGCGGTTCGTGATCGAGATACGCACCGCGCGTGCTTTTTACGCTCACGTTCCCACCGACCTGCTCCGGGATGAACGAACTCGGGACCGAGTACGGCCGCTCCGCCTCCGTGTCCAGATCGAACAGGTCAGGGATGTGGCAGTACGGACTGACCCAGCCACGTCGGACCTTATCAAGGAGGTCCTCCTGATGACGGATGAGGCCCTCCATCCGGTCCATGAGTCGCTGGGTCCGGTCTGCGCTATCATCGTCCAACAGGTCGTGTGTATCCTCACTCATCGTTTCGCCTCAGTTGACCGCTCGCTACCCGCTCGAAGATCTCGCGCTCCGTGCGGAGGTTCCGTAGCGCCTGTTGTAACTCTGCCTGACTCGTGTTGGCCTCGACCCGTGCCTCTTCCCAGAACGGGGTCATATCGTCCCCACCGACATCCGTCCCTGTCAACGGTGCTTTCGTCCCCTGGACGTAGTTCACGACCTCGGAGACCACGTCTGCGGCAACCGGGTCAGCCACCTGGAACGCCTCACAGATCCACTGCTGGATGTCCTCCCTTTCAGATTCGAGGATGCCCTCCAGTTCCGGGATATCCAGGCGGCGATAAATCTCGTCCGCCGTGTCACTATCCGTGAGGTTGATGTAGTCGAAGACGGCCGAGACCATATGCTCGGTCCGGATGAAATCGTTCTCCTCGTCCAGATTGATCTCCAGGTACTGGTCATCCGGATCGCTCAGCAGTTCGTTGTGGTGGAAGTAGAAGGAGTCCTCGGGCCGTGAACCGAGGACGACGACGGAAACCGGCTGGTCGTCCGGGTCACGGCCACCACGGCCCTTCCGCTGGACGAACCCGGGGATGTTCATCGGGGCCCGGTACTGGAACGTCCCGATGATACCGGGATGGTCGAACCCGACCTCCAAGGCGCTCGTGGTGACCATTAGGTCCCACGCATCGTCCTCGACCCGCGTCCCGTCCGGGCGTTCAGTGCGCCCGCTCTTGTGCAGGTAGACGTCCATCGGCTCTAGATCGAGCGAATCCGTCATCGTCCACCAGCACTCCCCGGCCTCGTAGACCGGACACGGGTTCAGGTGCTGGTTCGGCGGCAGAGGTTCACACAGGGCCTGCTCGTGGTCGGCAGATGCTCCTTGGAACTGGGACTTGGGACACGCCGGGTTATCTCCTTCTTCCTCCGGGCCGGTAAGGAACGCGTCCGGGGACCGGAGTGAGAACAGTTCCTGACCCTCGACGCCGGACCCGGATTCGGCACTATGGATGTAATCGCCCAGTCGCTTGACCGAATCAATCGAATCGACGAACCCGAGAATCTTGTTCTTGTCCGGTGCGTCCTCCTGTTCCTCCTTCAGGATGGTATGGTACATGGCGAACGCGACCTGGATCATCGACGAAAGGTTGGTCACGTTCGTTTCCTGGTAGTCCCCTTCCTCCCACTCCCGCTGGGGAAGGTATTTCGCTTCGCCCTGGGGGACCTTCACCTCCCGTGGGTCCGTCGCCTTCACGAAGATGAGGTACTCCCAGCCGATCTCCTCGACTTCCCCATCCTCGGGACGCGGCGTGATCTCGCACGCCCGGTCAACCCCGTATATCCGGCGGGTGAAGTCCTCTGCGTTCGAGATCGTCGCACTGGACGCCACTAGGCAAGGGTCCTGATCCGGGGCGACCTGCTGCATTGCCCGCCGGAACCGCCGCATGACGTTCGCGACGTGCATCCCGTACTGGTTCGTATAGACGTGGACCTCGTCCAGCACCACGAACTTCGGCGGAAGGTCGTGTGACCAGAACTGCCGGTCCCCACGGTGATCCATCAGGCGGCGATGAAGTGTATCGGGCGTGATGACCAGGATATCCGCCGTCGCTCCCTTCTGAACGGTCGTGAAATCAACGGTGTGTGATTCGTCCTCCGAACACGTCATCTCCTCTGTACTCATCCGGCCCGAACACCCGTCCTCGGGACAGTCGATCTCCGCATCGTCCGCACTGCTGTGCTGGAGTGCGACCGTGACCGGGAGCGTGCCGTACCCGTACTCGTCTTCCGCGTCGTCCTCGATAATCGTCTGGATCTTGTAGAGGTACTCGACGATACGCTCGAACTGGTTGTTACACAGGTCCTTCCGCGGATAGGCAAGGACTGCGTCCGCACCGCCACCGTTGACCGCCGTCGCGCTCGTCGTCAGCGTGTACCCCAGGATCGGGAACAGGAACGCCTCCGTCTTCCCGCCGCCCGTACTTGCCGTTATCACCCGTGCAGCACCGTCATTATCGTCTGTTACCGCCTGCCTGAACAGCGTCTTGAA
>SDGW01000330.1_pt1 | contig 20170 bp, 24 predicted proteins | sample 2873831 | NCBI WGS metagenome assembly SDGW01 (sample SAMN08132700, study PRJNA421101) | hypersaline lake metagenome | isolation source: celular fraction 0.22 microns magnesium sulfate-rich crust from ephemeral... | place: Spain: Penahueca Lagoon, Toledo | collected 2011-07
GTAATGTCGGAAGTCTGCTCGACGTGCGGGTTGCCCGAGGAACTCTGCGTCTGCGAGGACGTCGCCAAAGAGTCCCAGCAAATCGAAATCCGCATCGACGAGCGCCGCTACGGGAAGGAGGTTACCGTCATCGAAGGATTCGACCCGAACGACGTCGACCTGGACAGCCTGTCGTCGGACCTCAAGTCGAAGTTCGCGTGCGGCGGCACGGTCGAGGACGGCGAAATCGAACTCCAGGGCAACCACTCGGGACGCGTGGAGGACTTCCTCCGCGACAAGGGCTTCAACGTCGCCTAACCCGCGCGTCGACCGCGTCTCCCACGCTGTTACTAACGCTCCAGCCGTCCGGATAGCCAGTGCTGCCGTGCGGAGTACGTGCGGCCGCAGAACGCGCCTGCGTCAGAACGGTGCGTCGGTCGCCGACTCCGTGTCCGGGCCCTCGTCGTCGCCCTCACTGGCCTCGATGTCGCCCTCCCAGCCGGTGATACCCTCCGCGAGGCTCTCGACGCGGGCGTCCTCGGCGAGGCCCTCGTAGGACTGCACGAGCCGAGCGGCCTGTACGCTCGCCTGCCCGTGCGGGCAGACGGTGACGACGCGCTCGGCGCCGTCGAGGCGGTCGACGGACTGCGGGAGCTCGGAGAACGGGATGTTCTCGCTGCCCGGAATGTGGCCGCGGTCGAACGCCGCCGGCTGGCGGATGTCGACGACGCGGACGTCCTCGCCCTCCGCGAGGAGTGCTTCGAGTTCGTCAACGGAGATCTCGCCGTCCATGTGCCGAAACTGGGTCCGCGCGGAGTTACGGTTTGCGGTCGGGACAACCCGTCTCCGGCGCTCAGAGGTAGCCGTCGGCCTGCGCGAGCAGTAGTCCCTCGATGGTGGCGTCGTTCGCGGGCGGCGAGCGCGCGACCGACAGCGCGTCCTCGACGGGCACGCGCTCGACGGAGAGGAACTCGTTGTCGTCGAGGTCCCGCCCCACCTCCGTCAGCCCCTCCGCGAAGACGATGCCGCGCTGGTGGCGCAACACCCCGGTCGCCGTCCAGAACGACTCCACGAAGTGGACGTCGTCGGCCTCGTAGCCCGTCTCCTCGCGGAGTTCGCGGCGGCCCGCCGACACGTAGGACTCGCGGTCCGGAGTGGGGGCGAGGTCGTCCGTATCCTCGTCAGATTCCTCTACAATACCGGCGACTAGCTCCATGCACTGCTCGCGGATCGTCGGCCGGTACTGGTCGACGAACAGCACGTCCCCGTCGTCGACGGCGACGACGACGACCGCGGGCGGGAGCTCCGCCCAGTAGTAGTCCTTCCGCGAGCCGTCGGGCTGCTCGACGCGGTCGTAGCCGCCCGCGTACCAGCCGGTCTCGTACTCCGTCTCGGACGCGACGACTGGCCAGTCGTGGTCGCTCATGGGCGGCCGTACGCGCCCCCGCACAAAGCCTCCCGGGGACTGCGAGCGCCGGGAACAGCCTTATCCCTCGGAAGGGCGGACGATTGCACGTAATGAGCGGGGGAGAACTCTCGAAGACGGCCGGCCGCTACCTCAGCGCCATCCTGCTGGTGTCCGCCCGAGAACAGCGGCCCGCGAAGACCGGTGAGGTCGCCGACCGCCTCGACGTCGACCCCGCGACGGTCACCGAGCGCCTCGCGGACTTCGCGGAGCGCGGGCTCGTCGACTACGAGCGCTACCAGGGCGCTACACTCACCGACGACGGCGAGGCCGTCACGCGCGAGCTGATGTGGAAGCGCTGTCTCGTCGAGAACTTCGCGAGCGACGACCTCGGCGTGGCGGACGCCGACGCGGAGTCCATCGGCGAGGCGCTCTCCGAGGACGCGGCGCTCGCGCTCAAGCGCCACATCGACCACCCGTGCACGGGCCAGTGTTCGGCGCCCCACGCGGACTTCGCGGAGTGCTGCCCGGACTACCAGCTCTCCCAGTAGTCAGAGCACGGGCTCGTAGAACTCGCTGAACGCGATGCGTCGCAGCGTCGCGACCGCGGCCGCCGGCTCGTTCTGGAACGTCGTCGCGACGAGCGCGTCCGCGAACGGCACGTAGTGCCACGCCGCGCGGTCGACCTCCGAACTCCCGTTCTCGTGGACCTCGGCGTCCGGGTAGTCGGCCTTCGCGGCCTCGAACGCATCGTAGTCGCCGACTGCCACCTGCAGGAGCGAAGCGAACATGGCCTCGCGGGCGGCGCCGACGACGCCGCCGGTGACGCGCTCGTCGTACTCTTCCTCGGAGAACTCCATCGCGCGAGCGACCTCGCGAGTGACGGTCTGTGCGGCCGGCCCGACCTCCTCGAAGCGCTCGCGGACCTCGGCTTCGGTCTCGGGCGCGAGCACGCCACGCGTCTCGGTCATAGCGGCGAGTGGTCGTCAACGCCTTACTCGGTTTCGGAGTCGTCCTCGTCGGGGTTCGCGAGCGAGGACTCCCGGAGCTGCTCGGTGAGCTCCTGGGCCTCGTCGAGAATCGCGGCGGCCTCCCCGGAGAGGTCGGCGTTCCCCGTGCGCTCGACGGCGGGCATCTCGTGGCCGTGCTCCTCGGTCACGGTCTCCGTCTCCGTCTCGGTCGCGTGCGGGGTGACATCGGGCGCCAGCGACTCGGGGTCGCGGTCCTCCCAGTCCGGCACCGTCTCGTCCAGCCACGACTCGTGGTCGCCGCCCCGCACCAGCGCCGTGAACGCGAGGTGGTTCGCGAGGTGTTCGCCGTCCGCCTCCTCGACGCCGCAGACCGGACACTCGTAGCCCATGCCCGGAGAATGGAGCCACCGCCTAAAACGCGTCACGGTCCTCGAGGTTCGCGACCAGCACGTACGCGTCCTCGCCGTCCGTGTAGTACTGGGGGAGCGTGCGCAGGTACTCGAAGCCGAACTCCTCGTAGAGCCCCATCGCGGTGTCGTTGCTCCGCCGCACTTCGAGTTTCACGCTGCGCGCGCCCTCCCGGGACAGCGCCGCCAGCGCCGCCGCCAGCAGCGCCGACCCGATGCCCTCGCCGCGGCTGTCCGGCCGGACCGCGATGTCCTTGACGTGGCCGAGCGGCCGCGGGTGGTTCGGGATCGTGTCCGCGACCACGTACCCCGTGATTTCGCCGTCCGCCGCGACGGGGCCGCCGGTCTCGCTGACGAGGAACGTCGGCGACCCGACCTGCTGTTCGAACGCCGAGTACGGCCACGGGTGGTCGAACACCTCCTTCTCGATGCCGAACACGTCCAGCAGGTCCGCGCGGGTCGCCTGCCGGATGGCGGTGTCGGCCGACGGCGGCGCGGGAACGGTCACGTCACCGCCTACGAGAAACGGGGATAAAGGGCCTGCGGCCCCCGGAGCACAGCGCCGTCGCTGTCGGGGCGCTGAAAGAACGGAGAGAAGGTGGAGAGTTAGTCGTCGGCGGAGCTCGTGGCGCCGCTGTCGCCGTGGCGCTGCTTCGTCAGCGAGAGCTTCCCGCCGGCTGCGAGCGTGCGGCGCTCGCGCTCGGACGCGTCGAGGTAGGCGGTCGCCTCCCAGTCGTCGTTCACGCGGATGGTGAACTCCTCCTGGCCGGACTCGACGCCCGCGCGGGCGTCGTCGACGATCTCGACGTCGTCGCCCTGCTCGATGCGCTCGTAGGTGTCCTCGTCGATGGTGAGCGGAATCAGGCCGAAGTTGAACAGGTTGGCCTTGTGGATGCGGGCGAAGCTCTGAGCGAGCACCGCCTCGACGCCGAGGAACATCGGGCACATCGCCGCGTGTTCGCGGGACGACCCCTGGCCGTAGTTCTCGCCGGCGACGAGCACGCCGTGATCGGACGCCTTCGCGCGCTCGGCGAACGTGTCGTCGATGCGCGAGAGGGTGAACTCCGAGAGCCGCTCGATGTTCGAGCGGAACTTCAGGATGTCGGAGGTCGCCGGGATGATGTGGTCGGTCGTGATGTTGTCGCCCATCTTCAGGAGCGTCTCGCCGGAGATGGTCTCGTCGATGGGTTCCTTGACCGGCACGCTCGAGATGTTCGGGCCCTTGATGAGCTCGTCGTCGATGGCCTCGTCGGGCGTGATGATGTCCGGGTCGTCGGCGCCGTAGCCCGCGGAGTACTTGTCCGCGAGCTCGAAGCCGGGCGCCTCGAGGTCGCCGAGTTCGTCGGCGAGGTCGCGCGGGTCGACGATCTCGCCCTTGAGGGCGGCCGCCGCCGCGACTTCCGGCGAGCAGAGGTAGACGGAGTCGTCCTCGATGCCGGAGCGGCCCTCGAAGTTCCGGTTGAACGTCCGCAGCGAGACGGAATCACTGGCCGGAACGTGGCCGATGCCGATGCAGGCGCCGCAGGTGGACTCGGAGAAGTTGACGCCGGCCGCCATCATCTCGGCGGTCCAGCCCTCGCGGGCGAGCATCTCGGAGGCCTGCTTGGAGCCGGGCGCGACGATCATCTCGGTGCCGGCGTTGATCTGCCGGCCCTCGAGCATCTTCGCGGCCGGGAGGATGTCCTCGTAGCCGCCGTTCGTACAGGAGCCGACGATGACCTGTTCGACCTGCTCGCCCGCGACCTCGCGGACGGGCACGACTTCGTCGGGCATCGACGGCTTCGCGATGAGCGGTTCGAGGTCCGAGAGGTCGACGACGATCTCGTCGGCGTACTCGGCGTCCTCGTCGGGTTCGAGCTCGACGAACTCGTCCTCGCGGTCGAACTGCGCGAGCCAGTCCTCGGTCTTCTCGTCGGTCGGGAAGATGGAGGAGGTGGCGCCCAGTTCGGTGCCCATGTTCGTGATGGTGGTGCGTTCGGGCACCGAGAGCGTCTCCACGCCCGGACCCGTGTATTCGAGCACCTTGCCGACGCCGCCTTTCACGGAGAGGCGACGGAGGAGCTCGAGGATGACGTCCTTGGCGGTCGCCCACTCGGGGAGCTCGCCTTCGAGGCGGACGTTGACGACTTCCGGCATCTCGACGTGGTAGGCGCCGCCGCCCATCGCCACGGCGATGTCGATGCCGCCGGCGCCGATCGCGAGCTGGCCGAGCCCGCCGGGGGTCGGCGTGTGGCTGTCGGAGCCGAGGAGCGTCTTGCCGGGTGCGGCGAAGTTCTCCTTGTGGACGTTGTGGCAGATGCCGTTCCCGGGCCGGGAGAAGTACGCGCCGTACGTGCCGGCCGCAGAGCGCAGGAAGCGGTGGTCGTCCGTGTTCTTGAAGTCGAACTGATAGGTCTGGTGGTCGCAGTACTGGGCCGCGAGCTCGGTCTGGACTTCGTCCATCTCGAGGGCCTCGAACTGCAGCCAGACCATCGTCCCAGTGGTGTCCTGGGAGAGCGTCTGGTCGATCTCGATCCCGATTTCCTCACCGGGCTCGAGTTCGCCCTCGACGAGGTGGTCGTCGAGGATTTTTTCCGTAATCGTCTGTCCCATAGCGTCCGAAGATGCACCTTCGACGATTATAAATCCCGCGTGTTTCAGGAATGCCCAATTCTCCTAATACGCGACCTAATACCTAATTTGGGTCGTGTGAACGGGAGGCAATGTCGGGTGTGTCGCGGGGGCCGAGGGTCGGGTCCGTCACTCGTACCCGGTGGTCGCGAGCGTGTCGCCGCCGCTCCCGGAGTAGGAGTCGACTAGCGCGTGCGAGTCCGCGGGCGTGTCCGGCGGCGGAACGGGCCCGCGAGCGCGGAACCGACAGACCGTTACCGGGCGAGCGCGACGCCCCACGCGATGTACCAGAGCGGGGCGTTCGTCGCCGAACACGTCGAACCGGTCGCCGAGGAGCAGGTCCAGCCGAACGGCGTCGACCTCACCGTCGAGGCCGTCCTCGAACAGCGCGAGCCCGGATGCATCGGGCGGGAGGGCAAGACCATCGGCGACCGCCAGCCGGTCCAGCCCGACGCCCGCGACGACGCGGAGACGTTCTACCTGCCGGCGGGCGGCTACATCCTCCAGTACGCCGAGACCATCTCCATCCCCGAGGACCACGTTGGCTTCCTCTACCCGCGGTCGTCGCTGATGCGCAACTCCTGCATGCTCAACACCGCCGTCTGGGACGCCGGCTACACGGGGAAGGGCGAGGGGCTACTGCAGGTCCACCACGACGTCGAACTCGAACGCGGCGCGCGCGTCGCCCAGCTCGTGCTCGCCGAGGCCGAGCACGCCGACACCTACGACGGCAGCTACCAGAGCGAGCGCGTCGAGTAGCCCCACGGGGCCCCCACTTTTGGTGTCCGCCCGCGAGCACTCGGGCATGCACTGGCTGCGAGCGGTCGCCGTCGGGGTCAGCGTCGCCGGGCTCGCGGGCTACGTCGCCGGCGTCGCCGCCCCGTACCCGGGACGCGCGCTCAGCATCACCGCGCTCATCGTCGGCATCACGCTGTTGAGCATCACGACCGGGGGTGCCCCGGCGTGACCGTCGACTGCGTGGTGTACACGGCCGACGGGTACGCGGAGTGGACCGACGCCGCCGCGGCGCGGGACGCCGACGGGACGACGTGGGTGCGCGTCACCGACCCGACGGCCGAGGAGTTAGACGACGTCGCGGACGCCTACGACATCCACCCGCTCGAAGTAGAGGACGTCCGCGGCGGCCTCCGCCCGAAGGTCGAGGAGTTCGACGGACACACGTTCGTGCTCGTGAAAGCGGCGACGCTGCGGCGCGGCGACGTCGCGTTCGCCGACGAGCTCCGCGTCGAGCAGGCGGGACTGTTCGTCGGCGACGACTGGCTCGTGACCGTCGAGCCCGAGCGCGTCGACGCCCTCGACGCCGTCTGGGAGCGCGTCCACCGCGAGGAGCCGCGGCTCGCCTCGCGCGGCCCAGCCTTCACCGCGTACCGGTGTCTGGACGGCATCGTCGACGACTACTTCGCGATTCTGGACGACATCGAGGACGACATCGAGGCCGTCGAGGACGAGGTCGTCGACGCCACCGGCGACGACGTCCTCGAACGCATCAACGACCTCCGCCGCGACCTGCTGTCCGTGCGGCGGCTGCTGTGGCCGACCCGGGAGGCCGTCGGCGTGCTCGCGCGCGGCGACCCCGAGCAGATCGGCGCGGACGCCGAGAAGTACTACCGCGACGTCTACGACCACCTCGTCCAGCTCGTCGACCTCGTGGAGACGTACCGCGACCTGACGGGCGGCGCCCGGGACATCTACCTGAACGCGCTGTCGATGTCGACCAACGACGCGATGAAGAAGCTCACCGTCGTCGCCACCATCATCCTCCCGCTGACGTTCGTCGCAGGCGTCTACGGCATGAACTTCGAGTACATGCCGGAGCTCGCGTGGCCGTACAGCTACCCCGCAGTGATGATTGGAATGGGCGCGATGGCGCTGATACTGGTGGCGTACTTCCGCCGCGAGGACTGGCTCTAGGCCTCGCGGACGTCCCCGAACAGCTCGCCGAACGTCGCCGCGACGTGCGGCGGGTGGCCGGCCGCGTCGAGGCCGGCGACGAGCCGGGCGTCGTTGGCGGCCGCACACGACTGCAGCGCGTGCAGGAACCGGAACGCCGCCTCCGCGGACACACACTCGAGTAACGGCGAGACGTCGTCGACGTACACCGTCGTTTCGCCGTCCCACACGGACAGGTAGTCGTTGACGAGCGTGCCGACGGCGGCGGCGTCGCCGACGTCCGGGACCGTCCCCACCGCACCCGCCATCGTCGCCACGGCGTCCGGGTCGGCGTTCGGGCTGGCCGCCTCGGCGGCCGCCCGCGAGTGCTCCCCGACACTCACGACGGCGACGCGGTCCGGTCCGGGCTGGACGCCCGCCAGCCACGCTTCGGCTGTGGTGTCGTAGGCGACTCCGAGCACGTTCGACGCCGGGTCGACGGCCGCGTCTGCGGGCGTGACGGCTGTTCCGGTGACGAGAACGTGGTTCGTGTCGCCGTGTCCCCCCTCCCTTCGCATTAGTACTCGTTCTGTCATCTTATTCCACCAACATAAACGTTGACGTGTGTTCTCGCGGGTGACAGCTCTGCAGCGAACGCTCCCGACCACCACCACACTTTTCTCCGCCGCGTACCCCTTCGCTGTATGCGGCTCAAGGAGTCACTGAAGAGCAGCTTTCTGGCGGGCGTGGTACTCGTCGCGCCGCTGCTCGCGACGCTCGTCATCCTCCGCTTCGTCTCCGACCTGCTGGCCGGCCAGCTACAGCCCATCGTCGAGAGCACGCGGCTCGCGACGTACACCGCGAACAACGAACTGCTCGCGCAGCTCGTCGCCGCCGTGGTGTTGCTGGTCTCGGTCACCCTACTGGGCGCGTTCGCGAAGCGCCCGCTCGGCCAGCACGTCTTCGGCCGGACCGGCCGGCTCGTCAACTTCGTCCCCGTGTTCCGCACCATCTACGGGAGCATCAAGCAGATGGCGAACTCCGTCTCCTCGCGGAGCTCGGACTTCGAGTCCGCGGTGTACGTCGAATACGAGCGCGACGGGCTCTACCGGCTCGGCCTGAAGACCGGGAACAGCCCGAGCGACGTCGAGGACGTCGCGGGCGAGCCCGCGCACAACGTGTTCGTCCCAGGCAGCCCGAACCCCACGCAGGGCGCGCTGTTGCTCGTGCCGGAGAGCCGGGTCTACGACGCGGACCTGAGCGTGCGCGCGGCCATCCGCATCCTGATGACCACGGGAATGGCGGACGGCTCCGGCAACGGCGACGCGGTCCTCGAATTCGACGACAGCGGGCTGCCGCCTGTCGGCGCCGACTACGGCAGCGAGGACGGTACGTAGCGGCGCAACGCTAATGCCACAGTAGGGGTCAAGTCGAAGTCGGAACATGTCGGTCTCGAATTCGGGACTCACGTCGCTGGACGTCGAAGCCATGCGAGCCGCCGCCGAGGACGCCGTCGGCGGTACCCTACGGTCGTTCGTCGAGTTCACCGACGAGGAGTTCAGGCCCGTCTACGTCGACGACGTCACGCGCTCGTTCTACGACGACGAGGCGCACATGCTCGAACACTTCGAGGAGATCCACTCCTACGTCCACATCGACTTCACCGAGACCGACTTCTTCACGGACGGGCTGTTCCCGCTCGCCAGCGACGTCCGCTACCACGCGACCAGCCTCGACGTGTTCACGCTCGTCCGCGTCTACTTCGGCGACGAGGGTGTCTTCGTCGCGCTCGACCACGAGGACCCCGTCGAACCGGTGGTGACCGCGATCGAGGCGGTCCACGACGAGGCGGCCTGAGTCGGGTCGGGCCTCGCACGGTAGGGACGTGAACTAACCCTCGTCCGGGATACGGTACTGGTACGTGCGGTCGCACGTGATTTCATGCCAGGGCACAACAACCGCTCGATGAACGAGACGGGCGCCGACGAGAACACTGTAACTGCGACCCGAGACCCCGACGAGTCGGCCGTCCGAACGGTCGTCGAAGCCGTCGCGGAGGCGACGGGCGACGACCCACTCAGCATGCAACCGCTCTACGACGTCGTCGACACCGAGGCCCTCGACACCGTGTTCGAGCCGTCCGGCGGCCGCGCCGGGCCGTCCGGCCGCGTCTCCTTCCGCTTCAACGGCTGCGACGTGACGGTCCACGCGGACGGCCGCACGGTCGTCTCCCCCGTAGACGGCTCGTAGTCGCCCCCCGGGCGGCGCTCTAGAAGTCGAATCAGCGACCGCCGACGAACACCGTGAGGAGGTTGTGTTCGGCGGCCCGGATGTGCTCGGCGAACGTCGCCGAGCTGATGCCGAGTTCCGCCGCGACGTCCTCGCCGGTCGCCTCGCGCGGCCAGTCGTAGTACCCGACCTCGAAGGCGGTTTCGAGGACCTCGCGCTGCCTGTCGGTCAGCAGCGACTGCAGCATCTGGTAGACCGCCGAGCGCGAGGCGAGCGGCTGGACGGCGTCCGTCTCGCGCTTGGAGACGAGCTCGGCGTCGGGGTGCTCGTCGAGGAACGTGCCGACGACGTCGGCCGCGTCTCGGGATTCGGGGATCGCTGCGACGATGCGGCCGTCGCCGTCGTCGCCGCGCACCGTGCTCGGGAGCGCGCCGAGCTCCGCGAGCCGGCGGGCCGGACAGCCGCCGGAGACGACGAACTCGAACAGCCGGCTGTGCTCGTACTCCGCGAGGAGGGTCACGTCGACGGCGTCGGTGTCCGCCGTCACTTCGGCGACGCGTTCCGGTTCCGCGCCCGTGACGTTGAAGAACTCCGCGTACCGGCCGCCCGAGCGAGGAACCATCTCCGCGAGTTCGAGCGTGCAGTCGCCCGACTCGCTGAGTTCCACGAACGGGTACGCTGGGTCCTGGAGCGCGAATTCGACCTCGTAGACGGCGTCCGCCCGCTCCATAGACCCGTATTCTGTCATGTGGTATCGTCCTCCAGTATTCGGCGTTGGCTGATGAATCTACTGGCAGCGATGGCCGACGCGCTCCGACAGCGTGGGGTCGAACGGAGTGACGTCCGCGGCGGGGCTCGCGCGAACGCGCCGGACCGCAGCGGCTAGTGCCGCGTGACGAGACCCGTGTCGGGGTCGTAGTCGACCACGTCGAACGAGTCCAGCTTCGGGAGGTGAGAGTGGTGGAGGGTGAGTTCGATGCGCTCGACGGCCGCCTCGTCGCCGGGGTCGCGACCGTCCTCGCGGGCAGCGATCGCGGTCGCCAGCGCCGACAGCTCGACGGGCGCCGACCGTTCGGAGAGGACGTCGACGGCGACGCGGCGGCGTTCGGACTGGAGGAGGCGGTGGCGTTCGGTGTCGGTCAGGCCGTCGGTGCTCGGGCTCGTCGCTGTGACGGTGGGGATTGTCTGAGACATGGTTAGTTGGTCGGGCACTGCTGTACTTCCTGGAACGCACCACGTCACCCTAAGACCGTCCTAGAACTGATGAGGGTCGTTTGGCCGAGCGTTTCGAGCCGGTGCGGGCAACGTGACGAGGAGTGGCGACGAGGTTGTTACACGTTGCAGACGCCGTTACGACACGAGTAGACCGTGCGTTCGTTTCCATCGACGGAACGTTGAGAAGGCGCGAGCGCGAACCGGGAGTATGGAACAGCGACCGTTGACGGAGAGTCTGCGGGAGACGCTGACGGTCTTCGAGGGGTCGGCGGAGCCGCGGACGACCCCGGAGGTCGCCGAGCACCTCGACCTCGGGCGGCGGACGACGTACGCCCGCCTCGAACGGCTGGTCGAGGCCGACCGCCTGGAGACGAAGAAAGTCGGCGCGAACGCCCGCGTCTGGTGGCGGACCGTCTCCGGAGCGGGCGCGCCCGAGGGCGAACAGTGGAAACAACAGTTCCGGTCGCTGGTGGACGCGACCGAGGAGTACGCCATCTTCATGCTCGACGACGAGGGGTACGTCCAGACGTGGAACCCCGGCGCCGAGCGCATCAAGGGCTACGGCGAGGACGAAATCGTCGGCGAGCACTTCTCGGCGTTCTACACGGACGAGGACCGCGAGCAGGACGTCCCCGAGCGGAATCTGGAGCGGGCCGCCGAGGAGGGGTCGGTACAGGACGAGGGCTGGCGCGTACGCGCTGACGGCTCGACGTTCTGGGCGAACGTCACCATCACCGCCATCCGCGACGACGACGGCGACCTCGTCGGGTTCGCGAAGGTCACCCGCGACATGACCGACCGCCGCGAGTACGAACGAGAGCTCGAAGAGGAGCAAGCGTTCGTCGAGAGCCTCCTGGACACCCAGCTCGACGTGATGTACGCCTTCGACACGGACGCGACGTTGCTGCGGTGGAACGACCGCTTCAGGGAGGTCACCGGCTACACCGACGAGGAGCTAGCGTCGATGGAGGCCAGCGACTTCATCGCCGAGCGCGCGCACGAGGAGACCGCGGAGGTCATCCAGACGGTCGTCGAGGACCGCGAGCGGGTGACGGTGGAGTTACCGCTGGTGACCGAGGACGGCGAAGAGATTCCCTACGAGTTCAGGGGCGGCCCGATCGTCGACGAGAGCGACGACGTCATCGGCTTCACGGGCATCGGCCGGGACGTCAGCGAGCGGAAGGCCCGCGAGCAGCGTCTCGAACGCCAGCGCGACGACCTCCGGCACGAGCTGGACGACGTGTTCACGCGCATCGACGAGGCGTTCTTCGCGCTCGACGAGGAGTGGCGCGTCACGTACGTCAACGACCGCGCCGCCGAGCTGGTCGGGCGGCCCGTCGGGGAGCTCCTCCAGTCCCGGGTCTGGGACGCACTCCCGGAGGTCGCCGAGGGCGAGCCGCGGGAGCTGACCGAGCGCGCGCTCACGACCCAGGACTCCGTGGAGTTCGAGTTCTACTCGGAGATACTCGGCAGGTGGGTGGAGGTCAGGGAGTACCCCTCGGAGACCGGCCTGTCGGTGTACGTCCGGGACATCACCGACCGGAAGGAGCGCGAGCGCACGCTCGAACAGTACCGGACGGTCACCGAGACGGCCTCGGACGCCGTCGTCACCATCGGCGAGGACGACTGCATCCGGAGCGTGAACCCGGCGGTGGAGGACGTGTTCGGCTACGAGCCCGAGGAGCTGGTCGGCGAGCCGCTCACGACGCTCATGCCCGACCGGCTCGCGGACGCCCACCGCGAGGGCATCACGCGGTACACGGAGACCGGCGAGCGCAGGCTCGACTGGGACCACGTGGAGCTGCCCGGCGTCACCGCCGACGGCGACGAGGTCCCGCTGTCGATCTCGTTCAGCGAGTACGAGCACGCCGGCGAGCGCTACTTCACGGGCATCATCCGGGACGTCACGGAGCGAAAGGAACGCGAACGGGAGCTCCGCCGGCGCGAGCAGCGCTTCGAGACGGTCGCCGAGCACTTCCCGAACGGCGCGGTCGCGCTCGTCGATCGAGACCTCCACTACACCACGTTCGGCGGGACGCCCGAGGGGCACACCGACAAGACCCGAGAGGACTTCGAGGGCGGCTACCTCCCGGACGTGCTGTCAGAGGAGCTCGCCGACGTGGTCGTGCCGGGGTACGAGGCGGCGCTGGACGGCGAGCCCTCGGAGTTCGCGGACTCCGTCGGCGACAGCGTCTACCAGTTCCACTTCGTTCCGGTCCGCGACGAGAACGGCGACGTGTTCGCGGCGATGGGGATGTCCCAGGACGTCACCGAGCGCGTGGAGAACGAGCGCGAGCTCGAGAATCAGGTGCGCCAGCAGGAGGCGGTGGCCGAGATCGGGCGGAAGGCGCTCGGCGGCGTGGAACCGGGCGACCTGTTCGCGGAAGCCGCCGAGCTCGTCACCGAGACGCTGGACACGGACTACTGCAAGGTGATGGACCTCGACGAGGCCAGCGAAGAGCTACTGCTCCGGCAGGGCGTCGGCTGGCAGGACGACATCGTCGGGGAAGCGACCGTGTCGGCGGTCGAAGCCGACTCCCAGGCCGCGTACACGCTGGAGACCGAGGAGCCGGTCATCGTCGAGGACCTCGACACGGAGCCGCGGTTCAGCGGTCCCGACCTGCTTCGGAACCACGACGTCGAGAGCGGCATCAGCACGATCATCGGACCCACGGACGACCCGTGGGGGATTCTGGGCGCCCACGACACGGACCGGAGAGAGTTCGCCGACCACGACGCGACGTTCGTCCAGGCTATCGCGAACGTCCTCGCGGCCGCGATCGAACAGCACGACTACGAGCAGGAGCTGGTCCACCAGCGCGAGCAGCTGGCGGCGTTGAACAGCCTCAACGAGGTCGTTCGGGACATCACGGGCGCGGTCATCGAACAGTCCACGCGCGAGGAGATCGAGGAAACCGTCTGCGAGCGCCTCGCCGCCACCGACTCCTATCAGTTCGCGTGGATCGGCGACGTCGACACCAACACGCAGACAGTGAACCTCCGGACGGAGGCCGGCGTGGAGGATTACCTCGACGACGTCACCATCTCGGTGGACCCAGCCGACGAACGCAGCGAGGGCCCCACCGGCCGCGCGCTCCGCACCGGCGAGGTCGACGTCACGAACGACGTCCGCACGGAAGGCCGCCACGGCCCCTGGGAGTCGACCGTCGAGGAGTACGACTTCCGGTCGTCGGCCGCGATTCCCGTCGTCCACGAGGGGACGACGTACGGCGTGTTGAACGTCTACGCCGCACGCCCCGACGCGTTCACGGGGACCGAGCTGGACGTGATCACGCAGCTCGGCGAGATCGTCGGGCACAGCATCGCGGCGACCGAGCGCAAGCGCGCGCTGATGAGCGACGAGCTCGTCGAACTCGACTTCCAGATCGAGGACGTGCTCGCGGCGTTCGGCGCTTCCGAGAGCTCGAACGGAACGATCACCCTCGACGGCACCGTCGCCGTCGGCGGCGGGGAGTTCCTCGTCTACGGGACGGCCACCCCGGACGCCGTGGACACACTTCACGCGCTCGTCGACGCGATCCCGTACTGGGATGACGTCACCGTCGAGACGGGCGACGAGGACCCGGCGACATTCGAGCTCCGGACGACCGACCCACCGGTGCTATCAGTGGTGGCGTCCCTGGGCGGCTACATCGACAACGCGGTCATCGAGGACGCCGACCTGCGGCTGACGATTCACCTGGCGCCGACCGCCGACGTCCGCCGGGTCATCGACGCCGTCGAGGACGCCTACCCCGGCGCCGAGATGCTCCGGCGCCGGCAGATGAGCCGCGAGCGGGGCGGCTCCGAGCGCGCCCAGCGCGCGCTCTCGGAGCTCACCGACCGCCAGCGCACCGCCCTCGAAGTCGCCCACCACGCGGGCTTCTTCGAGTGGCCGCGGGAGGCGACCGGCGAGGAGGTCGCGGAGTCGATCGGCGTCGCGCCACCGACGTTCCACCAGCACCTCCGGAAGGCCGAGCGGAAGATTTTCGACGCGGTGTTCTCCTCGCCGGTCTGACCCCGCAGGGGCCGCCGACGCTAACCGCATCCGTCACGAAACGGGAGGTATGACGACCCCGTCCCCACAGACCGGCAGCGAGATGAGCGAGCGGGAGTCGCGTTCGTTCCTCACCGCCAACGACAACGGGGTGCTGTCGCTGGGCGTCGAGGACCGCGGCTACGGCTTCCCGATCTCGTACGCGTACGGCGAGGGCGACGACAGCGTCGTCCTCGGGTTCGTCGCCGAGCCCGGGAGCAAGAAACGCGAGTTCGCGGCGGAGACCGAGCGCGCGACGTTCACGGTGTACGAGCACGACGACGTCGACGACTGGCGAAGCGTCATCGTCGAGGGACCCATCCGGCTCGTGGAGGCGGACGACGCCTACAGCGTCCCCGACCTGTTCTGGGAGGGCGACGACGCGGAAGTCGTCAACCTCGACGCGTTCGAGCGGACGTGGTACGAACTCGAAATCGCGTCCGTCTCGGGTCGCCGCAGCACGCAGTAGCCGGGCGGCCGCTACGTCGACTGCTCGTCGGCGCCGCCGAGCGCGAACTGTTCGACCGTCTGGGCGTGTTCGGCGAGGGTGACGATGTCCCGGTCCTGGTCGTAGGCGACGACGTCGGCGTCGGTGAGTTTGGGGACGTGGACGTGCCACAGCGAGAGGTAGACCTGCAAGACCGCGTCCTCGGGGACCTGGGGGAGCGGGGCGTCGTGTTCGCGGAGCGCGACCTCGTCGGCGAGGTCCGGCAGCGACAGCGACTCGTGCTCGCGGAGCACCGAGAGCACGTACCGCCGCCGCTCGCTCGCGAGGAGGGCGTAGACGTCGTCGCGGGGGAGCGAGTCAGTGCGTTCCGTCGCGTCCCCCTCCTGATTGCTCATACGTCCCCGAGGCGAGCGGCGAGCAAACACCCCGTGCTTTGACTTCGAGGCTCTTTACGTGGGGGCGGCGTCACTCCTCGTGCTCCGAGTCCGTCGAGACCGCGAGCGTGTTCCGCGTGAGGTTCCGGGTCGCCCGGCGCAGCCGCTGAGAGACGGCGTTCGTCGAGATGTCCAGTTCCGCAGCGAGGTCGCTGCCCGCCGCCTCGCGGGGCACGTCGAAGTAGCCGGCTTCGAGGGCCGCGACGAGCACCTCGTACTGTTCGGCGGTCAGGTCGTACTCGCGCTCCTTCGGCGGCAGCCCCTCGTAGAGGCGCTGCAGTTCGAAGCCGTAGGCGCGGTCGTGGAAGTACGCGCGGAACTCCCCGACCGCCTCCTGGTCGGTGAACCGGAGTTCCAGGAACCACGTCCCGTCGACGGCCTCCGCCTCCTGGACGATGCCGTGCTGGTCGACGATCTGGTCGACCAGCGCCTGGACGTCCTCGCTCCACTCGACGCTGAACTCCGCGACGCCGTCGCGGGCGTCCAGGCGCTGCAGGCTCTCGACGGTCGGGTCCGCGCGGAGCGCCGCCTCCGCGGCGTCGAGGTCGTCGCCGGTCACCCAGACGAACGGCATCACCCACTCGCGGCTGTGGCTCGCCAGCCGCTCGACCTCGACGGTCACGTCCGGGACCGCCTCGAACGTCCGCCCGAGCGCGAACGACGACGCCGCGATGGTGAATTCAGTGACGATACTCATACGCCTAGAAGGGGCCACACCCCGAAAGCTCGACGGGCGGCCGGGCCGGTCGCCGGAGAATCGTGAGCGGGGCGAAGCCCGGTCGGAGCGGGAGCCCCGTCCCGGCTACGGCCAGTCGCCGGGGAGCGCGTCGCTGTTGGCCTGGAGCACGGAGAGGACGGACTCGATCTCCGCGTAGCGGGGGCCGCGCGTGACGGTGTTCGTCTCGTCGTCCCAGTCGACGAACCCCGCCGCGTCGAGCCGCGGCAGGTGGTTGTGGTACAGTTCGAGCACGGGTCGCTCTCGCGAGCCGTCGCGCCGAACGAAGTCCTCCGGTCGGAACTCCCCGCTCGGCTGGGCTGGAGGGTCGTGAATCGTCGCGAGTACGCGGCGGCGAACCGGGTGGCTCAGGGCCGAGAAGACGGCGTTCAGCGACCGCTCCTCCCCCGAAGTTTCGCACGTGTGTGAGTTCGCGCACATAGTTACACGGTTTCAGCTCCTCTCGTCATTTCGTTAACACATTAATGTGGTATAAAATAGTTGCGGCCGATGCGGCGACCGCGTCGGAGTCCCACGCCTCGAAACGGTCGGCCGCGGGCTCCGGCTCGCGACCGACCGCCCGGTTCGGCCAGTGGCTTTTTTCCGCGAAGTGCATTATAATTAGCTAGAGATTACCATGCACGCGGGGTTCCAGGGGGTGCGACGGCAGTACGACTGGTCCGCGGTCACCCCGAGCGTCGCCGTCACCGAATCAATCGCCGTCTTCGAGTACGGGGAGCCACGGGACGTCGCGGGCGTGCTGGATCCGCCACTGAGCGAGCACGTCGACCCGGAAGCGCTGAACGCGCTCGTCACGGACGGCGCGGCCGTCGCCGTCGAGTTCACGGCCGGCGGCTACCACGTCCGCGTCGACGGCGACACGGTCACCGTCACCGCAAAACGCGGAGAGGGCGTGACCGAGCGCGACGGCGAGGACGACGCCGCGACGGACGGGACGTAGCCCGGACTACACGGACGCCGTGAGCCCGCCGTCGACGCGGACGTTCTGGCCGGTGACGTAGCTCGCGGCGGGCGAGAGGAGGTACGCGACCGCGTCCGCGATCTCGTCGGTGCGCGCCGGCCGGCCCATCGGGATGCGGGCTCGCGTCTCCTCGTCGACGTCGTAGCTGTCGACGAACCCGGGCTGCACCGAGTTCATCCGGACGCCCTCGGCGGCGTGTTCGTCGGCGTAGAGCTTCGTGAAGCTCCCGAGGCCCGCGCGGAGCACCGACGACACGGGGAACGCGGCAGAGGGCTCGAACGCCGAGAACGTGGAGACGTTCACGATGGCGCCGCCGCCCTGCTCGGCCATGATGGGCGTGACGAGGCGAGCCATCCGCACGACGTTCAACAGCACGAGGTCCAGGCCCTCGTGCCACTCCTCGTCCGAGATGTCGAGGAGGTCGCCGGACGCCGGGTGGCCCGTGTTGTTCACGACGGCGTCGATGCGGCCGTAGCGCTCGTACGTCGTCTCCACGAGCGCCGCCAGGTCGTCGGGGTCCGCCACGGAGCCCTCGAAGCCGTCGCCCCCGAGTTCGTCGGCCACCTCGACGGCGCTCCCAGACCGCGACAGCAACACCGGCGTGTACCCCTCGTCGTGTAGTCGCCGCGCGCACGCCTCCCCGATGCCGCTCCCCGCCGCCGTCACTATCGCCACCTTCGTGTCGGCCATGCGATCGTTACCACGGCCGGATTCATAAAAACGCGCCCGGCTACCGCTGGAGGCCGTGGCGCTGGGACACCGCGGATTCTCGCATCGCGACCGGCCGGTGACGAAATCCAGAAACCCGCCGAGATCGCTACGACGAACCGTGACTGACGACGGATGCTCGAATACGAGGTCCGGTGTCCACCTGACGGTCTCGTCGCAGTAGACACCCCTCGGTGTCCCCTCCCGCGCCGTCGATATTCACTCAGGCACGCGAGGGTTTTTGCCTTCACTTTCCGAATGCGTAGAGACGGGCCATGTGGGCGGAGATCGCGCTCTTCGTGCTGGGGACTATCGTTATCGTAGTTACCGGTCCCCGACTCAGCCGCCTCGCGGAGGCCCTCGCCGGAGCCCTCGGCATCGGACAGTCGCTCGGAGGGATGATCCTCCTGGGAGCGAGTACCTCGTTGCCCGGCCTCATCATTTCGTTCGACACCGCTCTCGGTGGTCAAGCGACGTTGTCGGTGAGCAATGCGGTCGGCGGAATCGCAGCGCAGACCGTGTTCATCGCCGTTGCGGACGTCGTGATGCGACGCGGACCGCTCAGCGAAGAGGTGACGGCGTCCGCGAGTCTCATGCAACTGGCGATCCTGCTGTTCCTGTTGACACTCGCGTTACTGGCCATGCTGGTCCCCGACGCGTTCACCCTCTTCGGTCTCCACCCGGCGTCGTACGCTCTCGTCGTCGCCGTGGTCATCGGGTTTCGGATGATTCAGACGTCCGAAGTCGAACCGAAGTGGTACGCCCGCCGGTTAGCTGGACAGGCCACTCAGCAGGACACTCGGCCCGAGTCAGAGCGTACCCGTCGCGGCTCGGTCCTGTCACTCGGCCTTCCCGGAGAGTATCTCCTGGTCGCCGGGCTCATGGGCGGGGCGGGGTGGTTGATCTCGTACAGTGGACAGCGGCTGGTCGTAGAGACCGGGACGTCGCCGATGCTCGTGGGGATGACGGGGATGGCCATCGCCTCCTCGATCCCCGAACTGGTCACGGCCGTTTCCGCCGTCAAGCGAGGCGCGGTATCGCTAGCGATCGGGGACATCATCGGGGGAAACGTGTTCGACACGCTCATGATCGCGCTCGGCGACCTCGCCTACTCGGCAGCCCCGATCTACAGGGACGTGAGCCCTGCAGTGCCGTTTCTGACCGGGATAGCCATCCTCATGAGCAGCGTTTTGATGATTATGTTGATCCGGCGAGAGACCGAGGACCTGGGGACAGACGTCGGAACGGAGAGCTATCTGATCTTCCTCATCTATCTGTCCGGGGTCGTGCTCATATTCACGTGAGGGTGGCGTCTACCGCGACGCAGCAGGGCGGGACGACTGCGAACGCGGGACGACCGCCGGTCACGCGTCACCGAACCGCTACTCGTCGCCGCCAACCGTAATGACGGGGACTGGGACAGACAACAGTACGCTTCCCCGAGCGACAATCGAAACCCCCGAAGGTATATCCAGGCGGCTGCGTCGTACACAGCTATGTCAAATCGGGGCGAGGAGGAGCCGGACTGGACGCGTGCTCACTCGTTTTCTCGTCGGCACGCGCTCGCGCTCGGTGCGGCAGCGATGGGGAGTTTTGCAGGCTGTTCGAGAATCTCAGACGGCCCTTCAGAGCCAGCGGAGACGACGACCGAACAGCCGTCACTCGCCGAGACGCTCACAGCCAACGCCGAATTCACAATCGATGAGGTGACACTCGAACTCGAAACCGGCTCGTATCCGGAAGACTCGCTCTCGGGAACACTCCGTCTCTATTCCGCGCCGAATCTCGACCGCTCTAACCAGACCGTCGTCGCCGAGGCAACTATCGACCAACGCGAGGCGAGCGCCGAACACACGCTCGAACCCGACTACGACCCCGGCTACGCTCAACACTTCCAGTTCACGCTAGAGCCGGATGGAGCGGACGAGGAACTGCTCTATAGCCCGGCGGAGACGTTCGTCCCGTTCTACAACGCCGCCAGAGACGCGGAGATGGTCCTGCGGGAGCCCCCAGCCACACCGGAAGGCGACTGGGCGTACTCCGACCCGTTCTACAAGACGGACTTCTGGTTCGACTCCCCCGACGAGAGCCCGTTCAACACGCCCGAGGTTCCCGAAGACGAGTACGACCGGGACTGGTAC
>SDGW01000331.1_pt1 | contig 20121 bp, 22 predicted proteins | sample 2873831 | NCBI WGS metagenome assembly SDGW01 (sample SAMN08132700, study PRJNA421101) | hypersaline lake metagenome | isolation source: celular fraction 0.22 microns magnesium sulfate-rich crust from ephemeral... | place: Spain: Penahueca Lagoon, Toledo | collected 2011-07
GTGGCGCGCTCGATCTGGCTGCGCACCACGTCGGTGTTCGAGATGATCCCCGTCAGGTTGCCGGCGTCGTCGACGACCGGGAGCTTCTGGATCCCCGAGCGAAGGATGACGCGGGCGGCGTCGATCACGTCCATCTCGGGGTGGGCGACGACGATGTCCTCGACCATCACGGTGAAGATCGGGGCGTCCTCGTCGGCCAGCAGTAGGTCTCGGGCGGAGACGAACCCCTCGACCTTGCGGCCGTCGGTCACCGGGAACCCGTTGTGGTCGCTCTCGGCGATCCGCCGCGCCACGTCGGCGACGGTGTCGTCGGCGTCGACCGTCGCCACCTCGCGGGTCATGTACTCCTTGACCCGGGCTTTGGCACTCATTACCCCCGGTTGGGGGCGCCCCACGAAAAAGGGACAGGCTCAGGCGTCGTCGGCGTCGCCGCGGTCGGCGGCCTCGGCGTTCGCGTCGTCGGCGTCCGACTCACTGTGGTCGTCGGTCGCCGCCTCGGTGTCGCCGGCGGCCTCCCGCTCGATCGAGGGGAGCGCGAACGACGCCGCCCCCGCGTGTGCGTAGTCGTACTCCAGCCCCTCGCCGATCGAGGGGGCGTCCGGCGCGTCCGAGAGCGAGTCGAAGAACCGCTCTTCGACCACCTCCCAGACGATCTCCGCCAGCGAGCCGGTTCGCTCGGGCCCGGTCGCTCCGAGGATCCCCAGCGGGATCTGGGCGCCGGCCATGTCGGCGTGCCCGCCCGCGTCGCCGATGGCGCCGAACGCGTCCCGGAGCGTCTCCCCCAGGTCGAGGTCGGAGCCCCGCGCCCGTCCCGAGACGTAGATCATCTCGTCCATGAACCCGTAGACGAGCGTGACGTCGACGCCCTCCATGTCGAGCAGTCGCTCGGCGGCCTGCGCCAGCGCGTCGCGGTCCCGGATCTCGCCGACGCAGGTCGAGAGCGCGCGGTCCCTGACGGTGCGGTTCTCGATCGCCGCCGCCAGCACCGACACCGTCTCGATGGAGAGGCTCGGCGTCTCGACCCGTGACAGCGTGTCGGCGTCCACGTCCGGCACCAGCGACGCCGCGGCCGCGAAGTCCGCCTTCGACGCCTCGCGGGTGAACTCCTTGGTGTCGATCCGGATGCCGTACAGTAGCGCCGTCGCCGTCGTGGTGGCCGGCGACACGTCGAACCGGTCGAGGTACTCCGTCAGCAGGGTGCTCGTGGCGCCGACGCCGCTGCGCAGGTCGACGAACTCGCCGTCGACGGGCCCACGCGGCGGATGGTGGTCGACGACCACGTCGATCTCGGTGTCCTCGGGGAGGCTGTCGTTGACGCCCGGCCGGGAGTGGTCGACCAGCGCGACGCCGCCGTACCCCTCGATGTCGCCGGGTTCGAGTCGGATCAGCGGGAGGTCCAGCAGGTTGACGAGCGCGCGGTTCTCCTGGTGGCTGATCTCGCCGTGGTAGCACGCCTCGGCGTCGACGCCGATGCGGTCGGCGAGTTCACAGAGCGCCACGGCGCTGGCGATCGCGTCGGGGTCGGGGTTGTCGTGGGCGACGACGGCGACCGGCTCCTCGGCGTCGAGCAGCGCGCGGCGCAGCCCGCGGGCGCGGTCGCTCTCGAACCCGACCGTGCGGTCGAGCACGCGGTCGGCAAGCGCCGCCGTGGGGTCGATCAGCCGGTCGGCCGTCTCACGGATGGCGTCGACGGTGTCGGGCCGTGCGCCCTCGCCGGCGTAGGCGATCAGCATCGCGTCGGGGAACGTCTCGCGGGCGGCCGCGGCGACGGTCCGGTTGCGCTCGGGGTCGTCGCTGGCGACGAGTACGATGTCGGCGTCGGGCGCGTGGGCCCGCGGGTCGGTGGGGTCGCCCTCGACGGCGGCGATGCTGGCCTCGCGGAGGCTCTCGGCGCGGGGCTCGTCGTCGGTGACGACCGTCGTCTCCCGCTCGGGGAGCCGCTGGAGCAGGTCGAAACCGACCGCGCCACAGCCCAGCACCAGCCGGGTGACCATACTGTTCGCAGTAGGTGAGCGGGGGAAAGCCTTACCGTCGCGAGGTGACGGCGGCGGCGCGACCGCCCCGCCGGCGACGACGCCTCAGGCCGACTCGATCACCAGCTCCGGCTCCGTGATCCGCTCGCACTTACACTCCGGACACTTGCTCGGCGCCGAGAGTGGGTCGTCGAAGCCGCTGAAGCCACAGTCCTTGCACGTCGGCGGCGCGACCAGCAGCTGCTCGTCGCCGTCGTCCAGCGACTTCGCGACGTGGCGGAGGTGGTCGTAGACGACCGTCGTCGGAACGCCGACCTCCTTCGAGAGCGTGCGGGGCGTCGCCGGCGCCTCCCGGAGCGCGTCGACGATCCGCTGGCGGGTTGTCGCTTCCTCCATACCGGGCGTTCGACCGGGCCGAACAAACCAGTTTCCCGCCGTCGGGCGACGCCGATGGAAAAAGGGTTTACCGGGTCCCGGCGAACCCAGGTGCCATGAAGGCAATCGTCCTCGCGGGCGGGTACGCGACGCGGCTCTGGCCGATCACCCGCAACCGACCGAAGATGTTTCTCCCCGTCGGCGAGGGGACGGTCATCGACGACGTGTTCGCCGACCTGGAGGCCGACGACCGGGTCGACGAGGTGTACGTCTCGACCAACGAGCGCTTCGCCGACGACTTCCGCGAGTACATCGCCGACAGCGAGTTCGAGAAACCCGTCGTCTCCGTCGAGGAGACCGTCGACGAGGACGAGAAGTTCGGCGTCGTCGGCGCGCTGGCCCAGCTGATCGACCGCGAGGGGATCGACGACGACCTCGTGGTGGTCGCCGGCGACAACCTCATCTCCTTCGACCTCGCCGAGTTCGGCGACTTCTTCCAGGAGAAGGGGACGCCCTGCATCGCGGCCTACGACGTTGGGTCGAAGGAGCGCGCCTCCTCCTACGGGCTCGTCGATCTGGATGGCGACCGCATCGTCGACTTCCAGGAGAAGCCCGACGAGCCCAAGAGCACGCTGGTCTCGATCGCCTGCTACGCGTTCCCGGAGGAGACGCTGCCGGAGTTCGAGACGTACCTCGACGGCGAGAACAACCCCGACGAACCCGGCTGGTTCATCCAGTGGCTCCAGTCTCGGGAGGCCGTCCACGCGTTCACGTTCGACGGCGCGTGGTTCGACATCGGGACGCCCGAGAGCTACCTCGAAGCCGTGGCCTGGAAGCTCGACGGCGAGAACATGGTCGCCGACGACGCGACCGTCGACGCCGAGCTCGGCGAGAACGTCCACGTGATGTCCGGCGCGACCGTCGAGAACAGCGTGCTCGACCGGAGCATCGTGTTCGAGGACGCGACCGTCGTCGACTCCTCGCTCCGGGAGTCGATCGTCGACACCGAGAGCTACGTCGCGGGGCTGGATCTCGCGGGCGCGCTCGTCGGCGCCCACTCCGAGATCGCCGACCGCGAGGAGTAGCTACGGCTCGAACGCGTCGTTTTGCAGCCCCTCCCGGACGGGTTCGTGCTCGGCGTCCGTCGGCGGCGGCGCCGTCACGAGCACGGCCTCCAGTCGCTCGTCGCCGGCCTTCACGCCGCGGTTCTCGCCGGCCGGCACCGTCACGACCGATCCGGGGCCGACCTCGTGGGTCCGGTCGCCGTCGCGGACGACGCCGTGGCCGGACTGGACGACGACGGTCACGTCGCTGTCGGGCGCGTGGACCGGGATGAACTGCCCGGGCTCGAAGTAGCCACAGACGGTCTTGGATCGCTCGGTGCTGGACACCTCGCGGGCCGAGAACCGGTCGTCGTCGTACGCTCGCTCGTCGTCGACGCTGGTCGCGGGCATGGCTACCCGTTCCGTCGCCGGCGGCCTCCCGGTTGTGTCGAACACGTTCGTCAGCGGCGTCGCGGCGCCGTTCGCTCGGGTCCGCGAGCGCTAAGTGTCCGGGGGCGGTAGGTGGGGTAATGAGCGAGAACCGAGTCACGGTCAGCTGCGGGGACTGCGGGCTCGTCGAGGCGTTCGACTCGCTGGGGGCGGCCCGGGAGTTCATCGAGGAGCACCGCGTCGAAACCGGCCACGACCCGACGTGGGAGTTCGGCGCGCTGGCCGCGGGGGTCGAGCGGGCCGGCGACGAGGCAGGGGTCTGTGGCAGCCCGGCCTGTACCGACACGGACTCGCCGCTGTACCGGGGCGAGTAGCGAAAGAACGGCGGAGCGCGAAACGGCAGTCCTGCGGAACGGCGACAGCCGACCGTGCGGGTCAGCCGTCACCGATCCGCGGTTGCCAGTCACCGCGGATCAGTCGTCGGACGGCGCCACCCGCTGCTCGGTCGTCGACGCCTTCGGCGAGACCCCCTTGCGGCTGGAGTCCCACTCCGAGAGCCCGTAGACGACCGCGTACAGCAGGCCGACGCCCACAGGCAGCAGCGCCAGCGGCGTGATCCGTGTCGCGCCCCAGACCAGCAGCATCACCGCGGCGACGGAGATCACCGTCATCGCGTAGTAGATCTGGGTCCGGACGTGGTCGATGTGGTCCGCTCCCGTGAACGTCGAGGAGAGGATCGTCGTGTCCGAGATCGGCGAGCAGTGGTCGCCGAAGATGGCGCCGCTGAACACCGTCCCCACCGCGACCGGTAGCAGCGCCGGCGAGGCGCCGCCGATGTTCCAGGCCAGCGGGATCGCGATCGGCGTCACGATCGCCATCGTCCCCCACGAGGTGCCGGTGGAGAACGCGATCAGCGCCGCGGCGAACAGGATCACGATCGGCAGCAGCGTCGGGGAGATGAACGCTTGGGCAGCGTTCGTGACGTACGTCCCCGTGCCGAGGGTCGTGGTGACGCCGCCGATGGTCCACGCCATGATCAGGATCGACGCCGCGGTCAGCATCATGCTGAACCCGTCGATGACGGTCTCCATCGCCTCCTCGAGGCTCATCAGCCCGGCGATGGTGCCGGAGACGATCCCCATCGACGCCATGGAGAACGAGCCCCACAGCAGCGCGTCGACGAACGCGGCGTTGTCGACGATGGTGATGAAGGAGGCGCCGACGCCCGCGCCGGTGTAGCCGGTGTACGCCGCGCCGAAGAACACGACCGTGATCAGCGTGCCGACCGGGATGGCGAAGAAGCGGAGGCTCGGCTCGTCGGTGACCACGTCGCCGAGGCTGTCCTCGGCGCTCTGCATCGGGTTCGCGTCGTCGCGGAGCACCTTCCCCTTCTTCCAGGAGCGGTGCTCCGCGTCGAGCATCTCGCCGAAGTCGCGCTGGGTCATGACGATGATCCCGACCATCACGATCGCGAAGATGCAGTACATGTTGAACGGGATGCTCTGCAGGAACACCGAGAACGACGACGGCGCCTGCTCGGAGATCCCGGCCGACTGGTACCCCTGGTCGATCATACTCAGCTGGTACACCACCCAGCTCGAGATCCCGAACGTCGCGACCGGCGCGGCCGTGGAGTCGACGATGTACGACAGCTTCTCCCGGGACATCCGCATCTGGTCGGCCATGTCGCGCATCGTCGTGCCGACGATGGCGGTGTTGGAGTAGTCCCCGAAGAACCACAGCATGCCGAAGATCCACGTCGCGAGCCCGACCTTGCGCTGTGAGTCGAGCCGGGCGGTGGCGGCGTTGGCGATCGCCAGCGCGCCGCCCAGCCGCCAGATCATCGCGACCCCCGCGCCGAGGAACATCACGATCATCAGGATCTTCGCGTTGAACAGGCTGGCGCCGATCGACTCGGCGGTCCAGGTCAGCGTCGTGACGAACCCGTGGCCACCGGTGTAGATCACCGCGCCGGACCACACCCCCAGGAACAGCGAGAGGATGGCCCGGCGGGTGATCATCGCCAGGAAGATGGCCAGAAGCGGCGGGAGCAGCGAGAGCGCCCCGAACTCGGAGCTCTGGAGGGGCAGGAGCAGCCCGGGGTCAGCCATCGCCACCACCCCCGCGACCGCGGTTGGGGGAGCGCTCCCCGTCGTGTGCGGAACGATGCCCGACGGCAGCGTGTTCGGTTTCGATTCGGTGTTGTGTCATGTGTTACCCTCCACCGTGACGGTTGTTCCTGCGAGCAAGCATGTATAAACCCACCGGTCAGAAAAGCGTCGTCGCGTCGGTTCTCACCCGACAGAACCGCCGTTTTGGTCAGTCAGCCGGAACGATCCTCACTCGAGGCGCGCGTCCTCGACGGCGACGTGGCCGCGGGTTCCCTCCCACTCGGTGGTCAGCTCCAACTCGATCCGACGATCCATGTGGGGGCCGTCGACGACGAACGTCTCGAACTCGCCGCCCTCGCCGAGCACGTGGACGCCGTACTCCTCGTTGAGCGCCCGCAGCTCCGCCAGCGCGTCGGCGTCGAGCGTGCGGCCGAGCCAGGACTCGTCGAGCCCCGCGGCCGCGACCTGCACGATCCTGATCTCGAAGCCGGCGTCGAGCATCGCCTCCGCGAGTTCGACGGGGTCGCGCTGCCACAGCGGCGCGAACAGGTCGATGCCGAGCCGGTCACAGAGCCCCTCGATCCGGGAGGTCTGGTACTCGCTCTCGACGGCGCCGGCGGTGACGCCGGTGAGCTCGAACGCCGGCTCCGCGGCCAGCTCTCGCAACGCCGCCTCCAGCGGCTCGAGTTCGGCGTCGCCCTGCGCGCCGGCGTCGACGACGTCGTCGGCGCCGAACGAGTCGGGCTCGACCTCGACGAGCGGGAGCCCGACGCTCTCGGCGGCGAGACGGGCGAGGTGGGTCGCGGGCGTGTGGTACATGTACGAGTCCCCCGCCGGGTGGACGGTCAACAGCCGCCCCACGTCCAGTCCCTCCTGCTGGGCGCGGTACAGCGCCCACGCGGAGTCCTTGCCGCCCGAGAAGAGGCTCACCCAGGTCATGGCGGTCACCAGTCGGTCCGGCGGCATACGGGCTCCGGTTCGTACGCGCCCCGAACCATCACGACGTTTTTGATCCGGGAGCCGTCATCTCGGAGCATGAGCCGGCCCGTCGCGACGTACCGCGGAGGCGGGAGCGTCCGGAGGACGTTCCAGGAGCTCAAGCGCCGCGGGCCGCAGGTGCTCGTGATCGGAGACGTTCCGGAGACCGTCTCCCGCCGGGCGACGCGTCGCCTGCTGGGCCACCCCGACGAGCAGCGCTACCGCGTACTCGCCCTCACCGACAGCGCCGTCGACGACGCGGCGTGGTTCCCGGGCGAGTGCGCGCCCGACGGCGAACGGGTCGCCCTGATCGACGAGCGAGAACTCCGGGGGAGCGCGGCCGCCGACGCTCCCGTCGGACCGAACCCCGCCGAGGAGCCAGTGCTCCGCCGCATCGACGCCGAGATCCGGGCGTGGGAGCCCGAGGAGACGCCGCCGCCCGCCGTGCTCCGGGTCGGCCTCTACTCGCTCGAGCCGCTGCTCGAAGCCCACGGCGTCGACGCCGTCCGGACGCTCACCGCCCGGCTGACCGGCGCCGTTCGCCGTGTCCGCGGGATCGGCCACTACCACCTGCCGCGCGCGGCGGACGCCGACGCCGTCGCCGACCTCGAGCCAGCGTTCGACGCCCGGTTGGAGCTCCGGAGCGCGGCGAACGGCCCCGAACAGCGCTGGCACCTCCCGGGGCGGGGGACCACGAGCTGGGTCGCCCTGGAGGATCCGTGATCGAGTTCGAGCCCGTCGACCGCGGCCTCCGCGTCGTCGACACGCTCGAGGAGGTCGAGTACGTCGTCGAAGCCGACGGCGTCGTGCCGGCGCCGGCGCCCGCCGACCGGTTCCCCACGCCGGTCGACGACGCGGTCGCCGTGCGAACGGACCGCCTCTCGCTCCCGTCGGTGTTCGACTACCACCTCCGGGAGGGGGACGGCAGCGCGCGGCGGGCGGTGTCGGGCAGAGAGCAGTCGGTGACCGCGACGACGTTCGTGGAGGCCACGAACACGCCGATGAAGCTCTACCTCCGGATCGACGCGCCCGCGACGGTCGCCACCGCGGAGTCGGGCACCCGGATCGGCTTCGACGCGCCGTCGACGGTGCTGGTCGGCGCGCGCTCGCTCCACCGACGCCCCGCCGGCACCGTCACCGTCCCCGAGACTCCGGCCGGCGTCGCTCGCGGGGTCTCGCTGTTCGGCTCCGCGCTGAAAACCACGTCGCCGGAGCGCTCGTTCCCGACGCTCCGGGGCCACCCGCCGCTGCTCGAGTTCGGTGAGTCGTTCGACGCCGACGGGTTCGACCGCCCGGACACGGGCATCGAGCTCCGGGTGCCCGAGGACTACGCGAGCGTGTTCAGCGTCGCCTCGCTCGCGTACTACCTCGGCGCCGCCGTCCGCACCGGCGCCGCCACGCCGACGCTCGTCGCGGGCGACGAGACCGTCGCCCTCCGTGGCGACCTCGGCGAGGCGGCCGCCGACACCCTCCGGCACTGCTTCCTGCTCGACTGTGTCACCCGGACGGAGGGGCTCTACCCGGTGCCGCTCCGGGAGCGCGAGGCGCTCGCCGAGCGGACGACGATCGAGCCCGAGCGGTGGTACGACCTCCCGATCGACCGCCGGATCGCCGCGTACCTCTCGGTGCCCCGGGACGTGACCGAGGGGCTGCTGGACTGGCACCTCACCGCGGACGTGGAGCCGGCGGCACGGAACGCGGCGATCCTCCCGTTCGTCGCCGACGACCTCGCGATCGTCCGGTCGCCGACGCCGCTGGCGGAGCGGGCGACGGCGACGACCGAGCCCGACGAGCTCGAGGAGTTCTTCCGGGCCGAGGAGGGGGTTGGCGGGAGCCGGACCACACAGAACGCGAGTTCGCCCGCCGAGTCGGTTCGGTCCCCCGTCGAGACGGAGACGTACGGCCACGTCTGGGTGGGCGAAGAGTTCCCGATGGGCGCCTCCAAGCCGACCGTCGACGCCTACCGCCGGCGGCTCGACCGGCAGCCGGCCGACGACAGCACGACGACGGTGACGCTCGTCTGCAACGACGAGGCGATGCTGGAGGAGATCGACGAGGAGCTGTACGGCTTCTTCGACATGCTGGCCTTCGAGGTCCGGACCCACCACGACCTGACCAGAGAGGAGCTCCGGTCGGTGCTGCGAACCGAAACGAGCTTCCTCCACTACGTCGGCCACGTTGAGGACGAGGGCGTCCAGTGTGCCGACGGCTACCTCGACCTGCGGACGCTCTCGGGGACGGGCGTCGAGGCGTTCCTGCTCAACGGCTGTCGCTCCTACGAGCAGGGGCAGGCCCTGGTCGACGCCGGCGCGTTCGGGGGGGTGGCGACGCTCACCAGCGTGAGCAACGCGAAGGCGACCACAACCGGGCGCCATCTCGCCCACCTGCTCGACGCCGGCTTCGACTTCCACGGCGCGCTGGACGTGATCCGTCGCATCCGGATCTCGCGGCAGAACTACGTCGTCGTCGGCGACGGCCGGGTCACGATCTCACAGTCCGACTCCGGGACGCCGCTGCTGCTCACCTGCGACGAGCGCGGCCCCGAGGAAGTCACCGTCACCTACCACGAGTACCCGACGGCGACGTTCAACGTCGGATCGATGACCCGACCGTACGTCGAGGAGAACGGGACGCAGTACCTCGCCGTCGGGGAGATGGCCACCTTCACCGTCCCCTACGAGCGGCTGGCGGAGCGGTTGAGCGACCACCGGATCCCCATCGTCGTCGACGGCGAACTCTGGTGGACGAACTCGGTCGACTTGACGACGCTCAGGGACCGACAGTAGTCCCCTGTCCCGCCGCGACGATCCCGCTGGCCTGGGAGAGCACGACGAGCATCGTGAACAGGACGCCGACCATCTTCGGGTGCTCCGCGAGGTACGCCGCCATGCTGGAACTGTTGGATTCCATGTTGGGTTCCTGAATTGATGTGGCAAAAAATATACCGTAAAAATTCAGATAGGAAATAGATACGAGAAACCGGTGATCCGCAGCGCCGGCGGTCGGGGAAACCGCTCGCCGGGCGTTACATGTAGCCCAGGTCGCGGAGGCGCTCCATGAGGTCCTCCTTGTCCTGGGCGCGGCCGGCGCGTTCGGTCGTGTTCTCGAGGTCCTGGTGCCACGCGGGCTCCTCCTCGCTCTTCTCGGTCGAGACCTCCGAGCCGAGCGAGCGGAAGCCAGCGAAGTACTTCGGCGACACCGGGATGTCGTCCTGGGTCAGCCCGTTCGGCAGGTCGTCGGCGTCGTCGGGGACGTAGCCGTCCTCCGGGTAGCCCTCGACGGTGTCCGGGACGACGTAGTGCCAGAAGCAGTCCCAGACCGCGCGCTCGTCGAACTGCAGGATCGGCTGGATGCGGTCGTGGGGCGGGTAGATGTCGGGGTCGTGGCGCGGGCTGAAGAACGTCTCGTCGGCGCGGGCCTCCTGCTCGTCCCAGCGGACGCCGGAGATGATGCCGTCGATGTCCAGCTCCTCGATGGCGTTGTTCAGCGGCACCGTCTTCAGCAGGTGGTTACCGACGTAGGTGTCGAGCAGGAACGGGAACGTGTCCTCCTCGTACTCGAGGATGTTCCGGATGTGGTGCTGGTTCTGCTCGTTGAGCTCGGAGATCTCGATGTCGTCGCCCGGGGTGAGCCCGTGCTCGTCGACGTAGGCGCCGACGTCGTCGTTGCGGGCGAAGTGGACGTCGAGGTCCCACTCCTCGGCCCAGTGGTCGACGAAGTCCATCAGCTCGTCGAAGTGCTGGTAGTGGTCGAGGAACACCGCCGGGGGCACCTCGAGGTCGTGGCGCTCGGCGACCTCTTTCACGAAGTACAGCGTGAGGGTGGAGTCCTTCCCGCCGGTCCACATGATCGCGGGGTTCTCGTACTCCTCGAGCCCCTGTCGGGTGACCTCGATCGCCTTCTCGATCTTGTGCTGGAGGCTCGGGTAGTCCTCGGGGGACTCGCCCTCGCCGTCCGTGTAGTCGACGTTCAGGTAGTCGGGGAACTCGCTCATCGGCTAATTAGATGTAATTACGTGACCGTCAAAGTTCTTGTGTTCGAACAGTGGGCCCGAACCGACCGACGGAACGGCGCCAGCAGCACCAACGCCGCTCGAACGGCCGTCACTCCGGGGACTCGGGGTCGTCGATCCAGCCGTAACACCGGTTGTCGCCGTCGTAGGTTAGCATCGACTCCGGGACGAAGCCGGCGTCGCCCCGGGCGCCGACGCGCTCCCCGGAGCCGTCGTCGACGGCCATCGCTTTCGCCGAGAGCCGAAGCGTCACCGTCAGTTCGCCCTCGTCGGCGTCGAAGGCGGCCGCGACCGACTTCGGCCCCACGCCGAACGCCACGTACCCGTCCGCGGCCTCGACCGCGAGGTCGTGGCTCGAAAGCGCGCCGGCGACGCCCTCGGCCGCCTCGCGCATCGACGCCCGGTCGGCCTCGGTCGCGAGGTCGAACGAGCCGTCGTCGTCGACGCTCCCGTCGTCGAACGCGAGGGTCGGGTACTGCAGGTCGGCCGCCGACAGGCCGTGGTCGGGGTCGTCGCCGGCCGGGGGCTCCTCGCTCCCGTTCTCGTCGGTCATCGACGCCCTCCGCCGCGAACGCCGTCGGGGCTGCGGTCGGTTCTGGTCGGGTTGCAAGCGGTGCTCATGGCGTCGTGGTCGGAGCGTCGGGAGGAGAAAGGTTCGGTTCCCACCGTGGGCGCTGGCGTGGAACTCGGACACTGCTCCGAGGCGAGGGGAGCCGCGAGCTTTATCCGGGACACCTCGGTACTCGGGAACGATGAGTGGCCAGTCCGCGGGCCGACCGCTCTCGCTCACGGGCGACGCCGACGAGCGGCTGGCGTCGCTGCTGGACGACCGGGGGCTCGATCCCGACAGCGCCGGCCTCAGGGTGGCTGTCGAGCGCGGCGGCTGTGCGGGGCTCTCCTACCGGTTCGACCTGGTCGCCTCGCCGGAGCCGGCCGACGTCGTGCAGGACCGCGACGGCGTGAACGCCTTCGTCGATCCGGCGGCGGTCGAGTACGTCGACGGCGCCGCGATCGACCACACGCGGTCGGCCCACGGCACGGGGTTCCGGATCGACAACCCGAACGCGGAGCAGCAGTGCGGCTGCGGGCTCTCGTTTCGGTGAGTCAGCCGCCTCGCTCGCAGAAGGGACCGGCGCGAATTAGCTGATGAACTCGTTGTCCCGCCAGTTGACGCCGCCGTCCTCGCCGTTGCCCTGGCGGGGGTTCTCGACGACTTCGACGCTCGCGGGGCGTTCCTCGCCTTCGACGATGCGGACCGCCTGGAGGTCGTCGTCCTTCTCCAGGACGGCGGTCAGCGTCCCCTTCTCGGAGATGAGCGCCAGCTCACGCAGCACCAGGAACATCGGGAACCGCAGCGCGCTGTTCTGGAGCACCGTCTCGCGGTCGCCCTTGAAGCAGGCGAACTCGACGAGCTCGGAGGGGATCTCCTCCTCTTCCTCCTCCTGGCCCCAGGTCGGGGCGGTCTTCGGCGGCTCCTCCTCGTAGACGCGCGTCTCGGAGACGCTCGCTTTGAGCTGTGCCGTCGGCGTGTACTTGCCGATGTCGGCGTCCTCCGCGACGGCTTTCAGGATCAGCGTGTTGTTCCGGCGGGTGAGTTCGACGTCGTCGAGTTCGGGCGGGAGATCCGGGTTCTCCAGAAACTCTTCGAGGTCTTCGAGTGGCAGTTCGAGGGTCGAGTGGAGTCGGAATACGCGACCTGTCATTTGTGGGTGTGGGATGGGATGTGTGTGGGGGTTCGATGGGCGGCGAGTGGCGTTAACCGTAGGATTACGCCATATCTAGGCCGTCTAGCCTTTTAGCTGTTGTTGCCCGCGGTTCAGGGGGCTGCGCCGACGGTCTCCGCGAGCTCGTCGCGCTCGTCCAGTTCCGCGAGCACGTCGCTGCCGCCGACGAACTCGCCGTCGACGAACGTCTGGGGGATCGTCTCCCAGTCGGACTTCTCCTCGAGCACCGAGCGGTACTGCGGGAGCGCCGGCAGCACGTCGACGGTCTCGAACTCCGCGCGGTGTTGGGAGATCAGCTGGACCGCGCGCTGGGAGTAGCCACACTGGGGCATCAGCCGGTTGCCCTTCATGAACAGGACGACTTCGTTCTCCTCGAGAACTTCCTCGACCCGCTCGCGGACTTCCTCCTCGGTAAGTTCGCTCTGGGAGCTCATTTCGGTACAAGATAGGTGGGTTGCCCGGATAACGGTTGCGCCGCGGGGACGGTAGCCTTTAACCTCCGGCCCGTGAACGCTCGCACACATGAGCGCGGCCGACTACGACCTCAGCGAAGACGAGCGGCAGGCCCTCGAGCTGATCCGCGAGAGCGGCGGCATCTACCAGAGCGACTTCTGGAAGGAGCTGGACATCTCCTCGCGAAAGGGCAGTCGGATCGCGGAGTCCCTCGCCGAGCAGGAGCTGATCCAACGGGAGGAAGCCGTCTACAACGGCCACAACACGTACCTCCTGAAGCCGCGGACGCGCGACCTCGAGTTCTCGCTGCTGATGGCAGGTGACATGCTCACCCCCTTCATCGGCGAGGAGGAGGTCGATCCGCAGTCCGACGCCTTCTCGCAGTGGTTGATGAACCTCGCCTACGAGGAGTATTAACCGATCACGGCACGCGATCTGACGCGACCTCCGTGTCGCGGCCACGGAGCCAACGCCGTGATCGTGTTCTGACCTATCACGGCTCGTAACCTGCCGCGGGCTCCGTCCCGCGGCAACGGCGCCTGTCGCCGTGATCGTGTTCTGACCTATCACGGCGCGCGACCCACGGCGGCCTCCGCGCCGCCGTGATGGAGCCCGTGCCGTGTATCGTGTACTAACCAACCGACAGCCCGCCAACCACGACGACCGCTCTCCAGCGACGCCCTCCCTACTCCTCGACGCGGTAGTACATCCCCTTCGAGGCGGGCGCGGTCCGCTCGAACCCCCACTGCTCGTAGAACCCGTCCACGTCCGCCAGCAGGTTGACGTACGCCTCTGGCGGGGCGGTGTCGTCGATCCAGTCCATCACCGCGTCCATCAGCCGGCTCCCCAGCCCACGTCCCTGGTGATCCGGGTGGACGACCATGTCGCAGACGTGGAACACGCTGCCGTCGTCGCCGACGACCCGGGCCATCCCGACCGTCTCGCCCGCGTCGTCGACGACGGTCACGGCGTAGCTGCTGTTCGGGAGCCCTCGCTCGACTGCCTCGCGCGAGCGTGCGGACATCCCCGCGGCGTCGCGGAGTTCGAGAAACCGATCGACCGTCGGCGGCGACTCGCGGAGTTCGTACGGCATCGAAACCCGGCGCGGACTACTCCTCGGTCGCTTCGTCGTCGACGTCCTCCGCGAGCAGGTCCCCTCGCGCCAGGTGGGTCTCGACCTCCTCGGGCGGCAGGTGGACGTACTCCTCGGTCTCGGTATCGATCGTCGCCAGATCGACGCCGTAGGGGTCCATCTCCTCGTCGTCGTGGACCGTCAGCGCCGAGAGCGCGAGGTCGACGCCGTCCTCGAGGCTCATGTCGTCCTCGTACTCGGCCTCGAGGTGGTCACGGATGTCCGCGCGGTTCGCGCCGACGGAGAGCGCGCGCCACTCGTAGGGGGTGCCGCTGGGGTCGCACTCGAACAGTCGCGGCCGGCCCTCGGTGACGCCGCCGACGATCAGCGAGACGCCGAACGGGCGGGCGCCGCCGTACTGCGTGTACTGCTGGATGAAGTCGGTCACCGTCTTCGCGAGCGTCTCGACGGTGATCGGCTCACCGTAGCGCAGGTGGTTGACCTGTGCCTCCCGACGCGCCACGTCGATCAGCTTCCGCGCGTCGGCGACGTGGCCCGCGCTCGCGATGCCGATGTAGTCGTCGACCTTGTGGAGCTTCTCCACCGAGTCCGGCTCGATCATCTTCGAGCGGCGGCGCTTGTCCGCAGCGAGCACGACGCCCTCCGGCGTTCGCACGCCGACGCTGGGCGTGCCGCGTTTGACCGCCTCGCGGGCGTACTCGACCTGGTAGAGGCGCCCGTCGGGCGAGAAGATGGTGATACCGCGGTCGTAGGCCTGCTGTTGTTGTCCTTGCATGGTTACTCGGTGTCGTGGACGGTCGCGCCGACCCACCCCGACGGCGTGTCGACGTCGACGGCGCCGTCCCGGCGTCGAGCCGGCCGATCGGCGCCCTCGAACGCGACCTCTCTCTGTGTCGAACTGGGGGCTGGATCGCCTAAATAGCTTTCCGAAGCCGCGTCGACGCTGCCGGAGACGCCCGAGATCCGCAGGCCGACCGGGTGGCCGTTCACCTCGTCGACGCAGGCGATCGCCGCCCGCGCCGCTTCCACCTCGCCGCGCCGGACCCTGACGATCGCGCCGCCGCTCCCGCCCTCGATCTCGAACCGCATCAGCCGCAGGTCCGCGTCGGCGCCCCCCGGGTCGCCCAGCAGGTTCTGGCCCGCGTACCAGAGCTCCCGCTGGAACGCCCGACGGCCGATCCCGGCGTCGGGCCACGTCTCGATCGCGACCGCGAGGTAGCGCCAGCGCGGCTGGAGATGTTTGGGGAGGTGCTTCATCGGTCGGCGACGAGCACCCCGTACTGGTCGCTCACGAGCGTCGCGTCCGAGACCGAGAACCCCGCGTCGGTCAGCGCCTCGACGAGCACGCCGACGGTCGCCGGGTCGTCGACCTCGGGGGAGAACTGCTCCTCGCCCTCGGGGATCGCCGCCGAGAGCATCACGTCCCCGAGCACGAACCGCCGCGGCTCCAGAGCGGCGATCGTCTCGATCGCCTCGCGCTTCTCGTCGTCGGCGAGATGGTGCATCGCGAAGTTCGACACGACCACGTCGACCGCGGCGTCGACGTTCGGCGCGCGGAACCGGCCCTCGCCGAACTCGACGTTGTCGTGACCCGCCTCCTCTGCCTTCCCGCGGGCCTCCGCGAGCATCCCCTCGCTGATGTCCCGGCCGATCACCGTCCCGGCATCGGGTGCGAGTGCGAGCGCGATCGCCCCCGTACCGGTTCCGAGGTCGAGTACGGTCTCCTCGGGGCCGGGGTCCGCGGCGTCGATCACCATCGACGCGCAGGCGGCGTACTCGTCGCTGTCCTGCTGTTCGTCGTACTCCGCGGCGACCGCGGAGAAGCGTTCGGCGTGGTCGTCGATGGAGCGTTTCATTCCTCGTACCGCCCCCGTTGGACGCCCGGGGAGATGAACGAATCGGCCCGGCGCTCCCGGTTGCGCGCGGCCAGCCGGCCCCACTCGGCCAGCCCCTCCCGGACCGCGTCGGCGCCGAAGCCGATCTGCTCGCCCACCGCCGCGAGGTCGCGGGGCGCCCGTATTCGCAAGTGCGACGACGGCGTCGCGCTCACGACGTACGGCGCGTCGAAGTAGTCGACCAGCTCCCGGAGCTTCCGCAGCTTCCGGAGCCGGCGGACCCGCGAGCCGCCGTCGTCCCGCAGCACCGCGCCGAGGTCGAACTCGATCCGCACGTCGTGGGCGATCGCCGCCTTCACGAGCACGTGGTTCACGTCGCCCGTGCCGTCGAACGGCCGCGCGAGCACGTCGACGCGGTCCTGCTCGACCGCGAACCGGTTGAGCACGTCCGTCCCGCCGCGGACCAGCAGCACGCTGCAGTCGCCCCGGAAGTTCCCCACCGCGCCGCTCGCGCCCTGCGGGTCGTCGGCGTCGACCTCCACCCCCCGGACCACGTCGACGCCGTGGCGACCCGCCAGCGCTCCCGGGTCGTACGCGGCCTCGCGCGTGCGGACGACCACGCCCTCGAAGCCGTACTCCGCGGCGGTTTTGACCTGCCGGGCGACCGTCGCCTCGCCCTCGGGGTGGGCGTACACCGCCTCGTAGGGGCCGACCGACTCGGGATCGGTCCCTGCGGTCGCTTCGCCCTCGCCGTCCGCGTCGTCGCTCACGGCTCGAACCCCTCCGGGTCCGCGGCCGCGTCGGCGACGTTCACCGCGGCGGCGTTCTCGGCCACGTCGTGGACGCGGACGACGTCGGCGCCGTTGGCCGCCGCGAGCGCGGTCGCGGCGATCGTGGAGTTCGGCGCGTCGCCGGCCCGCTCGCCGGTCAGCTCGAACATCGACTTGTGGGAGTGGCCGAACAGCAGCGGACAGCCCAGCGCGTCGAACTCCCCCAGGCGGTCGAGCAGGTCGAACGACTCCCGCGCGCTCTTGCCGAAGCCGATCCCGGGGTCGATCACGACCTGCCCGCGGTCGACGCCGGCCTTCTCGGCGGCCAGCAGGCGCTCGTGGAGCTCCCGGATCGTCTCCTCGACTACGTCGTCGTAGTGGACCTCCGTCGACGGGTCGACCGGCGCCTCGATCGAGTGCATCAGCACCACTGGCACGCCCGTCTCGGCGGCGACGCGGCGCATCTCCGGATCCTGCAGCCCCTCCACGTCGTTGAGCACGTCGGCGCCGGCGTCGACGACCGCGCGCGCCACCTCGGGCCGGCGCGTGTCGACCGAGACGGGCACGTCGAGATCCGCGAGGCGCTCGACGACGGGGAGCACGCGGTCGAGCTCCTCCTCGATCTCCACGGGGTCGGCGCCCGGCCGGGTGCTCTCGCCGCCCACGTCGATCAGGTCGGCGCCGGCGTCGACCATCGCCTCGGCGCGCGCGACGGCGTCCTCGACGCGCTCGTACTCCCCGCCGTCGTGGAACGAGTCGGGCGTGACGTTCAGCACGCCCATCACCGCCGTCCGGTCCTGCGGCCACGGGAACTCCCGCTCGGGCGGGGTGTGCTGGATCCCCAACTGCTGTCGGATCTCTTCGCCCAGTTCCGAGAGCCCCCACGGCTGACCCTGCAGCTTCTCGGCCAGCCGTTTGAACTGCGCCATCGTCCCCGAGAGCACCACGTCGTGGAGCTCGCCGCCGGCCCGCAGCGCCGACGCGGAGCACTCGCCGTCGAGCGACAGCATCTCCTGTTTGAGGTACTCGGCCTGGCGCTGCTGGACGCGCGTGTGGAGCACGCGGTGGTCGGCCTTCCCGCGCATCCGCCAGATCCCGGGCTCGGACACCTGCGCCCCGCGCAGGACGGTCTCGGCCTCGTCGATGGAGTCGACGCGCTTGGGAATCTGGACGCGCGTCCACGTCGCGCGAGCCTCGGCGACGGCGTACAGCGAGCCGGTCACCAGCAGTGCATCGCCCTCCGCGGCGTCCTCGCGGGCCAGCGAGAGCGCGTTCGCCACCGAGCCCGTCGAGCGCACGTCGTCGTAGCCGGCGCTCTCGAACGTCCGGGCCAGCACCTCCGGGTCCTCCGCGCGGTCGGTCACGGGCGCGCAGGTGGTCACCCTCGCACCGTCGGGCAGCGCCGCCGCCATCGCCGCGGTGTCCTTGTCGTGCATCGCGGCGACGACGAGGTGGCAGTCGTCGTAGTCGAACGTCGACAGCGTCTCGGTCACCGTCCCGCAGGCCTCGGGGTTGTGCGCGCCGTCGAGCACGGTCAGCGGCGACTGGCTCATGACCTCGAACCGCCCGGGCCAGTCCGCCTTCGCGAGCCCGCGCTCCAGCGCGCCGCGGTCCACGTCGACGCCGAACTCGTCGCCGATCCGGCGCGCGAGAGTGCAGGCGATCCCGGCGTTCATCGCCTGGTGCTCGCCCAGCAGCGGGAGCCGCGCGTCGACGGTCCAGTCGTCGGCCGCGACACTCACGCCGGCTTGCTGGTGGGTCACCCGACCCTCGTAGGCGACCGTCACGTCGGGATGGGACTCCGCTTCTGTCGCCCCCTCGCCCGCCCAGTCGTCCTCGCCGACCGTGATCACGTCGCTGGCGCCCAGTTCCTCGGCGACCTCGCGAACGGTCGAGAGCGCGGCGCCCTCGGTGCCGGTGATCAGCGGCCGCCCCTCGGGGGCGACGTGGGCTTTCGTCTCCGCGATCTCCTCGACGGTGTCGCCGAGCACGTTCGTGTGCTCCAGCGAGACGTTCGTCACCGCGCTGGCGACGGGGTCGACCGCCGAGGTGGCGTCGAACTCGCCGCCGAGGCCGACCTCGAGCACGGCCACGTCGACGCCCGCGCGCTCGAACCACCAGATCCCCAGCCCGGTGACGACCTCGAAGAACGTCAGCGGCGCGCCGTCGGCGGCCCGGTCGACCAGCCACGGCTTCGCCTCCTCGACGAACTCCGCGACCGCCGAGCGGGGCAGCTCCCGGCCGTCGACGCGGACGCGCTCGGTCAGGTGTTCGAGGTGGGGCGAGGTGTACAGTCCGACCGAAAGGCCGGCCTCCCGCAGCGCGGACTCGACCATGCGCGCGGTGCTGCCCTTCCCGTTAGTGCCCGCCACCTGGACGTACGCTGGCCCGTCGTCGGACTCCGGATCGACGCCGACCGCCGCGAGCAACTCCCGTACCGACTCGACCCCGGGGTCCACGCCGAACCGCCGGAGATCGAACAGGAAGTTCGCGGCCTCGTGGTACTGCATGGGCGACGTTGTGTCCGGTGGGCGTTTGGCCGTTTCGGACGAGCGCGGGTGTCGAGCCCGCGCGCCGCCCCTGCAACGCCGGCCGTCTCCGGTCGCTTTATCGCCCCGCGGGCGAATCCCCCAGCCGTGTCAACCTCTGACGATCCGCTCGCCTGGGCGCGGGAGTACACGCCGGTGCTCCAGTCCCTCGGCGACGAACACGAGGACGACGAACCGCTCGACGGCTACACGATCGGTCTCGCGACCCACATGGAGGCGGTGTCGGGCTGTCTGGTCGAGGCGCTCAACCGCGCGGGCGCCGAGGTGCTGTTCACCGCCTCCGAACCCCAGTCGACCCACGGCGACGTGGTCGGGTATCTCGACACCCAGCCCGGGATCACCGCCTACGTCTGGGAGGGGATGACCGACGAGGAGTTCGACGCGGCCCAGCACGAACTGCTCGAACAGGAGCCGGATTTCCTGCTCGACGACGGCTGCGAGCTCATCTCGAAGTGTGTCGCCGACCACCCCGAGGTCGCCGAGACCGTGCTCGGCGGCGGCGAGCAGACCACCGCCGGGATCACCCGCGCGGAGGCGATGGACGAGGAGGGCGTGCTCGAGTTCCCCGTCTACGGCGTCAACGACACGCCGATGAAGCACTACTTCGACAACGTCCACGGCACCGGCGAGTCCGCGCTGGTGAACGTCTCCATCACCACCAACACCGTCATCACGGGCGAGACGGTCGTCGTCGCCGGCTACGGCTACTGCGGCCGCGGCATCGCCCGCAAGGCCCGCGGGATGGGCGCCCAGACCGTCGTCACCGAGGTCGAGCCCCGGAAGGCGCTCCAGGCCCACATGGACGGCCACCGCGT
>SDGW01000332.1_pt1 | contig 20111 bp, 22 predicted proteins | sample 2873831 | NCBI WGS metagenome assembly SDGW01 (sample SAMN08132700, study PRJNA421101) | hypersaline lake metagenome | isolation source: celular fraction 0.22 microns magnesium sulfate-rich crust from ephemeral... | place: Spain: Penahueca Lagoon, Toledo | collected 2011-07
GTCCGCAGGTCGGAGCGGGTCACCTCGGGTTCGAGCAGGCGGACGATCATCACGCCGACGCTCTGGAGCGCGAGGTACGCGACGGTCAGCCCGACCGGTACCGCGGCGGCCGCAACCAGCGGGAGGGGGACGCCGCCGACGGTCCCCGTCACGTACTCGCCGACCCCGAGCGCCACGACGGCCCGCTCGACGAGCGCGCCCCGGCCGGCGACCGGCGCGACCGTCAACAGCGCCGCGGCCGCCTGGACCGCGACCGTCGCGAACGTCGCCGCGTAGAGGAACGAGGGCCGGGAGAAGGCGAACACGCGGTAGCTGTACGCGGTCGTCCGCGCGAGCAGGTACAGTCCGCCGATCGAGAGGGCGACCGCGCCGACCCTGCGTTCCGGGACGACTGCGGCGCCGATCGCCAGGATCGCGAGCAGGGCAGCCGGCGGGACGAGCAGGGCGCCCGGGTGGTCGAAGCGGTAGCGCTGCTCGACGTTCCCGCTGATGTTCAGCAGGCGGTCCCGGAGGCGGTAGACGGCGACCGTTGCGGGCATGACCAGCCAGAGGAGGCCCGCGGCGACGAGGACAGGTCGGTGCGCCGCGGGCGGCGTGAGCCCGGCTGCGTCCGCGCCCCGCCGGAGGAGCGCCTCCGTGCCGGCGACCCACGCCGCGTACAGAATCGTGCCCGCGAGGAGGTCCGTCGCCACCCACCGCTCCGTCCGGGCCAGGCGGAAAGCGTCGTCGACCTCGCGCCGCCACGTCATACGCGCATCGTTGTAGTCCCCCGTGAAATCCCTTCCGTTCGCCGCGACGGACCGACCCGTGACCGCCCGACCCGATCCGGGTCCGGCCCGCGTTACCGGCCCGCTTCGCGCCGGCTCAGGGCTCCTCGACGGTCAGCGTCACCACGCCCGACAGGTCCAGCTCGTCGCCGGGCTCGACGGGCCGGCGGTCCCCCTTCTGGAGCGACTCGCCGTTGAGCCGCGTGGGGTTCTCGCCGAGGTCGACGATGTAGAACCGGCCGTCCTCGCGGACGAACCGGACGTGCTCGCGGTGGATCCGGACCGCCTCGTCCTCGGTCTTGCCCGCGTCGGCCAGCAGCGACCGGATCTCGCGGCCCACGGTCTCGTCGTCGCCGACCACGACCGAGCGGCCGTAGGCCGTCAGCGCGAGCACCGACGGCGTCTCGCCCGCACCGGACTGGGTCCCGGACGCGGCGCTCGACGCGCCGTTCGCGGCCACCGCCCCCGGCTCGCTCGGACCGCCGCCCGAACCGCCGCGGTGGGCGTCGAGGTCCTCGCCGCAGCCGGCGCAGAAGCTGTCCGAGTCGTCCACGTCCGCCCCGCAGGACGGGCACGCGTCGAGCCCGCCGTCGTCGCCCCCGCGGTGGGCGTCGAGGTCCTCGCCACAGGAGGCACAGAAGCTGTCCGAGTCGTCCACGTCCGCCCCGCAGGACGGGCACTCGGACAGGCCGTCCTCGTCGTCCCCGCGGTGGGCGTCGAGGTCCTCGCCGCAGCCGGCGCAGAAGCTGTCCGAGTCGTCCACGTCCGTCCCGCAGGACGGACACTCGGTCAGGCCACCCTCGTCCGCTTTCTCGTCCTCGCCGACGGCGTCGGACCCGCACTCTGTGCAGAACTCCGCGTCCGCGGGCAGTTCCGCGCCGCAGTCGGGACACTCGATCGAATCGGCCGCCGCTCCGTCGCCGTCGGCCGCGTCGTCGACCGCCGCGTCCGCGCTTCCTTCGTCGACGTCGACCGCCGCGTCAGTGCTGTCCGCGTCGTCGGCAGCGTGCGCGCTGCCCTCGTCCGCGTCAGCGGCGCCGGCAGCGTCTGCGTTCCCGTCGTCGACGTCCGCGTCGACGTTCCCGTCCGCGTCGTCCTGCGCTGGTGCGTCGGCCGTCGCTCCCCCGGCCGTCGCGGCATCGGCAGTCGCGTCGTCGTTTTCGATCGCTCCGTCGTCGCTCTCGGACGCTCCGTCGCCGATGCCGGACGCCAGTGACTCCGATCCGTCGTCGTCACCGGACGCCTCGTCGTCGGACTCCGTCTCGCCGGGCACGTTCCAGTCCCCGGGGAGCCCGTCGGGGTCGCTCTCGCCGTCGTCCGCGTCGGTCTCGTCGCCCGTGTCGGTCGTGCCCTCGTACTGCCACTCGCCGCAGTCTGAGTTGGTACACCATCCCCCCGCCACCGTCGGGTCGAACTCCTCCCCACAGAGAGGACATTCGACCAGCGAACCGGTACTTTCTGACATCCTGATATGCCAATGGTATCCAATCGTAGAAAATAGTTTCGTGGAGAACGAGCGGTGATTACTCCTCGCGGAGGATGACCGTGGCCCGGTCCTCCAGGGGCTCGGGCTCGAGCGCGCGCCGGAGGCGCCGGTCGTCGGGCGTCGACGGGAGCGCCGGATCGCGGGCCAGCAGCAGGGAGAGGTTGTCCTTGCCGCCCCGCTCGTTGGCCAGGTCGATCAGGTCGTCGGCCGCGGCCTCGAGTGACGCCGCGCGCAGGACGTGGTCGCGCAGCTCGGCGTCGGTCACGACCGCCTCGCGGACCGACGCGGCGACCTCCTCGTCCTGCCCGGACTCGACGTAGCGGTCGTACAGCATCGACGCGTCCGTCTGCGCGTCGATCAGGCCGTCGCTGGTCACGAGCAGGGCGTCCTCGGCGTACGTCTGGACGGTCGCGGTGTCGACCGGGACGGTGGCCGTATCGGGGTCGGCCTCGCCGGTGCCGCCCAGCGCGCGCGTGATCTCGTTGCCCCGCGGGTGGACGTGTGCGGCGACGTCGTCGACCTCGCCCTGATCGCGCAGCTGCTCGACGACCGCGTGGTCCTTCGTGAGCAGTTCGATCCGGTCCCGGGCGGCGTTGACCAGGTACGCCCGGCTGTCGCCGACCCAGCCGTAGTGGCACTGTCCGCCGACGCAGATGCCGGCGACGAGGGTCGTGTACGCGGCCGTCCCGGACTCGTCGGCGTAGCGGACGACGTCGCGGTGGGCCGCGACGACGGCGTCCTCGACGGCCGCCTCGAGCGACTCCGCGTCGAGTGGCTCGGGCAGGACCGCGTCGCTCACGTCGATCCCGAACGGGTCGGGGTCGCTGCGGGCCGCGCGGGCGGCGACGGGCGACAGCTCCTCGAGGACGCGCGTGGTCGTCAGGTAGGAGGCGACGTCGCCCGCGTCGTGGCCGCCGGCGCCGTCGGCCAGCGCGAAGGCGAACGTGGACCTGTTCTCGGGCGCGCCGGCCTCGCTTCCGTCGGATTCGTCGCCCGCGCCGCGGTCCGCGTCGACGCGGCCGCCGGGGTCGCTCTCGCCGCCGCCGTCGCCCGCGCGCAGCCCCGAGCGGTGTCCCTCCTCGAAGACGGACACCGCGACGCTGTCCTCGTTGATGCCGCTCGCTCGCTTCCGGTCGCCGACGTCGTATCGTGTTGCGTACTCCATGATCATCCCGTCTGGAACTCGAATGCGACACCGTAGCTGGGGTGGACGAGCGCGATCAGGTCGCCGTCGGCCAGCCGGAACGTCTCGGGCGGCACGTCGCCGTGGCGGTCGGTCGGGTCCTCGCCCTGCTCGCGCAGGCGCTCGCGGCCAGCCGCGCCCAGCACTCGCTGCCAGCCGTCGCCGGTCTGGACGTAGGTGCCGTTGAGGCTGCGGTCCCGCAGCACCCACGTCCCGTCGTCGTACTCGAACTGGATCTGGACCGTCGAGACGTACTCGTCCTCGTCCTCGATGGCGATCGCGGGGGAGGGCCCGACGGCGTCCTCCCGACCCAGCGTGTCGCCGGGGTGGATCGTGAACCGCGCGTCCGTCCGCAGCGACTGCAGCCGGGCCTGCGGCGGCGGGGTCGGGTCCCGCTGCTCGAGGACGTGATACAGCGAGGTGGCGTTGGGGTAGCGGTCGTCGTAGCCGGTCCGGGTGGCCTTCTCGACGACGGCGGCGAGGTAGGCCGGGCAGTCGACGCCGAAGTCCCGCGGGTCGATCCCGTCCTGCTTCGGGACGGTGCCCTTCAGCAGGAACAGGAGGATCTTCCCGATGGAGTAGACGTCCGACCACGGCCCCTGACGCGCGTCGGTCCGGCTGGCCTCGGCCACCTCGCGGGGTTTGTAGGGGCCGAGGATGGTCGTCCCGGAATCCTCGGCCTCGCCGGAGGCGTCGAACCCCGTGGCCGTGTTGAAGTCGATCAGGACGGGCGTCACCTGGCCGTCCCGCTCGGCGAGCATCACGTTGTCCGGCTTCAGGTCGCGGTAGACGATCTCGTTCTCGTGGAGGAAGGACATGGCTTCGGACAGGCCCATCCCGACCTCGCGGACCTCGCCGGCGTCGAGCGTCCCTATCTCGTCGATCGCCCGGTCGAGCTCGTAGCCGTCGACGAACTCGACGACGAGGGCGGGCGTCCCGCCGACGTCCGTGCGGGCCAGCAGGTCCATCACGTTGGGGTGGCCCCCGGCCGCGCGGATCCGCTCCAGGGCGTCCGCCTCCGCGCCGAAGTACTCCTCGATGACGTCCGCGTCGTTGGCGGAGTCGTAGTTGGGCACCTTGACGGCGACCGTCTCGCCGGTGTCGCCGTCGACGGCCTCGTAGGCGCGGGCGAACCCGCCGGCGCCGGCCTCCTCCTCGATCCGGTAGCGGCCGGCGACGACGTCGCCCGGCCCGAGGCCGTCGGTCGCTGCGCCAGCCGTCACGGCCGATCACCTCCGCGCTCCCGTCCCGCTCCGGCCATCGTCACTCGAGGCGGTCCTCGTCGACGATCTGGGTGGCCTGGCTCCGCTCGGCGCGGCCCCCCTCCTTGACGAGCTGGGTCTGCTGCTCGGCCTCCTCGACGGCGGCCGCGTCCTCGCCGTGGACCACGGTCATCCGCTCGACCTCGGTCTCGGCGGCCTCGACGTTGCCCTTGCCCAGCTCCGTCCGGACGACGGTCTGCTTGTGGTCGATCGAGACGGACTCGTTGTGCTCGGCGAGCAGGTCGGCGTCGTCGGTGTACTCGACGGCCACCGCGTCGACGGCCGTCTCGCCGCGCGCGGTGAGGGTCACGTCGGCGAGCGTCGCCTCCTCGCCGAGGTCGCCGCCCGGGGCGTGGATCTTCAGGACGATGCGCTGTTGCTCCCGTTCCACGAGGTCCGGGAGCTTCACGACGGAGGTGTTGTCCTCCCACTCGACGTCGACCTCCTGGGCCTGCGGGAGGGCGCGGTAGACTTCGCTGACCTCGACGCCGGGCGCGACATCCAGTTCGAGCCGCGCGTCGGGCGCGACGACGGAGCCGGCTTGCTCGACGGCGTCGCCGAAGAACTTCTCGATGTCGCCGGGGTTCTCCAGGTGCGTCCAGGTCCCGCGCGCGGTGGTGCCGATCGTCCGGATCGTCTTCTGGTTGTAGTCCGTGCCGATGCCGGCCGACTGGACCCGCACGCCGGCCTCGTCGATCTCCCGCGCGAGGTTGGCGAAGTCGGCGGGCTGGTGCTCGTTGTCCTTGCCGTCCGACAGCAGGAGGAGTCGGCGGACGGCGTCCGGTCCCGCGCGCGAGCCCTGCAGCGACTCGGCGGCGGCGCGCAGGCCGCTGTACATGTCCGTGCCGCCGCCGGCGGTGAGGTCGTCGACGTCGTCCATCGCGTCGTCGCGCTCGATGTCGCCCCACTGGGTCGCCGGCAGGATCACCTCGGCGTCGGTGTCGAAGGCGACGACGCTGACCCAGTCGTCGTCGTCGAGCAGGCCGAACACCCACGCGGCGCCGTCGCGGGCGCGCTGGATGTTCTCGCCCTGCATCGACCCGCTCGTGTCGATACAGAGGGCGACGTGGCGGCTGGGGCTCGCGGACTGCTCGCCTGGTTCGACGTCAATCTCCGCGGTGAGGGTCGCGCCGTCGGCGGGGAGGTACGGGCGGTTGACGCTGGTCTCGATCGTGGCCATGCTTGTTGGTCTATTCCCAGACCTATGAATAAATTGTGCCGGTTACTAGCCGGGAACCGGCCGCGTGACGACGACGGTCTCTCGCTCATTCGTCGGTGACGGTCTCTCGCCCGTTCCGTCCGGTCCCGGAACCGGCGACAGCGCCGACCTGTCGAGCGACACGCGCTCTCGGCGCTCTCCGGGCCGACCTCGATCGGCCGGGACCGACGAGTACCCCCGCTTTCGCGGGCCTGAAAGCCTTCGAGGTCGAACATCCGTGGGAATGCCTGACGGTTCTCGCGTCCCGCTGGATCGTCGTCACCTGCGCGGACTCGCGCTCGCCGTGTGCCTCCTCGCGGTGGCCTCGCTGGCTGCCTCGGCGGTGACGGACCGCGACACGGCCAGAGCGACCGCCGCCGTCCCCGACGGCGAGCGCGACCGGACCCTGGTCGCGACCGTCGACGGAACGGGGCCGGGACAGATCGTCGCCTACGGACCGAACGGCTCGGTCGCGTACCGGAATGACTCGCTGACCCTCTACCACGACGTCGACCCGACGCCGGAAGGCGCTCACACGGTCGAGTTCGTCGCGAGCGACGCGGTCGACGACCATCGGTGCGGCGGCGAGGACTGCCTCCGGAACGTTGTTCGCCGGGTGAACCTGTCGACCGGCGACGGCGAGGTGGTTCACGAGTGGTACCATCCCCGGAACGGATCGACGCAGATCCACGACGTCGACCGCGTGAACGAGTCGGTCCTGCTGGTCGCCGACATCAGCTACCCCGACCGCGTGTACATGCTCGACACCCGGACTGACGAGGTCATCTGGGAGTGGCGGGTCAGCGAGGCCTACGAGCCCGACAGCGGGGGCGCGTACCCCTCCGACTGGACGCACATCAATGACGTGGAGCTGGTGGAGATCGACGGCCGCGAGGTCGTCATGGCCAGCCTGCGCAACCAGGACCAGGTGATCTTCGTCGAGCCCGGTCGGGGTCTGCTGGAGGACTGGACGCTCGGCGAGGACGGCGACCACGACACGCTGTACGAGCAGCACAATCCCGACTACATCCCGCCCGAGCGGGGCGGCCCGGCCGTCCTCGTCGCCGACTCAGAGAACAACCGGATCGTCGAGTACCAGCGCGAGGACGGCCGGTGGGTCGAGTCCTGGACCTGGACCGACGACCGCATGCAGTGGCCCCGGGACGCCGACCGCCTCCCGAACGGGACCACGGTGATCGCCGACTCGCACGGCGAGCGCGTCCTGGCGGTCCGCCCTGACGGGTCGGTCGCCTGGTCGCGCCCCGTTCCCACCGGGAACTACGACGTTGAGATGCTCGGGACGGGCGACGAGAGCGCCGGCGGCGCGAGCGCGACGCGGCTCGGCTACGAGTCAGAGCGGGCGTCGCCGTTCGACGACGTGGACCCCGGCCACTGGCTCGTAGCGACGGTCCCGCCGATTCTCCTGCACGGCACCCTCTTCGCGCTCCCGGCCTGGGCGTCCCCGTTCGACGCGGCGCTCGTCCTCGTGGCCGCCGCCGTCGTCGCGATGTGGCTCGCGGTCGAGGCAGCCGTCGCCGTCCGCGAGCATCGACGGCAGTGAATCAGTGACTGCCGGCGGCAGTGACTCGCTGGCTGGCGACGGCAGTGACTCGGCCGCCAGCGAAGACGCCGGCGGTGGTCCCGGTCGTCTGAACGGGCAAGCGCCTGCGAGGCGGTCTTCGAGAGCGGCAGAACGAAAAAAGCGGGCGTCGAGTAGAACGGCCGTTCGCCGGCTTACCTGAAAACCAGGCACTAATGCCCCGTCCTCAAGGAGTCGATCGAGAGAGCGTAGCTCTCTCGTGATCACGAAAATCCTCGATTTTCGGACGACAACACAGGGAACGAAGTGACCGAGTAGCTAACGAGAGCGGAGCTCTCATTCGCACGTCAGAACGTGAAGCGTTCTGAGGACGCAGTAGGGCGGGGATACAGCGTCATCAGAAATCGAAGATTTCTGATTGGCAGTCAGATTCCGATGGAATCTGACAACGCCCGTTATCATCTCACGCACACTCTGCAACGACATATCCACAGGCCAACAGACACTTTTATAAGTCTAAACAATGTATATACATCGTACATGGGTGAGTTCACAATCAACGGCCATGAAGTCGTGGACGGCGACGTGAAAGCCACCGGCAACGGCGCTCACGTCTATGTCCCGAAACGCTGGCGTGGCGCGGACGTGAAGGTCGTCCGTACTTCTGACCCCGACGACGAATAGATGAACTACAACTACAGGTATCGATTGAACCCGACTGACGATCTCCGCGAGCGATTAGCGTGGACTGTCGATACCTGTAGGCAGGTCTACAACCATTTCCTCCCCCGCCTCAACAGACATGAGACGAAACGTCGGCGTACTCCGAGCAGAAACGCCTACCGGACCTGAAAGACTGGTGGACTGACCTGCGAGACGTTCACTCGAAGGTGTTGCAGAAAGTCGTCCAGCGGTTGTACGACAACCTCTCGACGCTCAAAGGCCGGAAGCAGAACGGCTACAGCGTCGGGGAGTTGCAGTGGAAAGCGCCGGGTGAGTACCAATCGTTCACCTACAGTCAGTCCGGCTTCTAGCTCAAAAACACGAGTGGTCGGACTCGACTATGGCTCTCGAAGATTGGTGACATCCCCCTCACCTTCCACCGCGACCTGCCCGACGACGCCACGATCAAGACCGTCACGGTCAAACGCGAACCCACCGACAAGTGGTACGCCATCTTTGGCATCGAAACTCCCGACGACCCACCCGAGAAGCCCGACGAAGTGACTGACGCAGTCGGTATCGACGTGGGAATCCTGAAATACGTCCACGACAGCGATGGTCTCGCCGTCGAGTCGCCGGACCTTTCCGACGAACGCGAGCGGTTGGACCGCGCTCAACGCAACCCCTCGCGGAAGGAACACGGCTCGAACAATTGGGAGGAACAGCGCAAGACGGTCGCTCGACGCCACGCCGACCTGAGGCGCAAGCGGCGAGACTTCTTGCACAAACTCTCAGCGTACTATGCCCGCGAGTACGACCTTGTAGCGGTCGAGGATTTGGACGTGAAGGGATTGGTCGAACTTCCCGGCAATTCTCGGAATCGTGCAGGGGCCTCGTGGGGGACGTTCCTCAGAATGCTCGAATACAAGTGCGAGCGGGAAGGCACGTACTTCGCCGCCGTGGACCCTCACGGCACGACCAAAGAGTGCGCGTCGTGCGGAACAGAGACGGACAAACCGCTGTGGGTGCGCGAGCATTCGTGTCCGTCGTGTGGGTTTGAAGCGGACAGGGATGCGAATGCATCGTGGAACATCCTTTCTCGCGGCCTCGAACAAGTAGGGACGGGCTGTCCCGAATCAATGCCTGTGGAGACTGCGTTCCCTACGGACACTGATTCGGTGTCTGCAAAGCGCGTCGTGGAAGCAGGAAGTCCCACCCTCACGGAGCAAACCGCGTTAGCGGTGAGCGAGTAGGTGGGAGGAAGTCACATGTAGCCCAGGTCGCGGAGGCGCTCCATGAGGTCCTCCTTGTCCTGGGCGCGGCCGGCGCGCTCGGTCGTGCCTTCGAGGTCCTGCTGCCAGGCGGGCTCCTCGGCGGCCTTGTCGGTGCTAACCTCGCTGCCGAGCGAGCGGAACCCGGCGAAGTACTTCGGCGAGACGGGGACGTCCTCCTGCTCGACGCCCTCGGGGAGGTCGTCGTCGGTCTCGGGCACGTAGCCCTCGTCCGGGAACTCCTCGACGGTGTCCGGGACGACGAAGTTCCAGAACGCGTCCCAGACGGCGGGCTCGTCGAACTGGAGGATGGTCTGGATGCGGTCGTGGGGCGGGTAGATGTCGGGGTCGTGGCGCGGCGAGAAGAAGGTCTCGTCGGCGCGGGCCTCCTGCTCGTCCCAGCGGACGCCGGAGATGATGCCGTCGACGTCGTGCTCCTCGATGGCGTCGTTGAGCGCGACCGTCTTCAGCAGGTGGTTGCCGACGTAGGTGTCAAGCAGGAAGGGGAACTCGTCCTCCTCGTACTCGAGGATGTCACGGATGTGGTGCTGGTTGTGCTCGGAGAGCGCGTCGACGGGGACGTCGTCGCCGGGCTCGAGGTCGTTCTCCTCGACGTACTCGCCGACGTCCTCGTTGCGGGCCCAGATGACCTCGAGGTCCCACTCGTCGGCCCAGTGCTCGACGAAGTCGATGAGCTCGTCGAAGTGCTGGTAGTGATCGATGAAGACGACCGGGGGCACCTCCAGATCGAACCGGTCGGCGACCTCCTTGACGAAGTAGAGCGTGAGCGTGGAGTCCTTGCCGCCGGTCCACATGACGACCGGGTTCTCGTACTGCTCGAGGCCCTCCTTGGTCACCTCGATGGCCTTCTCGATCTTGTGGTTGATCGTCGGGTAATCCGCCGGGTCTTCGCCCTCGCCGTCGCTGTAGTCGACGTCGAGGTAGTCCGGAAACTCGGACATGGTAATAACATGTAATTATGATAGCTGTAAGTACTTTATGGACGGCTATGTGGTTGCTACGCACTCGCACGGCGCTGTCCGTCCGGTCCGGAGAGCCGGGCCGCCGGCGACGTCGGCGGCGGCCGGGACGACGTCGTCCCCGCTCGATACGCGTCAGTCCCCGACCGTTAAGCGACCGCCCGTCGTCACACTCCGACGATGACGGACCGAGTTCGGGCCGCGCGCGCCGTCGCGCGGCGGTGGCTACGGGGGTACGTACTGGCGACGTTCGCGACGCTCCTGATCGGGGTGGTGATCGGGTACGGGCTGGGGACGCAGGTCCCCGCCGAGTGGCTCCAGCAGGGGACCGGCTCGTCGGCGTTCGTCCCAGACCGGATCACCTTCTGGACGCTCCTCTCCAACAACCTGGTCGCCATCACGGTCATCTCGCTGGGCGCGGCGTCCGCGGGCGCGCTGACCGCCTTCGCGCTCCTGCTGAACGGCGTCCTCATCGGCGCGGTCATCCAACTCGCCCTCCGCGAGACGGACCTCCTGACCGTCGTCGCGCTCATCGCGCCCCACGGGATCATCGAGATCCCGGCGCTGCTGATCGTCTCGGCGATCGGCTACCGGTTCGGCCACCGGACGATCAGGTACGTCCGCGGCCTGGAGGACGAGCTCTTCACCCGCCGGGACCTGAAGGAGGCCGGCCTGCTGTACGTCGTCGCCGCCCTCATGATCGTCGTGGCGGCCTGGATCGAGGCCGAGGTGACCCTCGCCATCGCCGAACGGGTCGCCGACGGGGCGGCCGTCGAGGCGTGAGCGGTCGCCGGTCCGTCGTCGTCCGCCCGCCGGGCGCGCAACGCAGTTGCGTCGCCACGTTCAACTTCCGGCCGTGATCGTCATCCTGTCCGGCCTCCCGGGGTCCGGGAAGACGACGCTGGCGACCGGGCTCCGGGACCGGCTCGCGGACCGCGGCCGCGACGCCGCGCTCCTGCACTCGGACGATTTTGAGCGGCGAACGTACGACCGACTGTACGAGTCCGTGGCCGAGGGCGTCGAGGCCGAGTCCGCCGAGCCCGACCTCTGGCTGCTCGACGGCACCTTTGCCCGGCGCGAGTGGCGCAACCGCTTCTACCGGCTCGACGACGTCCGCGAGGTGTGGGTCCGGGCGTCGCTGACGACGTGTCTCGCGCGCAACCGGCGGCGGCCGGAGCCGATCCCCGACCGGGGCGTCGAGTCCGTCGCCGCCGAGTTCGAACCGCCCCGGGCGGACCTGGTGATCGACACCGACGAACTCTGCCTCGAGGCGTCGCTCGACCGTCTGGAAGCGGCGGTCGACGGGTGGGTGTCGGAGTGACGGGTGAGCGTATACGTTGTCATTAAATGTATCGCGCGTGCCCGGCACACCGGGGACGACGCCGGCGGGTCGACGACGGAGACGACGGTGGCGGCTACCAGTCCGTTCGACGCACACCGAAAAGAGACCACCAATCGGCCGCTACGGGTCCGCTATGAGATGAACTCGTTGTCCCGCCAGTTGACGGTGTCCTCGTCCTCGTCCTCGCGGGGCTCCTCGACCACGTTGATCTGTGCGGGCTTGTCCTCGCCGTCGACGATCCGGACGGCCTCGAGCTCCTCGTCGACCGCCGCGATGGCGGTAAGGGTCCCTTTCTCGGCGTTGCGAGCGACGTCACAGAGGACCTGGAACATCGGGTACTGCAGCGCCGTGTTCTGGAGTACGGTCTCCCGATCGCCCTTGAAGCAGGCGTACTCGACGAGCTCTGAGTCGGGCTTGTCCTCCTCCTCGAGCTGGCCCCACTGCGGAGCGCCGCCGCCGCTGTTCACGCCGTTGAATCCCGGCGGCTCCTCGGCGTCCTCGGGCAGCTCCTCGTAGACGCGGTTCTCGGTGACGCTGGCCTTGAGCTGGGCGGTCGGCGTGTACTTGCTGATCGATTCGTCCTCCGCGACGGCGCTGATGATGAGCGTGTTGTTGCGGCGGGTGATCTCTACGTCCGCAATCTCCGGCGGCAGGTCGGTGTCCTCAAAGAAGTCGTACGTGTCTTCCAGTGGCAGTTCGAGTGTCGAGTGGAGTCTGTATACGCGGCTGGTCATGGTTGGTGTTGCGAACCTCGGCAGCCGTCCCCTACCGCAGAGGCTGGTGTTCGCTCCCTCCTAGGGGCCGCTAGCTTATATGACCTGTCCTTCCTGGGGGTGCGCTATCCCTCCCATAAAGAACCGCGTAACGGCCTGTTACGGGACGAAACCACTGTATACCGTTTCTTCCGAAGCGAGTGGCGCGGAGTGAAATGTCAGTCGTCGGCCGCGGCGGACTCGTCGGCGTCGCCGGCCGGGGAATCGGCCTCGATGCTGGGGGGATACTCGCCGCGGTCCAGCTTCAGATCGGAGACGGGGCGGGCCATGCAGGTCAGCGCGTACTCCTCTCGTTCCTCCTCGGTCAGTCCGCGGGCGGCGGGCTGGGTCACCTCGCCCTCGACGATCCGCGCCGAACACGCCAGGCACATCCCGACCCGGCAGGAGTACTCCTGAGCGATCCCCTCCTCGAGACACCGGCTCAGGATCGTGTCGGTGTCGGCGACGGTGATCTCCTCGCCCGTGCCGACGAACTCCACCGTGTACTCGGTCATGTCCCGGCGTTCGGAATCGGCTGCCAAAACTCTTGCCACAGACGCCTGTCAGCGACAGTGAGAGCCGGAATCCCGGCGAAGGGAATAAAGAGTTTTCTCCCTCGGGGGATCACTGGCCTCCATGAGTACGGAAGCAGCCGACGGGTCCGCCGGCGGCGGACGGACCGTGTCGGCGGACGTCGCCGTCGTCGGGGCCGGGACGGCGGGCTGTTACGCGGCCGCGACGCTCGCCCGCGAGGGCTACGACGTCGTCGTCGCCGAGCGCAAGGACGAGCAGGAGGCGGGCCACATCGCCTGCGGGGACGCCCTGAAGGGCGCATCGGACTTCCCTGACGCCATCCCGAAGTCCCAGATCGAACCCGCGTTCACCAACACCGATGTCGACCACGGCCGGTTCGAGATCCCCCAGGAGGACACCGTCCTCGAGATCCCGGTGCCGGGCGAACTGGCCGTCATCGACCGCTGGGAGTACGGCCGCCGCATCATCGACGGCGCGGCCGAGGCCGGGGCCGAGTTCCACTACGACACCGTCGTCCAGGACGTCCGCCAGGACGAGGACGGCACTGTGACCGGTCTGAAAGCGATGCGGAAGGGTGACCCTGTCACCTACGAATCCGACCTGGTGATCGACGCCGCGGGCGCGCTGTCGATCCTGCAGGACAAGGCGGACTTCGAGGACGCCACTTTCGACACGAACGTCACCTACTCGCAGTTCTGCTCGGGCTACCGCGAGGTCGTCGAGACCGAGGATCCTGTCCCGTGGGACGACGCGCTGGTCTTCAAGCCCACGGAGCGGTCGGCGGGCTACCTCTGGTACTTCCCGCGCACGGAGACGGAGATCAACGTCGGCCTGGGCTTCCAGATGACCGAGGAGCCCATGGAGCTGGTCGACGACCTCAAGCGGGACCTCTCGAACCGCTCGGAGTTCCAGGGCGCGGAGGTCACGGACAAGCTCGGCGCCGCGCTGCCGACGCGCCGCCCCTACGACTCCGCGGTCGCGCCGGGGTTCATGGCCGTCGGCGACGCCGCGGGCCACGTCAACCCGACCACCGGGGGCGGCATCGCCGGCGCGGCCTACGCCGGCCAGTACGCGGCCGAGCAGGCCATCGAGGCCATCGAGGACGGCCGCACCGACGAGGAGGCCGCCCTCTGGGAGTACAACGAGCGCGTCATGGACCACTTTGGCGCGCGCTACGCCGCGCTGGACGTCTACAACATCTTCACGACCGCCTACGACGTCGACGACCTGATGGGCCTGCTCGCGGCGCTGCCCGGCGAGCAGCTCGCCGAGGCGCTGTATTCGGGGTCGACCGACATGAGCCTCGGCCTGAAGCTCAGGACGGCGATCAAGAGCGTCGGCCACTGGGGCACCATCTACGACCTCTACCAGACGAAGAACCTCGCCGACCGCCTGCTCGATCTCTACGAGGAGTACCCGACCCACCCGGACGCGTTCGACCGGTGGCAGGCCCGCCGCGACGACCTGATGGACGAGATCTACGAGGTCACCGACGCCGATCCGAAGTACTGAGCGGCCCGCGCCTCGCGGCGGCCAGTCTGCCGAGCGTTTTCAGGCCATGTGCGCCGTGATGTCCGTCGAGGAGACCATCCCGAGGTAGTCGTCGTCCACCACCGGGAGGTGACTGATCCCGAAGTTCGTCATCATCTGGGCGGCCTCGTTCAGACCCAGCCTCGGCGGCACCGTCTCGACCGACTCCGTCATCACGTCCTCGACTCGCAGGTCGTCCGGATCGCGGCCCTCGGCGACGGCGTCGAGGACGTCCGTGCTGGTGACGATCGACGGCGGCGCGGTCGTCACGAGGAGCGCGCTGATGTCGTCGTCGCGCATCGCCTTCGCCGCCTCGGCCAGCGTGGCGTCGGGCTGGATCGTCTCGAGCGGCGTCGACATGATGGCCTCGACGCGCGTCTGGCTGCTGTCACTCATGTGTGCCGTTACCGAGGCGCGCACCATGAGCGTTCCCCCTGTGCGGGAGAAGCGAGAGCGGCGTCGTCCCGCCGCGGCCGCCGCGCTCAGATCGGGTCGTCGGGGTCGTGGGCCTTGGCCATCCGCTCGGCCTCCGTCGCGTACTGCTCGCGCCGGTCGGGGTCGACCTTGCCCAGGTCGCCCGGATCGACGTCCAGTGCGGCGGTCGTGTCGCGGACGTCCGTGAAGCTCGTGAGCGCCCGCTCCTTCCGGAAGTACCGTTCCCCGTCAGGCGTGGCGTACACGAGGATGATCATGTTCTGCTCGTCGTCGGAGTAGGTCCGTTCGACCAGCCAGACGCGGACCTCGTCGTCGCCAGTCGCGTCGGCGCCCCCGTCGTCCATCGCCTCGGCCTCCGCGTTGCCGGTCGTGCTAACGTTCGAGTCGCCGTTCATGGGTGCACTTGAAGCGCACGCCCAATATGTCCCCGGCCTACCGCTCCGCCTCGGCCGCGGCCAGCAGCGCCTCGGCGAGCCAGTCGACGCCGATCTCGATGGACGGTTCGTCCACGTCGAAGGTGGCCGTGTGATGGCCGCCGGGGTGGTCCGTGCCGACGCAGACGTAGGCGGCCTTCCCGCCCGTCTCCTGGACGCGTCGCATGAGGTACGTCGCGTCCTCGCTGCCGCCCAGCGCTGCGGTCCGTACGCGGGAGTCGACCCCCGCGACGCGCCCGGCGGCCTCGTAGCCCAGGTCGACGAGGGCGTCGTCGTTCTCCCCGCTCGGCGCCTCGCCGGTCCGCTCGACCTCGACCTCGCAGTCGTGCATCTCCGCCGCGTTCTCCAGCACGTCGTCGGCGCGCTCGCGCATGTACTCCATCAGCTCGGTCGTCTCGCCGCGGACCTCGCCCTCGATCGTCGCGTGTTCGGGGACGATGTTCGTCGCGGTGCCGCCCTCGACGACGCCGGCGTTGACCCGCGTCGCGCCCGCCTCGTGGCGCGGGATGCCGTAGAGGTTCTGGACGGCCGTCGCCAGCGCCTGCACGGCGTTGCGTCCCTGTGCGGGATGGCCGCCCGCGTGCGCGGGTTCCCCTTCGAAGTCAGCCCGGAACTGACCGACGGCGAGGATCTCCTCGACCCCGGCGACGACCTCGCCGGTGGGGTGGTCCAGCCCCAGGTGGACCGCCAGCAGGACGTCGACGTCGTCGAGGTGCCCGCTCCGTGCGACCGGGCGCGCCCCGCTGACGACCTCCTCGGCGGGCTGGAAGAGGACCTTCAGCGTCCCCTCGAAGTCGCTCTCCGCCATCGCTTCCAGCACCCCGACGCCGATGGCCGCGTGGCCGTCGTGCCCGCAGGCATGCATCGCGCCCGTCTCCGAGCGGAAGCCCTCGGCTGCAGGTTCGTGGTCGGGGTCCGTCGATTCCTCCCGCGGCAGGCCGTCGATGTCCACCCGCAGGGCGACCGTCGGCCCCTCGCCGCGCTCAAGCGTGGCCAGCAGGCCCGTCCAGCCGCCGCGAAGCTGTTCCAGCACGTCCTCGTCCGCGCCCGCGTCGAGCGCGCGCTCGTACCACTCCGCGAGTTCGTCCTCGTCGGGCACCGACAGCCGCTCGCCCGACGCGAGCAGGCCCGGGCCCAGCACGACGTCGTCCACGCCGATCCGTTCGCACTCCTGGACGAGCCGCGCCGTCGTGTAGAACTCCCGCCAGGCCGGTTCGGGATGGCGGTGTAACTCCCGCCGCAGCGATACCAGTCGGTCGTAGCGGTCCGCGTCCATGAGTGAGACAGGGCGGGACGACCCTTATATTCAGTGTGAGTCGAGAGACGAGAGCGGACCCACGCCATCGCACTCGAAGTTCCCACGAACAGCCCGAAAGCCCCCGGCCGTTCGACGGCTGCGACTCGCTGCGCGCGTTCACTCTATTTACGTGCTTGCTTCGTCTCGCTCGTCGAACGGCCGGCCCCTTTCAGTCCCACCCGATGCCGGCTGACCAACCGGCGCTGGGAGGGACTGAAAGGGGCGGCAAGCGACGCAAGCACTGGATTGAGCGGAGCGAGGGAAGCGCGCAGCGAACCTCCCGAGCGTAGCCCGCCGGGGCTTTCTGGCTGTTTGAGACGGTTTTACAGGAAGTGATACCCGCAGAAGATCAACTAGTCCCTATGAGCCCAGGTGGCTGCGCTGTTCGATCTCGGCCTCGACGTGAATGCCCTGGGGGAACTCCCGCTCGGCGACGTCGCGGGCGAACTCCTGGTGGTCGACGATCTCGATGGTGCGCGTGTAGACGGTGTAGTCCCAGGATTCGAACCGGCCGCCGTCGGGGGACAGCGTCTTCGACTGGGGGACGCTGTGGTGGTCCGGCGGGCGGGGGTGTGGCCCCTTGAGTTCGACGCCCTTGCGCGCCGTCCGCTCCTTGATGTCGTCGACGACGTCGTCGAGGCGGCGGCGGTCCCCGCTCTCGAGCGCGAGTTTGGTGACGAACGGCATTACTGTCGGGTGGACGGGCGACCCTCAAAAGCACTCGCTTTCGCCGCCGCCGCGCTCGCGGCGACCGATGGACTAACGCGACCGTACCAGCCGGTAAGCTCACCGTACGGGCCGTACTGGGTCGTTACTTCGGCGCCGTGCGAGGGTCTCGCGTGCGATCCGCTCTCGCCGGCTCTCCGATATCCTCTTAAGTATCCGGCCGGTAGCTTGTGGTAATGATCGAGGCCACGAGCGCGGGAGCCATCCTCTTTCGCGATACGCGTGGCCGGCGGGAGTACCTGCTGCTCAAGTCCCGCCCCGGCGACTGGGAGTTTCCCAAGGGCGGGGTCGAAGGCGACGAGGAGCTGCAACAGACCGCCATACGCGAGGTGAAAGAGGAGGCCGGGATCAGCGACTTCCGGCTCTTGGACGGCTTTCGCAAAGACTACGACTACGTCTTCGAGGCGAACGGGAAGACCATCCACAAGACGGTCCACCTGTTCATCGCGAAGTCCTACGAGGCGTCGGCCGAACTGTCGAACGAACACCGCGACCTACAGTGGCGCGACTACGAGCAGGCGATCAACACGGTCACGCAGGACGGGCCCCGCGAGATCCTGGAGGACGCCCACGAGTTTCTCGACGAGCGCGAGGAAGAGGAGGAGTGAGGGCGTCGGCGAGACACTGCGCGTCGCGGCCTAGCTCTCGACGACCAGCGTGCTCGCCGCGAGGTCACCGACCCGCTGCTCGTCGTCGGTCAGCACGACCGCGATGATCCCGACGATGTAGAGGAAGGGGAGCGCGTCGACGATCCGCAGCAGGTTGCGGATGATCGAATCCCCCCAGCCGATGGGGCTCCCGTCCTCGCTGACCACGGAGATGCGCAGGCGAATCTTCCCGAGGGTCTGTCCGTAGAGGGACTCGAGGACGATGCAGTAGCCGAGCATGACCAGCGGTAGGAGGGGCGGTCATCGCGCCAGAACTCCCGCCATACCGTTGGCGGCTCCCGGACCACCCATGGGGATCGCGAAGCCGATCCCCATCGTCAGCGCTGTCGTGATGACGCCCAGCAGGATGCTGTCGACGATCAGTGCCACCGCTCGCTTCCCGAGCCCGGCCTTCTGCGTGACGTCGACCGTCGCGTTCGCGCTCTGCGTCCGGTCGACAGTTGAATTTACGCTCATGCAATGTACCTACCGATATGCTGTGAAAATAAAAGTTTCCATACTGACGAACTGACGCCCGTGCTGATGGATGACGCCGCCGTCTTGCCTTCTCTGGAGCGAGACTTATGTTTCCCTGGGGCCTTGCTCCGGGCACAGCCGTGGACAGCGAGTTCGCCTTCGAGGTGCGGGTCTGCGCGTGGGCCGAGCGAGAATGGCCGCCCGACGGCGACCGGGAGCGTCCGATCGTCGTCGCCCGCCAGCTGGGCACCAAGTACCGGCGCTGGGACACCGTCGTCCTGGAGTGCGATCCAGAGGGGCTCCGCCAGCGTGCGCGGTTCGGAGAGCGGCGGCTCGACTCGGACCTGCTGCACGTCGTCCGCAACGCGCCGGCGGAGTGGACCTACTACCGCGACGCGCTGCCGGACCCGGGCTACTCCTGGCGGTACGTCCGCGAGGCGGTCCACCAGGCGGCCGACCGGGGGATCCTCGAGCGGCGCAAGCAGAGGAACCGGATCCAGATCCGCCGGAAGTACGAGTACCCCGACTGGGTCGAGCGCGTGGTCGCCGTCGAGAACAAGCCGGACCTGACGGCCAGCGCGGCGCGGGACCTCGCGCCGCAGCTGGAGCGGGACGTGGCCCTCTCGCTGGCCGACGAGGTGTGGGTCGCCACCGCCGCGACCGGCGAGCGCGTCGAGCCGATCCTGCTCGAGGACCTGCCCGTCGAGGCGGGCGTGCTGACGCTGGACGCCGCGGCGGGCGAGGCCGAGGTCGGCTGGCACCCGAGCGCGCTTCCGGTCGGCGATCCGGGGACGAGAATCCTCGAGCGGCCGTCGGACGGCGCCAGCGCGGCGCGGTTCGAGTACGCCGACCCGGAGTGGAAGGCCGACAAGCGACTGGAGATCGCCGAGCGGGCCTACGAGCGCGGCTGGCGCGCTTACGCGGACACGATGCGGCCGGACTGCCGGCACTTCCAGTTGCGGCCGGAGTCGGGTGGCGTCGTCCCGTACTGCGCCGCGAAGGGGCGGACGCCGACGCCTGGGGAGTGTCGTGGCGCCTGCGACGCGTACGAGCCCGAGCCTCCCGTCTGGCGCTCGAAGGGCTGGCCCATCGAGGGCGGTCCTGGGACGCGCATCACGGAACTGCTCGCAGCGCGGCGTCGGCGGCGTCGGCCGGGGCTGTGACGGCGGCGAGGCGGCCCGCGGGCGGCGGCCGGACGGCTTCTAGTCGGTCAGCTCGACGGTCAGGCGGTCGCGCTCGACGGCCAGCCGGAAGGTGGGGACGGTCTTCTGGACGCGCTCGACGACGCCGCGGTCCTCGAGGGTCCGCAGCGCCGACCGGACGTCGTCCACCTCGGGGTCCAGGCCCGTCTCGCGGACCGACTGGAGGACGGAGACGACGCTCTGGGGCTCCTCGTCGGGGCCGGCGATAACGTCCACGACAGCCGCCTGTAGCTCGCTGACGGTGATCGTCCGGTCCTCCTCGGGCGTCCCGCCCACCAGCTCGACCCCCTCCGGCGTCGCGCAGATGAGGCTGTCGTCGTTCCGGTAGTAGTAGTCTTTCAGCTCCGACTCGAGGTACTGGTGGACCTCGCTCCCGCTGTCCATG
>SDGW01000333.1_pt1 | contig 20093 bp, 17 predicted proteins | sample 2873831 | NCBI WGS metagenome assembly SDGW01 (sample SAMN08132700, study PRJNA421101) | hypersaline lake metagenome | isolation source: celular fraction 0.22 microns magnesium sulfate-rich crust from ephemeral... | place: Spain: Penahueca Lagoon, Toledo | collected 2011-07
TCCGGGACGGGCCTGCTGCTCGCGGTCTCTATCACGTACAAGCTGTACGAGGAGATCGCCGAGGAGCAGCTCATGGAGATGCACCCGATGATGCGCCAGATGTTCGGCAACGAGTAAGGGATCTCAGCACTTCTTTCGGTTCGTTTCCCTTCCAGCGATATCTATCTCGTTCGGATCGGTCACGGGTGCGAGAGCACACGAACCGATCGGCGACCGCTCGGATCGCATAGTCTCTGCAACGTTCGATCCCTCTTCGACAGTACTCCGCCGCGAAAAGCCATACCGGTACCGATAACGAGGGTGCCGAGTGGCACATCAACTAGTCGATGAACGCGGCGAGTACGGTCCGCGTCTCGATGACGGTATGGACTGCGCTCGGCCCAGGGTCCCGCAGTGTGCTCTGGCGTCTTTCTCCCCTCAGTAGAGGACTCTCCAGTAGAACGGATAGCTCTTCGCGGCGACGGCTCGAACGAGGGCCGGTCCCCGACCTTTGCGAACGACGCCGTTTATCGCTGCCAGTGCAGTGTCTCGCCCGAGATAGACGATTCGCGGATGCCACCGGACATCGTGCTCGATCCGTCGTCGTCCTCGGACATCACGAACGATGTTCTTTGCAGCGGTTTTGGCCTCTAACCCCGCCGAGTAGCCGTCTTTCACTTTTCCCGGATAATCGACCACGTCACCGGCGGCGTACACGTCGTCGGTCTCCTCACAGCGTAGGTGTGAGTCGACGCGCACGCCCCGCTCGGTCAGCGGAATGTCGAAACGGTGGATCACTGGATTCGGTCGTACGCCCCCCGCCCAGACCGTCAGGTCGCTTCGCTTGCTCCGTCCGCCAGCGAGTACGACGCGGGTATCAGTGACTTCGTTCACGCGAGCGCCCGATCGCGTGTCGACATCACGCCGTCGGAGTTCCCGTTCGGCGAGTCGACTCGCCCGTGGCGGAAAGTCGGGGAGCAAACGGTGACTCGACGTAACGAGCGTTGTATCGACGCTCTCAGAGGTGGTCGCGAGTGTCGCAGCCGTCTCGACGCCGACCGGCCCTCCACCGACGATGACGACGTCGTGAACGTCGGGAGAACTCACTTCGTCACGAATCTCACGTGCGTCGGTCCGGATATCGGAGACGTGCCGGCGATCGTCGATCGTGTACTTCGTCACGCCGCCGACAGCGATCAGGAGCGTATCGAAGCCCAGCGACCCGCTTCGCAGTTCGATTCTGCGTTCGGATACGTCTACGGCGTCGACGAGGCCCTGAAGGAAGGTCACGTCCGTATCGCGAAATACGCGTCGGAGATCGAGGCACGCGTCGGCGAACGGTCTCCCCTCGAGCACGTGGTAGAGGAGAAAAGAGAACACGTGGCGATCCCGCTCGGAAACGACGACCACGTCCGTCTCTTCCACCCGTTCGAGGGACGCCGCCGCGATCAGTCCCGCATCGCCGCATCCGAGAACGACCGTCCGTTCCATCGTTTCCGGTAGCTCCGTTTCCCGACGAATCCACGGGCCCGCTCTAAACGGTTGGGGTCGTCAGACCCCTTACACATCGGCGAACGCCGACGACGACTCTGACCGGTCGGTGTTCTCCGACCGGTGCTGGTCCTCGTCCGTCGAGTGGCCGTACAGCTTCGTCAGCGGCGTCGCCGTGAGGCCGTGGACGAGGATCGAACTCGCGACGACGAGGCTGGTCACGCCCCAGACGAGTTCGTGACCCAGCACGCGGTGGGTGACCGTCGCGTAGAAGATGGCCGCGATGCCGATCGTCACGAGTGCGATGTTCAGCGCGTCCATGGTCTCGATCGGTCGGCATCGGTCCGAACGCGCGCTCGAGACCGGCACCCGGGCCGGTGTTTCCGTCGCTTACAGGAGGCTATTCGGCCTGCGTGTTCCGAGCCGTCGCAGCTGAGGGCTATCGCTAGTCGGACTCCCCTCGAAACCGCGTCTGCCATCGCCGGTACGGAACCTACCCGTCTGCGGGGCGTCGCGTTGACCGATGGTCAACGCGTTCTGGCTCGATCGCGACCTCGAGCGGGCCGCGGCGTGGCTGGTCGATCGTCACGTCACGAGCAGCGTCTTCGAGTGTTCGATGGTGTTGACGACCGCGGTCCAGCAGAACGGCTACCCGGAGTCCGACGACCTGTACGTCACCCACCCCGACAATCCGCTGACCCGCTGGGCGGCCCGATCGGCCGCCAACTGGCAGTACCTGCGCGAGTACACCGCGGCGGCCCACGAGGAGTGGCGCTACCGATGGGACCACGACCCGACGGAGCGCCACGGCTGCTGGGCGACCGTTCGCTCGCTGGACGAGGCGGCCGTCGTCGACCTCGAGTGGCCCGCCGAGGGCCGAACGGACCCGCCCCAGCTGACGGGGAAGTGGACGGCCGACGACTACGTCGACGCGTATCGGTACTACTACGCCAACGACAAGCGCCACCTGTTCGGCTGGGCGAAGGATCGGTCGATGCCGCCCTGGATCGACGAGTACACGGTCGACGAAGCGGCGAACACAGCGGTCGACGATGCGGAGTGAGGGTCGTTCCGCCGCAGCGTCGCAGCCGGTCGGCGTCGGTCGAACCGCGAGTGGTCTCCGGGCGAGTTCGGGCACGTAGTTTATACGCCCTCGGGAGAGTCGGTGGGTATGCGTAGTTCAGGACTACGGCGGCGCGACGTGTTGGTCGCGGTGTCGAGCGGCTCCATCGCACTCGCAGGGTGTTCCGACGAGACGGGCGACCGATCGAGCTACGGAACCGCGTACGGGCGGCGCTACGGAGCCGAGTAAGCATGGCCGATCGTACGCCGCGCCTCGGACTGGGGACGTTCGACCCGGGCGACGAGTGGGACCACACCGATACGGTCGAGGCCGTCGACGAACACGCGATCGTCCGCGGTCCGATCGCCGAACGACCCGAAGCGGGCGAGTACGACGACGAACTCTATCACGCGACCGATCAGGGGATCACCTGGCGCTGGGACGCCGACGGCGAGGACTGGACCTATTTCAGCGGTCGGGGGTGTGCCGATCGGCCGGTGCCGGGGACGAGTCACTTCGAGGCTGCACGGCTCACCCACGCGCGGACTGCGGAGACGCCGGTCTGGAACGTGGAGGCACACGGGATCGAGGGCGACGGGACGACCGAGGTCGGCCGGGCCGTTCATGACCTCCTCGAGACGGTCGCCGAGGCCGGCGGCGGGATCGTGTACTTCCCGCCCGGGCGATATCTCCTCGAGCGGACGCCGCTGGTGGGCGACGATACGATCCTGCTCGGTGCAGGGCGCTCGACCGTCCTCGAGGGGCTGCGGCCCGACGGCGACGAAGGGCGAGCGCTCGTCTCGAACAGAGGCTACGACGAGACCGACTACGGCGGCGCGTCGAACTGGGGGATCCGCAACGTTCGGATCGACTCGCCGGAGTCGACTGGGATCATGCCCGCACACGCCGAAAACGTCCGGCTGGAGAACATCTACGGCGACCGGATCTACTACCATCACATCGACGTCGTGTCGTCGAAGAACGTCACCGTGGACGGTTTCTGGGCGACCCGCGGCGGCGAGGGCGACTCCGACGCGCCGGTGCAGTTCGACAGCCAGCGGTCGGGAACGGCCTGGAACAGCGTGTGGGACGGGAGCGGCGACGCGCTCGTCGCGGACGACGATACGCCGACCCGCAACTGCACTCTGACGGACTTTGAGATCGACCCGGTGAACGAGCCCGAGTACGGGGTCCACCTCCACCGCGGCGAAACCGAGTCGATCACGCTCAGCGACGGGCACATCACGGGCTGTCAGTATACGGCGATCAGGGCCGACCCCGACGAGATCGTATCGGACCTGACGGTCGACGGCGTCTCGTGTCTCGAGAACGCGAGGGGGATCACCCTGGGCCACGTCGAGAGCGGACGCCGGGAGCTGACGATCGACAACGTGACCATCAGGACCGACGACGGCGATCTGGCCGCCGGGTCGGGACTGTACGCGGCCGGCTTCGACGGCGCTGCCATCTCGAACGTCACCGTCAGCGGCGCGTTCACCAACGCGATCATCTTCGACGACATGACCGACCTGAAGCTGAGCACCGTGACGGCGACCGGGGCCGACGACCAGGCGTTCCGGTTCCGAGAGAACGTCGACGCGACGCTCACGACGGCTCGAGCGGCGAACTGTGGCAGCGCGGGCGTCTACTCCGGTCCCGACAGCAGCGTCGCTTACGGCGGCGTCACGTTCGACGACGTCGGCGAGGCCGTCGTCGTCGACGGCGAGACGCGGGCGTGGCGGACGTCGTCCTGACCGCTCTCAGTGGATGCCAGCCCCCGAGCCGAGGCCGTCACTCCGACCGATCGGTCCGGCATGAGCAACGAAAAGGTGTTTCCTCGAGGTGAGCGTACCGCCGCGGCATGAGCGACCGGCCCACGACCGACTGGGCGTTCGACGACGAGTTCGCGGACGCGCTCGAGACGGTACCGGACGACCAGTTCGACCGCGAGCGGTTCGTCCCCGGCGTCGGCCCGCTGTCGGCGGACGCGATGCTCGTCGGCGAGGCCCCAGGGGAGCAGGAGGTGAACCAGGGCGAGCCGTTCGTCGGTCAAGCCGGGAACCAACTCGACCGGGCGCTCGAGGCGATCGGCTACGACCGGGGCGATCTCTACATCACCAATCTCGTCAAGGTGCGTCCGCCGGAGAACCGCGACCCGTACGTCGACGAGATCGAGGCCTGGCGGCCGGTGCTCGAGGCGGAGATCGACCGCGTCGACCCGAGCGTGCTCGTCCCGCTGGGGAGCGTCGCGACGGACGAACTCCTCGAGACCGACGAGACGATCACCGACCTGCACGGGCAGGAGTTCGAGCGCGGGATGCCACGCACCTCGGATTCCTCGAGCGGGCGCAGTCCCCGAGAGCGCGAAGGACGGACCGTCGTCCCGGCGTTCCACCCGGCGGCGGCGCTGTACGACCGCAGCAAGGTCGACGCCGTCGAGTCGGACCTGCGGACCGCCCTCGAACTGGCTTGAGTGACGAGACCGCACGGTCCGTGCTCGGGGGACGGCGACTACCTCGGAGCATAGCGTCGATAACGACGCCGTGACGGCGAGGGAACTCCCGCTTCAGTCTTCCTCGTCGGAGACCGCGTCTGACTCCCACCCCTCGCTGTGGATCCGTTCGTCGGGGGTGCCGAGTTCCCGAAGCCGATCGGTCGTCTCGACGACCATCCCCGGAACGCCGCAGACGTAGAAGTCCCTCGTTTCGAACTCGTCGAAGAGGTCCTCGAGGTGCTCCTGGACGTAGCCGACGCGGCCGAGCCAGCTCCACTCCGGCTCCGACAGGGTGTAGGTCACCGCGACGGAGTCGTTCATCGCGGCCAGCTCGTCGAGCGTGCTCCGGTGGAAGATCGAGTCGGCCGTCCGCTCGCCGAAGACGAGGTGCGCGTCGCCGTTCCCGACTCGCGCGTACTGGCGGAGAATCGAGAGCAGCGGCGTCAGGCCGGTCCCGCTCGCGAGCAGGGCGATATCGCGGTCCGGGTCCTCGAGAGAGAGGTTTCCCTCGAACTCGCCGATCTCGACCTCGTCGCCGGGCGATCGCGTGTGCATGTACGAGGACGCAAGGCCGTCGTCGTACCGCTTGATCGCCAGCGCGAACTCGTCGGTGCCGGGGAGGGTCGTCGGACTGTACGGGCGGACGACCTCCGTGCCGCCGGCCTCGAACCGAACGGTGGTGTGCTGACCGGGGTCGAACGCGAGCTCCTCGTCGGGAATGCGGAGGCGAAACCCCTCGACTCGCGGCGTGAGTCGATACGTGTCGACGATTGTGGCTGTCCGCGTCATCGAATCGGACGTACGCGGATCGGACGGAAAACGGTCAGTGCCGTATTCGACGACTATCACGGCCGCGGGAACGTCGGGGCGACGGACGACCGGGCGACTCGCGGTCGGCGATCAGTCGGCCGTCGACCGAAACGCCATCGGTGCCCCGATTGGCGACCGGAGACAAAAACGGCGCTCGAGTCGACGATACCCCGAGACTCGCGGGCATCTCGTCACGCGGCCGGTTACGGTACCCCTTCGGAGCGGCGTCGGCGTTCGAATTGCGGTAGATGGGCGATAACAATGTCGACAGTCCGTGACCGTCAGCCCAGTGATCAGAACGACTCCCTCCAGTCGAGACCGGCCGGTTCGTCCGCCGGCGTTCACTCGGGTCGCGAGCGTAGCGTCGGCGCCGCGACGACGTCGCGGCCGCCCGACCGCCCCGACGCTCACCACGATCGATGTCGGTTACTGAGCGGATCGTCGACGGCTTCAAGGCGACACTTGGGGCGCGGCTCGTCACCAACGTCGCCAACGGGCTGTTGATGCTGCTGCTCGCGCGGACGCTGTTGACGCCCGACGAGTACGGCCTGCTGTTCTTCACGGTCGCGGTCATCGGTGTCGCGGGCATGTTCACCGACCTCGGGAGCGCTCGCTCGGCCGCCCGGTACATCGCCGAATACAAGGAGACCGACGAGGGGAAGATCCCCTACATCCTCCGGGCGTCGTTCGGCTACCGACTGGTGCTGATCGCGGTCGTCACCGGGACGATGGTGATCGGCCACGAGCGGATCGCCGCGCTCCTCAACACGCCGGCGGCGGCGACGCCGCTGCTCGTCGGCGGCGTCTACCTCGTCTTCCAGTCGCTGAACGCCTACGGACAGACGCTCTTTCAGGGGTTCAATCAGGTCGAACTCAGCGCGGTCCTCAGCGTCGTCAACAACGTCACGCGGGTCGTCCTCGTTATCGGGCTGACCTTCGTCGGGTTCGGCGTCGTCGGTGCTGTGCTCGGCTATCTGGTCGGCGCGGCGTTCGCGGCGGTCGTCGGGCTGGTATTTCTCTACCGGCGGTTCTATACGACACACGACGACGGTGGCGGCGACAAATCGCTTCGCAACCGGATGCTCCGGTACAGCGTTCCGCTGACTGCCTCCACCAGCGCGAGCGTCATCGACAACCGGATCGATACGGTGCTGGTCGGCTTCTTCCTCAACCCGCTCGCGGTGAGCTACTACGTCCTCAGCAAGCAGATCTCCGAGTTCATCCTCGTTCCCGCCGGCTCGCTCGGCTTCTCCGTCTCGCCGACCTACAGCGAACAGAAGGCAAACGACGCGCTCGAGGAGGCCGCTCGAATATACGAGTCGACATTACAGTACGTGCTGATGCTCTACATCCCCGCGGCCGTCGGTCTGATCCTCGTTGCCGATCCGGCCGTCCGACTGGTGTTCGGCGAGGAGTACGCGGGGGCCGTACCCGTCCTCCAGTTGATGGCGGTCTACGTCGTCTTTCAGGGCGTCACCAACGTGACCACCAACGGGCTCGACTATCTGGGTCGAGCGTCCGATCGAGCGATCGCTAAGGGGGTCACCTCGGTGGCCAACGCCGGCCTCAACGTGCTCCTGATCCCCCGCTTCGGCGTCCCGGGCGCGGCGTTCGCGACGGTCGTCACCTTCGGCATCTACACCGCGGTCAACGTCGTCGTGATGTACCGCGAGGTCGCCTTCGACTACGTTCGCGTCGCCCGTTCGGTCGCGCTCGTCTCCCTGATCGCCGCGAGCATGGGCGTCGCAGTCCTGCTTCTCGTCCCCTACGTGTCGACGATCGCCGCCCTCGCCGGCGTAATCGCCCTCGGCGTCTGCATCTGGGGGATCATGGTCACGGTCAGCGGGCTGGTCGACCCTCGCGAGACGCTCGCGATGCTGACCTGAAGATGGAACGGTCCCGACCGTAGGGCACGCGAAGGCGAGTATCGGTTTCGCGTGCTCTCACTCGAGCGTGACAGAATCGAATAACCGGTTGGGCGACCGCAGACGGAGAGAAAAGCGGCGAGTTACTGGATCGAGTAGCCCGCGGCGAGGGTCAGCAGGAAGACCATAAACACCGCGGTGAGCATCAGGTAGGTGATCGAGCGGGGCTCGTCTTTGAGATGCTGGAAGTAGCCGGCGATCAGCGACGTCTTGGTGACTGCAAGGAGCAGCGTTCCCCCGACCGCCATGCCGTAGGTGAAGATTCCGTCGAAGTGGAAGAAGACGAACTTCCCCGTCGCTAACAGTATCAGTGCCACGTAAATCAGGGCGTACGTGCGAAGGCTCGCCATTGGTGAGGAATGTGGGTGACGGATACTTATACCTTACCTCATCCCGCTCGCGGCGGCCGTCCGCACGGGCGGAACACTGCCACGAAGTGCCCGTGGTGCAGCGATGAAGCGACACGTAGATGGGTCGCCGCTCCGACTAGCCGGCAATGAGTGGACGCTCGGCCCTCGCTCGCCGGACCGGTATCGCACTGGCCGCCGCGCTCGCGATCATCGGGCTCGGTGCCGGCGTCGCCGCCGCCAGCAACGTCGCCGCCGGCCTCACGACCGGCGGCGGCGACGTCACCGTCCCGACGTGGCTCTACCTCGCGACGGGCGGCGGCGCCGTCGGCGCGTCGGCGCTGTTGACCATGCTCGTCACCGACCGCAACGTGATCGGCACCTACCACGACCGCGCGCTCGAGACTTCCAGGGACCGACTGCTCGACGCCGGCTCGTTGCTGCTCGGCGTGATCGGTCTTCTCGGTCTCGCACTTATCGTCGCCGCCGGACTCTTCGGGCCGAACATCGGCCTCGTGAGCGCGACCGTCCTGATAACGTTCGTCGCGGGCCGCGCCCTGCTGACGATCGCCACCTACACCGTCGGCAACCCGTGGCCGGCGCTCAACCCGTGGCGACGGATCGCCGAAGTCCTGCCGACCGCCGACGAGCCCTATCCCTCCGCGTTCGAGTCCTGGCCCGCCGTCGTCGCCCTGTTGACGTTCGTCTGGCTCGAGATCGTCGCACCCCTTACGTCGTCACCGGACACGCTGCTGGCCATCCTCGTCGTCTACTCGCTGTTTACGATCTCGAGCGCGGTCGTCTTCTCGCCGTCGACGTGGTTCCGCCGAGGAGATCCGCTCTCGCTGTGGTTTCGACTCTACGGGGCCGTCGCGCCGATCCAGCGCACCGACGACGGCTTCGAACTGCGATACCCCGGTTCGCGGCTGAGCGACGACGACCTCGTCACCGACACCTCGCTGGTGGCCTTCGTCCTCGCGTTGGTCTGGGAGCTGACCTTCAGCGGCTTCATCGTCACGCCGGTGGGCGTCCGGACCATCGAGGCCCTCGTCGGGATCGGCCTGCCGCCGGTCCTCGTCTACCTCGTCTTGCTCGTCGGGGGCTTCGGCATCTTCTGGAAGGTGTACTGGATCGCCATCGATCGAACCCGCGAGCGCGCGGAGACGTACCTCTCCCGGCACTACCTCGGACTCCGCTTTGCCGCACCGCTGCTGGCCATCGCGGCCGGCTACCACTTCGCCCACTACATCGGCTTCGGGCTCTCGCTGTGGCCGTCGCTGGTAGACGCCGCTGCGATGCCGCTGAACCCACCGCCGAACCCGACCCAGTACGCGCTGCCGGGCTGGTTCGGCTACCTCGAGATCGCCGCCATCCTGCTCGGTCACGTCCTCGCGGTGTGGATCGCTCACACCGTCTCTTTCGACCTCTTCCCCGGCAAGCTACAGGCGATCAGGAGTCAGTACCCGCTCATCGTCGTGATGGTCTTCTTTACGATGGTGAGCCTCTATCTGGTCTCACAGGGAACGATGAGCCCGCCGTTCGTGCCGAGCTAGCCGAGCGGTGAATCGGCAAACACTTCCTCGCGCCGCTGCAATGGGCGATCGAATGGCGACCGATAGCGCGATCGAGCGGGAGTACGACGTGCCGGCCGACGAAACGCCCGGCGCGACCTGTCCGTACTGCGGTCGGCCCTATCGCTCCGAGCAGTACGTGACGTTTCACATCGGCGTCGATCACGCCGATGAGTGTTCCGAGGCCGAACGCGAGGCCTTCGAGGAAGAGCGCGACGACGAGGAGTACGACCTGTTCACGTTCCACTTCAAGGCGGCTATCTCCGTCTTCCTGATATACTTCCTGTTTACCTTCGTCTACGCGCTGGTCTGGGCGGGATAACGGCTCCCGTTCGATCGCGCGGTCGCCGCTCCGTTCCCGTCGTCTTCCTCGCCATCTCGAACCAGTGCTGTAGCCCCCCTCTCGATTGCGCGTTTCGGTTCGGGCTATCGGGACAGTCTGGAGCGAACGTATTATCGAACCGGCTGTCGACCCGACCGCTTCTCTGCCTCGAGCGGCGGCCGATCCGCTGGTGAGAGCAGTCGATGATTCCGGGTTGTGGATAGACCAGCCGGACCGCTACGGCCGTCATCGGGCGGAGCTGTTGCCCAGTTTGTGGCCGAGGAACGGCGTTGGCACTCCGCTCGAATCGATCGGTAACGCAAAACGGCGAAAAACGAGCCCTGCGTAGCGGCGAGCCGCTACATCAGGTAGAACAGTGGGAAGAGGAAGACCCACACGATGTCGACGAAGTGCCAGTAGAGGCCGAAGTACTCCACCGGCATGTGATCCTCGAGATACGCGTCGATCGACACGATCCGGTAGATCATGAACAGGGCGATCAACAGCCCGAGGATGACGTGCAGCGCGTGGAGGCCGGTGGTCACGAAGTACAGCGAGTACTCGATCCCGCTGAACCAGTAGTGACCGTCGGCGAACTTGCTGGTGTACTCGAAGGCCTTGACGCCCATGAACACGAGGCCGAGCAGGACCGTGGCGCTGAGTGCACCGAGCAGCCCCTTCTTGTTCCCGCGTTCGGCCATCACGTGCGCCACGACGACCGCGAAACTCGAGGTCAGCAGGACGTACGTGTTGAACAGGCCGGCCATAGTGATCGCGTCGAGGTGCCAGTTGTGCCAGCCGCCATGGATGCGCATGAAAATGTATGCGCCGATCGCGGCACCGAAGACGACGACGTCCGACGCCAGGAAGAACCAGACGCCGAGCTTCTCGTTGTTGATGCCGCCGAACGGCCACTGCTCGGCGACGAGCATCTCGGGCGCGTCGAACTGTTCGCGGCCGAACTGGAACAGCGTGACGCCGAGGAGCCCGATTCCGAGCGCCGTCAGCACCGGGTAGACGATGCTCTTCGCCGGTGCCGTCCCTGCCAGGGTGACGAACTCGCCGGCGTGCATGTGCTCGCTGACGAACGTGTAGACGTACGGCGTCATGCCGCTGAGGCCGAGGAAGAACACGGCGGTGGCGATGCCGATGCCGAACGGCCAGATGCTGGCGTGGTCGGCGTGTTCCTCCTCGTGGCTGGCCGTCGCCGCACTGGCCGCGTCCTTGCCCGTCGCGACGCCGCCGTCGGTCGCGGTCGCCGCGTCGTCGACGAATTCGAGCCGCCCGCTGGCGTAGCTGGGCCGGTCAGGCCAGTTCTCGAGCGGCGGCGGCGAGGGGATCGCCCACTCCGCCGTTCGCGAGAACGCCCAGGGATTGTCGGGCGCGTCAGGGCCCGACCGCAGGCTCTTCGCGAGCGTGAAGAACACGAGCAGGAACGACGCGCCGAGGACGAACGCCCCGACCGTTGAGAGCTGGTGGAACAGCTGCGTACCCTCGGGGTAGTGGAAGACACGTCGCGGAGTCTCCCAGGCGAGGAACATCGGGAAGTACAGCAGGTTGAAGCCGATGAAGTAGACGGCGAAGCTGAGCTTCCCGAGCCGTTCGGAGTACATCTTCCCACTGATTTTCGGCCACCAGTAGTAGAGGCCGCCGACCAGGGCCGTGACGCCCGAGACCATCACGTAGTGGAAGTGGGCGACGACCCAGTACGTGCCACGGAACTCGTAGTCGAGCACGACGGCGCCGAGGAAGACGCCGGTGATCCCGCCGAGGATGAACAACACGAGCGCACCGAGTGCGAACAGGAACGGCGTCGTGAAGCGCACGCGACCCTTGACCATCGTGTAGATCATCGCGAAGACCATCAGGTCGAAGGGCAGCGAGATCCCGATCGTCGTCGCCATGAACAGCGTCTTGATCGGGAGGTTGATCGTCGACAGGAACATGTGGTGCATCCAGACGAGGAACGACTGGACCGCCACGAGGACCATCGCGATGATGACCCACTTCCGACCGACCAGTCGGCGTCCGGTGAACGTCTGGAAGATCTCGAACATGATCCCCAGCGCGGGGAAGAAGACGATGTACACCTCCGGGTGACCGAAGAACCAGAAGACGTGCGCCCAGAGCAGGCTCGAGCCCTCGTTGGTCGCGAAGTACTGGGTGAGGAAGACGCGGTCGATCGACAGCAACAGGACCGCTGCCAGCAGCGCCGCGAACGCGAACAGCATCATCCAGACCGTCAGCAGCCACGACCAGGAGAACATCGGCATATTCCAGAGGCCGAGCCCCTCGGCGCGGGACCGGTGCATCGTCGTCAGGAAGTTCACCGTCCCGAGCGTGATCGAGATTACGAACAGGGTCAACGCGAGGATGGTCGCGTTACTGCCGGCCGTCGCCTCCATCACTGAGGTGTACATGGGCACGTTCAGCGGCGAGTACATCGTCCATCCGCCGGCGAACGAGCCGCCTTGGAAGAACGAGATCCCCATGAGAACGCCCGAGAACAGGTAGAACCAGTAACTCAGCGCGTTCAATCGGGGGAACGCGAGGTCCTTCGCCCCGATCTGGAGCGGTACGAAGTAGTTCGCGAAACCGCTCGCGATCGGTGAGAGGAACCAGAAGACCATGATGAGCCCGTGGCCGGTCACCGATTGATAGTACTGGTCGTTCGTCAGTAGCCCTGTCCCGCCGGCTTTCCACAGGTGAGCGCGGAATAGCAGCGCGAGAAGCCCGCCGAACAACAGGAAGAACAACGCCGTCCCCAGATAGAGGATGCCGACGTCCTTGTGGTTGGTCGTGACTAGCCACCGCTTGAGCGATCGCCTCGGTGGAAGATCACTCATCAGTTCCCACCTCCGCCGTTCGATTGCGTTTCGTTTCCATTCGTGTCACTTTCAGTTGCGTTGACGCCTTCGATCGTGATAGTCTCGTCGACCGGACCGGTCATGTCGAACTGCGTCGTCGTCTCTTCGAACTGTCCGTCGGTCGATGTGACCGTCACGTTGTACTGCCCGCCTTGCTCGATGTCGTTGAGCGTGAGCGTTCCGTTCTCGAACTCGCTCGCCGAGTACGTTTGCTCGAAGTCCGACTCCTGACTGACGAGCGTTAGCTCGTAGCCCTCGGTGAGCGGCGTCTCGTTTGCACCCTGGACCGTCAGCGACATCGTCAGCTGCTCGTTCATCCACTCTTCGAACGCTTCGGGTTCCATGACCTGAACCGTCCCGGTCATCTGGGTGTGGAACTCCCCACAGAGTTCGTAACACCGGATCTCGTGCGTTGCCCCGGCTTCCTCAGCTTCGAACCAGGTCTCGTCGTACTCGCCCGGAATCGCGTCGGATTTTACCCGTTGATCGGGTATGCCGAACGTGTGCCAGACGTCACCGGATGTCGTCCGAATCCAGATCCGTTCGTTAGCGGGCACGCGCAGGGTACTCGTCGATTCGATGCCGTTCGAGTACTCGAAGTACCAGGCGAAGCTCTCGCCCGTGACTTCGACTTCGAACCGTTCCTCTGCCGGTTGGGCTCCGTCCGGACTCTCGACGTACAGGAGCATCCCGTACGTCCAGATCACCAGCGAGATGACGATTATCGCGCTGATGCCGAACGAGAGGAACAGTTTCTTGCCGCCCTTTCCGCCTGTCGGTAACTCCCCGACCGATGGCAGATCCTCGTCAGCGTCGGTTTCGCCAGTGTCACGGTACTTGTACGCGTTGTACAAGACGTACGCGACGACGACGACACCGACGATCGTCCCGAGTCCCAGGAAGACCAGAAAGATCTCCTGGAACACGTCGACACGAGTCTGCTGCAGCGGGGTCGTAAGTGCGCTGTAGATTGTATTCACCTCTTTTGAAGGCCGCTTATATGTCGGTTGATGGTTGCTGGGGACACTTATCTATTTGGAAACCGCCCGGGGGATCCGGTCTGACGGTTACCGCGATGCTGATAAGCTATGCACCAGTTCGATCTGCCACCGATCCGCCTGGCGTGTTCCATCACTGTGCCCTTGGATTCGATGACCTTTTTTCTGTCGCTGCGCGGGCCGAATAGTGTATTCTCACCCACACGTTCGCGCCCCCCATCAATGTTATAGCGAACGTGTTCGCGCCGGCCGGTCGACAGCGGGTCGAGTCGACCGGCCGTCTCGAGTCACTCGCACCGTTTCGCGGTCGCTCGCCCGTTGTCAACCGAACAACCGCTCGCGAAGCGACCGCTCGTGGCGCTTCTGGGCGAGCAGGACCGAACAGTCGACAGTTTCGGCGACGTTGTCGATGAGCGAATCGCCCATGAGTCGCGATAGCAGCCCCTGTTCGGTCGCCCCGATGACGACCATCGTGTGATCGGTAGCTGCCCGTTCGATCGCCGTTCCGGGATCACCGCGGTCGACCAGCAGGTTTGCGTCCGCGAGGTCGTGGTCGGTCGCCCACTCCTCGAGGAAGGACTCGGCTTCGTCGGGAGACTCGTCGTCGTCGCGGACGTACAGCAGGGAGACGTCGCTGTCGTACTCCGCCGACAGCAGGTTGGCGACGGTCGCACTGAGTTCGGAGTCTGGACCGCCGGCAGTCGGAACGAGAATGCGCGACGCGTCGAACCCGCGATCTTTGAGGACGAGGAAATCACAGGGGAGATCGCCCGTGAGTTCGTCCATGCGGTCTTCCGCCCGTCCGTGTGCGTGCGGCCCCCATCCCATCACGACCAGGTTGGCGTTGTCCGTCCGCGCAGCGTCGAACACCTCCTCGAACGATCGGTGGGAGAGGATCGTTTTCGTCTCGATGTCGACGTCGAGCGTCTCGGCGTCCCGTCGGGCTCGCTCGAGTAGCTGTTCGGATTCGGCATCGAGCTCCGCAACGTGGTCGGCTCCCTGCTCGAGAGCGGTCTGGTCGGGGACCTGGACGATGTGTGTCGCGACGACGGTGCCGTTTCGCTGGTTCGCGATCGCGCTGGCGAGAGTTATCAGGTTAGTTTCGTGGTCGGGGTTGGCCAGCGGGACCATCACGCGGTAGGTGCCGCCGTCGGGTTGGACGCTCGTGGCGGCGGTGACGGCGGGTTCGGGCATTTCGTCGGCCCGGTTAAGGATGTACTCGCTCAAGACGCCCTGCGCATCGGTCTTGTCGCGGGCGTAGACGAGATACCACAGGGCAGCCACTACCACGAACACGATACAGAGGGCGATGACCCGCGGGTCGATGAACGCGATGAGGGCGAAAGAGAGGACGGCCCCGAGGATCGGGGTCGCCGGATAGAACGGGACACGGTAGTCCGGATCGTACTCCTCGGGTTCGGCCTCGCGCATAACGATCAGTGCGATGTTCAGCAGGCCGTAGATGACGAGATGGAGGACGCTTCCGGCAGTCGAGAGCGTGCGGATGTCGCCGATCAGTAGGAAGAGGATGATGAAGCCGCCGGTCACCGCGATCGACCGGTACGGCGTCCCGTAGCGCGGGTGAATCTCGTTGAGTTCGGGGCTGACCAACTTGTTTCGCCCCATCGCGAAGTTGATCCGGGACGAAGCGAGGATCGACGCGTTCGCCGACGAGGCCGTCGCGAGCAATCCACCGAGCAACAGCGCGGCAGCACCGATCGGACCGATGAGTCGGCTCGCCACGTCGACGACTGCCGTGTCGTTGTTGGCGACGAGTTCGGTCTCGACGGCGGCCAGGACGGCGAGCAACACGAGCGCGTAGATCGCCGTCACGAGGACGACGCTGCCGATGACCGCTCGCGGGAGGTTTCGCCCGGGATCCTTGATCTCCTCGGCGACGGACGTGATCTGCACGAAGCCGAGATACGAGACGAAGATCAGACCGGTCACCGGTAGCAGGGGCGCGATCCCCTTGTCCGGCGGGACGATCGGTCGCAACGTCGCAAGATCGGCGTTCAGAACGCCAAACGCGGTGAAGACAGTCAGAATGCCGACGAGCGTGATGACGATGACGTTCTGGAGGGTGCCAGTCTCCTTCGCGCCGACGTAGTTGACGGTGATGAAGAGCAGCGCCGCGCCGAGTCCGATCAGTTGCGCCGCCGACAGCGAGAGGAAGGCGAGTTCGACCGGCCCGAACGAGATGCCGGCCATGCGCACGATGTACTCGCCGAACCCGTACACGTAAAACGCCGAGGCGAACGCGAGGCCGATCCAGTTCCCCCAGCCGGCGATCGAGCCGAACAGCGGGCCGAGCGCACGGTTGACGTAGAAGTACGCGCCACCGGATTTTGGCATCGCCGTCCCGAGTTCACTCGCCGAAAACGCCGTTAGCAGCGCGATCCCGCCGCCGAGGACGAACGCGATCGCGGCCATCGGGCCGGCCGTCGCAACTGCCTCGCCAGGGAGGACGAAGATCCCCGCCCCGATCATCGTCCCGACGCCGATCGTCAGCGCAGCCAGCGGGCCGAGGTCTTTCGCCAGTTCTTCGTCACTCATTGTACTCGGACTGACCGCCGACTCTTGGTCGTCCAACGTTCGACACTGGCGGACCACAGCATCGGGCCATCGGATCCCGCGACCGTGTCACGACCAGTTCTGAGTGGCACCGGGACTGGTCGGTGCGTCGTGCGAAGTCCATATCGGCAGTTGCAACTCTTGATATTATAGTTCCCCGATACCGGTCACCGCCGATCCGACGGCTCACATCTGTCACGTCTGTGCCATCTATATTTCGACGGCCCAAATGCGACCCGTCGACGGCAACTCGTACACCTCGAGAAAGACCGTATCGACGAACTGCGCGATTCGGTTCGGATCCGCCTTCGCGCTGATTCGCGCGTTGACCCCTTCTGCCTCCTCGGGACGGATCAGATCGTCGATCTTGAACGCCGGAAAATCCTCGAGCACGGCCTTCAGCACGTCGAGTTCGTCCTCGGTACAGTCGAGGTTGACCGTCCCGTCGCCGAACTGGATCCACGGCACACCGAGTTCGTCAGTGTCGTCGCCTGATTCGTCATCGGAGGCACGGTCGCTAGCTCCCCCACTCTCGGCGTCTGACCCACCCTCGAGGGCGCTCGGGTCGGCCTCGAGCGTCAGGAATCCGCTGCCGCGCTCGCGGTGTGCGGTGATGGCGTCGACGTACAGCTTTCGTCGTTCGGCGGGCTCGGCGGCGTCGAAGCGAGTCATAGTCGGAGGAACGTGCCCGATTCTTTAAGCCTTTATGTGCTGCCCCTGAACGCTCTCGTATGGCTCAGCCACGAATCCTGATCCTGGGCGCGCCCGGGGCTGGCAAAGGGACCCAGAGCGCGAAGATCACCGAGGAGTTCGGCGTCGATCACATCACCACTGGCGACGCGCTACGGAACAACAAGGAGATGGACATCTCCGATATGGACACCGAGTACGACACGCCGGGCGAGTACATGGACCGTGGTGAACTCGTCCCCGACGACGTCGTCAACGCCATCGTCGACGAGGCGCTCTCCCAGGCCGACGGGTTCGTCCTCGACGGCTACCCGCGGAACTTAGAGCAGGCCGAGGAACTCGAGGACATGACCGATCTCGACGTCGTCCTCTATCTCGAGGTCGGCGAGGAGGAACTCGTCCACCGGCTCACGGGTCGGCGGCTCGACCCCGAGACGGGCGACATCTACCACGTCGAGTACAATCCGCCCGAGGACCCCGAAGTCGAGGCGCGACTCGAGCAGCGCGACGACGACACCGAGGAGACCGTCCGCGAGCGACTGTCGGTCTTCCACGAGAACACGGAACCAGTCATCGAATACTACGAGGAACGGGGCGACCTCGAGCGCGTCGACGGCGAACAGGCCCCCGACGATGTCTGGGAGGACGTGAAGGCGACGATCGAGAATTCGGTCTAACACCTCTTAGTGCGCGAGCTGTCGTCTCGGAGGTGCTACCGAGAGCGGCCGACGCCGTCGGCTACTGGTTTTCGACGTCGAGTTCGTGAACGGCGACGTTCAAATACGTGATCTGGGGCGGGAGTGAGTATTCGTCGTAATATGGATCGATGGTAGCGCTCGAGAGATCGGCGTCGTAATCGAAACTAACGGAATCCGAGTGAGCGCAGACGGAGTAGGCGACGATCGATCCGTAGAAGTCTCCGCCGCCCTGCATGTGCACCTGGTGGTAGTCCGCACACGCTCCAGTACTGCCGTCCCACCAGTCTTTTTCCTCTGACGATGAGACGTAGAGCACGCCTTCGAACTTGCCCGTCTTACCCGGACCGAAGTCTACACTCATCGTCGACGGGCCGTAGAACTGGATGGTCTCCGCATCGTCGCTGCAGTTGCTTCCGGAACTGGTGTCGCAAACCTCGCCGTCTAAGAGAGTATGGTTCCCCCCAGAGTAAATGCGCAAGACGTTTTCACCGGCCGCATCGCTGTCGACGACGCTGATCGACCCGTTCTCTTCGAGCTTCACGCCGTTCTCGACGATCAGCGTCGCGTTCCCATTCGTCAAGTTGAACTTGTAATCTTCGTTACCGTCGATCTCCTCGATGAAGTACGTGCCGGCGCCTAACGGATTGCTGTAACTCTCGTTCGAGAGGTTCTTGTCCACGTCCTCGCCGGCTTTCGCGTCGGCGACCATCCGCTCGATGACGGGATCCATCTCCGGCAACGGCGTCCCCCTTCGGTGATCGCTACCGATCTCATCTTGCTTGTCGTGAAAGTGGTCCGGATCGTCCGACCCTATCGTCGCGCCCTCGTCGAACGCCCCCTCCAGTTCGGCATACCCGAGGAGAACCTCGATCGTCCGATTACCATGGTCGACCTCCCGGACCGACGCACCGCCGGCTTCCGTCCGGAAGTATCGCTCCCAACCGCGGTAGTAGTCGCTCTGGATCGTGATCGTCACGGAATCGTTCTCGACGAAACTCACGTTTTGCATCGGCTTCGTGTCGTTGTGTCGGATCGATATTTCTCCGGACTTCAGCGACTGCTTCCCGCTGAGCGTCGTAATAGGGAACCAGAGCGTTTTGTCCTCGGAATCGTAGTCGATGTTTGGCGCGGCGAGCATCCGAGTTTGATTTCCGGTCTCTCGCCAGACTCCACCCGATTGGTAGGCGATGATCGTTCCGTCGTCGCCCTCGTACTCGACGGCACCAATCGACTGATTGACATTGACACCACCGCCTTCGATACGCACCCATCCGGCTTTCGTCTTCGTTATCGCGCCGGATTCCCCCGCCTCGAACCGAACCGATCGCGGCGTATCGTCGCTCGCCGAAACCGTCGACATCGTATGACTGAGTTCGACGAACGCTTGTTCGACCTGTTCGTGTTGTGACCGTTCTTCGGCTACGGTCATGGCGTCACCAGCGACGAGAAACATCCCGATACTGAGCGCTGCCACCATCCCAATCAGCAGGACGAGACCGAGCAGCGCCGATTGACCTCGGCTACCTGAGGTGGGCGTTCTTATTCGCCGCCAAGAACTCATTGTCCACGTGATTATCAGTATCGGTTATAAAAAGTTCGACCGGTTAAACAGTTCATGTCGGTTTATTTCCGTGTTGCAGACGAGATTTCTATGGCGCAGATCGATGACCGCTCTCTCGATTCGTGCGACTGATTCGACCAGAAAAAGGCGTGGCGTCGTGACGGAGTGATTCTGCCTACCCGCCAATGGTGACCGTCTGCGTGTCGATATTGACGACGTAATCGCTCGAGGTGCCGCTCATCGTGGAAGACACGTCGATGTCGAACGAAAGGTCGCTCTCCTGCTGAATCTCTCTGTTGGCGATCCCCTCGAAGATGTCCTCGAGTTGGCTCGCGTTATCGATCATATGGAACTCGCCGTCGTCGGTAGCGGCGTCTCGCAGGAGTGGCTTGTCGATGTTGTTCTCTCCGAGTCCGATCGTATAAACGGTGATACCCCGGTTCTCTGCTCGTTGTGCCTGTGCCCTCGTTTGGCTGTCCGCTGCGGGATTACTATTTTCACCGTCACTGAGGACGATCATGATCCGATCCCGACCGGGCGTAGGCGTGGCACTGTACTCGTCGATCGCGCGTTCCATTCCGCTCGAGATGTCCGTCCCTCCGCCGGACGTGACCGAGACGCTGTCGTGGACATCGTCGAGATCTCGACTCAGCGAGTGGAGCTCGTATCCGTTGTAGTTGAATTCGAAGACGCCTGCACGATC
>SDGW01000334.1_pt1 | contig 20076 bp, 29 predicted proteins | sample 2873831 | NCBI WGS metagenome assembly SDGW01 (sample SAMN08132700, study PRJNA421101) | hypersaline lake metagenome | isolation source: celular fraction 0.22 microns magnesium sulfate-rich crust from ephemeral... | place: Spain: Penahueca Lagoon, Toledo | collected 2011-07
ATCTGGGCTATATGGCGAGGCTTAGGTAGTTCTTCAGGGTCTGCGTATTTTTCTTTCACTGTTAAACTGAAGAAATCGGTAAGAGCCTCTCCATCAATATCTTCCCTCTTATTAGAGAGATAATCCTTGAAGAGCTTACGAATCAGTTTCTTGTATTCTTTCTTCGTAGCTTCTGCAATCTCTTTATCCCAGTATTTGCTTTGGTTAATGTCTCCTACAAGCTTGATTAAACGGTCTTTATCAGGTTCGTTCAGGTCCCAGTCAACTTCTACAGCTATCTTTTTTAGACTGTAGAGGTAACGAGAAATCCTGCTTTTAGAAAGTCCTTGACCTTCAAGATAGCTCTTGAAGCCCGTAATCAAGTCCTTGTTCTCTTGAGAAATTTTATTTGAAGATTTTACGGATGATATTGTGTTTTGAATCCTTGTTGTTTGGTTGTGCGGGTCGCCATCTGACATTTTGAAATCCTCCTGTTGAAAGGAGGACTTCCAGAACCACAAATTAATAGTATAGGACTGCTCTGTGCCATAAAAGGCACAGAGCGAAGCTGAGCCCCGAGAGGGATTTGAACCCTCGATCTGTCCCTTACAAGGGGACCGCTCTAGCCAGACTGAGCCATCGAGGCGAGGCTTACAGAAGTACTGTCACAGATAATAATTAAATAAGTGGAGTATGGAAACAGGGTTTTTCTACCTGGTTGGGAGAAAAAGTAGTGAGTTTTGGAAATGTTTCTAGGTTATTCCTATTTGGGATTTGAACTCTTCTGCGTTTTCTACTAGTTCCTGTGCTATGTCTCGGAAGAACTGGTCCTGGAAACGGTTTTCGTCTTCTTCGATTATCTCTTCTATCTCAAAGCTTTTTTCGTAGCTTGGTGTCTGGAGTTCTCCTATTTCGTCCGTGAAGAAGGTTGTTTTGTAGTCGAAGGTTCCGTTTTCGCTGTTTGCTTCTACTGCGAAGTTGAGAGGTGAACTGTTGTCTGTGATCCTTGTTAGGGAGTAGTTTTCCTGGTCTCCGGGAAACGTGTGTCTCTCGAGTTCGTAGTCGACTTCCATTGCCTGGTTGAGGTTTTCCAGTTCTCTGCAGATCTCTTTTTCCATACGGTCTCTGTCGTCTTCTACTTCCTCCAGTTTTTCTTCCCGGGTTACTTCGCCGCCGTCGCTCTGGTATCTCCTGTCTTCCTCTGCAGCCAGCTCTATGAAGTCTTCTTCGTAGCTTATAACGCTGTAGGAGTTGGTTCCTGACACCTTATCCGATATCAGATTCCATGTGTCTATGAAGTTGTCGAATCTTTCGATTTCTCCTCCAAGATCAGGATGTAGGTCTTTCACACCGTTCCTGTAAGCGGTTTTTGCTGTCTGTTCAAGGTTTTGTCCCTCCAGTTCGTCTTCTTCGGGGAAGTATTCTGCAAGAGGTTCGTATATCTGGATTCTTTCTTTATTTTCCTGTTCCATGGAGGGTCACCTTTCTTAGCTCCGACCTGTTCTCCAGAAGATATGTCGGGTGTGAGGGGCTGGAGCTGTCAAGTCTTGTTAGAAAATTTCTGGAGCTGTTTAAACTGTATTTCTACGGAAGAAAATATTTGCAGAGATGTAAGGGAGGAAGTTTCAGAGCTGGAGGTTTACGTCTTCTGCACTCAGTTTTCCTTCATGTACAAGTTTTTCCAGCTCTCTGAAGATCAGGTGGTTGATGTAGTCCTGCTGTTCCATGTGTGAGAGATCCATTTCTTCGTTGAGAAGTTTCTGCCTTATCTCTTTGGAAGTCTGTTCGATTGTTTCACCAATGTCTTCGCTCATAGATGTAGTTGGCAGGAGATTTATTAGAAATCTTTTGCAGTTCTCCCTGCTTCAGTGAAAGAGTTCCAGGTTAGATTAATAACAAGTGTTCGGGAAAGAGTAAATGGGTCAGAAGATGTCGAACTCTAAAGGGATGTCAAAAACCATTCTATTTATGACGGTTTTAATTGGGGTATTAGGAGTTCTTGTAGTTCCTCGTCTGCCAGAGATAATGATGGCGCTTGGTATATCTGAGGGGCCGGTTCAGCAGCTAGAGGTGGGCAGTCCAACTATTGAAGATATTAGATCCAATGGAACCATTGAGGTTGCAATACCGGTCAGTAATCCCAACTCGTTCGATGCCAAGATCGACAGGATTTCCTACACTGTCTATATAGATGGTAGCGAAGTATGGTCGGGCGACACCCAGAAGGTGGAAACAGTACCTGCTAACTCCGAAACTGAGATAACGGACAGCGTCCAGGCAGATCTTGGAGGAGCCCTAGACGCAGGTGTTGGAGCTATAGAAAACTCTATCTCCGGTGAAGAAACATATCTCCAACTTGAAGGAGAAGTACACGTAAACATAGGTCCTGCAAGCTTCAGTGTTCCTTTCAGTCAGAGGAAACAGCTTTAGAATGTATTTTTACTACGTATCTATACCAGTTCGATTGTTAAGTTTTTGGATTTAGTTTCATTCCTGAGCCATGGCGGAAAAAATAGTAGTTGGCAGTATCTTTGAACAGTACCTTCCTGACGGGAAGGTGACCAGAAAGACTGTTAGGGATGCATACAGGGAAGCGGCCGTAGATTTACATCCTGATCAAGGAGGTAACGTGGAAGATTTTATAGAGCTGGATGAGGAAGCGGATAGGCTAGAAGAGGAAATGGAGGAAGATGTACTGTATGAAGCTGTAACAACGGATTCTGTATCTGATTCAGGATTAGAACTCTCAGATTCTGGAGAAACATATGATGCGGAAGACGAGTTTTACTCTGGTCTTAGAAGGGCCTGGGAGCGAGGGCTTCGTGAAGTTAACCCTCGACTAGGTTCAAGCTATGAGATCGTGACTTATAGGGAGATAGGGGAAAAAGCAATCAGCAGATTTGAAGATGGCTCGGATCTTTCATTCGCCATTAACGCGGAGATTGAGGGAGAGTTGTTTACTCATGAAACGAATTATTTCTTTGAGGGAGAGAGGATTGACAGTTACGTAGGGAGCAGGTTTAGTTATGAAGTGTTTAACTCAGAAAGGTACCTGCAGGAAATTGCTGAAGATGCCGTAGAAAGAGCTAAGCTACTGAAGTCCCAGAATGAAGAATTTTTCGATCTATGAACTGTTTACCATTCCTCCGGTTTCTCTGAAAAGTCTTCATCGTCTGCGGTCTCTAGCGTGTTCGAGTAGACTTCGCTTTCCTCCATCTCGGTGTTAGCTTCTTTCCTGTCGACGAAGTCGAATCTCTGGCTGTCAAGTATTTCTTTATCCTCGTCAGTGTCGTATGCGAAAGCCAGGTCTTTTTCGTTCAGTATCACGAAGAAGTCGTCCCAGGGAATCGGTTTCAGGTTCTCGTCTTCGTCTTCATCTTCAAATATTATGTCTATCTCTACGTCGATCGAACCTGCTTCGTCGTTCATTGCAGGTCTTCCATCGTGTTCTTCGATCCAGTCACGTATATGTTCCGTGTCGTTTGTCACGATCACGTTTTCCGCGTTCGGTGATATAGGCATTATCTTTTCCTCCTCTTTCTATCTTTCATTTTGCGTTTAGCGAGCTGGACTGCGGCCATTACGGCGGTTGTCTTCGCGACGGACTTAACCCATTTTTTGGCGAACTTTTTCATCAGTCTTCTAAGTAGTACATCTCCGCCAGCTTTGACACTCATTACTTTACTTCTTCCAAACTGTTAGAGAATAGTTGAAAATACTTGAACCAGCATACAAGGTTATGGAGGAGCATCCAATAACGTCTGACTTCACAGAACTGAAGTCGTGGAACCTGGAGGGTGAAAGAGTTGCTGTAGGTTTCAGACCTTCAGGAGAGCTTCATGTCGGCAATCTTCTCTCGATTACTTACGCAGCGGTTATCGCTGATGAACTGGGTATGGAGCTGGATCTTATGTGCTGCGACACTGACTGGAGCGCACATATTCACGGACACCATAAGCCGGAGGAGTCGGATGTCATGAAGCTGTTCTTCCAGAGAGAATGTCCATGCGAGAGTCATAGCAGTATTGCTGAACACAGGGTCGACGAGATCAGGCCATTCCTCAAAGGTCTTGGAAAAGAAATCGGCACTGGCATCGAACCAGGATATCTTACTGATCTCCAGGCCAGTGAGGAGTATATGGATGCTCTCAGAGAAGTTTTAACAAATATGGAAGCGTTTGACGACATATTCGGAGGCGGTTTCAGGAGACGCTACGATTCTCCCGTGGTTAATGTCTGTCCGAGCTGTGGCTTTTCACATTCTAAAGGTGCCGCATACTCCGAAAGGACTGACGAACTGGTGTTCTCCTGCAGAAATCCGGACTGCGAGAAAGGCTTTGCCGCAGGAAATCTGTCAGAAGCTATCGGTGTATACTACCTTGTCGATCCTGTAAGAGATTCAGGCAGAAACGTAGCGGTACACGTGTTCGGTGGAGACTACAGGAACGCGGAGAAGGAGATGAAGACTCCGAAGATCGAGAAGGTGGCGAAGATCACGGAGCTGGCGAACGGCGAAACTCCTGCCTACTTTCTATCACCTATGATCGCCGATGAAGAAGGAAAGCCGTTGTCTAAGTCAAAGGGGACGGGAGTAACTGTTTCCGAGATAGAAGACTTGGAAAAGTATGGAGAAAAGTTGGCTGAGGAAGTAAGAAAATGGTTGAGGGAAGGAAATGAGTTTCTTTCCCAGAACGACCTAGTGCTTTAAGCCACGTCTACGTCGTCCGGCGTGTCTGGCCCTCGGTCCTTGATTTCTCTTTTGGCGGCGTCTTTGATCCTCTTGACGTTTGTGCTTCTTCCGCATTCAGGGCATTCGATCCACCAAGGTCTTGCTCCGAGCTCCTGTGAGTCCTCCCATGTGTTCTGGCAGTAGGGACATGTGATCTCGTAGTGGAATGTCTCGTTGTCGTAGGAGAACATCTGGATTCTTCCTGTCATTTCTCCTTCATCGTTTTCTATCTCGCGGTTGGTCACGTACTCGGCCTTTTCAAAATCAATTTCTTTTTTCATCTTCTTTCACCTTGGAAAACTTGTTGTAGTTCTTGTGCTCTCATAACAGAAACCTTGTCTACTGTAAGCTTTAAAATTTTGTATTCAAGTCAGCATTTCCCTATAAATAACTTCGATCTCTTCATCGTCTTCAGGCATCTCTATATCGACTTTTTCTGCTCCCTCTACATCAGAAACGGTTTTCCCGATCTCCAGGACATCTCTAGGAGAGTCAAGCTTCAGGTGTTTGATATCCGGGTTGTACTGTCGGAGGTTTCTCAGATCCCATTCTCTTTCCGTGTTCAAAACTCGCAGATCGTATCCCTGAACGGTCGCCAGAAAAGCCTTTACCGTGTCTTCCTTTGTTTCGATACGGATGTAGGCTTCCTCGTTCACAGGTTTTCCGCCAAGCCCTTCTTTTTTCTCTCCATTGGCTTCAAAGCTCTCTACTCCGGGCACTCTTTCCAGAAACTCCGGGGATTCTACTTGGGCTATAAGCTTTCCGTCCTCTTTTTCTATATCTTCAACTCGTTTCTCCAGGTTTCCCCGAAGTCGGCTGATGTTTTCAGTAGGGGAAATTTTTACTTCCATACCGGTTTTTAGGCGGCGAAACCTTTTATTTACCGCTTTCCATCAGTTATTCATGGGCATATTTGACGATGTGAAAAATGATAGTGACGGAGAAGTAAGGATTAATGTATCCGAAGGAGAGTCCGGTAGTTCACAGAGTTCTTCCAGTAGTTCCAGAAAGTCTGATTCAGGTTCCAGCAAACTCAGGAACGAAGTCAGTTCAGAGCTTACCGGAGGAAACACAGGTAGAAACTCGGGAACATCTCTAGAAGATGTTCATGAACAAAACGAAAAAATTATTGAGCTACTGAAAGAGATTAAAGCAAAAGACTTCAATAAAAGCCCTAATAGGCATAGTAGAGATAACAGTTCGAATAAACGTGTAACTAACAGAGGTTCCGAAAACAATAGAAATAATGGAAACCAAGATGACAATGATATGGCAGGTGGACTAGATGGGGTACTATGATAGCGTTAAAGACAATGTGAAAGGAGACGGAGATGGCGACAGTTCGGTTTCAGGCGCATCTTTCGACACTTTGAAAGAGAAAGCGGAAAACTCTTCGGAAGATGAAGAAAACGGAGACGACACCCAGATAGAAGTTTTAGAGGAAGGAGGTCTGAACAAGAGTTCGGAGACTGGTTCACAGAGCTCTGCGGGCGGAAACTCTATGACCGGGAGTTCTTCAGGATCGGTTTCGAGAGATACCGATCTCTCTTCGCTTGAGCAGAAGCTGGATAAAATAATTGAACAGAACCAGCGGATGATTGAAGTTCTGGAGTCTTTCGGCAGTTAAACTATCTCTACCTGAACTTTTCTTCTTCCTTCTTCAGTCGTATCCATTTCTTCCTGAAGCTTGATTTCAAGTTCTAGAGTCTTGTATTCGCTGCTCTCATAGAATTCCAGTTCGATTTGGCTGTCCTTACTAGGTTCTATATCTACTTCTTCTCTTCCCTTGAAGCTAAGGCCTACATCGCCTTCGCGGATCTTCTTGGAGAAGCTTTCAAGGAAGTTTGCCAGTTCTTCATTCGAGAATTGAAAATCTAATTCCAGTTCTTCCGATGCCATATTTTAACTACTGGTAGCAACAGTTTTATTTTTTACCTATATCTCTACTTTTTCATCAGTCTGGAGGCAAGCCAGTGGTCTTTCTCCTCTAACTCTCTAACTGATTCGATGACGAAAAGGTAGCTGGTGGCGATCATGATAAGTCCAAGGAATGCCGGCCCTATATCGGTCATACGGGATACTGGGTAAAGTACGGAAAGTATGAGAAGTGTACCTAATGTGAAAAGGGTGAACGATATTGCAACTTCCTGGTTTACACTCATTTTCTTGAGGCCAAAACGGTCTCTTTCCACCTTCTCGGCTTCTTTAACATCTTCTTCAGTCATATTTTGGGTTCACCTTTTATTCGAAATCAAGCTCTTCCGTGTCGATATCGCGGTTGTTCGGTTTGAAAGCGGAAGGCAAGTGGATATGGTAAGTTCCCTCTCTCTTCCGGATCACCAGAGGTACCTCCTCCAGTAGTTTGGAAACGTTGATATTGTATACGCCTTCCTCTTCTACTACAATACTGTCTAAATCAAACTCGAATTTAATGTTTTCCTTTTCTTTGAACCCGTCTTCAACCATCTCTTCGATGTCCGACTTCACTTCAGAACGTTCTTCTTCAGAGACTTCGCTTTCTGGCTGTTCGTACATGAAAAGCGATGAACCGCATTCACATCCGTCGATCAGTTCTTCGGAGTCGTCTTCGTATGTTCGACCGCAGTTCATGCATCTGTGAGGCATAAATCAGTTCTCCTCCATTTTAGCGAGGAATGAAACGGTGTCACGTTCTTCCTTGATTTTCTCCATTACGCGTGAGTTGCCAACGATCGTTATTCCGCGGCGGTAGTCGTCCTGTAGTACTTTGCTGTAAATTAACTGTTTGGCCTTGTCCATCTTGGATGCGGCTGAATCGAATCCCATGAATTCGACGCCTGGAAAGTCGTCATCAATCTCCTCCATCGAAGTCTTGATCAGTTCTCTTTTCTCGTCAGGAGTCCATGATTCTTCAAGGACAAGAACTGCATCGTTTTTAACTTTCTCTAGAACAAGATTTAGCTTGTCATCAAATTCTGTATCCAGTTTTTCCTTGGAAAGGAACTCGATTGTTACTCCGTCTTCTCCTCCCATTAGCCTAACCTTTCGACTATTTCCTCATAAAGTTTATCTATGTTCTCGCCTTCTTTGGCGGAAATTTCCAGCACCGGATGCTGTGGGAACGCGTCCCTGACTTTCTCCGGTTCTGCGCCTTCCTTGTCGATCTTGTTAGCAAGGACAAGGATTGGGATATCTTTGGCTTCCAGGTTTCCGATTATAGTAACGTTTACCTGTGTGTAAGGATCTTCTGTGGAATCAAAGATTACAAGACATGCGTCAACGTCATCCAGGTACTTGATAGCTTCCACGATTCCTTTCGTGGCTTCCTTCGCTCTTCCCTTTGCTTCCTCTTCTTCAAGTCCGTGTTCTGTAAAGTCTTTGAAGTCTACGTTTGTGGAAATACCGGGCATGTCCAGAAGGTTCATCTCAATTTCCTGTCCGTCGGCTTCGATAGTTACTTTCTCTTTCTTTTCGACAGCTCTGGTCTCGTGCGGTACCTCCGAGATATTGCTCATCTCTTCGTCAGTCAAATCCAGAGAAATTTGGTTTGCGAGTGTTGATTTACCTGCATTAGGCGGTCCGTAGATTCCTATGCTGATATCGTCCTGTGAATCGCCGAATATATTATTTAGAAGCTCCCGAAGGCGTTTGATCATGTTGACACCAGATAATACTAAATCTTTCACGTAGCTATAAAAACCATTTCCCTTGCCCATAACCCCTCCCTCCGGGACCGGTTTTAATTAAACCTTCGAAATAATACCTCGGATATGAAGACTGAAAAAGGAGTTATTATAATAGCCTACAAGAAACCGGTTGATACGCCCAGGTACGCTGTACTGAAACGGAAGAAGAACTGGGAGGGCTGGGAAACACCTAAAGGCCACCTAGAGAACGACAACTACCGAGAGACTGTGAAGATCGAACTCGGCGAGGAAGTAGGCATAGACGAGAGCCAGATCCTCAGTATTGAAGATATGAATAAGGTATCGGAGTGGACTTATGAGGACGACGGAGAAGAGTTCAAGAAGAAGTACAAGGCATTCCTTGTCAGGGTTTCTGATGATGCTCATGTAGACGTGACTCAGAATCCGTGTGATGAGCATGAGGCAGGATTCTTCTTCAAGTTCAGCGATACGAAAGAATGTCTTACATATGAGGATAATGTGGAGTTGCTGGAGAAAGCAAAGGATATGATTGAGAGCCAGTGAGTTTTAAGCCTCAAAGGTTAATTCTTTTCTAGGTGGATTATAAATGACTCAGCCAGACGAAATGCTGGAAGTATACCAGTTTGAAGGATGTCCTTACTGCTCCAAAGTAAGAAGCAAACTCACGGATCTTGGGATCGACTTTATCGCAAGACAGGTCGACCCGCATGACAGGTCAAGAGTGGAAGATGTCTCAGGACAGACCAACGTACCGGTACTGAAGGATCCGAACACCGACACAGTTATGCCGGAGAGCGACGATATTGTAGAATACCTAGAGGAGCACTACGGGTAAACCTTGTACTCTAGGAAGATATCTACTATGTCTTCCAGCTCTTCGTTGAATTCATAGTGTTCTTCATTTTTTCTTCTAGAGGCTTCATAATTCAGAAGCAGTAGGTTTTCATCTCTTAGAGGTCCAAGTCTTCCGGGTTCCGAAACTGTTTCTACGGCCTCATCCCATGTAAAAACTCCTACAGTGTTGCTCCAGAGTTCGTTCACGGTTCTGAGGTTTCCATCTGCCTCAACTTCTACTTCTCCTTGGAAATTGCCTTCTATTTCTGGAAGAGAGTTAAAATAGTCTACGGCTTTCTCAACCTGGTTTTCTTTCGAAGTTATACAGGTATCTAGAGCTTCAGGGTCCAAGGTTTTGGCGTAAGCGACCCCAACTATCTTGTACGAGTTATGTGCGAAACTGTCTTCCAGCAAAAGATCTACTGTTCCTTCCCGAGAACCTGGATCGGCGAATATTCCGGGATATGGCTCTTCAACAGCCTTGATGCTGTATGAGTCCTGCTGATATTCTCTAGAGAGGGTTTCGATAACCTCTGAATAATCTGAGGAAGACATGTTATCGAATAGTAACAATGATTTTTATTTAACTTCCTTTCAGTATTTCTGAGATCTAGATTTGATTTGGGGGTAATTTGGGTCTAATCCGTAGAGACGGGTTAAAAGAGATAGGGTTAGATAGTTCTATATGTTCCTTGACAGTCTATCGCGGCGTGAACGACAGGGCGCAGCTGCAACACTGGTTATTGCAGTTACCGCATCGCTAGCAGTAGGTTACATGGGGGCAGGTATGACATCTCCAACAGGTGCTTTCGCTGGTGAAACAGCAAGCACGGACGAAATAAGTAGCACAGTGCAGGAGATCATGGACAGCCAACTACAGCAACAGGAACAGAGACTCTCTATGATGGCTCAAAGGAGCGAAAACGTCTCTGAAGAAGATCTCTACATGGAAGCCGACGTTGAAGAAGTAACTCAGTCTGACTTCCCATCCCTCTACAAAGCTACAGTATCTGTCGAAGGACAGACAATGTCCCGTACTGGAGAAACACAGCCAGTGGATGAAGAACAGGTAATGTATATATCCAAGGATGGAAGATACCTCTTCCAGCAACCTACTGATCTAGAACAGATGCAGCAACAGCCTACCGAAGGCCAGCAACCACAGCAGCCTTCAAGCGATCAGTAACGGCTTATTCCCCTCCTTTCTTTTCTTATTTTTTTATTCAGTAAGAACTGGCGTTCCCGGACTCCATCACATATCCTTTTGCAGAAGGCTCAAGGAGGCTGTCTACGGGAGCTTTATCGTCTTTCAGTACCGGCACATCGGAAGTCTTAATATCGGCCATATAGTTTCTGATCTCGTTTTCAAGATCTATACCTATGTTCCTTCTATCATTAAGCTCCAGCAAGTCTTCTTCAGTGTAGCTTCCCTGTTTGGCCGCGACTAGTTCGATATTCTGTATAAGGGGTGAACTGTGTGTTCGGAAGGCGAAAACTTCTGGAAAGACTTCTCCGGCTGTCCGGTACTCCGACCGGAAAAAGTCTGAGCCGGAGCCTGAAGGTGCCGAAATAATGTTGGCCAGTAGAACGCCGTCGTCATCAAGCTTGCTGTAGGACTGTTCCATAAACTCTTCTGTCGTCAGGTGGAAAGGCACTTCGTCTTTCTTGTATGCGTCCAGAACTATTAGATCGTACGTTTTGTTCGTACTTTCAATATATTCGCGACCATCCATGACATGGATATTCATCTTTTCAGACTCGTTCACGTAGAAATATTCCTGAGCTGCATCCACAACCTCAGGATCAATCTCAACTACATCAACTGTTGTGTTATAGCTGTTGACAAAGTCTTTTGGACCTGTGAAACCACCTCCGCCTATGAAAAGCACTCTGTCAATGTCCTCCTCCATCAGAAACGGTATGTGGAAGTAACGGGTATAGTCGAAAACGTGTCTGTCAGGGTTGTTGAGATCCATTGCGCTGTTAGGCTGACCGTTTAGATACATCGTCCTGATACCGTTCTGATCAGTTATCCGGAGTTCCTGGTAAGGCGTCTGGGTCTGATAGACTGTCTCTCCGCCGACTCCGATACCGGTATGGTCTACTGCATATCCGCCTAACAGGAATACTGCTGTAAGAATTGCTACGCCTCTAATCCATCCATCGCTGTAGAGGAGAGGTAAGGCAACAAGCGAAATACCGAAAAGGAACAGTATGCTTGTGATTCCCATCGAAGGTATAAGTACGAATGTTGTCGTAAATGCGCCCGCAATGCTTCCGATAGTGCCTAATGCAAAGATTCTTCCGGAGGCTTCTCCTTTACCTTTCTTCTTGGAAAGTTCTGTGGCATAGGGGGTAAGAAGTCCAAGTATGTACGACGGAGGTCCGAAAAGTATAACTACGGCAGGTATTGATGCATAACGTGAACCTATAGGCAAAATCTCCAGTACCTGTATTATTTGATCTGACGCAAGTATCAGAAAAATTGTATAGAGCGTGGTTTCTAACAGTATACGGGATATATCTCGGTTTGAAGATCTTTCTGCACGTCTGCCCCCAACATAGTACCCGAGGCTTAGTGCTGCCATGAATATCCCTATCACGCTGCCCCATGTATAGACGCTGCTTCCATACTCAGGGGCCAGCATACGTCCGGCAAGAATCTGGAGCCCCATATTGACTGTTCCGGAAACTATAACAGCTACTTCAGGGAGTGTAAAATCTTTCAGCTCTGAGATCCTGGAAAGCATGATATGGTTTAACTTGTATCCTCCAGTGTTTTAAGCTGGATTGCATTAGAATTCATGAAGAAAAAATAAGAAAAGAGGGATTAGGCTTCCACTGATTCTACGTCTTCAGACAGGCTCCTGTAACTCTCCCTGTCTTCCTCACTGAGCGAAGGACCGACCTTCTCTACAGCTTCTTCAAGATAGTCCTGTGTCAGTGAGAGCTGGTCAAGGTTCTTCTTCAGGTCCTCCTCCTTGTTCTCCTCCATGTAATCTCTCATGGCAAGCATCGAAGCCTCCTGTGTGACTGCCTCGATATCGCTTCCTGTGAAGCCCTCTGTCATCTCCGCCAGCTTCTCAATTTCCACGTCTCCGAGCGGTGTCTCCTCGAGATGTATTCTGAAGATCTCCTCTCGGGCTTCCTGATCTGGAATAGGTACTTTCACCTTTCTTCCCAGTCTTCCAGGTCTCAGGATCGCTGAATCTATCATATCCGGCCTGTTGGTTGCTGCAATGACTACTACGTCGTCCAGTTCCTCTATCCCGTCAAGCTCTGTCAGAAGCTGGGAAACTACTCTTTCAGTCGCTTCTGAGTCTGTCGAGCCTCCGTCTCTTTCTCCGGCGATCGCGTCGATCTCGTCGAAGAAGATCACTGTCGGTGCGTTCTGTCTCGCCTTCTCGAACACTTCTCTGACTGCTCTTTCTGACTCTCCTACGTACTTGTTCATCAGTTCTGGTCCTTTTACAGCGATGAAGTTGGAGTCGCTGGCGTTTGCAACGGCTTTCGCCATCAGTGTCTTACCTGTTCCTGGAGGACCGTACATCAGGATTCCTTTCGGAGACTTGGTGTTCATATGTTCGAACATTTCTCCGTGTTTCAATGGCCATTCAACGGCTTCAACAAGCTCCTGCTTGGTCTCTTCCAGTCCTCCAACGTCTTCGTAACTGACGTCAGGTACTTCCACGAAGAACTCTCTCATCGCGCTTGGTTCAACGATGTTAAGAGCGTACTCGAAGTCTTCCTTCTCGACCTGCAGGTCTTCCAGGACTTCTGCAGGGATTTCTTCCTCTGTATCGATGTCTGCCCTTACTTTCCTGATCGCGGACATAGCGGCTTCCTTGGCGAGGGATTCAAGGTCCGCTCCTACGAATCCGTGGGTTCTCTCCGCCAGCTCTTCAAGGTCTATATCCTCGCTGTAAGGCATTCCGCGTGTATGGATCTGAAGGATTTCATGTCTTCCGTCTTTGTCTGGTACACCGATCTCGATCTCTCTGTCGAATCTTCCGCCTCTCCTCAGCGCTGGATCTATGGCGTCAATCCTGTTTGTTGCTCCGACGACGATCACTTCTTCTCTGGCTTCCAGTCCGTCCATAAGTGATAGTAGCTGTGCGACTACCCTTCTCTCCATCTCTCCGGAGTCTTCTCTGCCTGGTGCTATGGAGTCCAGTTCGTCGAAGAAGATGACTGTAGGTGCGTTTTCTTCCGCTTCCTCGAAGATATCTCTGAGTTCTCCTTCAGACTCTCCGTAGTACTTGGACATGATCTCGGGTCCGGAGACCGAGATGAAGTTGGCGTCGGCCTCGTTTGCGACAGCCTTCGCTATAAGTGTCTTACCTGTTCCCGGAGGTCCGTGGAGGATGACTCCCTTCGGTGGTTCTACTGCCAGTTCCTCGAAGATTTCCGGGTTTCTCAGAGGCATCTCGATCATCTCTCTGACCTGTTCTAGCTCCTGATCAAGTCCTCCGATGTCCTCGTAGGCGATATCCGGTACATCTCTATCTTCCGATGCTTTCTGCTGTTCGGGTATAGTCGCTTCTGTGGAGATGGAAACATTCGTTCTACCTGTGACAACTACCGGTGAGTCTGGATGTGTCTCCGATACTGCGAAGCTGATAGGTGAGCTGATGATTCTTATCCTGAACTGATCTCCAGTCATCAGAGGCATGTTCTGTAATGCTCTCTTCAGGTAGTTCTCTCCGCCTTTGATCCTCATGGATCTCGATGTAGGTGTCAGTTTCACACTTTCGGCCTCTCTGGCTTCGGTCTTCTCCAGTGTTACTCGGTCTCCGATACCGGCCTCAGCGTTCCTCCGCGTGTTGCCGTCTATTCTTACTAAGTTGGTTTTTCTGTCCTGCTGGTAGCCAGGTTCCGCAATGGCGACAGTCCTTTTCTCTCCTTCAATGGATACTATCTCGCCTTTCTCGATTCCTTCAGATCTCATTACCTCTGGATCTATCAGAGCCTTCTTTTTGCCTGCGTCCTCTGGCTGTACTTCCGCAACTTCAATTTTTGTTGACATACACAAAACTTTATATCGCGTGAACGCTTATAAATCTTTCGGTTTAGAAGGTAAGGCTGTACAGACAAAGATGATTTTTGCAAAATATGGGGGTCAGGAGTAAAATATTGAGAAACAAGTTAGTTAATTGAGAAGTTGAGTGGACCGGACCAGATTTGAACTGGTGATCTCCACGTTATCAGCGTGGCGCTCTAACCGGGCTAAGCTACCGGTCCAATGACAAGCATTCAGGGGTCTCCTAGTAGAGACTGTAAATGATAGAACGACAGCAATATTTTTAATGCATCCCCCTGTATGTTGTTGAATTATTTTAATCGGCCTGAGTAACAAGAAACTGTGGGAATTACATCGGAATACCGGGAAGAAGTAGAAGAGCTGGAGTCTTCCCTAGAGAAGAGGCTTATGCCGCGCGGAAAGGCTTCTAGAGCTAAGAAGATTCTAGACAGGCTTCTACCGTTTGCACTTCTGTCGCTAGCGTTTGTCTTCTTGATCGGGTTCGGTATTCCTGTAGGTGAAAAAGTGGCCCTGGTAATAAAGTATCTGAACTGGGCTTTAGTCCTCTACTTTGCAGCGAGACTGGTTGTCGGTTTCAGGCTGGCTAAATCTAACAGGAAGTTTTTCCGGCAACATTGGCTGGACTTCGCGCTTGTAATACCGGCTTTCTCTCTTCTGAAAGAAGTCAAGGCACTGCGTCTCCTTGAAGAATTTGGCGTTATAAAGATTTCAGAGGATACCGTCGCGGGCTCTGTCTTTGCTTCGAGAAATGCGGGTGTGTTTACCAAGATTACAAGGATAGTTAGAATACTGAAGAAAAGCCTGTAAAGTTTCTCTACGGACTATCGCTGAAGGAGTCGGGCCATAATTGCGTCCACATGCCGAGACAGCACTTTCGCCGTGTCTCTCTGTTTCACCTCTCGAAAGCTGTGAGTTTTCCGAAGTTAGGCTGTTTCTGGCAATACGTAATTGGAGTTATAGAAATTGTGTTGGGGTTATATGTTTCTCCTTTGCGCCTATTGAATGGATAGTGACTTGGGCTCGACGGGATTTGAACCCGCGACTACCGGCTTAAAAGGCCGGTGCTCTGCCAGACTGAGCTACGAGCCCATGTAATGTCCGCGAAGGGACATTTATTGAATTGCTTCGTGGTTGAACGATCCGTGTTGGATGTTCTGTAAATTACTGTAGGGGATAAATATTTTATCTGCCTGGACTCTCTGTGCTTCTTCCTCTTCGTTGATTACCCAGGGATTCTCTGCTTCTACCCCTTTTTCCTGTCGTTCAAGCTGCTCTTCGTCCTCTAGGAGAAAGTCTCCGGAGGAGCTTAGCAGGATAACAGAGAAGTCTTTATCCATACAGCTCTACTCTTTCCTAGGCTTGTCTTTGTCGAAGTCTGTTCTTTTCTTCGACTTTCCGAAGCCGCATGCAGCGCATACTTTCTTTCGAAGGTGGAAAGACTTCTTTCCACATCTTCTGCACGTGCCGTGGCTCTTCTTGTTTCGTTTTCCTTTGTTAAGTCCCATAGTATGTCACCTTTACTCTGGGCTTACTACGATTACGTTGTCTCCTCTGATGAGAAGCTTACCGTAGTCTGTCTGCCCTTCGTCATCCTTTACAGAGGCGTCTTCCAGCCACATGTTTAGATGTAGGTCGAAAGCCTTCAGATTTCCTGAAACTGTCTGTCCTCCCTTAAGTTTTGCGATTACTCTGTCTCCTTTTGCTGTGTCTAAAACGTCTAGTGGCCTTCTACCGTTGTCGTCGTTTCCCATGTCTAAAATACACCTTTATGCACCAAATTCCTTCGACAAGTTATATAAACCTACCGAGGACCTGATCTCAGATACAGGGTTTTCTCCGGTTTTTCCTATGGTAACAGATACTTTTTATAAAATTTCACTGTGATTTGGTTCACATGGCTATCTGGCACAAACAGTCCGGCAAAAGGAAGAAAACCGGTGGACGGAAGAGAAGAAACCGTAAAAACAGAAAAAGCGACCTCGGATCAGAGTTCTCCGAACCTGAAGTAGGAGAGAAAAGGATCGAAAGAAGAGAGACTCGAGGCGGAAACAAAAAGAATGTTGTAAAAAGAGCGGAGAAAGTAAACCTGGCTAAAGACGGAGAAGTCGAACAGGTAGAAATCGAATCTGTAGAAGAGAATCCTGCCAATCCTAACTTCGTAAGAAGATCTCTACTAACTAAAGGAACAGTAATTCAGACATCTGAAGGCGAAGCAGTTATCACCTCCAGGCCTGGACAGGACGGCATGGTAAATGCCAAACTGGTTGAGTAAACCAGTTACTGCATATTTTCTCTCTTGATTTAATTCCTTCTACTTAGAGTTCCTCATCGATTAGATTAACGAGGTCTTCAGAACTCTGATATGCTCTAATGTTTTCTGATACTTCTCTGAGAGAACTTGAAATATTGGAATCTTCTCGGTAAACACAAACTATAGGGACATCATATATGTCGGCCCAGCCAAGTTCAATTCCTAGACCTGTCGAAGCCTGTGAAACTTCAGCTATGAAAACGTCACACTTGTTTTTCAGATATTATTTCGAGTTAAACGGTTCTTCAGAGTCTTCGTGCGGGAAAACAAGGTTATTTTTCTCGTTTAAACTGCTGTCTCTCAAAGGTTGGTAGAGTTTATCTTTGTAATTTATACTACTGGAATGTCCTACATAGATATTCATATGATGTAATTTGTCTGGAAAAAGAAAAAACTTCAATGGTGGGCCTTCCCAGGTATCGCTTGCCTGATGTTTACTTAGAAGGCCTCAGTTTACTGGCTAACCGAGAGATCAAGGATCCCCCTCCTTCGAACTCCACCGGAATCTGCTGCCCGGCATCGTCCGAGAACTCGGCTTTCATCATACCATTGTTAACCCCCGAATACTTTTAAACTCTGGTGTGTGAAAAGCGATCTAAGCGTTTAATACTGTTTACGAACGTTTCTGAGAGCTTTTTCAGGTAGTTTTCCTTCTTCTTGCTGTCGCTTTTTTACCGTCTTCGGAAGTCCAAGCCTACAGATGTTTTCTCAGGTGCGCTGATCATGGTAAGCAAGCGTTTCAGAGTTTTCAAGTGCTGCCTCTGCGTGTAGTCTCCGGGAGATAGGTTTGCTGTCGTGATAGATGTCCGAGTCTGTGGCATAAAATGCTTCTTTCTCTCCGTGAGAACTCCCAAATATGTGAGGAAGTATCTCTCCAGTTTCTTCGAGTGTGGCTGTAAGCTCTATTTCTTGACGAGGTTTCTTGGCAATTCGTTTAAAGATGAGAAATTACTGTACAAAAACTCAACTCCATGTTGTAAAGGCTTTAGAGGCGAGAATTTGATGGCGTTTTCATCTTTTAGCTGATTGTTTCTCTGTGAGTAGAAACCATGTCCAAGAGTATGCCCTAGATCTCCTACATATGACGCGCCAAGTATTCCTATGGCAAGATCTGGATTGTCGGTTAGAGCAGCCGCACTTAGAGAAGCCGTTAAAGCGTACGGGAAAGCACTTTTTGCTCCTTTGTACATCAATGACTTTCCTACTGGCGAAAACGAGAGCATTTCGGAGAAATACTCATCTCTGTGTTCTGAAAATGTTCTTGAAGCGCCTTCTTCCCAGCGTTTCTTCTGTTCTAGATGTTCCAGACTGGTTGACGGAGTCTCTGTCTCAAAACTTATCTCATCTGAATAGGCTACTTCACAGTCAAGTTCAAAGTTCAGTATAGAGGCTAGTTCTGAGTCCTCTCCAGAAAAGATGCCTGAGTGACGATCAAGACTTTCCTCCAAGACATCTGTCCTGTAAAGCGCACCTCCGTTCATACTGAAGACGTTTGAAGTAGCTTGCTCAACGTTTCTTTTGGAAGCATAATCGAGATCATGTAATCTATCAATGATACTTCCTACTAGAGTTGAATCCTCGTAATCGGGCCAAACTTTGAAAGAAAGTGCGTCATAACTATTTTCTTCGAGTTCATTGACTGCATACTCTACATTCTTTAGTTCGTCTATCCTTAGGTCTGCGTCCATGACAAGGGCGTAGTCGGAGTTAGTGTGTCGAACAGCCTCTTCTATAGCACCGACTTTGTTGCTGTTTTCCAGCATTGTGACTGTTTTAATCCTGGTTTCGTTGTTTTCTAGATAGTCTGTTATTGCTTCTCTATTTTCTTTTGTCGAACAATCGTCCACCAGGTATGTTTCGGATACAAAAGAGAACTCATCAAGACTGTCTAACTGAGACATCGTTTCCTGGATGTTCTCTTCGTTGTAGGCAGGAACTACAACAGATAGATTACTCATAATTTATTTCCGGAGAGTAACAAATAATAAAATATCGGTCAGATATGTCTCAGGTTCAGCTCGAGAACGTCCTCGTCCATGAGTTCATGTTCTTTTCCGACTTTCTGGTTCGGGAATTTGGAGCTCGGACCAGAAACTTTCGCTTTCTTGAAACGCTCTTTCATATCTCCCGGAAGCTCGTCCAGGGCATCTTGAACAGTCGAGCCTTCGGTAAGGATTAATGGGTCGTCTTTGTCAGCTTCCTCTCCCTTTTCTTTCATGTATACACGGATTAGGCCCAGTCGTTCAAAGATCAGATCCTTTAGCTCGTCAAGGTTGTCTCCGTTTTCTGCAGAAATCAGTAGATCATATTCGTCTTCCATCTCCTTTCTTTCATCGGAGTCCAGTAGATCGGCCTTGTTTACAACCCTGATCCCGGGTATATACTTCCGGTTGTTCATCAGGCCGTCGATAAACCGGTCAAGATCCAGTTTCTCTCTTATAGTAACGTTGGCGTTTGTGTATCCGTTCTGCTTCATCAGGTCTTTGAGGGTTTCCTCCTGTATGTCTAGTTCAACTGTGGAAGAGATCTTGATTCCTCCTCTACCTTTTTTCTCGACCTTCATGTCTGGAGGGCTCTGGTTCATACGGATACCGACTTCATGTACCTCCCGCTCGATTTCCTCCTGACGCATCTCCTCGGGATCTAGCATAATTAGAATTAAATCAGCGTTTCTCACCACTGAAAGAACTTGCTTACCGCCGCCTCTTCCATCGGCAGCGCCTCCAATAAGTCCTGGAACGTCCAGTATCTGTATATTTGCGCCTTTGTGCTTCAACATACCAGGTTCAACGTCAAGAGTGGTGAACTCGTAATGCCCGGTCTCGGAGTCTGCGTTCGTCATCGTATTCAGAAGCGATGACTTTCCGACGCTTGGGAATCCTACTAATGCAACCGTTGCATCTCCTTTCTTCTCGACTGCATAACCTGACGTATCTCCGGTTCCTTTCTGCTTTTGTTGCTTCTCCTCCTTCAACTGGGCGATTTGTGACTTGAGTCGTCCACGTTCCTTTTCCGTCGCCTTGTTTACAGGAGTCTTCTGAAGCTTCTCTTCCAGTGACTGGATACGGTCGTCGATTCCCATTATAGAAACAAGTTCTAGGACGAGATTTTTAATCCTGAGTTATATTGGAGATCTAATTTAAAGAAAAAGGAGATAGAGATACGGGAAAACGTTATTTAGGCACTTACTCTTCTACTTGCTCGATGTTCCCGTCTCTGCCGATGTTCAACTGTATATCGTCAGCCCATTCACGGACGTATGCTCCGGTGATCTTGACATTTGCTCCTTCTTCGATCGCGTCGATCTCTTCTTCCCAGAGTGTCAGGTCAATACTTCCTGTCTCGTCTTCGAATGTTACTGTAGTGATTTTCTTCTGTCCGTACTTCGTTGTTACCGCTCGTGGTGTAGGAAGTTCGGCAATTGTTCCAGTGATTTCAACATCGTCAGCTTCGGGGTTAAGTTCCTCAACAGTCATTTCAGGCATTATATCCCTCTAATGGCTCTTATCGCTACTACTTTTAAAAGCTTACCGAT
>SDGW01000335.1_pt1 | contig 20032 bp, 22 predicted proteins | sample 2873831 | NCBI WGS metagenome assembly SDGW01 (sample SAMN08132700, study PRJNA421101) | hypersaline lake metagenome | isolation source: celular fraction 0.22 microns magnesium sulfate-rich crust from ephemeral... | place: Spain: Penahueca Lagoon, Toledo | collected 2011-07
ACCACTGGCATTCCCTGAAAGTCTTTTTCATTCAGTTTTTCAAGAACATCACCAAGACTAGCTTCAGGACCTGTTATTAACGATTTGTGTGCTGGTTTCATCATACTTTTTACGAACATAGCCTTCACCTCTTATGACAAATAATCAATACATGTTTAGGACTATTTCGATAGAAAGCACAAAATTCCTCTTTTCTTTGTCCATTTCTATATTGAATGAGACAAGTTTTCGATTCATAAACATGAGATGAATGCAAAAATGACTATGATTGGAAAGGAGCGAATCGTGTGTTTACACAAGTTAAGTATTGGCACCCATATATAAGCCCATTTGACCCGTGTCCGCCAAAACAGGTAAAAAGCTATCAAACACCTCCTCAACTTTACATTGGTTTTCAGCCGCCTAACATGGAACAGTATTCACCGCGGCAGGCTTTACATTGCGGCACTCTATGGCCAGCATTCTTCAGTCCATACCCTAGTGAGGGGAGGGATGAAGAATGAGTAAAACGATGCCACCAGAGTATTATGAGTTACTTGAAGAGCTTCAAGCTGTAGATTTTGTCTTGGTGGAATTAACGTTGTATTTAGATACACACCCTGAGGATTACAACGCGATCAATCAGTTTAATCATTACGCCAAACAGAGTAAGCAATTACGAAAACAGTATGAAAAGCAATATGGTCCTCTAATGCAATACGGAAAAAGCTATTCTGGCTATCCATGGAATTGGGACGATGCACCATGGCCATGGCAAGTATAAACAAAACATGTAAAGGAGGTCTTCACGTTTGTGGAATTATGAAAAGAAGCTTCAGTATCCGGTTCGTGTAAGCACTTGTAATCCACGATTAGCAAAGTTTTTAATTGAACAATATGGTGGAGCTGACGGAGAATTAGCAGCAGCTTTACGATACTTAAATCAAAGGTACACAATTCCTGATAAGGTTGTAGGTTTGTTAACAGATATCGGAACAGAAGAATTTGCACATCTCGAAATGATCGCAACGATGGTCTATAAGTTAACAAAAGATGCTACGCCAGAAATGATGAAAGAAGCTGGCCTTGGTGCCCATTATGCCAACCATGACAATGCTTTATTCTACACGAACGCCGCTGGGGATGCTTGGTCTGCTAAATACATTGCAGCCAAAGGTGACCCTATCGCTGATCTTTATGAAGATATTGCAGCAGAAGAAAAGGCACGCGCAACATATCAGTGGATTATTAATTTGTCCGATGACCCTGACTTAAATGATGGTCTGAAATTTTTACGTGAAAGAGAAATCATTCACTCCCAGCGTTTCCGAGAAGCTGTAGAAATCTTGAAAGAGGAACGAGATAAACAGATTTACTTTTAATTTATTTTACACAAAAAGGGCTGTTCATCCTCCACAAGGATGCAGCCCTTTCTTCATATGTACTTATTGAGGAATCAAAAGTGTCTGACCTGCATAAATCTCTTCCGCTTCAAGGTGATTAGCTTTGATGATCCGCGATTTTGCCTCTTTATTATTATAAAATTTCATCGTTATAGAAAAGAGCGTGTCCCCTTCTTTCACGACATATTCTTCAAATTCTGGTTCCACCCCATCTTTTGTGGATGTGCTATCACTTTTGGTATCGGATTTAGACGAGTTAGCCTGATCATTTTTCTGATCCTCTTTTTGTTGTTCTTTGCCTTTGTCTGTTTGAAAATTGGACTGTGGAGCATCTTTTTGTCGAGTTAATTCCATCATATAACTCGCATCAGAGGCCTTGGCAGATTTCACTGCGCCTATACCATTCTCAGAATCCCCCTGTTTTCCCCACATATTATAAATCGGTATAAGTAAAATAAGGATTACAAACAGAACAAATAACAACCGAATAAGCGGGTATCGGACTTTCCATTTATACCCCGTGCTTTTATGTTTATGGGTCTCACTTCTTGGAGGTAAATCCAAAACATTAACTCCGCTCTCTTGTTCGTTTGAGGACACCTTATAATTGGATGGCTCCTCTGAACTGTCACTATTCGTGTCGTGCATTCTTTGTCTTAACACATGTGCTTGATCTTCAAACTGTTCCGATGAATTCGACATCACATCACCCCATTATTTTAAAACGAATCATGAGTCCTAAAACAAAATCAATTATAAAATGTGCTGTAATGGTTACAAGGAGGTTGTTTGTAATCTCAAACATCCACCCTAAATAAAAACTAATTAACAATACAGAAACGAGTAAAACGGGTTTTGTTAAATATCGTATATGCATTAAACCAAATGATATACTGGCGATAATGTAGCCATAACTCGTATGAATAACCCCACGAAAAAGTAATTCTTCAGAGAAAGCCACAATAAAAGCAATTCCTAATATCTCAAGAACCGGTCGATTCCGAAACACTTTCTCATTGATTCCGCCGTCATCATAAAAGCGCTTCGGCAAGAAACGCATTAAAACGACGTCAATAAGCAGTACGAGAACCCCTGCCGAAACCCCGTATTTCAGAATTTCATTACTATCATATTTCCACAAATCGAGCCAATTCGTCAATGATGGAAACATAAATAGACTACTAATCAATGTAGCGAGAAGAATAATTCCCTGTGTAAGATACAAATGATTAACAAGCTGACGATCCGATAATTGCTTAATAATCTCAGACTGATTCGTCCACTTCATGGTTGTCCCCTTGTACAAAAATCTTTTGAAGTTCCTTTTCCCAGTTGGTTTGAGAATGTTGAACAGACGATTGTTCAACCTGGAAGTCTTCAAAGTGAAAATCACAAAAATCACAACAGAAACCTGTGGGCTCTTTAAGTGAGGATTGAAACGCCTCATACAAAAAGGATCTTCTACATTCATTGCGATGAATCCATTGCAATAATGTTGAGAGCTTTTGTTGTTTCAAGCGCATCCTTTCTTCAATAAACGCAATGATATTTCGATAAGCTCTTTCCCACTCTTGTTGATTATAAAAAATTTGTCTACCTTCTATCATACCATGTTTTTCAAATTGGTATTTTAAAAAGCGCCAATGAATTTCGCTTATTTCTAAAAATGATTCGACTTCACTATCCTGTTCTGGTATTAGCTTATTTTGCTGAAAAAGATGGGCTAAATAGTGCATGACTTTTTTAATCATATGTTCATCGGGGAGCTCACTTTCAAATAGCTTTTTGGGGATTTCCCCGTCACCAGGTGCATATAAGGTTAAGCTAACACTTTGCTTACCATCCCTCCCTGCTCGCCCAATTTCCTGAAGGAATGATTCAACTTGGGAAGGAATATGAGCATGGATGATCAGTCGAATATCTGGCTTATTGACTCCCATTCCAAATGCACTTGTACAACATATAATATCCAATTGATTATTCATAAACTGTTGTTGAACTAGTAATCGATCGGTTTGTTCCATCCCTCCATGATAAAAAGCAACACGTAGATGCTTTAATTCATGAGAGAGTTCATAGGCTGCCTTTTCGGTCCATTGCCGGCTAGTGAAATAGATCATAGCAGGCACATGTCCTTTCGCCAATACCTCTTTCATTCGATTCAGCTTTTCTTGCATACTCTCCACATGTTCAATGGCAAAAGCAATATTCTCACGGTCCATAGCATAAATATGTTTTTTCATATCAGGTCGGCCAATTTGCTCCATAATATCCTGTTGAACAACAAGCGGAGCCGTAGCACTTAAAGCAAGAACTCGTGGTTTTCCAAGGCGATGCAGGACATGTTCTAACTTTAAATAATCTGGACGGAATTCATGCCCCCACTGAGAAATGCAGTGAGCTTCATCAATGACAAATAAGGAGACATCAACTTGCTCTTCAAGCTTACTCAAAACTTGGGGATTTTGAAGCATCTCGGGCGAACAATAAATTAACTTATAAGAATGTAATCGCTCCATAACTTCCTTTTTTTGTTGAAAATCAAGAAAGCTATTTAATGCTGTGACACGCTTATATCCTTGTTGCTTTAATTGTTTCACCTGATCCACCATTAAAGAGATTAAAGGTGATACAACAATAACGGTTCCTTCTAGCAGCAATGAAGGAAGTTGATAACACATGGATTTTCCCGTTCCAGTTGGTAAAATCCCCAGTACATCTTCTCCCTTCAGAAGATCTTCAATAATTTCTTTTTGACCCTCTCGAAAGGAATGATATCCAAAGAATTGTTGTAAGTGCTTTTCTAATGGTACTGAATGCATGACGAATCACCTCTACATTGTTGCTAATACCAAGCGAATTTGAAAATAACTGTAATCCTTGTCTAATGACTCCTTAATCACCTTTAAACGATGAGTGTTTAAGTCTTTTGCCCTTTGGGAAATGTCATGTAGGGCTTCATTGGAAACAAAGGGTTCAACAGAGAACGATGGATCTACAAGAGCGATTTCAACGATATGGTCTTGAATCGTACTTTGTTTTAAACGACGAATACGCATAATAGTCTCAAATGAATAACCTTTACGCAGTAACTCTAACGTTTTGTTAGCTGATTGCGTTATAGGAATTTCTTGTATTAAATCATGACAGAACCCATAAAGATACGGATACGAATGAGGAGCATGAATGACATGCTTAAGGATAAAATGGATGCATGCAGATAAATAAACTTCTACATCCAACTTACTAAGATTGTTTTGAAAGGCAAGTTGTTCCTTACTTAATCCGTATCGATGTCCTCCTGTCATGCGTTTTGTCAGCAAATCAGCCAACCATTCGGGGAGCTGAGAATAAAGATGTTGCACTTCACTGTATAAGTGATATAAGAGGTTTTGTAGGTTCTCCTTTTCAACTTGATATTTGGACTTTACCCACTGTAAAACCTCTTGTCTTTCATCAATTGGAATAAATTGATGAAAACCTTGTTCGATATTTGAAGCTGTCTGAACAAATAATAAAAATCGGGACCAGAATACTTGGTCCATATGGTGATATTGCAAGCCATTTAGCCACGGTTGTGCATCTTCTATTATCTCATTTAGCTTTGTAGCTCCCAGATCTGTAATAATAAAATAGCCCTGGTTTATTTCAATCAAGCCCTTAGCTTTGAGATCAAGAAGTTCTTTGTGTAAATCCTCTCTCTTAACAGAGCGACATATTCCCAAATATGAAGTGAGGTTATAAGCGTGGATATCCTGAAATGTTTGGGAAGAGCGTTTACCTGTTAGCATATGAAAAATAGCTGCTTCGGTACGCTCACCTTTATACGCGTTTATACTATCTAATAATAAATGCTGAAACAATGAACGAACCTCACTTTACAAAGGAATTCTTTGGTTTACTCATTTAAATAATATCCTGATATGGTGCGCCTGCTTAACTTTTTGATGTTGAAAAGTAAAGAAAGTAGCTTTACAATAAATATTGAGGCGAATGTTTCCAACTCAGGATACTTATATATGTACTAATAGGTCCATTTCGGACACTGATTTTATAGGAGGGTATGAGACATGGCTAAGTACACTATTGTAGACAAAGAGACGTGCATTGCTTGCGGTGCTTGTGGTGCAGCAGCTCCAGATATTTATGATTACGATGATGAAGGTATTGCCTATGTTACGTTAGATGATAACCAAGGAATTGTTGAAATTCCAGAGGTTCTTCACGAAGACATGGAAGATGCATTTGACGGTTGTCCGACAGATTCCATTAAGATTGCGGATGAACCATTCAATGGAGATGCTACGAAGTTTGAATAAATGAAACGACTGAATCCCTTCACAAACCGTGGAGGGATTTTTTTGTGAATGATGTTAGTCTGTTAGTTCATTTAGCTTTTCCAATGCATCATCTTGATCAAATGTACTGTAATAGCGATAATAATGATCATCTATAATGCGATAATGCTGACTGATAACGTTTTGCTGAAGTGTATATCCGCCTTTTTCTTCAACTTTTGCCCACCAAACTTTACCACCCATTGTTTGGTTTTTTGGTCTGTCTACATGATCATGGGCGATGGTTTCCATAACTTCGATTGGATCAGCACCAAGCGTATTTTGTATGACTTCACTGTCTCGGAATAAAGCACACATTGCAACCACGGTTGTCCAACCTGCTTCCGTCCGTCCTTTTTCAATTTGGACTAATGTTTTTTTAGAAATTCCTAAAATAACAGCCATACGGTCCTGTGTATATCCTTTTTCAACTCGTACTAGTTTTAGCTTTGATGATAGCTGTTGAACAATCGTTTCTTGATCCATCTATGTCACCATTCCAATCTTATTTCGATACCAATATTTTAACATGTTCTCTACTTTCCTTCCTACCTAAATGTTGATATAATATGAATTCGTAGGCACATACATAAATTTTTTAAATATAGGAGGCTATCGTATGGCTGAAAATAAAGTATTAGACGTATTTATCGAAATTCCAACAGGAAGTCAGAACAAATATGAATATGATAAAGAACAAGGGGTATTCAAACTCGACCGCGTTCTTTTCTCTTCTCAATTCTACCCAGCTGAATATGGCTACATTGACGAAACTCTAGCACTTGATGATGATCCACTAGATGCATTAGTGCTTGTAACAAACCCTACTTTCCCTGGTTGCGTTATTGAGTCCCGTGTAATTGGATTTCTTAACATGATCGATGATGGTGAAGAGGACCAGAAGCTTCTTGCTGTTCCTACAGAAGATCCACGTTTCAAAGACGTACACACATTAGATGATGTACCTCAACACAAACTTGAAGAAATCGCTCACTTCTTCAAAACGTATAAAGATCTTCAAGGTAAGAAAACAGAGATTGGCGAATGGGAAGGCGTTGAAGCGGCAAACAAGCTTATTGACGACTGCCTAGCTCGTTATAAAGGTTAAAATCCCTTATAAAACATTGAATTGCTTTGCAATTCAATGTTTTTTTGTGTAAAAAAGAAGCTCAAAGCCTTAAGGCTTTGAGCTTGTGCAACGAAGTTCATTTTTTATCTTCTGAATTAAGGTGCTGTACCAGGTGGAAAACTAAAGGATTGTGGATTTATTAAGTCTGGTACTGGGATAGGATTATTTAACTGGTAACGACCATAACCATATTCTTTCTTAGGTGTATTGGTAAATTTGACTTCTTTAAATCCAAAAGATTTAGCTGTCATTAAGATGGCATCCAACATTGCAACTGGATTCTCCCCAAAACTAGTATCATCACTAAAGTTTAACTGTAATGTTTTATCCCTTTTCGTAATTTGATCAATCTTTACGTCATTTGGGATCACAGGCCTTATTAAGTCTGAAGATATGCCTTGCTTCATCACATCTAAAGCATTTTCTAGAGTTTGCTTCTCTAAATCTTTAGGTGCAAGAAACCCCTCTTTACTTTCACCATTTTGATACATTAGATAAGCTCTTCCACTCAACTCCTGTATGCTTATGGCTTTCATTTCACCCAATGTCTTAAATGTTATGCCTGAAGCCCCATTCCTCTGCAAAATAATCTTATCTATATTGTGCGGTCGGAACATTTCTTGTAATGCTTTTACAAAGTTTTGTTCCTCTTTTTTGCCTTGAGGTAGATTGTAATCTTTAGGAAAATTGACTGTCACTTTATTTTGGTCTCTTTGAAGATTAAATGTCACATCTTTAAATGCATACTCTTGAAATCCCCACTTCTCTGCTTTAACCGAACGTGCAACCGAATTATATACCTCGTTAACTGTTCCCCAGTTTGGAGGAGCCATAATTGTAATTGGAACCACAGCATTTGACCCTTTCCCAATTAAGCTCACTGTCGCAAACTGATTATGAGCTCTTTCAAACGTAACATAAGATAATTCCTTTTTGTGATGGCCACCAATTTCTTTCTTTCTATTCTCTTCCTGATCCTGGCTAGTTAAATTTGCCTCATTAGAACTATCTTCTTCAGACTTGTTATTTTTCTGCGAGGCTATATTTCCCTCCTCAGAACCTTCAGACGGCTCAGAACTTGAACGATTGCGATCAGATTGATTTTCTTCTGTAGAGTTTATGCCCGCATTATTGTCGTTTGATTCTGTGTTGTGCTCGCTTTCGGGAGTATTGCTCTTTGATTCACTATCATTAGAATCACTGTTGAAGGTACTGGCATTGTCTTGAGACGATCCATTACCACTTGCTTTTGATTCGGAATCCTCATTCGATTCAGTATTACTATCATTTGATGAAAACTGTTTTTCCTCTGATTGATCCTTTTGAACTTCAGCACTTTCACTTGATGACTCAGCAGAATCCGCATTATCACCTTCATTTGCTGTGTTATACGTTCCATTTGATAACCAAGTTACAGCTGCAATCAAAACAATCAGAACAGCAGCTGCTGAAAATGATGTCACAAGCCAAGGCTGTTTATAAAAAGGCACCTTTTCTGGCTCTGGTGTATTTATACGAGAGGAGATCTTTTCATAAAGTTCATCCGCTGATTGATTGTCTTCTACTTTTGGCATATTTTGCAGGAGGTTTTGTAAATCTTCTTCGGAGTAATTCTTATTTTGCTTCACTGTTGATCCCCTCCTTCTGATCCTCTTGCATGAGTTTCTGAAGAGTCTTCATTCCTCGATGTTGTGTCGTTTTCACTTTACTCACACTCATCCCTAATATCTCTGCGGTTTCATGTATGGACATAGATTGAATATACCGCAAAATAATTACACTTCTTTGATCCACGGAACAATGGTCTAAGCATCTATACACTTTCTGGATTTCTTCGTTTTGAAGCGCCACATCCTCAGGTTCAGGTTGATCGTCCTGAATAAGATGGCCCTTCTCTCCCCAGTCAAAAAATTCAAGAACACGATTACGTTTTCGCTTTTGTTTTCTAAAGTGATCAATTGCTACATGTCGCGCGATAGAAAAAAGCCATGTTTTTTCACTACTATCGCCTTTAAAGCGGTCATAAGAATTCATCACTTTAATATATACTTCTTGAACGAGATCCTCAGCTTGTTCCCGGTTTTTTACCATATAATATAAAAATTGAAAGACGTCTTTATGGTAATTCTCATAGAGCTCTTGAAAGACCGATTTCATTCATGAACCTCCGTTCATAAGATATAGTCGTTTATGTATATAAAAAGTTTCACACTACAATACTATAAATTAATTTCCTTTATTTGAATAGGGAAAACCTTTCAATTCAATATGAAAATAGACATAGAAAAAGCCCGTTACCATGGGGTGTATGGTAGCGGACTTTAACCTTAACTTACAATTTTATGCGTTTTTTCAATAGAGGTTTGTCTCAAGAATCGTTGAAACAATCTGGAAAGAACAGGGTATAACACAATCATAAATACAACATTTCCAATCGCATGATACGTATCAAATGAAAGGGAACCAAGTAGATATGGCCAGAAGTGCCCCATCATGGATCCGTAAGTGAGGGCCATTCCTAATCCATAAACATACCCCATAATTCCAGAAAAGATAGCAACGAACCATACAGGTACAGTTTTAAATGTCTTGCCAATCAAACCACTTAAAACACCAATTAACCCCCAACAAAATATTTGCGGAAACGTCCATAGACCTGCACCTAACACTAAATTAGTAGTCATCGTAGACAAAATAGCCAATATAATACCAGCTACAGGCCCTAACCAAATTCCGCAAATAATAATTAAGCTAGTAACGGGCTGAATATTTGGTAGAAAGTTAAACATGATTCTACCTACAGTAGCTAATGCAGCTAATAACGCCAACAACGTTATTTTTCGTGTCGTCACACCATCACTCCCAGCTGTGCATATCCCAAACGAGCTTATCGCCAGGCTCTAGCTCGTATTCTTTCGCTCCTACTTGTGCCTCTTCACCATTCACTGTGAAGAACCACGCCATTTTCTCACTTTTTTCTGCTTTCAACCCCTCAATAGTCGTGATAAAACCTCCACCACTGGCAGTTTCAATTTCGAAGTTATTTTTCATAACGTCCATAACAGTAGTTCCTTCTTCAATTTTCACTTCTTTTTCAGTAATAGTCTTTTCACCATTATTTTGTGAAATGGTTACCTGGACGATTTCTTGTTTTTCTTCTTGGCTCACATTATTCTTGCTTTCGCTTGATTGCGTAGATTCTTCTCCGCCACATGCTACAAGCGCACCTACCATAAATAAACTTGCGAGCAACATTCTTAGCATTTGTTTCATGTTCATTTTAATCTCTCCCCTTGTTTTTAATTGTAGTTTCAATGCCTATGGAGAGAATCAGACGTTAGACGCTCCAGAACTCTACTACTAAACTCAATTAAAAAAGCTCTTCCCGCTATGCGAGAAAAGCTTTTGAGTACGACAGTTATTCCATGAATCTTTTGTAAACAAAAATAGACTCATGTCGAATTCCGGCCGTCTCAATCGCTCAATCCTCGAAGCTTTGAAACGCTGGAATCAGGCAGGTCTACTGACTTGTGGATCAACCTACTCCGGGTCCTTCCCATATGTATATACATACAGTGGAACTCCCTTTCGTACACACTTACAGTTGCGAGGACAGTTCTGGCTTTTCACCAGATTCCCTTTTAAGCTCAAACTTTTGAGCACCTTCATCCTACATATTGAATTGTCATGTTTTATACTAGCATACCTTTCCATCGAAGCAAAGGTACATTTGTGCAAATTTGTTTCATAGGGAACAAGATTGTTCGGCAAAACCAGCTATCTTTCGCTATTTTTAGGGATTCTAAACATAAAGGTTGTTCCTTCATAAATTTTACTATGAACCGAAATAATCCCCTTATGTGCTTCTACAATATTTTTTGCAATCGCAAGACCTAATCCGGTTCCAGATTTCCCTTCTTCGCGTTTCCGCGATTTGTCCCCTTTATAGAAGCGTTCAAACACAAACGGTAAATCTTCCTCTTCAATTCCAGCACCATAATCCGTAACAGAAAATTGCACATAATCCTCTAGATCTTCAATGGTTATAGTGACATCACCACTTGATTCGGTATGTCGAATTCCGTTGTCAATCAAATTCGTGAGAACTTGTTCTATTCGATCTGGGTCCATCTTTGCGTAAGCGACATCTTCTTCAATAGTGAGAGACATATCAACGCCATGTTGCTCGGCCATACCTTGAAACTTTTTCGTTACACGCTCAACAAAATCTGGTATGAAAATCGACTCCTGACTTAATTGAATATGTCCAGCTTCCATACGAGCCAAATCTAACAGTTCATTGACCAATCGACCCATCCTCAAGGATTCATCATAGATGATTTTCGCTAGCTCATTTTTATCTTCAGGAGACTCTGCTACATCGTCAACAATCGCCTCACTATAACCATGAAGCATTGATATAGGTGTCCGTAGTTCATGAGATACATTCGCAATAAAGTCTTTACGTAACTTATCCAATCGTCGTTCTTCTGTCATATCGCGCAGAACCGCTACAGCACCTCTGACAAAAGAGCGATCATAAAGAGGCGTCATAATAACAACCCAACTACGACCTTGGATAGTAAGCTCAGTCATTACTTCTTTTTCGAGAGTAATAACTTCTTCTAACATTTTCTGTAGTTCTTCAGGTAAATCCTTTGCTTGTGAGACTCCATTATTTTCATAGTGCCAGGCTTCAATAAATTGGTCTGCTGGCGGATTTGTAACGAGCATGTTGCCGTTTCGGTTAAGAGTAATAACCCCGTCAGCCATAGATCGCAAAATGCCTGATAATTGTTCTTTCTCTTGATTTAAAGCATTAATATGAAATTTTAACTGACGCCCCATGCGATTAAAGGCCATCGCCAATTCTCCAATTTCATCATGGGTTAAGATTGGAACTTTCGTATTAAACTCCCCTCTTGCCAGTTCAAAAGCTCCCTCTCTCATTTTGCGAAGTGGAGCTGTAATTCGAGTTGATAAAAAGAACGCAAAAATCGTGGTTAGAATAATCGCGATTCCAGCACCTAACAAAATAATTTTAGTCGTCTGAGAAGTTGTTTTTTCTACGAACTTCAAAGATTGATACACATACACAGCACCGCCATCACGTGTAAGTGGATGACCGACAATCATGATATTGGTGTTGATTGCTGGTACAATCTCTTCCTGTTTTATGGAGTTTCCTTGAGTCAAAACTTGTGAAAGTAACTCATGGTGTAAGATCCATTCAACGGGTACATTCGGAATTGAGGAGTCAAATTGATCAGATACCCAATAATCATCAGGGCTTAAAGCAATGACAATACGACTAGACGGATCTACGATTTTCTCTGAAATCGACAAGGCTAAATCTCGGTCCTCGTCATATTCTTTAACAATAGAAGAAATTTTCTCAGCTGATTGCATAAGCTCTTTCTCAGCCTGGAAGACATGATAATTCTCAAAAAACTCCAAGAGTAGTACAGTTAAAATAAATAGTACAAACGATACAAGAAGTAAAATGGTAAACCATAGCTTACCAACGACACTTCGCCAAAACATTAGTCACCCACAACCTCAAATTTATATCCAACACCCCATACGGTCACAATCATTTTAGCTGCATCCTTGGAAACTTTACTTAGCTTTTCGCGTAGACGCTTTACATGTGTATCTACCGTACGAAGGTCGCCAAAAAATTCATATTGCCATACTTCTTTTAATAATTCCTCTCGATCAAAAACTTTATCCGGAGATTGAGCTAAAAAGAGCAATAACTCATATTCTTTAGGTGTTAGACTTACATTTTTCCCATCTGCAAGAACACGATGAGCGTCATTATCAATCGTTAAGTGTTCAAACTCTATGACATCTTTTGCTGCTGTTTCGGTTTGTAAAAATTTCGTTGAAGATGAACGACGCAATAATGCTTTCACACGTAATACCACTTCTCGAGGGGAAAATGGTTTAACAATGTAATCATCCGTTCCAACTTCAAATCCTTGTACGCGGTTTGATTCTTCTCCTTTTGCGGTTAGCATAATAACCGGTGTAGCCTTCTTCTCACGTAATTCTTTACACACTTCAACCCCATCAATTCCAGGAAGCATTAAATCTAGCAGAATGACGTCAAAATCTTCTTCTAAAGCAAGTTGTAAAGCTTTCTCTCCATCCTCAGCTTCTGTTACCTCAAACGCTTCTCTCTCTAAATACATTTTAATTAATCGACGGATACGCTCCTCATCATCTACCACTAAAATTTTATTTCCTTGTTCCATTTTAGAGCTCCCCCTTAACCTTTAGCAAATTATGTAACATCCATTTGTTAGAATAACACGGTTATCGCCAAAAATGGCGAAACCGATGTTTTCCTTACACTTTAACCCTTTAAAAGAAAATATAATTTCTTAAAGTGTAAAAAAAGGCCACAAATCCAAAATGATTCGCAGCCTTTTCTTACCATTTTAGGCGTAGGAGTGTAATCCTGCAATAACCAGGTTAACAACTATTAAGTTAAACATAATAATCGCAAAACCAATAACAGCTAGCCATGCTGAGCGTTCCCCGTGCCAACCGTTTGTTAGACGTAGGTGAAGGAAGACTGCATAGAATAACCATGTAATTAAAGCCCACACTTCTTTGGGATCCCATCCCCAAAAGCGGTTCCATGCTTGCTGAGCCCAAATCATAGCAAAAATTAATGCACCAAGTGTAAAGACTGGGAATCCAATTGCTACGGCCCGGTAGGAAACTTCGTCTACAAGATCTGGATTAACGCGCTGCAACGCAGGTTGAATCCAAGCTGCCACACGCTTACGCAATACCAGTAATGTAAGACCATAAAGAGCTAGACCTGTGAGTAGAGACCAAACAAGCGTATTCAGTTTTTTCGCTGCATGCTCTCCATGCATCCAACCTGGCACTTGCATAATAGGCTTCATCGCACTCTCAGTTAAATGAGTATATTCATGAGGCCCGAATAACGGTGGTAAGTCATAATCCGATTGGACTACGATCTTATTCCCGTCATTATCTTTAGCTTGGTATTCAAATACATTTTCATAACCACCCACACGGAAACTTGTTGTTATTAATACAAACCCGATCGTGGCATATAATGTATAGATAATGAATTCTAACCAAAATGTCTTTTTATTTAATGAAGTTTGGTCAATCGTACGAATTAAATAAATTAAACCTGCAGCAAAACTTACAGCTAATATGGCTTCCCCTAGTGCTGCTGTCGTTACGTGAATGTAGAGCCAGTGTGTTTTTAACGCTGGTATAAGTGGCGAAATTTCTCTAGGAAACATCGATGCATAAGCAATAATTAACAGCGCAACCGGCAATGTAAATAACCCTAGCAAATTAAATCGATAGATGAAGTAAATGACGATAAAAGCAAAAACAAACATCATACCGAAGAAGGTCGTAAACTCAAATAGGTTACTTACAGGCGCGTGTTGACTCGCAATCCACCTCGTAATGAAATATCCTACCTGAGAAATAAACCCTACAATGGTTATGATAATACCAACGTTCCCTGCTGTGGATTGCTTGGTTGTTTTCTCTTCTTCACGTATCGTTGCTGCAAAAAAGACTGTAGCAATCAAATAAAGAACAAAGGCAGTATATAACAAATAACTGCTTATTGTACTCAGTTCCATTCCTATTCCTCCTTAACCTCCTTTATCAAGTCGGTTATTCTTTACGTTCGAGCTGATCCTGAGGCTCAGGAACGCTTGTCCCCTTAATGACTTCTTGAATATCTCGTTTTAAGCCATACCAGTTTTTATTCGTGTGTCCAGCTAGCCATAATCCATTTTCACGAGGTTGAATCCAAATGCGGCGATGATTCCAGTACATACCTTGAATGACCCCGATCATAAAGATCAGACCACCTAATCCAAGTAAAGGTAATGTTCGATCTTTTGTGATCGTTAACCCCGTCACATCTCGCATTTCAACATTTGTAATACCAAGTTTATATTCATTAGATTCTGAAGGATCAATGTTAAAACCAACACCTAACATACTCACTTCAGGTTCATTTGGATTTTCTGGTGTGTAAACATGAAAGACAAGAGCTGGATTTCTAGGGTATTTCGATTCTGTAATCGGTTGCCCATCCTCCATTTTAAATTCTGGATAATAGCTGTCTAGTACAACGCGCATGCCATTATCAAGCTTATATTCTCTTTTAGGATCTACGAGATCAACATCAATCTCGCCTAATGATTTCTCATCAGAATCGCCTTTTTTATGAATCTTAAATGACATTGATTTAAACTCGTTGAGTTGATAGGTTGTCTGATAGAGACCATACCCATCAATTACAATCGGTTCATTAACTCGAATTTCTCCTTCTTTCACTTTCTCTAGCTTCGGTTCAGCTCCAGGGAGTGATTCATCCTGACGCTGATAGATGACCGCGTTGGTTTGATAGTTTTTCGGTACAGTGCCACCCTCTTTTTGAATGGCTTCCTTATACCGCTCATCGTTTTCATCATACACTTCTACAAAGAAATCTTCGTTCTTTATGTAGTATTCTCCTTCTGTACCTGGGATCACTTCAGTTTCCCCTTCACGGACCCAAAGCTGTTCATCAACATACATTGCGGGTACAAAACGAAGTAGTGCTCCGATTAAAAATATGATCAGACCAATATGATTAACATATGGGCCCCAACGAGAAAAGCGTCCTTTTTCAGCTAAAAGGTGTCCATCTTCTTCCATTACATTGAAACGACGGGCTTTTAACTGTTTTCGAATCGTTTCCTTTTCTTCATCCGTTACATGTTCCGCTTCACTAAATACGCGCTGACGCTTTAAAAACGACTCATGACGCTTTGGTTTTTGCTTTTTCAAAGCTCTATAGAGTGGTACAAAGCGATCAATACTAGCTATTACAAGGGAAATCCCAATTGATGCAACAAGTAGCATGTACCACCAAGAACCATAGAGATCATGAAAACCAAGCTGATAATAAATTTTCCCCATTAAACCATAATTCATTTCATAATACTCATCTGCAGGCAAGGATGATTGGTTATTCATTTCTTGCGGAAACAGTGTTCCAATGGATGATGCTATCAAAGTGATGGCGATTAACCAAACGCCTACTTTAACAGATGAGAAGAAATTCCAAATTTTGTCTACAAAAGATTTGTTGTAGGTTTGCGAACGTCTGGCACTGCCATCATACCGCATGTTTAACAGTTTATTGTCTTTATTACCGTCTTTATGCTGGTTATGCTCTATAGGCTTACCGCAAGATTCACACAGTACAGTGCCCTCTGGATTCTGATGTCCGCATTCACATGTAATTTTGTTCATTTGCGTTACCCTCTCAATCTTCTAGGTGCGCTTAAGACTCTGGTACAATCTCTTGTAAGTGTCCTTCTAACTTTTCAAGCGTTAAACCACCTACAACCTTATTCACTACCTCGCCATCTTCGTTAATAAAAAAGGTAGCCGGTAAATATCCCACACCATAGGCATCGTTTACTTGATAGTTTTTATCATGAAGATTGGGAAATGTTAGTCCATAATCTTCAATAAAGCCCTCAATCACAAGTCGGCTGTCATCCAAAGCGACTGCTACAATCTCGACACCTTTTTCTTTATATTCAGGGTATAATTTTTCCATAAAGGGCATCTCTTCTTTACATGGTGGACACCAAGTCCCCCAGAAGTTCAACATAACCCCTTTGCCCTCCAACTCACTGAGTGTCATCGTTTCCTGTTCCATGTTCACCGTTGGAAGTTGGAAGTTCGGTGCCTGATCGCCTACTTGTACAACTTCTTGATCCTCTTCAGTAAATGAAGAATAAAGAGCAAATGCCGTTGCACCGGCGAGAATTATTAACATAATGACTCGGAAGATTAGCCTTTTTTTCTTTTTATTAGCCTTATTAGCCATGCTTATCACTCTCCCCGTCCATTATATCATTGAAAACGGTTATAAAATTTGAAAGTTTAGTTAACATTTTCACTCGCAGCTTTTTTCAACATCTTCACTTCATATGGAGTAAGCTCTCGACTCTCCCCTGGTTGAAGACCTTGCGTTGTTAAGAAGGCATAGCGTTCACGTTTCAATTTAGCGACTGGATAGCTCATCGCTTCAAGCATTCTTCGGATTTGACGGTTCTTCCCTTCATGCAAGATCAATTGCACAATGGCTGTTCCTTTCTTGCGGTCGGTAGAAATGATTTTGGTATGAACCGCTTTAAGAAATTCCCCGTCAACTTTAACGCCTTTTTTCAATTCATGTAGTTCCTCTTTAGTAGGAATACCTTTCACTTTGGCAACATATACTTTATCAATACCGTGTTTTGGGTGCATGAGGGATTGCGCAAATTCGCCATCATTGGTCATTATAATAAGACCAGAAGTGTCATAGTCTAAGCGCCCTACAGGATAGATTCGTTGCGTAACTTCAGGGAAAAAGTCCGTTACCGTTTTGCGACCCTTGTCGTCCTGTGCACTTGAGATCACACCACGTGGCTTATAAAGTAAATGATAGACAGGCTCCTCTTTCTCAAGCGGAATGCCATTGACCTCAACTTTTTCATTTGGTCCAACTTTTGTACCAAGCTCCGTAACAACCTTTCCATTCACCTTTACCTGGCCGTCCTGAATCATTTCCTCAGCTTTTCTTCTTGAAGTATATCCACTATTTGCAATTACCTTTTGTAAACGTTCGCGATTATCTGACATAAGAATCTCCTTCTTTTCTATTATGTATAGGTTTATTGTTGCCCAAAAGAAAACACTACTTTCGACCTTTTTGGTTAAAAGTAGCTGTTTCCCCTGGCTTTCAACTTTTTGCTTTTCACAAATGTTTGTAACGTGCGTAAAAGCACCTCTCCTATCTTAACGCTTTTAAGAACCAAAAACAATTGACACGACGATAATTGACGCCATTATACCAATAAAATCTGCTAGGAGTCCAACTTTCAACGCATCCCCCATTCGTTTGATCCCTACTGCTCCAAAATACACCGTAATAATGTAGAGCGTTGTATCTGTACTACCTTGCATAGTTGATGCTAATCGTCCAATAAATGAGTCAGGTCCATGTGTCGAGACGAGCTCAGTTGTCATGCCTAGTGCTGCTGTACCAGAGATTGGTCTAACCATAGCTAACGGAACAATATCACTCGGAATTCCAATCATACTTAGAAGAGGATTTAACATAGAAACAAAAGCATCCATCGCCCCTGAAGCACGAAAAATAGCAATGGATACCATCATTCCTAACAAAAAAGGAAGAAGCGATATGGCCATTTGCACTCCTTCCTTCCCACCTTCTACAAACGTTTCGTAAGTAGGAACCTTTTTCCAAGTCCCCGCCAGCAACACTATTAAAATGATACAAGGGATCATCCAGGTACTAATAGTTGTCACAATACTCATGTTTCATCCCTCCGTGATCGTATATAATAAAAAATCCGATCAACTATAATAGCTCCCACCGTAGATATAAGTGTAGCAAGGATGGTCGTCCCAACTATTTCTGTAGGAGAAACCGAATCATACTTCATACGTATGGCAATGACTGTTGTAGGGATTAACGTCACACTGGATGTATTAATCGCTAAAAATGTAATCATTGACCGACTGGCATCATCGGATTTGCTCAATTTCTTCATCTGTTCCATAGCTTTAATGCCCATTGGTGTCGCCGCATTTCCTAACCCAAACAGGTTCGCTGAAATATTCGATAAAATATAGCCCATGGCGGGATGGTCAGGTGGAATATCCGGGAATAAGCGTTTAATAAATGGTCTGAATAATTTTGAAAGGCCATCAAGGAGACCAGCTTTTTCACCAATCCTCATAAGACCTAGCCAAAATACGAGGACAGAGATCAGCCCAATCGATAACATTACAGCATCATCCGCACTTTCAAACAGTGCTTCATTCACTTCTTCCATCGTTCCATTAATCATGGCATAAAAGATTCCGAGCGCCGCCATCGCTACCCAAATAAGATTGACCATTTAATATGCGCCTGCCATGGATTTAATAACTTCAATGAGTTGATCAAAATAGGATAGATCTGCATCATCTGATGACTTCATAATCGAGACTTCTTCAATCATTTCACCATTTACGGTGTAAATGGCTTTACCAACCACGATGGAATCGGTAGATGGGCTGATTCGCAGTGATTCAGATAACTGACTCTTTTCTTGTTGAGTGAGGGGAACTCGTACATCCTCCCATAAATAACCGAACGCACCTTCATCCTCAGTATTTTCATTCAATTTTCCTTCTTCTCGAATTTGTTCCATATCATATTCTTTAAAACCCCAATCAAATGCATTGGTGTGATCGTTCCAATCATCCGGACCGTTTAACGTAACCATAATGAGTTCCATTTCATCCTTTTCAGCCGTGCTGACAAGAGTTCGTCCAGCCGTTTTGGTATAGCCTGTCTTACCACCTGTTGAGTAATCGTAATATCTAGTTAACATTTTGTTCTTATTCCCCCAGGCATAGATACGGTTTTCAGCTTTGTAAGTTTTCGTCCCAGATACTTTTCGAAACAGGTCATTTTGCATTGCATAGCGCGTTAGAAGTGCCATATCATAAGCTGTAGAATAATGGTTTTCTTGATCTAAACCATGTGGATTTGCAAAACTTGTATTAGTCATACCGATCCAGTCTGCCTTCTCATTCATAAGGTGGACAAACCCTTCCACACTTCCCCCTACCTTTTCGGCAATGGCCACAGCAGAATCATTCCCTGAACGAAGCATAAGACCGTAAACTAAATCTTTCAGTAACATTTTTTCACCTTGTTCAAGATAGATGGAAGACCCTTCAGTATAAACGGCTTTTCTCGATGCAGTTGCCTTTTCATCTAGTTTCCCGGCTTCAATGGCAACTATGGCCGTCATAATTTTGGTGATACTTGCTATATTTCGTTTTTCATGAGCGCGTTTTTGCAGTAAGACGCGTCCCGTTTCTTGTTCCATTAGTACCGCATTACGTGCTGAAACATTCGGCTTGGCATATGCCTCTAATGGCGCCACAAGTATGGCCAAGCACAATGTAAGTATGAAAATCGCCTTTCGTTTCAAGGGTAGTCCTCCCATTCAATATGCTTTGTACATATTTATGCTAAAAGGACAGGCATATGAATGATTTTGGGGTAAAGAAGAATGTAGACACTAATTTATTCAATTAAATGG
>SDGW01001093.1_pt1 | contig 20031 bp, 17 predicted proteins | sample 2873831 | NCBI WGS metagenome assembly SDGW01 (sample SAMN08132700, study PRJNA421101) | hypersaline lake metagenome | isolation source: celular fraction 0.22 microns magnesium sulfate-rich crust from ephemeral... | place: Spain: Penahueca Lagoon, Toledo | collected 2011-07
GGAGGGCGTCGAGGTCGACGCCATCGTCGCCAACCGCCTGCCGGTCGTGGACGGGAAACTGACGGGCAACGTCCGCGGGCCGCTCATCGAGGGGACCAAAGACGACGCCCTGGAAGTGGCGACGGCCATCGTCGGCGAGGACCGCGAGGACACCATCGCCATCGGCGACGGCGCCAACGACCTCCCGATGCTCGAAGTCGCTGGACTGGCTGTCGGCTTCGAACCGAAACCGGCCGTCGAGCCAGCGTGTGACGTGACCGTCTCGACGATGGACGAACTGTACGAACTGCTCGAAGAACGCGACGTGCTGTAGCGCCGGGGACGGTCTCAGCGGTCCGGTTCTATCGTCCCGCAGCCACAGGCCGGGCAGTTGCGTCGCTCCCGCTCGAAGGTGAGCCGACAGAACCGACAGACGTAGGACTCGTTCCGGCCGCCGAGCGCGTCCGTGAGTCGGTCGATGATGGGCATTGGGATAGCTCCGGGTGTGTGACAGAGTTTGGACTGTTCGGACTTATTTCTTTGGTATCAGAGGACCTTAGCTCTCTCAGTAAACGTACAGGCATAAACAAACCACAGTTAGAAAAATACACGGCAAAAGAGCGCGGGTTTCGAGACGGCAGAAGAACTGTCGGCAAGCGGGCTACGACGACTGGGCGATAGCCTGGTCGAGGTCGGCGACGATGTCGTCGACGGCCTCGGTCCCGACGGAGAGTCGGACCATGTCGCCACTGACGCCGGCGGCGGCCTGCTCCTCGTCGGTGAGCTGCTGGTGGGTCGTGCTGGCGGGGTGGATGATGAGCGTCTTGGCGTCGCCGACGTTGGCGAGCAGTGAGGCGATTTCGGTCGACTCCACCGTCGAGCGGGCGGCGTCGTAGCCGGCTTCGAGGCCGAAGGTTATCATCCCGCCGTAGCCGCCGTCGAGATACTCGCTCGCGGCCTCGTGGGTCTCGTGGTCCGAGAGGCCGGGGTAGGTAACCCAGGAGACCTCGGGGTGGTCGTCGAGGAACTCCGCGACGGCCATGGCGTTGTCGCAGTGGCGGTCCATTCTCGCGGGCAGGGTCTCCAGGCCCTGCATCGTCTGCCAGGCGTCGAAGGGGGACTGCTGGCAGCCCAGGTCACGCAGCCCGCGGGCGATGGCGGCGTAGGTGAAGGCGGCGTCGCCGAAGCGCTCCTGGAAGTTGACGCCGTGGTAGGCCGGGTTGTCGCCGCCGATTTCGGGGTACTTCTCGGCGTACTCGTCCCACGGGAACGAGCCGCCGTCGACGAGGACGCCGCCGACGGTCGTCCCGTGGCCGTGTATCCATTTGGTCGTCGACTCCCAGACGAGGTCCGCGCCGTGCTCCAGGGGGTTACAGAGATACGGCGTCGCGAAGGTGTTGTCGACGAAGAACGGGCAGCCGTGCTCGTGGGCGATGTCGGCCAGCCGCTGGAGGTCCGGTGTTACCAGCGCTGGGTTGCCGATGGTCTCGCAGTGGACGTAGGCCGTGTCCTCGTCGATTGCCTCGGCGTAGGCGTCGTAGTCCAGCGTGTCGACGAAGCGGGTCTCGACGCCGTTCCGTGGCGCGGTGTGGGTGTAGTAGGTGTAGGTGCCACCATAGAGTGAGGAGGCGGTGACGACGTTGTCGCCGACGTCGGCGAGCAGGAAGGTCGCGAGGTTCAGCGCTGCCATCCCCGACGCGGTGGCGACACCGCCCACCCCGCCTTCGAGTGCGGCCAGACGTTCCTGGAGCTGGGAGACGGTGGGGTTCATCAGCCGGGAGTAGATGTGGCCCGGTTTCTCGAGTGCGAACTGGGCGGCGGCGTCTTCGGCGTCCTCGAAGACGTAGGAGGTGGTCTGGTAGATGGGCGGGGCCCGTGCTCGGGCTTCGCTGTCCGGCTCTTCCTGGCCGACGTGTAGTGCGTCTGTCTCGAATCCGCGGTCCTCGTCACTCATACACGGGGATACTGGACGGGGAACCCCTTAACTCCAGCCTGAACGGCGAAGCCGGCTGGTGGTCCGGGGTCGCGGCGAAATTGGTGGCCTGTCAGTGACGACGGACGGCATCTGTACCAGTAACAGAACTCGGTCCGAAACACCGATGCTGTGGCCCTGAGCGCGTTTCATCGCGCGAAGACGGGGAAGGGCAGGCAGTCATGAGCATCCGGCGGCGGAGCCGCCGGTTCACCGGAAAGCGCGCCATAGGCGCGCTTTCCGGCCTTTTTCGCGAACGTTTTTCGAGTCGAGCGGGACCGGAGGTCCCGCTGACCATGCGAACGGGCGCTTCGCGCCCGTGAGCAGAGAGCGGTGCCCACAGCGGCGCGAAGCGCCGCGAGGACACCCGACGACGAAAAAGGTTCAGGTGAATTTACGGACCGTCATATCCAGCGTATCTAAATCGAGAATCGGCGCGTACCCCGAGTCGGGGTCGATGTTGACGGACTTCTGGAACTCCGTCTGGGCCTGCCAGCAGCCCGAGTTCAGCGCGAGGACGTTGTGGTACTTCCCCCAGCCCAGCTTGTGGACGTGGCCGGTGTGGAAGACGTCGGGAACCTCCTCCATCACCAGGTAGTCCCGGTCTTCGGGTGCGAGGCGGGTGTGGCCCCCGTACTGCGGGGCGACGTGGCGCTTTTTCAGGAGGTGGTACATCGCCTTGTGGGGCTCCTCGTAGCTGGCTTCCTCGTCTGGCAGTTCGGCGATGACCTCGTCCAGCGAGACGCCGTGGTACATCAGGATGGTGACGCCCTCCACCGTCACGAGGGCTGGGTTCGAGTGGACGGAGGCGTCGTGGACGGACATGATATCCCGCAGTTCCTCGTCGAAGCCGGGCTGGGGCTCGGCCAGCCGGACGGCGTCGTGGTTGCCCGGAATCATCCGAATCTCCATGTCGCCGGGGACCTCTTTGAGGTACTCCGAGAACTGCTCGTACTGGTCGTAGATGTCGATGATGTCCAGTTCCTTGTCCTGCTCGGGGTAGATGCCGACGCCCTCGACCATGTCGCCGGCGATGAGCAAGTACTCGACGTGTTGGGCGTCCTCGGTGTGGAGCCAGTCGGTAAAGCGGTGCCAGGCGTCTTCCATGAACTCCTGGCTGCCGACGTGGACGTCGGAGATGAGCGCGGCCTGGACGTGGCGGTCCGCGGTGGAGGGGCTGTGGGTCCGGGGAACGTCCGGGAAATGCAGCGAGTCGACGAACAGGATACCGGAATCGTCGGCCAGGGTCCCGTCGACCGCGATGACCTCGTCCAGCAGGAGCTGCTGGACAAGGTCGGCGATGGGGCGGTCTTTCATCACCAGACACGGGAACGTTCCGTTGGTGTCTTCGAGTTCGACCAACCAGTGGCCGCTGGCGGTCGAGCGGATATCGGAGACCATCCCGATGAGGGCGGCCTCGCTCCCCCCGGCCATGTTCTCGATGGCGTCGGTCGGGCGGTGGTTCACCCGTCCTCGGAGCTTGCTCGCGAGTTTCTCGTAGCGGTCCCGGAACACCTGCACGAAGTCGTTGTACTCCCCGGTGCCCGTCGAGTCGCCGGTCATGTCGTTGGCGACCTCGATGGCACGCTCGGAGATGTCAACGTCGCGAGACCCCTTCGTTTCGACTGGAACACCGTCACCCACGTCGTGCGAGTTTGGCGGCTCCGTTCCAGTTGAAACAGAGGGGTCTTCCGGTTCGGGCGCCGACGTGGCTGCACTCGCCCCGGTCTCTGCCTCCTGGCCCGGCGTCGACGTGGCGTCGGCCCGCGATTCCGACCGGTCGAGGACCGAATCGACGTGGTCGACGGTGAGCTTCAGGGCGTCGTCGGGCATCGTTTCCAGTGCGCGTTCGAGCGCGGTCTCGGACTCCGGCGCGCCGGCCAGACGCGTCACTGCCGCCGGTTCGGCGTTGTAGCCGCGGCTGGCCAGCTCGCTGACGATACGGGCCGGCGTCGAGAGTGGCACAGTATCTCTCAGCGGGCCGGTCCGCAAAAGGCTAGCGGACGGTGGCAGAGATAGTGTTTAATTTAGCAGTGATTGGTACTGAGAGTCAGAAAGCCCCGGCCAGCTACACTCGGGGGTGGTTCGAGAGAGCGAAGTCGTCCGAGAGAGCGGAGCTCTCTCGTGATGCTGCGAGACCGGAGGTCTTGCACAGATCGCGAATCTCCGATTCGCTCACTCCCGAAAGGCGCGAGGCGCCTTTCGGACGACAGCGAGTCGCGGGTCGCGAGGGACCCCTTGGTCCCTCGTCTTGGCGAGCGGCGGAGCCGCCACGGTCCGTCCGGTACGGCATGGACATCCTCGGCAGCGCTGGGGCAGTCTTCCTCGTCGGGCTGTTGGTCATCACGGTCAGCGGAGTCTGGCCGCCACTGGTCGCCATCGAGAGCGGGAGTATGGAGCCACAGATGGAACGGGGAGATATGGTGTTCGTGATGGCGGAAGAGCGCTTTGCGGGTCCGGGCGCCAGAGGCGGCGTAGTCACCGCAGCGACAGCCGAGTCGTCGGGCTATACTCGTTTCGGACGACCCGGCGACGTCATCGTGTTCGCGCCGGACGGCGACAGGGACCGAACCCCGATAATCCACCGGGCGATGTTCTACGTCGAAGCTGAGGAAGACTGGTACGACCGGGCCGACCCCGAGTACCGCGGGAGCGCCGGCAACTGTACCGCCCTGGCCAACTGCCCGGCACCGCACGACGGGTTCGTCACCCGTGGCGATGCCAACGGACGGTACGACCAGGTAGCGCCCACGAAGAGCACCGTCGTCCGGCCCCGCTGGGTTATCGGCACCGCCGAACTCCGGATTCCCGAGCTGGGCTGGGTCCGGCTGTCGGGGCGCTGACCGAGTCGGCTGTCGCGACAACGGAACGTTGATTGCTCGCCTCCCGGTAGTCGGTGTACGAATGTCCGGTGACGACGGGCCGTCTGCCAGTGACGACGAACCGCCACAGTTCGTCCAGTACGGGCTGGACATCCTCGGCAGCGCCGGCGCAGTTATCCTGGTCGGATTCCTGCTCTTTACCGTCAGTGGTGTCTGGCCGCCACTCGTGGCCATCGAGAGCCCGAGCATGGACCCACAGATCGAGAAGGGCGACCTCGTGTTCGTCATGGAGGAAGAGCGCTTCGCCGGATCGAACGAGAGATACGGGGTCGTGACCGCGGCGGACGCCGACGGCTACACGAAGTTCCAGCGCCCCGGTGACGTCATCGTTTTCCAACCCGACGGGAGCGACAGGCGAACGCCGATTATTCACCGGGCGATGTTCTACGTCGAGCCAGGGGAGAACTGGTACAGCCGGGCCGACCCCGACCATCTCGGCGGGGCCGACAACTGCGGCGAACTGGCGAACTGCCCGGCTCCTCACGCCGGCTTCATCACCAAGGGCGATAACAACAACCAGTACGATCAGGTCGGAAGCGAGCCCATCAGCGAGCCAGTCGAACCCGAGTGGGTCATCGGCACCGCCGAGTACCGCGTCCCGCTGCTGGGCGAGATTCGGCTCGGCTGGAATCAAGGCGTACAGCCCACTGTCGTGACGGCGGGCTGAGGGCGTACCGGTTCGGCCGACAGTCTCAGTTGTCGAATCGCGCCTGGACGAACGGCTGGACGTCGTCGATATCGCCGAGTCGAGAGTCAGAGAGGAGGACGGCTTCGGTCTCCTCTGTCGGCACCGACAGGGAGATCTCCTTGGTCCGGCCGTAGCGGCCCTTCGAGACGACGACGGCGTTGACGATGCCCAGCATATCCAGCTCGGAGATGAGGTCGGTGACCCGCCGCTGGGTCAACACGTCGGCGTCTATCTCCGCACAGAGGTTCTTGTAGATGTTGAACACCTCGCCGGTGTTGATGTTGTGGACGCCGTTTTTCTCTAAGAGGATGATGGCAAAGAGGACGATTTTGGACTGCGTGGGAAGGGTTCGAACGACCTCGACGACGCGGTCGAGTTCGATCTTCTCCTGGGCCTGCCGGACGTGGTCCTCCTCGACGTTGTCTATCTGGTCGCGTTCGGCGAGTTCGCCGGCAGTCCGGAGGAGGTCGAGCGCCCGGCGGGCGTCCCCGTGTTCCTGTGCAGCGAAGGCCGCACACAGCGGGATGACGTCGTCCGTGAGCGCGTTGCCCTTGAACGCCACGTCGGCGCGGGCCTGGAGAATGTCCCGCAGCTGGTTGGCGTCGTAGGGCGGGAAGACGATTTCCTCCTCGCCGAGGCTGGACTTGACCCGTGGGTCCAGGAAGTCGGTGAACTTCAGGTCGTTCGAGATGCCCATAATCGAGACCCGCGAGTTCTCCAGTTCGGAGTTCATCCGCGAGAGATTGTAGAGGGTGTCGTCGCCCGATTTCTCGACGAGTTTGTCTATCTCGTCGAGCATGATGACGACGACCCGTTCGTGGTAGTCGACGGCGTCGAAGAAGGAGCTGTAGACCCGGTCAGTCGGCCACCCCGTCATCGGCACCTCCTCGAACTCCTCCTTGTCAGCTTCGAGTTCGTCGATGGCGTCTTCGAGGGCCGAAAGCGAGTCGTAGTCGCTTTCGTCGAGTTCGCTCGTGTCGTCGCGTGCTCGGGCCTGAAGATCTTCCAGCTTCTCGATGCGCTCGTCGATGACGTCGACGTTCTTGTTGATGAACTTGTTCGCGAGCTGGGCGAGCACTCGGTACTGGGTGTCGGTCACCTCGCAGTTGATGTACTCGACCTCACAGGGGACCTCGTACTTCTGGGAGGTCGTCTCCAGTTCCTCGCTGACGAACTTCGCGCTCGCGGTCTTGCCCGTCCCGGTCTTCCCGTAGATGAGGATGTTCGACGGCGTATCCCCGCGCAGGGCGGTGACGAGGATGGTCGCCATGTTGTTTATCTGTTCCTCGCGGTGGGGGAGCTTGTGGGGCGTGTAGGACGGTCGCAGCACCTCCTTGTTCTCGAAGATGGGCTCGCCCTCCAGCAGGTCGTCGAACAGTCCTCGGGAGGCCTCGTCGGAGGCGTCACCTGTACCAGCGTCGAGATTGTCCAGAACGACGTCGTCCAGGTCGGGCGACTGCTGGTCGTCTGTCGAACCGAGTCCCGTCGAGGCATCGGTGTCCTCGTCCGGGTCGATAGCCGCCTCCGGGTCGTCGTTTGGGTCAGTCATTCTCGAGAGCTTTGACCCCACCGTTTCAGGTGGAGTGTCGCCTGCGAACCGCTAGCTCGGACGTGAGGAGCGTGTTACGGCCACCCTCCGGGCGTTTCCACACGGGCGGGTGCGTCCAGTTGAACCACATGAACCCGTGGCTGATTAGATATTAAATATTTCGGTCCAGCGGACGTCTGGGCCGGACCGGAAGTGGGGGTCGCCCGCCGGCACAACGGGTCTGTTGGCGACCAGGTCGCCGCCGTTGGAGCAGTGGTGGCACCGGTGTGTTTCGGTTCGAACTGTGGGCAGCATCGTGTTGCACGGGAACTCGGGGCGGGTCGGTCCGGCCAGTCCGGAGCTGCGGACCGTACTGTCGGTGACGATAGGTGGGGGCGGCCGGCGTTCTCGGAAGAGTCGTGAGAGGATGTACCACGATATCCACTAGACCCCCCCACCCCTTCGTTTCGGGTGGAACGCCCAGAAAGGGTGGGTGGGGGGCAGCGCGGACTGGAGTTGTGCTCTAGTCTAGGAAAGATTTATATGATATACTCCACAACCAAACCCGTACCAGAAAGAAAAGAAGATTCAGCTAGCTAGTATGCAGCTAGACTGTTCCTAGAGTGAGTTTCCACCGTGGAATCCCTAGTCTGGCTCGCGCCCGTCCCAGCTCGTCACCCCCTCGAACACCCGTCGCGCCGGGTCCCCTCCCGGGGGAGTTCCCCGTTCCACCTGAAACGAAGGGGTGGGGGGCATCCCCCCTGTCGCCGTCTATTCCCGACAGCGCGGTGCTCCTGTCGGTTCCTAGACCGGATTCGAGATTTCCCACGCGCCTGCGGGGGACTGTTTCCTGTCCGTCCACAGTCCCACCGACTCGCTCATCTCTCGGTTCACGTCACTGTCGGAGCCGACCGCGTCCTTTTCGTCTCCAGCTGCTACTGGTGGTCTCCCGTCCACCAGAACCGTCCAAGTCGATAGGACTACAGTTCGAATCGCGTAGTTTCGGTATGGAGGTCCAGACGAAGGCACTCCTCGTCGGTATTATTGGAGCCGTCGCGGCCGCAGGGATGCTCGTGTTGACAGTGTACCCGTTCGACTACGGCGTTGTCGAGAGTACCGTCCTCGTGGGCGTGTTTGCCCTCGCCGCTCTCTTTCGGACCGTCCTCGACGATGCGTTCTAGTCGGCGAGTTTCCACCAGCTACGTACCAGTTCACCCCCTGTTTCGCCTGGAACGGCGGATTCGCCGACCGGCGCCCGCCCCACTGACTCCCTACAACAATCGTGTCAGATTGGTTTTGTTTGTCTGACGTAGTCTTAAGTGAATTCCCGCATCTCTTGGTGGTAGAAGCCGCCATACCGGCACGTCCGGGCGGCGGGAGGATAGGATGGGACTGCTCACAAATCTCAAAGACAGCATTTCGAGGGCGGCATCGACGCTGTTCTCGGAAGAAGACCCCAAGCGTATCGGCATCTACGGACCGCCCAACGCGGGCAAGACGACCCTCGCGAACCGCATCGCACGCGACTGGACCGGCGACGCCGTCGGCCCGGAGAGTCACGTGCCCCACGAGACCCGTCGGGCCCGCCGGAAGGAGAACGTCGAAATCGAGCGCGACGGCAAGAAGGTGACCATCGACATCGTCGACACGCCCGGCGTGACGACGAAGGTCGACTACACCGAGTTCCTCGAACACGACATGGAGAAAGACGACGCGGTGCGTCGCTCCCGCGAGGCCACCGAGGGCGTCGCCGAGGCGATGCACTGGCTCCGCGAGGACGTCGACGGCGTCATCTACGTGCTCGACTCCTCGACGGACCCCTTCACGCAGGTCAACACGATGCTCATCGGTATCATCGAGAGCCAGGACCTCCCGGTCCTGATTCTCGCGAACAAGATAGACCTGGAGGACTCGTCGGTCCAGCGCATCCGCAACGCCTACCCACAGCACGAGACCATCCCGCTGTCGGCCCTGGAAGGGGACAACATGGACGAGGTCTACGACAAGATAGCGGAGTACTTCGGGTGATATCAGAGGCCGCCGACGCGAGTCTGCTCGACCGCATCATGGGCAAGGAGTCGACCAAGAAGCTCACCGTCATCGGCCCGGCCAACCAGATAGAGACGCTCCACAAGGACAAGAACCTCATCAGCGCGCTCGTCTCACGGAAATAATGCCACATCAGTGTACGAACTGCGGCCGCGGGTTCGAGGACGGCTCCCAGGAGATGCTCTCTGGCTGTCCGAACTGCGGCGGCAACAAGTTCCAGTTCCGCCCGGAGGGGACGGATAGCTCGCCCCCCACGGACGCGGAACCACCGGAGCCGCCCGAACCGCCGGGCGGAAACAGCACCGTCGCGAAGACGGTCGGGAAGACGGCGGCGACGGTTCGGGACATCGTCGGGAGCAACGACGAGCCGTCGGTCGGTGCGGAGCCGACGGCAGCCGACGCCGCCGACAGCCAGATTGACGCCGGGCCGGCAGACACCGAAGACGCGGCGCAGGCGAGCGCCCGCGGCGAGGTCGTCTCGCCGGACGAACTCCCGGACCACGCGCCCGAGGGCGACCACCAGTTCGAACCGACAGGGGCCGACGATGCGGCCTCGGTCGAACCCCCGTCCGAGGAGTCACACGACCGGCCTGACCTCAAGGAACTGCGCGAGGAGCTGAACAACCAGTTCGAGTCGGTCAAGGTCGTCGCGCCGGGTCAGTACGAGCTGAACCTGATGGAGCTGTACGACCGCGAGGAGTACATCGTCGCGCTGGAGGAAGACGGCCGCTACTCCATCCAGGTGCCCGAGCCGATTCAGGAATAGTCCGGGCTCGCCGTTCGCTTTCCGTGCTGTCGTGCGTGGCTGGAATCTCTATAGCGGCCGGTTTTCGACTCGAAACCGGGGGCCGATTTTGCCGAGTGCGACCCTCAGGCTATCTTGTCGTACTGCTCCTGAAGCTTCTCGGCGGCCTCGGCCATCAGCTCCTGCTCGTAGTCTTCCAGGTCCCACTCGACTATCTCTTCGACACCGTTGCTCCCCAGACGTACTGGCACGCCGAAGGCGGTGTCGTCGTGGCCGAACTCGCCCTGCAGTTTCACCGACGCCGGGAACACCGCGCCGGTGTCCCGGAGGACGGCCTCGACCATGTGTGCGACGCCCCGTGCCGGCCCCCACTCGGTCGCGCCCTTGCGCTCGATGACGTCCATCGCCGATTTCTGGAGGTCGCCCAGAATTTCCTCGCGCTCGTCGGCGCTGAATTCGGGGTCGCGGCCGTCGACGCGGACCTTCGAGAAGACGGGGACCTGCGCGTCGCCGTGTTCGCCCAGAATTGTGGCCTCGACGTTGGTGGTCGGCGCGTCGAAGCGCTCGGCCAGCACGTACCGGAAGCGAGCCGAATCCAGCCGGCCGCCGAAGCCGATGACCTGCTCGCGGGGCCGGTCGCCGGCCTCGTAGAGGTGGCGGTTGAGCAGGTCGACCGGGTTGGAGGTGGTCAGGGAGACGTAGTCGTCGTTGTGCTCGTCCAGCGACGACTGGATGTCCTCCATGATGGGGGCGTTGTCGCCCGCGAGGTCGATGCGGGTCTGGCCGGGCTGGCGCGGGATGCCGGCCGTGATGACCACCACGTCGGAGCCGGCGGTGTCGGCGTAGTCGCCCTGTCGAACCCGGGTGTTCGAGTCGTAGGCGATACCGTGGTTCGTGTCCGCTGCCTGGCCGACGGTGTCTTCCTCCTTGTCGGGGATGTCGACGAAGACGAGTTCGTCGGCGATGTCCCGAAGGGCGATGCTGTAGCCCGCAGCGGCACCGACGGTTCCGGCCGCACCGACAATGCTTACCTTTGTCATACCGCGTGGAATTCGTGACCGCGGGGAGGTAAACGCTTCTTTTTCTCCGTGGCGACTCCCTCACTCGATGCGTACCAGCCAGTCGGCGACGGCGGTACGGAAGGGTGCGTCTGGCCCGCAAGTCATAATCCGCTCGCCCGTCTGTCCACGTACATGAGCGACTTCGACAAGGAAGCCGAGCGCGAGAAACTCCGCGAGAAGTACGGGAAAGAGGAGGAAAAGCGCGAAGCGACCGAGCAGATGAGCGAGCTGCTGTTGAAGGGCGCGACGATGACCAACGCCCACTGTACGGACTGTGGCGACCCTATCTTCCGCTACGACGGCCAGGAGTTCTGCCCCACCTGTCAGAAACCGGTCGCTCGCGACCAGGGCGAAAGCGACGCGGACGGCGACCACATCGAGGTGGCCGACCCCAGCGACGAGGCCACGGTCCAGTTCGGGGACGGCGCCGACGAGCAGACCGCGGGCGAGACGGCCGACGACGCCGCCGCGAACGGTTCACCCGAAACGGCCGACGAAGCCGCTGTGAACGACGCTCCGGCGACGGCCGACGAAGCCGCTGTGAACGACGCTCCGGCGACGGCCGACGCGTCGACCGACGCCGCCGGACAGCCGCCCGCGGCGGAATCGATGGGGGACGCTACCCGGGAGATTCCCTCGGCCGACCCGGACCGGACGCCCGGGGCCGCGCGGGCGACGGCGGCAGACGCCGGTAGCGAACCGACGGCGCCGACACAGCCCACCGACCGCGACGCGGTGACGGCGGAGCTTTCGGCGGCCGAGGGGCTGCTGGCGGAGACGGTCCATCGGTTCGCCCAGCGTGCCGCCGACACCGACGACCCACGCACCGCTCGCGAACATCTCAAAGCGGCCCGCGAGGCCGCCGAGGCGCTCGACGCCGTCCGCTTCTAGCTGTCGACCGGCGTATTCCCGGTCGACGTCGCGTCCGCGCTTCGGTGACGGTCGAGGAACCCCAGGAGCGACTCGACGACCGGCACGTCCAGTTCCGCTTCGGTCGCAGTCGCGACGACGCGGAGCCCGTCCTCCCCGGCGCGACAGAGCGCAACGGCCGGGAGCGACGCCACCGACTGCTGGAGCGGCCCGAACGCCCCGAAGGCGTCGGTGTCGTCACGCTCGGTCACTTGCTCGCTGTCCCCGTCGGTCGCCGGGTCCACCAGCATCGGGAACGGCAGGTCGTACTGCCGGTCCCACAGTCTGGCTCGCTCGCGGATGTCGGGCAACACGGGAACGACCGTCGTATCCCGCCTGCGGAACGCGTCGTGGCGCTCGGACAGGGCTCGGACGAGCTCTCGGGACCGTGAACAGTAGTGACTGCCAAGCAATACTACGAGCAGGGAGTCACTGTCGGCGAGCAGTTCGCAGCGCTGTACCGTCTCGCTCCCGTGGCCCACGTTCGGGAGTTCGAAATCGAGCTGGTGACTGTCGCGTTCGTTCACGGTCTGACCCCTCCCGTGCGCCTGGAACGCGATGTCAAATGAAAGTTCCTATCAGCCGGCGGACAGGCCGACGGTATGTTTGATATATCAGGGCTCGTACGCGCTTCCGACGACCGAGCGGATGCGCTCGGCCGTGACCTCGCCGATGCCGTCGACCGCGAGCAGGTCGTCGTGGGTGGCGGTCATCACCGCCTCGACGCTGCCGAAGTGTTCGAGCAGACTGCGGGCGGTCACCGGACCGACCTCCGCGACCGAGGCGACGACGTACTCCTGTTGCTCGGCGACCGTTTTGGACTGTTTCTCCCCGTGGACGCTGACCTCGCGGTCGCCGTCGTCCTGTTCGCGGGTCGCGATGGTCTCCAGCAGGTCGGCGGTCTCGGCCTCGTCGTCGGTCCGGAGCACGCTCGCGCCGAAGTCCACGGCCAGTGAGGCCAGCGCGCCGTTTATGGATTTCGCGTGGACGTTGCGCTCGCCGTAGAGGTCCCCGCCCTCGATGACGACCACCGGCCGCGCGTAGTTGCGGGTGGCGTCGCCGACCTGCTCGAACATCGACCGGTCGCCGCCGGTCAGCGTATCCAGAAAGTCCGAGACGGTCTTTCGCTCGACGACCACCCGGTCCGAGAGGACGTAGTCGCCGACGGCCAGGGTCTCCAGGCGCGTCTCGACGCCCCCGCGGGTCGAGAGGTCCCGCGCGATGGTCGAGTCCAGTTCGCGCTGGTCGGCGACGATTTCGACGGCCTCGTCGTCCCCGTCCGGTTTCGCGACCACGCCGTCGCTGTCAGTCGCGCCTTCGTCGTCCTCGCCGTCGCTATCGGCGTCTTCGCCCGCCTCGGTCGCGTCGTCTGTGGCCTCCCGTTGGCCGTCCACTGTCGTCATATCTTCGCCGGCGAAGGCGTCCAGCCCGGCCTGGCCGCCGTCACCCTCGCTGGTACCGCCGTTGGTGGCGGTCGCGCCCGCCCCAGCGCTCGTCCCGCCGTCGGTTTCCGAGGCGGCCTGCTGTTTGGCCCCATCGTCCTCGTAGTCGTCCAGCCCGGTCTGGTCCAGTTCGGCCGAGAGCTCCCCGGCCACACTCTTGAGCTCGTTTAACTCGTTTTGCATCCGCTTCTGGTCGTTACGGGCCTTCCAGAAGTACGCCTCGTCGCGGGTGTCCTCGGCGAGCAGGACGACGACACGGCCCTCGGCCTGGCGGCCGGTCCGGCCCTTGCGCTGGATGGCCCGAATCGCCGTCGGCACCGGCTCGTAGAAGAGCACGAGGTCGACCTCCGGGACGTCCAGTCCCTCCTCGGCGACCGACGTCGAGACCAGCACCTCGAACTCGCCGCCCCGGAACCGCTCCAGGGTCTCTTGCTGTTCGGTCTGGGTCATCCCCTCGCTGCCGTCGGTGTCTGACTGCCCGACGAACTTCTCGGTCGTGAAGTGATTCGAGAGGAACTCGACCAGCGTCTCGGCCGTATCGCGCGATTCGGTGAAGACGATGACCCGTTCCCCGTTCTCGATGCCGAGCGTCTCGGCAAGCAACATCCGGGTCTGGCGGAACTTGGGGTGGAGGTCGTCGTAGCGCTCGGCTTTCCGTATCGCCTCCCGAATCTTTGGCTCGCTGACGAGGCGCTGGTCGGCCTTCGAGGCCCCCGACGAGCGGGCGGCCTCCTTCAGCCGCTCGAAGTACCGCCGCAGGGACTCGACGCTCTGGGTCTCGACGTAGGTGACGGCGGTCCGAAGTTTGCGTATCTCGGCGAGCAGGCTCATCCCCTGGTACCCCTCGCTCTGGTCGTTGTTCATCAGCTTCCGGAGCTCGGCCTGCATTCCCTGGATGTCCCGTTCCGAGAGGTCCGGCGAGGACTTGTTGGTGACGCCGAGTTCCTTGAGTTGCTCCAGCCGGTCCGCGACCACCTCGTTGATGGCGTCCCGAATCTCGATGACTACCTCGGGGAGTTCGATGCGTTTCCAGTCGACGTCCGTGTCGTGGGTGTACTCGGCGACGTCGGCGTCGTCCTCGGTCATCACCGCGACCTCCGAGAGCCCGAGGTTCTCACACACCTGGAGGATGGCCTCCTCGTCGTCGCCCGGCGAGGCACTCATCGCGGTGACGAGCGGGTCGGCGGCGTCGGCGTGGTAGCGGTCGGCGATGTAGTTGTAGGCGTAGTCGCCGGTCGCGCGGTGGCACTCGTCGAAGGTACAGTGCGTGACCCGGGCCAGGTCGATGCGGTTGCCCACGAGGTCGTTCTCGACGACCTGCGGGGTCGCGATGACCACGGTCGCCTCCTCGAACAGGGCGGCGCGGTCGTCGGGGCGAACCTCGCCGGTGAAGACGACTATCTCCTCGTCCGGAATTGTCAGGGCCTCGCGGTAGAATTCGGCGTGCTGCTGGACCAGTGGCTTGGTCGGTGCGAGCAGGAGCGATTTGCCGCCGACCTCGTGCAGACGCCGGGCCGTCACCAGCAGGGAGACAGTCGTCTTGCCCAGCCCTGTCGGGAGACAGACCAGCGCGTGGTCCTCGGTGGCCGTATCGGCGAGTTCGACCTGGTACCGGCGGTTCTCCAGGAACCCGTCGGTGACAAGCGGCTGCTCGAGGAACTCCCCGTCGGCGGTGGTCGCCATTGGTGTGGCGTTGGCCCCGGCCGGGGTTAAGGGTTCAGGTAGCACGGTGAAACTGAAACGGGTCGATATATATGGACAATCGTTCAGTAAACCTGTTGTCGGAAAGAGTTTTCATCGGCTGTGGATAACTAATTACATGGTCCCGGTAACGGCGGTCGAGGCGGCGCTCGTCGCGTTCTTTTCCGTCTCCGGACTGGCGCTGGCCGGGCTAGTGCTGTATCTCCGCGCCTCGCAGCTCCCCAACCGCGGTATCCGCTCGTTCATTTCACTGCTGGTGCTGATGGCGGTGTGGTCGTTCAGCGCCGTCGCGAAGCTGACCATGCCCCCCATCGTCGAGCGGTTCCTGGTCGCGCTCGAACTGCCGATGGGCGTCGCCTTCGCCCTGCTCTTTCTGGTGTTTGCCTCCCAGTACACGGGCCGGCAGTGGCACCGCCGGCGGGCCTTCACCGCCTACATCGTCGTCTCGCTGCTCGCGCTCGCCGTCGGGCTGTTGACGAACCCGGTCCACGGGCTGTTCTGGGACCGCATCACCCTCTCGACGGCCGTCTTCCCACACTACGTCCACGACGGGCTCGGGCCGCTGTACTTCCTGTATGTCGGCCTCGCGTACTGTCACTTCGCGACGGGCGTGTACGCGCTGGTGAACCTCCATCTCCGCAGCCGCTACAACACGACGCCGATGATGCTCGTCACCTTCGGAGCCTCGCTCCCGTTGCTGGTCAACCTGGTCTCGGTGTTCGACCGGGCACCGATACCGGGGCTGGACTACACCCCCGTCGGACTGGCTCTCTTCGGCGTCGCGACCACCGTCTCGATGCAACTGGACCTGTTCGATATCATCCCCGTGGCCCGGGACACCGCCGTCGAGCAGAGTAGCGAGGGGATGGTCATCCTCGACTCGAAGCGCCGGGTCCGGGACTACAACCCGACTGCCGCGTCGCTGCTCCCGGCGCTGTCGGCCCATCGGGGCGACCACATCGAGACGGTCCTCGACGACGCGAGCGACCTCTTCGATACCACTACGCCGACGACAATCGCGGTCGCCGACGGCGAGGAGGTGACCTACCTCTCCGTGCAGCTCTCGTCGATAACCGACGGTCCCCACCATCTTGGCTGGACGGTCGTCCTCTCGGACGTCACCGAACAGCAGCGCCGGGAACGACACCTCCAGCTGGTCTCTCGTGTCCTCCGGCACAACATGGCCAACCGCATCAACATCATCATGGGCCACGTCGAGTTGCTGGGCGACGGCGCCGACGAGACCGACCGACCTCATCTCGAGGCCATCGACGACAGTGCGACCGACATCATCGAGACGAGCGGCAAGCTCCGAACGATTCAGGACATCGTCACCGACGGCCGACCCGCCCGTCCGACCGACGTCACCCGCACCGTCGGGGCCGTCGCGGCCCGGTACGCCGACCGCTACCCCGACGCGACGGTGACGACTGACTGCCCGGACGGCGTGTTCGCCCGCTGTCCCACGGGGTTCCAGGCGGCGCTTTCCAACCTCGTCGAGAACGCCGTCCAGCACAACCCCGATTCCGCGCCCTCGGTCACCGTCACCGTCACAGTCAGCGAACAGCTGGTCCACGTCGCCGTCGCCGACGACGGTCCCGGTATCCCGGAGACCGAGCGCCGCATCCTGGAAGACGGGGAGACCCCGCTCCAGCACAGCGCCGGCGTGGGACTCTGGCTGGTCTACTGCTTCGTCGAGCAGGCGGGCCACGAACTGACCTTCGAGCCCTCGGCCGCGGGCGGCAGCGAGGTCCGATTCGCCCTCGACCGCGCCCTCTCGCCCGTCGAGACCGGCCCCAACGCTTAGGCGTGGTAATGACGGTCCGTCGATGCGTACGATGAGCCGTCATGCAAACGCACAGCGAGCACACCACCGGCCAGGAGTGGGACCAACTTGCGGCACTTCTCGGGTGGGCCCAGCAGTTCCGCCTGGTCCAGGGCGTTGTCGCGGCGGCCAAGACCGCGTTCGCGAGCGCCCTGCTGGGCGTCGCCACGCCGCTGCCCGCCGTCGTCGTCGGCCTGGTATCGTTCGCCGTCTACACCGCCAACGACCTTGCCGACCGCGATGAGGACGCTATCAACACCCCCGACCACGCCTCGTTCGTCGCCAGCCATCCGGCCATCGTCGCTGTCCTCGCCGTCGGGACGTTCGCGCTCGGCGCCGCTATCGCGTGGTGGAGCGGTGGTTCGGTCGCCCTGGTCGTCGCCTGTGTCCCGCTCGGGGCCTCCCTGTTGTACAGCCTCCCCGTCACACTCGGCGGTCGACGGCTGAAAGACGTCCTCGGGGCCAATACGACGCTCGTCGCGCTCGCCTGGGCCGTGACCGTGACCGGGGTCCCCCTGACCGTTGCGGGTCGAGCCGTCGGCCCGGTCGCGATAGCGGTCTGTCTGTTCCTCTACCTGCGCACGTTCATCTCGGTCGAGGTGTTCAACGTCCGTGACGTCACCGGCGACGCCGCAACCGGGGTCGACACCATCCCGGTAGTGCTTGGCGTCCCCCGCACCCGGCAACTGCTCGCGCTGTTCGAGGGCTGTTCGCTGGCGCTGCTCGTGGCCCTGATGACCGTCCCGTCGGTCGCGCTCGTCGCACTTGCGGCCCTGCCCGTGCTCGGCTACTCGCTCGGCCTGACGTGGTTCCTCGGTGAGGCCAGCCGGATGGACAGGTTCTGTCTGGCGAAAGACGGCGAGTATCTCCTGCTCGGACTGGTGGCGCTTCTCATCTAGAACGTGGGCACGGCGACGAGGCCGACCCACATCGCCACGGCGCCAAACACCGGAATCGAGAAGTTGTCGTCGACGACGTAGCCGGCGACGGTCGGTTTGACACCGTCAGCGAAGGTCGCCGCGACACCGCCGAGCACCGCCGCCGCCGCCGGGACAAAGGGCGCCGCCAGCAGCGTACAGACCGCGAACATCACGAGCAACACCCACAGCTGCTTGACGCTGCTTGCCTCGGTCGACCCGAGCAGCCCGCTGATGGGGTCTCCGATGGCCAGCATCAACATCGCGGGGACGGCGACCGCAATCGGGAGGCCGACGGCGACCGCCCAGGCGACGACGGCCATCCCGACGATGTAGAGGGCATAGCCCGCTGGATTGTCCTGTTCGTACTCGCGGGTGAGCCGCTCGTAGATGGCCCAGTCCAGCCCGACCGACAGCCGCAGGAACTCGAGCACCACGACGACGACCAGCGCGACCGCGAGAAACAGCTGGACCACCCGCCAGCTCACGAGGTCGCCACCCACCAGGTAGCCCAGCGGCACCGCTGCGCCCGTCACGTGGACGAGCCGTCTGGCGACCTCGTCGGTCATCTACAGGTCGTCGAACGCCAGGTCGCCGTCGACCAGTTTCTGGACGGTCTCGGCCAGGCCGTCGATGGGGACGCGCTTCTGAGCCGTGGAGTCCCGTTCCCTGAGTGTGACGGTGTCGGCCTGGAGGTCAGCCGGGTCCGCATCACCCTCCGGCTCTCCCAGCGATTCGTAGTCGACGGTCACGCAGTACGGCGTCCCGATTTCGTCCTGCCGACGATACCGCCGGCCGATGGCGCCCGAGTCGTCGTAGGTGACCGAGTGGCCCGCCTGGCGGAGCGCCTCGGCCAGTTCGCGGGCGTACTCGCCAAGGCCGTCCCGGTCCATCAGCGGGAAGACGCCAACCGTGGTCGGGGCCTGCTCGGCCGGGAGTTCGAGGTAGGTCCGCTCCTCGCCGTCGACCTCGTCCTCCCGGTAGGCGTGGGCCAGCACGGTGTAGATGAGCCGGCCGACGCCGAAGGAGGGCTCGACGACGTGGGGCGTGATGTGTTCGCCGTTCTCTGTCACCTCCTCGACGCTGAAGCCGGTCTGTTCGACTGGAACCGTGACCGTCTCGCCGTCGAGTTCTACGGTGACCTCGTCACCGTCAAAGGCATCTGGGTCGTCGGCCGCGAGTCCCTCCAGCGCGTCCGCCACTGCCTGTGCGTCGCCGCCGAACTCCGGCCCGAGGTAGCTCATCTCGGGGTCGACGGTGGGTCGTTCGACCGTGATGGGCTCGTCGTACTGCTTGAAGACGGTGTAGTCCTGGCCGGAGTGTTCGGCGTGTTTCTGCAGGTCGTAGTCGCCCCGGTAGGCGAAGCCGGTAATCTCTATCCAGTCGCCGTCGATTTCGGCCTCGGCGTCCCAGCAGTCCGACGCGTAGTGGGCCAGCTCGCCCGGCAGGTGCTGGCGGAAGCGAAAGCGGTCCATGTCGATGCCGATGCGCTCGTACCAGCCCTTCGCGATGCCCAGGTAGTAGGCGACCCAGTCGCTGGTGATGACGCCGGAATCGACGGCCTCACGCACTGTCAGCTGCGCGACGCCGCCGTCGTCGGCCTGCTGGCTCTCGCCCGAGTAGAGGGGGAGCTCGACGTCTTCGACGGTCTCCAGGGGCGGTTCGTCCTCCTCGGGGTCGACGAAGTGTTCGAGTTCCGCCTGAGTGAACTCGCGTACGCGCACGAGTGACTTGCGCGGGGATATCTCGTTGCGGTAGGCCTTGCCTATCTGGGCGACGCCGAAGGGGAGCTGGTTGCGGGCGTACTCGGCGAGCTGGGGGAACTCGACGAAGATGCCCTGGGCGGTCTCGGGACGCAGGTAACCCGGCGAGGAGGTACCGGGGCCGATGTTCGTCTCGAACATCAGGTTGAAGTTGTCGACCGGCTCGCCGGCCAGGGAGGCCTGACAGGAGGGACACTCGATGCCCTCGTCGGCGATGATATCCATGACCTCCTCGTTGGGCAGGGACTCGGCCTCCTCGATGTCGGTGTTGTCCTCGACGATGTGGTCGGCCCGGTGGGTGGCGCCACACTCGCCGCATTCGAGTATCATATCGTCGAAGCCGTCCAGATGGCCGGAGGCCTCGAAGACGGGTTCGGGCATCACGTCCGGCGCGGATATCTCCTGGTGGCCGGCCTGGACGACGAAGCGGTCCCGCCAGGCGTCCTCGATGTTGTCCTTCAGCGCGCCCCCCTGCGGGCCGTAGGCCCAGAAGCCGGCGGCGCCGCCGGCTTCTGGCCCTACGGCCCGCAGGGTGCCGCGCTGAAGGACAACATCGAGGACGCCTGGCGG
>SDGW01000754.1_pt1 | contig 19933 bp, 17 predicted proteins | sample 2873831 | NCBI WGS metagenome assembly SDGW01 (sample SAMN08132700, study PRJNA421101) | hypersaline lake metagenome | isolation source: celular fraction 0.22 microns magnesium sulfate-rich crust from ephemeral... | place: Spain: Penahueca Lagoon, Toledo | collected 2011-07
GCAGTATCAGTGGTACGACGAGGTGACACACACCGTGTCGTCGATCGTCGTCGCCGGGTTCGGGTACGCCTCGTTCCGGGCGCTCGAGCTCCACTCCGAGGACGTGGACGTGCCATCGGCGTTTCGGTCGCTGTTCATCGTCGTCTTCGTCCTCGCCGCCGGCGTCCTGTGGGAGGTGTTCGAATACGCCCTCGGCGGTTTCGTTCCCGTCTACGGGGTCGACGACATCACCACCGATTTCGTGTTCAACGCGGTCGGTGGCCTGATCGTGGCGATCTGGGGTGGCGGCCACGTCGGCGGCCTCGTCGGATTCCTCCGGGACCGACTCCGGTCCAGCGCCGACCGGTAACCGTCGCCGCTACGGGCGTCTCGAGCCGCCGCCCGCTCGCAGACGGCTGCAAACTCCGGCACGAAAGCTATCCGCAACCGCACTGAAGGGTCACCCCGGAAGTGCGGCTGATCCACAATGACTGAGACACCACGCTTCGAGACGCGACGGAGATTCATCGGAACGGGGGCGGCGACCGTGGGCGCGCTCGCGCTCGGGCAAGCGGGGAACGCGACGGCCCAGGAATCCGGAGACGAAGTAGCCGACGTGTCCTTCCGCGACGCGATTTCCACCCGCGAGACGTACTTCTCCGGTGCGATCTTCAGGGTCGTCTCACCGCCGCTCGAGAACGCCCCGGTGGTACAGAACGCGGAGCCAGTACGGAATCACAGCGTGCGCGTCGTCGAGTACTTCAACGCGAACGAGGAGGGGTACCTCTTCTTGCCGCCGAACGCACAGGTCGAACGCGGACAGCTCTACGTCTTCGACGACCGATTGGGACCGGATGCGCCGGAACTACCGGCCGCGGACCTCATCGGACGACTTCTACTCGAGTGCGCTGTTCGAGATCACCTCCGGCGCGCAGGGCTGGGTTCCCCAAGACATCGAACAGAGCGGGCTGTTCACCGATTACAACACCGTCCACGCCAGGTACATCGGCACGAACCAGCGCTTCCTCCTCTTTCCCCAGGAGGCCGCAGAGACGAACGCGGGACGGCTCTACGTGATGCGCGACGAGGCCGAAATCTTCGATCCGGCTGGCAATCTCGTGGCCGCCGAGTTCAGCCCCGTCGACGAGGACAGTCTCACCTTCGACGACGAGTACCTCCGCTCTCGGCCGTGACCGACGACGTGTGAGCGGCGACGGCGTCGAACGCACCCACGTTCGGACGACCACCCCACGAACGTGGATACTTCCGGCCGCCGAAAGAGCAACGCTTACAGGTTCGTGCGTTCCGCTATCGACCATGCGAGAGAACGTTCTGTTGATCGGGGGTGGCGGCCGAGAACACGCCATCGCCCGCGCACTCGAGGACAGTGAGGCCGACCTCTATGCCTGCGCTGGCAACAAAAACCCCGGAATTGCCCGCATCGCAGTCGGGTTCGAGACGCTCGAAACGACCGATCCCGACGCCGTCGTCGACTACGCAGAGGAGGTCGACGCGACGCTGGCCGTCATCGGTCCCGAAGCGCCCCTCGAGGCCGGTATCGCGGACGCGCTCGAGGAAGCGGGCATCTACGCCTTCGGCCCGAAGGAAGCCGACGCCCGCATCGAGACGGACAAGGCCTTCCAGCGCCGCTTTATGGCCGACAACGACATTCCCGGCTGTCCGGACTTCGAGACGTTCGACGACATGGAAGCCGCCTGCGAGTTCATCGACGAGTACGACGGCGACCTCGCGATCAAGCCCGCCGGCCTCACGGGCGGCAAGGGCGTCAAGGTCATCGGCGATCAGGTCACCCCGGAGGAGGGCAAGGAGTACATCCGCGAGTCCGATTACGACCGGATCGTCCTCGAAGAGCGGCTGATCGGCGAAGAAGTGACGATCCAGGCGTTCGTCGCCAACGGCGCGTTCGAGACCGCACCCGCGGTGCAGGATCACAAACGCGCCTACGAGGGCGACGAAGGACCCAACACGGGCGGCATGGGGAGCTACTCCGCTGCGACGAACGAACTCCCGTTCATGACCGACGAGGACTACGACGAAGCCGTCTCGATCATCGAGGCCACCGTCGACGCCTTAGAGGACTATCGGGGCATCCTCTACGGCCAGTTCATGCTGACGGACGAGGGTCCGAAGGTTATCGAGTTCAACGCCCGCTTTGGCGACCCCGAGGCGATGAACACGCTGCCGGTCCTCGAGACGGACTTCCTCGACGTGCTCACCGCGGCGCGGGACGGCGAGGCTCCGCCGGCACTCGAGTTCGCCGACCAGGCGACGGTCTGCAAGTACGCCGTCCCGGAGGGATATCCGACGAACCCCGAAGCCGGCGCGAAGGTGCAGGTCGACGAGGAGAGCGCGGGCGATGCCCTGCTGTACTACGCCAGCGTCGACGAGCGTGACGACGGCATTTACACGACGACCTCCCGGTCGTTCGCCGTCGTCGGCGTCGCTGACTCGATCAGCGAGGCCGAGGAGATCGCCGAAGACGCGCTCGCAGTTGCCGGCGACGAGGGGCTACACATGCGCCACGACATCGGCAAAGCCGACCTCGTTCAGCGCCGGATCGACCATATGAACGAGCTCCGCGGCGAGTAACGATCGCTCCGTCGTTGGCATTCGCTCTCATTCTGTAAGTCACTGACGGCTGTCGACGTCCCGTCTCGATTCGAGCCGTTTGAACGTGCTGGCGCTGGCGGCGAACAGGTCTATGTCACGCAGCCGTCGGTTTGCGCTCTTGGAACGACTTGGTTCCCGACCATACGTCCGATGAAGGTCACGAAGGGTGTCAACCCACTGGAAAGAAGTGACTGAGGGTCGCAGCGTATGGCAGAGAACCCGGTATAGCGTTCTCGCCCCAGGCATGACATCGGCAGAGATCATCGAGCCACTCGGCCACCACGAGCTACTGCTCGTCATCGTCCAATTTACGGTGTTGCTGTTCGTCGCACGGACGCTCGGTGAGGCGTTCCGATCGCTCGGACAGCCGGCGGTCGTCGGCGAACTCCTCGCGGGCGTCGTGCTCGGTCCATCGATACTTGGACTGGTCGCCCCCGACGTCTACGAGGCGTTGTTTCGGGTGTCCGAAGCGCAGTTCCACCTACTCGAGGTGATCTCCTGGCTCGGGCTCATCATGCTGTTGATCGTCACCGGTCTCGAGACGGATATCGACCTCATCATCAACAAGGGTGAGACGGCGATCATCCTCTCGCTCGGTGGCATCGCCGTCCCGTTCGCGACCGGGTTCGCACTGGGCTGGGTGCTCCCGGCGGCGTTCATCGCGGCCCCCGGACAGCGGCTCGTCTTCAGCCTGTTTCTCGCCACCGCGATGAGTATCTCGGCGATTCCCGTCATCGCCAAGGTCCTCATCGAACTCGAGGTGGTTCGTCGCGACATCGGGCAGTTGATCCTCGCGGCGGGAATGGTCGACGACACGATCGGCTGGATCCTGCTGGCCACGGTCGCCGGGCTGGCTCGAACCGGCGTGTTCGACGTCGGCTCGGCCATCACGACGATACTCTCGGTGATCGCCTTCCTCGGCGTCGCGTTCACGGTTGGCCGGCGGTTCACGATCGACCTCGTTCGCTGGGTCGACAACGTCTTCGGGAGCGACGCAGCATTGCTGTCGACGCTCATGCTGCTTGCGCTCGCGGCGGGGGCGATCACGCAGTATATCGGTCTCGAGGCGATCCTCGGGACGTTCGTCGTCGGCGTCTTGGTCGGGCAAGTCAAACGGTTCGACTACGACCTGCGGCATACGTTCGAGGTCGTCACGCTCTCGATCTTCGCACCGGTCTTCTTTGCGATCGCGGGACTCCGGATGGATGTCGTCTCCTTGGCCGACCCGACGGTCTTCGGTGTCGGCGTCGTCGTCTTCGGTGTCGCCTGTTTCGGAAAGTTCGCTGGTATCATGAGTGTGACGCCGCTTGCCGGCCTCTCGCGATGGGAAGGGATAACGATCGGCGGCGGAATGAACGCACGCGGCGCGATGGAGATCATCGTCGCGACGATCGGACTCGGTGCCGGCATCTTGACGATCGAGATGTACAGTATCATCGTCGCTATCGCCATCGTCACTTCGCTGATGGCACCCGCGATCATGCGGTGGTCGATCCCGAAGATCGAGTTGGGCGAGGACGAACGCGGCCGAATCGAACGGGAGGCGTATCGTCAGGAGAGTTTCGTCGAGAATCTCACGAAAGTCTTACTGCCGACTCGTGGCGGGTCTGACACCCGATATGCGGCGCGACTGCTCGGGCCGCTGCTTCGAGAACAGGAGATCGAACTCGACGTGCTCTGTGTGAGCGAGATGAGCGAGGAAGGCGGTGGACGGACCGCCGCGCTCGCGACTGGGATCCAACGCAGGCTGGCCACATGGCTACGGCCGACCGTTCGAGAGTCGAACACCACCGTCACCGCCGGCACCGTCGATGAGATTTTCGACGCCGTCGAGCACAGTCTCGGTGAGCAGCCACGACAACCGAGACGGATCACGCGCGAACGAACGGAGAGCGTCGCCGAGACGATCCTCGAGGAAGGGTCGCACGGATACGACCTGCTCGTCCTCGGTGAAACGGGCGCTGGACGGACCCCCGACGGGGCGTTGTTCAGCGAGACGGTCGATCGCGTCGTCCAGGAAGCGCCGTGTCCGGCGATGATCGTCAGCACGCAGTCGGCGGCGGAGCCGTCTGACGAACCGCTCGATCGGATCCTGCTTCCGACCGTCGGCACGGTATCGAGTCGGTACGCCGCCGAACTCGCGTTCGCGATCGCTACAAGCGAGAACGCGCTCGTCGAACTCCTCCACGTCGTCGAGCGGCCGCGGTCCGACGACCAGTTCGCCGGTGACCCCGATCTCTCGAGGCAAGTGGCAATCGGTGAGCAGATCGTCGAGCGAGAGGCGGCACTCGGCAGGCAACTCGATGTTAGGGTTCTGACGACGGTGACGAGTGCACCGGCACCGGAAGCGGAGATCGTCGATCACGCGGCCCGGACCGACGCCGACGTGATCGTCATGGGATCGGACGTACGATTGCTCTCACAACGGGCGTTCCTCGGTCACCGGGTCGAACACGTCGTCCGAAACGCGTCCTGTCCGGTCGCGGTACTCAGCGCGTAACGATAGTCGTGGCTCCGATGAGCGCCGATCGCGGTGCAATTGTTACGCCGTTTGACCTGCAGCAGCGTCGATCGATTCGAACAGCAATCGCGCGCCGAGTTCGATCTCCCGTTCGGTCACGTCCAGTGGCGGCAGCAATCGCAGCGTCTTGAAGCCACAGCCAAGCGTCAGCAGTCCGCGTGAGAACGCCGCCTCGAGGACCGTATCCCGGCGCGCTTTCGTATCGAACTCGATGGCGACCATCAGACCACGACCGCGAACGTCGATCACGCCCGGGGCGTCGCCGTCGGTGACGGCGTCTGTGAGTATCGCCCGGAGTTGACTCCCGCGTTCGCGGACGTTCGCGAGTAGATCGTCGTCGTGGATGACGTCGATCGTAAGCACGCCCTGCATAGCGGCGATGACGTCACCCGCGCCCCACGTCGAAGAGAGGCGACTCTGTTCGGTCGGGAAGACGTCTGTTCGCGAGATCGTCGCGCCCACGCGGAGGCCCTTCCCGCTCGCGATGACGTCTGGCGTGAGCTCGAGGTGATCGACGGCCCACAACTTGCCAGTGCGGCCCAGACCGGACTGAATCTCGTCAGCGATGACGCGGAGGCCATAGCGCTCGCGAAGCGTCTCGAGATCGCGGGCGAACTCTGGATGGGCGACGCGATAGCCACCTTCGCCCTGGATCGGCTCTATGATCAGGTAGGCGACTTCGTCGGGATCAATAACACCGCGATCGGGGTGGAGTGCATCGGCGATGACGTTGCCACCAGGGCCGTCGGTTCGCCAGCGGGTGTCGTATTCCTCGTCAGTGGTCGGATAGGGGGCGCTGACGACGCCCGGAATTTCCGGAAAGCCGGTTCGGTGGACGGCTTTCGAGCGGTTGAGCGAGAGTGCCCCCAGCGTTCGACCATGGAACGCGCCCTCGAAAGTAAACGCTCGGTGGCCGCCGGCAGCGTAGCAGATCTTGATGGCATTCTCGACGGCCTCCGCCCCGGAGTTCGAGAGGAAGACCCGATCCATGTCGTAGTGGTCCGTCATCGCGACCAATCGATCCATCAGTTGCGTCGGGCCGGGGAGCTCCGGGTCGTTGGGTGGTCCACCGCCGCTTACGTAGAAGTCCTGACCGGCGATCTTCAACGGATCGACGAGGTCGAACGCCTCGAGGCGCTCGCGGATCGTGGGGTTGTTGTAGCCAAGCGGCGCGGCGGCGACGTGGCTCGTAAAATCGAGCAGGACGTTGCCGTCGACGTCGGTACAAAACGGGCCGGTCGCCTCGCTATTGACGTCCCAGACGAACTCGTAGACGTACGTACTCGGAGCAGCAAACCGGTGGTGGCAGTTGACCCACTCACGTGCCCGTTCACCGGGGAGGTCGTCTACCGCCGGTTCGACCGTTGCGCGGTCCATGTGATACCATTAGACATCGTCGGATAAAGGTACTAATGCCTACACGATGACGAGCACCGACGCGAGCGCGCCGCCGATCAGGAGGACTGCGCTGTAGGCTGCGACCCGGTTCCGGAAGCCGGTGTTCGTCGATGTCGACGCTAACAGGGCCTTGACCACGATGCTCGAGACGGTCGCGAGCAGGATCGCAACCGTGGCTTCCGGGCCACCTAGCTGGCCGCCACGGTAGAGAACGACCGCCGATGTGGTCGCACCGGCACTCGAGACGAAGCCGCTGGCGACGGCCGTTGCATAGAAGCCAAGCGTCCCGAACCACGTCTCGGCTAGCGAACCGAAGACGAGCACGACGAGGAAGACGACGCCGAATCCGAGCGCGTTTCGCAACGAGAACGGGCTCTCGAGTTCCATCGGGCCGGACTCGTCCCAGTCGGCAGTGAGCGCGGCGACGGCGAAGGCGAGGACGATCACGGCTCCCAGCGGTATGATCGCCTCGACGAGGATTTTGGAGTCGCTGCCGGCGGTAAAACCGACCGCGATCGCGAGATTCCGCGTGGCCATCGCGGCGTTTGCGAGCAAGATCGCGGCGACGGCATACGAGGCCGCCTCGGGCCGCTGCTTGACGTGATCGAGCATCGTCCCGACGACGGCCGTCGAGGACGCTAGCCCGCCGAAAAAGCCCGTTATCGCGATCCCGCGACCGCCGTACGTCGTGACGATCGCGTAGTTGGCGATCCCGATTCCCGCGACGGCAACGACCATCAGCCAGATGACCTTCGGCTCGAGGGGGATCGCCAGCCCGGCAAACTCGACGGTCGTTTCCGCGGGGAGGACCGGATAGATGACGAACGCGAGGATGGCGAACTCGATGGTCGAACGCATCTCCTCGTGGGAGAGTCCCCACGCGAACTCGTGGAGTTCGCGCTTCAAGACGAGCAACAGCGACGAGAGCACGGCGACGGTGACTCCCTCGAGAATGAAGCCGACGGCGACCAGTGCGCCGACGCCGTAGGCGACGAGCATCGAGACCGACGTCGTCAATGAGAGTCCCATCTCGTCCTCACTCATGAGTCCCTGGACCGCGAGCAACACCCCCTGGACGATCACGAGGACGCCACCGAGGACGAGCAGGCCCTCGCCGATAGGCGTTTCAGCCTCAACGGCGAGGACAGTAAAGACGGCCGCAAGCAGGCTGATCAGTGAGAACGTCCGAATACCAGCTGATTTCTGAGACCACTCGCGTTCGAGCCCGAGGAACATGCCCAGTGCACCGGCCAGTGCGATCCGCACGACCGTCTCCTCGAACGGCGCGTCGGCGACCTGCAGTGCGACCTCGTTCACCCCCGACCGTTCACCATGGTCGCATATAAGCAACCCGCCAGCGGTAACGCGACCTGGCCTCGAGCGCCGCTATCGCGGGCACTCGACGAAACATTGACCCAGACTAGAGGTCGACGTACTGTTCTTCCCACTCGCGGCGGGCCTCGAGTTCACGCCGGCCACGGCGAGTGAGCGTATAGAAGTTCGTTCTGCGGTCGCGTCGGCCCTTTTCGACGAGTCCCTTATCGACAAGAGTGTCGAGGTTGGGGTAGAGCCGACCGTGATGAATCTCTTTCTCGTAGTACTGTTCGAGCTCGTCTTTGATCGCCAGTCCGTGGGGCTCCTCCTCGCCAGCGATGACGTAGAGCAAGTCACGCTGGAATCCTGTCAGGTCGTACATTGGGAAAGTACCAATCGCACTTACTGTCGAATTTTAATAAGGCTATCGGGTTGTTTCGATCGAAAGAGGGGTATTACCAGCGAGACGTGTCGTTTCGGCTGCGAGAGACCCATAATGCCTATGACGAATCGGTCGGTGATGCTCCCATAATGTGCGGTTCATGTTTACAGTCCAGACATTTTGTTTCGACACAATTATATGGGACGATCCATTACTCCGGACTTCGACTCGAGCGAGTATAGACGAGTCTCACCAGTCGGCAGTATCACAGTGAAACAGGAAAGCAGATCGCGTGACGGAAAAATGTCACGCGACCGCTTGCCGCCCTGAATTGGTCCCCGCTGACGCTTCGGCCCTCCAAGCGAAGCGTCACGTAGAAGACTACGTTGTGTATACTTAAATGTAACGGCAGTGCTGACAGCAGACGCGGCCACTGATCCGGGCCTCGCCTACATGTGTTCCTCCTCGAGTACCCAGCCGAGTGCTCGCTTGTAGTAGGTAAACATCTCTTCGACGCCGTCGTGGCGCATCTCGTCGCTCTCTAAGTGCTCTTTGAGGAACTCGTACTGTTCGCGGATTTCGGCTTCGTCTCGCATACTCGTCACTATCAGGTGAGAACGGAAAAACGCCGCTACACCGTGTCGATCACCTTCGCTTCACGACGGGCGAACCCGCACACCGTTTCACACGGAAACACCTGTCTTTCCGGACGAAACGATGTGGGATGGGCACGTATGTCACTGTCTACTCTGGCCGATCGTTGAACGGGCCCGTTTGAACAGCACCCACAGACCACCAACTCGGATTGGGTTGATGGGACTTGTCGTTGCTGCCGTTAATTGGCTGTTGAGCGACAGTCGTCCCATCGCGTTCGGCCGCCCGAACATCGCCTTGGACCGTCTCTTTCGTCTCACGGTCTGTCAGTGACGGTGACGGTCCCGAACTGGGTCCGGTGAGATTTTTTGTGCGCCGTCCGTAGCGAGACCCATGAAAATCCGGGGCGAGCGCGAATGTACGGAGTGTGGAACCCGCTGGTCGTACTACGAAACTGGGAGCGTGGGCTGTCCGGCCTGTGGTAGCCTTCAGAGCGTTGGCGTCGACGAACGGACCGAACACACTGACATGCAGGTCGCGTTCGATCTGACCCCCGTCCGAAACGCGATCGACGAGGTCGAATCCGACGATCTCGCCGAGCGAGCCCGCGACCGGTGTCGCGAGTACGTCCGCCGCCGCGGGTTCGTCAACGCCGGTACCCTCCGCGAACTCGACGATACCTATCTGGCCGCGATCGAACTGCTCCACGTCGCCGACATCGTCGCCCGCGAGATCCACCTCGACGAACGCGAAGAGTTGTACTTCCTTGCCCTGCTCCGCGATGCCGACCAGGGCGAGCGCCCGCCCGTCGAAGACGTTCCGACATCACTTCGCGCCGCTCGCGGCCTCGCGTACGCAAACGCCGTCCGCGAGTACCGTCGCGACATCCGTACGTGGACCGAGGATCGAGAACTAACCACGAGCGAACGAGGGGCACTCGAGACCCTCGGCGAACACGTCACGCGGGCCCGAATGCTCGACGGTGATATCGAACCCCGGGCCGCCGAACAGCTGATCAAGGCGACTCGCGATCTGACGAACGGCCTGCGTGGCGACGAAATGGCGTTCTCGCAGGCCCAAGAGCGGTTGACGAGCCTCGAGTTCGGCGACACTTAGGGCAGGTCGACGTCGACGTCTTCCTGCAGGCTCGCGGCTTTGACGGTATTATATAGTAACATCGCACGGGTCATGGGGCCGACGCCGCCGGGAACCGGCGTGATAGCGCTCGCTTTCTCCTTTGCGCTCTCGAATTCGACGTCGCCGACGAGTTCGTAGCCCTTCTCGGTGTCTGCGTCGACGCGGTTGACACCCACGTCGATCACGACCGTCCCCTCCGAGATCATCGAGCCGTCGACGAGTTCCGGGACGCCGGCGGCAGCGACGACGATGTCCGCACGCTGGGTCTTTTCGGCAAGGTTCTCGGTTCGAGAGTGACAGACCGTCACCGTCGCATTGCCGTCGTCGGCCTTCTGGATCAGCAGGTTTGCCAGTGGCTTGCCGACGATGTCCGAGCGGCCGACGATCGTTACGTCCTTGCCCTCGGTGTCGACGCCGGCGGACTCGAGCAGTTTCTGGACGCCGTGTGGCGTACAGGGCCGGAAGCGAGCGTCGCCGGCGACGAGTCGGCCGACGTTCTCGGGGTGGAAGCCGTCGACGTCCTTCGCGGGGTCGACCCGGCGGATCACGTCGCGGTAGTCGACGTGGTCCGGGACCGGTGCCTGAACGATGTAGCCGTGGACGTCGTCGTTGTCGTTGAGATCGGCGATGGTGTCGAACAGCTCCTCGGCCGGGGCGTCGCCGTCGACGTCGACGTGGTGGCTCTCGATGCCGACTTCCTCGCAGTCGCGCTGTTTCATGTTCACGTACGTCTGGCTCGCCGGATCGTCGCCCATCAGGACGGTCGCCAGTCCCGGCCGTGCGCCCGCGTCTGCGAGTGTCTCGATCGCCTCGGTCAACTCGTCTCGAATGGTACTCGCGACCGCGTTGCCGTCGATGATCTCGGTCATTACTCGAGTGGGCGACCGCGAGGGTCATTAATCCCCGGATTCGTGCTCAGAACAGCCGTCGACGAGCCACAAATATACATAGACGTGTATAGAACGCTTCAGCATCGCTCGCCGGAGAGCGCTCGGATATCGTCGTTGACCGGTGTCCGGACGCTCGAGAGTGGCGGTGTGGCTCACCTCCGGATCAGGTTCGTCTCGGCGTCGGGTACCTTCTCATACGGTCTGCTGTCACTGGTTACTGGTATAACCGCAGGACGGTCGCGGTTGTACCGGCACTGACTGACAGCAGACCGTATCAAACGTCGACTCGGCGCACGAGGAATCGGGGGTCTTCCGCCGTGGCCGTCTCGTCTGCCATGCTGGACGATACTGTTACGCTTCCTGGAAACGAGACGTCACGCGGGTACTCGCAGAACCACCGACGTCGTCTCACGAGCGGTCCTCGAGGTACGACCGAATCGCATTGTCGACCGGTGCCGGGTCGTCGAGCGAGCGCTCCATCCCCGGTGCGGCAACGTCCCATTCGGTGGTGTCCTGTGCGTCGGTCACGACCAGTGCGTACTCATCGTCGAGTCCCTCGTATTCCGCCGTCGCGGCGATGTCGATCAGCGCCCGGCCCTGTAACTCGTGGACCGCCTGCGCGGCCGCAAGCGCCTCCGGATCGACATCGACGCCCGCTGCCTCGAGTTCGGGACCCAGCCGCTCCGTCCAGACGTCCGCGGGCAGCAGACAGACGGCGTAGGAGTCGATCGACAGCGGCGGGACGCCGGCGACGTGGTCACCCGCCCCGACGAGGTCGTAGCGCTCGACGGCCTCGAGGAGCCCGATCACGTCCGTCTCGTCGGCGTCGCGCTCGGCGAGGACCGCCTCGAGCACGGTGGGATCGATCGGTGCGTCCATCGTCTCGGGGCGTGGCGTCGGATCGCCGCGGTCTTCGTGGGCGATGACTTCCTCTGCGACGGGATCGCTATCATCGCCGACATCCGGCAGCGGTTCGGCGCGGTAGCTCTCGCCGTCGTCAAACCGAATCGGAATTAGGCCGATCGTCTCGCCAGATGTGATCGCATCGAACAGCAGCGGACGACTGGCGTCATAGACCTCGAGTGCGATTCCGAGTCCTGCGGGTGGTTCGGCACGTACCAGCGAATCGGGAACGGGCGCGACGATCTCGTCGTCTTCCTCGCGAAGCACCCGAGGATACGGCGCATCGGCGGTCGCCTCCTCGGAGATTCCGCTGAATACGAGCATCGGCTGGTCCTCGTGCTGGTCGATGTCCCAGTCGAGGTGTTCTCCGGGTTCGGCTTCGATATACTCTGCCACCGGTGTCACCTCGAGTGCCAGCCTCGAGGCGGCTGTCTCGTCTGTTTCTCGGAGTGCGAGCAACCGGTCATCGTCGAGGACGGTTCCGGTCGGACGTGTAGCCATCGACGGCAGTACGGTCAGCCGGTGCAAAAGGCGCATGCCGGCGAGTGACAGGCGTTGTCACCGCTTTCGTCAGGCGAGGACGCTGTCACCGGTCGCGGACGATTATCTCTCGAATCCCGTCTCGGTTCTCGCCTACGCGTCGTCCTCGGAATCGACCGATTCGCCCCCTGCTCGACGTCGTTCCCGGTCCTGTTGTGAGTCCTCCTCGGTCTCGTCGTCGGCCGAGTTCTCGTCGACAGGTTCGACACCGGGTCCCGGCTCGTCCTCAGTGATGCCCTGTTCAGCGGACGGATCCATCTCCGTCTCGGTCTCTGGATCGGTTTCGTCTGTCATGGTCTGGAGGGTCGATTGCCGCCGTGATGTGGTCCCTTTCTGACCACGTTGGTCGGTCGTTCGGTCGTACTCGAACGCGGCCAGCGATAACTGGGCCGGTGACACGTTTGATCGTTCTGCATGCCCGTTCCGGGAGCGAAGAACGAACTCGGCCGGTAAACCAGTTCTATTGTGGGTCCGCGATGATGAATCGAAAAGTCAGTCGCGCCCGCTTATTCGTACAGCGGGTTCTCGTCACACAGCGTCGCGACTTCCTCGCGGACCTCCTCGAGGACGCTCTCGTCCTCGGGGTTGTCGACGACGCGAGCGATCAGGTCGGCGACCTCTCGGCAGTCGTCTTCGTCGAAGCCGCGCGTGGTCAGCGCCGGCGTGCCGGCACGGATACCGCTTGGGTTGAACGCCGAGCGCGTCTCGCCGGGCACCGTGTTCGCGTTGAGGACGATGCCGGCCTCCTCGAGGGCTTCTTCGGCGTCGCCGCCGGTCGTATCTGGGTGGCTCTCGCGGAGGTCGACGAGCACGAGGTGGTTGTCGGTGCCCTCAGAGACCAGTGAGAAGCCGTGTTCCGAAAGCTGTTCGCCGAGCGCTTTCGCGTTCGCGACCGTCTGCTCGGCGTAGTCCTCGAATTCGGGCTGGAGGGCTTCCTTGAAGCCGACGGCCTTGCCGGCGACGTTGTGCATGAGCGGGCCGCCCTGTCCGCCGGGGAAGACGGCGGCGTCGATGTCGTCGGCGTACTCCTCGTCACACATGACGATGCCGCCCCGACCTGAGCGGATCGTCTTGTGGGTCGACCCGGTGACGAAGTCGGCGACGCCGACCGGCGAAGGATGGACGCCGGCGGCGACGAGCCCCGTAATGTGGGCGATATCGGCGAGGTGGAGCGCGTCGACCGCGTCGGCAGCCTCCTGGATCCGTTCCCACTCGACCTCACGCGGGTACGCGGAGTACCCCGAGACGATGATGTCGGGATCGAACTCGGCCGCGTGCTCGGCGAGTCCGTCGTAGTCGAGATAGCCCGTCTCGGCGTCGACCTCGTACTGTTCGACCTCGTAGAGCTGGCCCGTGAAGTTCGCCGGGTGGCCGTGGCTTAAGTGGCCGCCGTGAGTCAAGTCGAGCGAGAGAATCTTGTCGCCGGGCTCGAGCATCGCGAAGTAGACGGCCTGATTGGCCTGCGTGCCCGAGTGGGGCTGGACGTTGACGTGTTCTGCGCCGAACAGCTCCGTGGCGCGGTCGATCGCGAGCCCCTCGACCTCGTCGGCGTACTCACAGCCGCCATAGTAGCGCTCACCGGGGTAGCCCTCGGCGTACTTGTTCGTCAGGGCACTGCCCTGCGCGTCGAGGACGGCCTCGCTGACGTGGTTCTCGCTGGCGATCATTTGGAGCGTCTCTCGCTGGCGCTGTACCTCGCCCTCGAGGGCGTCGGCGACGGCGGGATCGACGTCCCGTACCTTGTCGTGGTCCATATCCGAATTGCGGTCTGGCGGCTGTATAAGTGTACCCTTCCCCGGCAAGTCGAGCCACTACCACCGCTTACTCGAGTGGGGCGTACGGCTCGTCATCGGACCCACAGAGACGTAGACGGTGCCGGGCGTTCGAGTCTGGCCGCTATGTGGACCAGTCCCGCTGACGGACTTATATACTCATAACATCCCGATACAACTAATTTATCGGAGTGACATTCAGCTAACCAAATGATTGGGTGGGAGGTAGACGGCGACGTCCTCCACGTCACCGACGCTGACAACACCGAGTTGACGGTCGAGGGGGTTGATACCGCCGTCGATAGCGCTAGCGTTGATATTCCGCGACCCGCTGACGAGACAGTCGTCGTGACGACTGATGAACTCCGTTTCCCGCACGCGGTCGTGTACGCGTTCTCACTACGTCGCGATGACCACCGCGAACTCGACCCCGGCGGCGAGCCACTATCACTGCCGCCCTGCGAGTACGTCGTCGATGTCGACACCGAGATCAAGTCCTACCTCCGGTTTTCCGGCGCGGTGACGATCGAACGGACGCCCGATTACGAGGAGGTCGTCGTCTCCTTTCCGACGCGAACGCGCGTCGTCCTTGGCCTCCGGTGTCGACACGAGTTCCCCACGGGAACGATCACCGTCCCCAACCGCCCGTCGGCGGTCGCCGACGCCATCACACACATGGCCGCCTCACACAAGACCCACGGCCCCGACCGCTCGTATCCCACGCTCCGGGGCCATCCGGCACTGATCGAGCACGGTGACGCCCTCGAGATCGACGACTGTCTCCGGTCCGGGGCACCCGATCACGGAATCGAACTCGTCGTTCCACCCGACTACGCGGCGTTGTTCGTCACTGCGCCGCTGGCGTACTACCTGCAGGCGACGGTCCGGACGACTGACGACCGCGCTGTCCCCGCCGGGTCGGACCCGGATCGACCGCGGCTTCGACTTGTCGATCACGCAACCGACATCGCGCTCTCGGCGATGCCCGAGTTAGAGCGCGACGTCGGGCGACTGCTCCGGAAGACGTTCTTCCTCGACTGTCTCGTCCGCAACGCCGGCCCCTACGGGACGACCCTCGCCGAATACAGTCTGCTCGAGGCGCTCGAACTCGACGCTGACACGCTGTACGACGCCTCACCGCAAGATCGGCTTGCGACCTATCTCGACGTGCCCTTCGCGGCCATCGAACACCGCCTTCCCGAGTGGCATCTCTCGACGTACGTCGCACCCGAGTACGAGAGCATCGAAACGTTGCCGTTCCTGCTCGACCGATTGAGCATGATCTATACCCCCCGAATCTCCGAACTCGAGGGACGGGAACTGGTCGAGCGTTCACTCGAGGATTTCTATCGTGGGCCCGGACCCGGTCGTGGCTGGACCGAACGAGTACGCTGCCCTGTCAAGGCCAGATCGGCCACCGGTCAGGTCGCTTCGGTCGACATCGTCAAACCCGACCTCCGGAGTGGCCGAATCCACGGCTGGCTGGCCGACGGCGTCCCGATCGATGTCTTCAAATCCGCTCCCGAGGCCTATCACAACCGCCTTGCGTTCCTCGAACACGAGAGCGACGCAACCTCGATTTGTGTCGTCCTCAACGATCCGGAGATGGCCGACGAACACGACCGCGTCGCTGAGATCTATCGCCAGCGCTCCGAGGAACTGACGATCGACCTCTCCGTCGAGGCCTCACTCGAGACGGCCGCACTCGCCCGCGTCTTCGAGACCGACTACGACTTCGTCCACTACATCGGCCACTGCGAAACCGGCGGCCTGTGCTGTCCTGACGGCACGCTCGCAGCCTCGAGTCTCGAGCGCTGTAACGTCCAGACGTTCTTTCTCAATGCGTGTGGCTCTTTCCACGAGGGACTGTCCCTGATCGAGAAGGGTAGCGTCGCCGGCGCAGTGACGTTCACCAAAGTGTTGAACGACCACGCCATCAAGGTCGGTTCGACGTTCGCCAAACTACTGGTCCACGGCTTCAGCATCGAACGTGCGATGGACCTCGCCCGCCGGCGTATCATGATGGGCAAAGACTACGCCGTCGTCGGCGACGGGACACACTCGCTCACGCAGGGCGATCAGCCACCGACCACCGCACGGCTCGAAGAGCTCGAGGACGACGGCTGTAAAACGAAGTATCTCTTCTGTCTCGACTGCTACTCGACGCGAGCGGCCGGTTCGTATTACTTCCCACACACCGAGACCAACGAGTACGCCTATCTCTGTGGGAACGACTCGACGTTCACGCTGACGGAGCCGGAACTGGTCACGATGCTCAAAGAAACCGATGCGGCAGTAATCTACGACGGCGACATCTACTGGTCGGACGCCCTCTGGCCGCGGTTCGATCAGTGAGGTGCTTACGGACCGCCGTACGTGCTGACACGTTCTGCCCGTACAGTATTGCGTACCGATCGCGTGTGATCTGGTCCGATCCGTCTTCGGTCGATGACCGTTCGATAGGCCCACCACAGTCGGTTGTGCCGGAGACGCATACGATAGCAGAATAACACGTCAGTTGCTTATACTTATTGGTACTAGTAACGAAAACCGACGACAGGCAGAGCTATTACCACTCGTCGTTACCAGTCGCATCTCGATCAACTCACATTTGTATAAGAGATAGCGGTATTCCATCACCGAACCAACGATTTGCGAACAAAAATTACCGGTTTGACCGGCGTACGAGAAGTTCTGCTGCCCGGATGGCCGCCAAAATTAAGTACTGCGCTCTCAATTACTTCTGTATAGGCATGACCTCGAATTTACTCAACCATCAGATTGACGATATTCTCGAGTCCGTGCTCGAGGATGCAAGCGGTGATATCTTCATGGTGAATCCGTCGCATGATGCCATCGAAGAGTTCGTCTCCGTCGCAACCGCGTTCGACGGTGATCTCCCCTCGGTACATATGCTCGCCGACGAACGAACGCTGAAAGATATCATGGGCGATTTCATCGTCGCTTCGAACGCCGCCGACCTCATCAGCCAGGACGCACTCGCGCTGCGAACGCTCGAGCAGGCCCCCGAAAACTCGCTTTTGATCGCCGAGGATCGCGTCGTCGCTGTCGTCCACGCCGGTGACCGCGTTGGCGGGCTCGTCACCGACGACGACGATTTCGTCGCCGACACCTACGCGACTTACGAGGACCGCTGGGCCGACGCCGCCGAATTCAACCTCCGGACGCCGCCGATTACGGACGTCCGCGAAACGCTCGCCGACGAGATCAGCCCCGGAGCCGAAGACGACTTCACCGCCATCCTCGACTCGCTCGAGACCGCCCGTGGCGACGGTGATGGTCTCGACGAGGTCACTATCTCCTTGCTCGTTGCCGCCAAAAACGAGGCCCTGCTCTACGATATCAGCAAGTGGGGCGAAGACGTCGGCATCGCCTCCAAGGCGACCTTCTCCCGGACGAAAACCAAACTCGAAGACATGGGCCTGATCGACACCGAGAAGGTCCCGATCGACGTCGGCCGCCCGCGGCTCCGGCTCAAGATCGGCGACGATCGCCTCAAGGAGGCCGACAACGGCCAGCTCGCGACGGTGGCCCAATCGATTCTCAACTAACAACCTTTTACACTGCGGTCTGTCGCGAGCGAGGCACACAGCGCCTCGCTCGCGACGTCCCTCGGTAAAAGGTTGATCAAAAGCACTCCGCCTTCCTCTCCGTTCGCTTGACTCGCGGCTTACGCCACTCGTCTATTCGCGGCGCCACGCGCCGCGATTTCGCTCACTTCGAGTCAGTTGTCGGCCCGCTCGCTCACCCCGTCTCACGGCCGTCGGCCGCTCGACTGTTCGCGGCGCTACGCGCCGCGCACGGCTTCGCTCGCGGTGAGGTCGGGTAACGGCCTGCCCTCCCCCGGGTCGCGCGCCCTCACTATCGTTCTGACGCGCTCCTGGCCACGACATTCTGGAGTGATTCGAGAGGTGCAACTGGATGGCGCAAACCCCAAGTCGACCCCGTGAGACGGTTCGAGTATGTACGAGGCCGTCCACGCCCACCCCGACGGACAGAGTACGGTCGCCAGGCTCGCGAAAACGGCGGCCGACTACGGCTTCGAGGGCGTGGTCGTGCGCAATCACTCGGACGCTCGAGCCGACTATGACCCCGAGCGAATCCGCGACGAGTACGGGATCGATGTCGTCGAGGGTGTCGAGATCCGAGCCGACGATCGACAGCAGGCCAGCGGTGCCGTCGGCAACTATCGGACGTCCGAAACGATCGTCGCGATCCACGGTGGGACGAACGCTATGAATCGGTTTGCGGTCGAACAGGCGAAAGTCGACGTGCTCGCACATCCGATGGCCGGTGACGGCGACATCAATCACGTCCTCGTGAAAGCCGCCGTCGAGAACGGCGTCCGCCTCGAGTTCGACCTCTCGGGCGTCCTCCGACAGAGCGGCGGTCGCCGGGTCCGAACCATCCAGTCGTTGCGAAAGCTTCGGGAGATCGTCGATCACTACGACGCGCCCTACGTCGTCAGCGCCGAGCCGACCTCGCACCTCGAGGTGCGGGCTCCCCGCGAACTCACGGCGCTTGGCGAGGAGATCGGCGTTACGCGAGCGTTCATCGAAGACGGGCTGGCGGAGTGGGGACGGCTGGCCGAACGAAATCGTCACGTCCACTCCGAGTCGTTCATTGAGCCCGGCGTCGAACGGGGCAGATATGAAGAAGAGCCTTGAGGAACACGCCGCCCGGTTCGACGAGAAGGCCGGCGCATACGACGACTCGAAATCCGAGGAGTACCACGCCTGCGCGAACCTCGTCGTCGAACACGCCGCACCCGAGCCCGACGACACCGTCCTCGACCTTGGCACCGGGACCGGTGCGATTGCGCTCGCGCTCGCCCCCGATGCAGCGCGCGTCATCGGCCGCGATATTAGCGAGGGGATGCTCGAGCAAGCCCGGGAGAAGGCCGACGAGGCGGGCCTCGAGAACGTCGCATTCGGCCACGGCACGTTCCGAGAACCGGACTACGGGGGACCGGTCGACATACTCACGACGAACTTCGCGTTCCACCACCTCTCGGACGACGAAAAACGCGAGGCGATCGACGTCATCGCCGCCCTCGAGCCCCGGAAGTTCGTCCTCGGCGACGTAATGTTCTTCGGCGATCCCGACCCCGACGACCCCTTCTATACACCCGCCGTCGACGATCCGGCGACCGTCGGCACCCTCGCCGACGCCTTTACCGACGCGGGCTTCTCGCTGACGGCCGTCGAACGCATCCACGAACAGGTGGGCGTGCTGGTCGCCGAACGGAATCCGACTGGCGACGTGGCGACCGACGAATGAAACACCTCCCGAAACACCTCCGGCCGCGCTGGCGCTATCTCGCAATCGAACTCGAGACGTGGCCGGACGAGCGGATCGGCAGGCGATCGTTTCAGCGCGAACTGTGGTATGCAGGCCAGAACCTGCTTGGCGATCCAGGCAGCGCCGACGCCGATCTGACGGTCATGCGGTTTTCGTTCGCCGATGGCCGGGGCGAGGCGATCGTCAGGGTTCGTCGGGGCGAGACCGAACCCGCTCGGGCGGCACTCGCATGTCTCGACGAGATCGATGGCGCATCCGTCGGGATTCGCGTCCGGGGTATCAGTGGTACGATCCGTGCCGCTGAAGAAAACTATTTACGGCGACGCGGGCAAGATTCCGAAGAGAGAAACGTCGTGTTCGGGAACGAGGAGCGAGTCGCCGTCCTCCGGGATCGCGTTGGGGACGTCCGACTCGATGAGGCGTTCGCGGGTGCGACAGACCTCGATTACGATTTAGCGTGATACTATGCAGGGACAAGCCCAACAGCAGGCGTACGACCGTGGCATCACGATCTTCTCGCCCGACGGCCGACTCTACCAGGTCGAGTACG
>SDGW01000338.1_pt1 | contig 19921 bp, 22 predicted proteins | sample 2873831 | NCBI WGS metagenome assembly SDGW01 (sample SAMN08132700, study PRJNA421101) | hypersaline lake metagenome | isolation source: celular fraction 0.22 microns magnesium sulfate-rich crust from ephemeral... | place: Spain: Penahueca Lagoon, Toledo | collected 2011-07
CTGTTCGTCCCGTACGCGTTCCTGTTCCTGACGGTGATGCGGGGCACCGCCGTCGACGTGTCGATGTCGCTGATCGCCCAGATGGTCGGCGTGTTCCTCGGGCTGCCGCTCCTGCTGGGCTATCTGGTCCAGAGAGCGGCGTTCCGCACGATCGGCCGGGAGTCGTACTACGGTCGCGTGATCCCCCGGATCAGCCCGTTCGGACTGCTCGGGCTCCTGTTCACCGTCGTGGTGATGTTCGCGCTGAAGGGCGACTACATCGTCGCCAACCCCGGCGAGATCGTGCTGATCGCGATCCCGCTGCTGCTGTTCTTCGCCGGGCTCTGGGCGCTCGCCTACGGCGCCAGCGCGGTGCTGGGGTTCTCCTACACCGAGAGCGTCAGCGTCGCGTTCACCGCCTCCTCGAACAACTTCGAACTCGCCATCGCGGTCGCCGTCGCCGTCTTCGGCGTCGGGAGCCACGTCGCGCTCGCGACCGTCGTCGGCCCGCTGATCGAGGTGCCGGTGATGCTCGCGCTCGTGCGGGTCGCGCTGGCCACGAAGGGACGCCTCTTCCCCGATAGCGCCGGCGTGAGCAGTCCGATGGCGGGTGATTGACCGTGGGGCCCAGCACCGGGACTGTCGGCGTCGCGTTCGTCTGCGTCCAGAACGCCGGCCGCTCGCAGATGGCGTACGCCTTCGCCGAACGGGAGCGCGAGCGCCGCGGTCTCACGGGCCAGATCGACCTCCTCACTGGCGGCACGCGACCCGCGGACCACGTCCATCCCGTCGTCGTCGACGCGATGGCGGGGGTCGGGATCGACCTCTCGGACCGCCAGCCCCGGGCGGTGACGGTCGAAGAGCTCCGAGAGAGCGACTACGTGATCACGATGGGCTGTTCGGCCGCGGACGTCTGCCCCGCCGGCTGGGGCGGCGAGAGCCGGGACTGGGACTTAGACGACCCGGACGCTCGCTCGGCCGAGGCGGTCGCGGCGATCCGCGACGAGATCGAGCGGCGCGTCGAGGTTCTCTTCGAGGAGCTCGCGGACGACTGAGTCGGCGACCCGGCGCTGCCCGCGGAGAGCGGTACCCATTTCCGCGTTCGTCCCGAGTTCGAACCGATGGGATTCCACACGTTCGACGCGGCGAACGCGGAGAAACTCGACGACGCCGCCTCGCGGTACCGGTACGTGTCGGCCGAGGAGCTGCTCTGGGCGGTCGGCGCCGAGGGGAGCGACGTGCTCGCGGATCTGGGCAGCGGGACGGGGTTCTACACCGACGACGTGGCGGCCCGCGCCGGGACGGTGTACGGCGTCGACGTACAGGCGGAGATGCACGAGTACTACCGCGGGAAGGGGGCGCCCGAGAACGTCGAACTGGTCACCGCGGAGGTGGCCGATCTCCCGTTCGACGACGCCGAGCTCGACGGCGCGTTCTCGACGATGACGTTCCACGAGTTCGCGGACGAAGCCGCGATCGAGGAGGTCGCACGCGTCGTCGAAACGGGCGGCCGCGTCGCCGTCGCCGACTGGTCGGCCGCGGGCGACGGGGAGGCGGGCCCGCCGGTGTCCGAACGGTTCGGACTCGACGACGCGAAAGCGCAGTTCCGCGCCGCCGGCTTCGAGATCGAGTTCGGTGCGAGCCGCTCCGAGACGTTCCTCCTGTTCGTTCGCGCGCCGTAAACCGGGGCGCAGGCTCCGGACGTTCTCCGTGGGATCGATAGCGACACGAGTCGAAAACGCTGCGAGCGAGAGCCGCCTCTGACGGGGAAGCGATCACCGGACTGCGGAGGTACTGCAGGTGACACGTCCCTCGAGTGCGGTATTGTGGTAACCACACAAAACACTTTTGAAGCGCTGATCCCTACGTACAGGTACGTTATGGCCGACTCCATGCGGGAGATGCTTCAGTCCGATATGCACTGCGAGGGGCTGCTGGAGTGTTTCCACGACCTGAAGCGCATCGACAAGGAGGTGTTCCGCCTCCTCAACGACCGACCGGACGGGCTGACCGTCGACGAGATCGCCGAGGGCGTCGATCGCGAGCGCTCGACCGCCTACCGATCGGTGCAGCGACTGCTCTCGGCGGGATTCATCCAGAAGGAGCAGGAGAACTACGAGCAGGGCGGCTACCACCACGTGTACCACCCGCGCGACGCCGAGAAGATCGCCCAGGAGATGCAGCGCACGCTGAACGACTGGTACGCCAAGATGGGGAACCTCATCGGCGAGTTCAGCGAGAAGTACGGCGACGAGCCCGCCGCCGTCGCCGAGAGCTAGAGGTCCCGGCGCGCGAACACCCGCCGGCTCAGCGCTACGAGGACCAGCGTGGCCGCGAGCAACACCACCGCGCCGACCACGTCGTACTGTCCGTCGACCAGCACCGCCGACGTGTCGAGATACCGCGTCGGCGTGACGGCGCCGGCCCACGCGTAGTCGCTCACGTCCAGCAGCGACTCGGCGAGCCAGGAGGCGAACACGAGCGCCAGCGCGACACGCCCGGCGGTCCGACTCCTGCCGACGACGACGCCCAGGAGGAGCCCCACCGCCCCCCAGCAGAGGAGGTACGGCACCGACAGCGCGTGGAGCGCGAGCAGGTCGGCGGCCGGCAGCGGGTCCCCGACGGCGGCGGCCGCCAGATAGAGCACGGGCGCGGTGACGGCGTTGATCCCGACGATCGGCACCAGCAGCGCGAGGAAGCTCCCCAGGAGGACGCCTCCCCGCGAGATCGGCGCCGCGAGCATCGTGTCCATCCTCCCGGTCTCCATATCGCCGGCGACCGAGCCGGCGGCGGTGTAGGCGACGTAGCCCGCTAGCCCGACCAGCCAGCCGAACGTGTAGTACTCCCCCGCGAGCAGCCCCGACAGCGACGCGAGGCTCTCGAACCCCAGCAGCTCGACCATCACCGGCGGCATCGCGTCGAGCAGCACCTGGAGCTCCTCCCCGCCGACGAGATCGGGGCCGACCCAGACGAACAGCACGCCGTAGGCCGACAGCACCGCGGCGGCGACCGCCGTCGTCCGGAGCCGCTTGCGGCCCTCGAAGCGTGCGACCGTCAGTACCGTCGACCGACGGCGGCCGGCGGGTGGCTTCACGACAGATCCACCTCCCGGAACCAGGCGGCGCTCGCGAGGAGCAGGACGAGTGTCGCGCCGAGCAGGATCCCGGCGCCGGCGAGGTCGTACTCGCTCGCAGTCAGGATCGCGGTCGGGTCGTAGTAGCGCATCGGCGCCACCGCGCCGAGCCACGAGGCGTCAGCGGCCGCGCTCACCGTCTCGAGCAGGAAGGCGCCGACGACGCCGCCGGCGGCGACGCCCTCGGCGACGACCCGCCCCGGCGCGGAGACCGACGCGAGCGTCCCGAACGCGGCACAGCAACCGAAGTACGGGATCGAGAGCGCGTGGACGGCGAGGAGATCCACGGCCGCGATCGGGTCGCCGACGAACCGCGTGGCGGCGAAGACGGCCGCGAACACCGCGACGTTCGCGGCCAGGATCGGCAGAAGCAGCGCGAGGGACGTCTCCGTCACCAGCCGCTCGCGCGAGATCGGCGCCGCGAGCACGGTGTCGATCCGGCCGCTCTCCACGTCGCCGGCGACGGCGCCCCCGGCGCTGTACGCGACGTAGGCGCCGAGGCCGACGAGCCAGAGGAACTCGTACAGCTCGATCGCGAGGAACCCCTCGATCGAGCCCATCAGCTCGAGCTCGAACGCCTCGACGAACGCCGGCGGCAGCTGTTCGGCCAGGGCCGCCACGTCGACCTCGCCCAGCACCCCGGGCGCCAGCAGGGTCATCATCGCCGCGAACGCCGCCAGCCCGCCGGCGAGCGCGAGCGAGCCCAGCAGCCGCTTCTCGGCCTCGTACCGCGCCGTCTCAAGCATCGTCGGCCTCCCGTCCGGCGTCGACGCCGTCGCGCGGCGGGGTCGACGCTGTCGCCCGTCGCGGGTCGTCTGCTGTCGCCTGCCCCTCGTCGTAGAACCGCATGAACACGTCCTCGAGCGGCGCCTCCTCGATGGTCAGGTCGCGGAGGTCGTGCTCCAGAACGCGGCGCAGCAGCGGCTCGTACGCCCCCGTGTAAGTGAACGAGACGGTCGTGACCCCGTCCTCGCGGTCGGCCGCGTCGGCGCCGGCCCGGCCGCCGACGGTCACGTCGTGGACGCCCTCGAGGTCGAACGCGCCGGCGTCGACGCTGTCGCCGAGCGTGAGCCTGACGTGCTTCCCGCTGCGGTCGAGCAGCGAGTCGACCGACGCCACCTCGACGAGCCGGCCGTCGCGGATGATCCCCACGCGGTCACAGACCTTCCGCACCTCGCTCAGGACGTGCGAGGAGAAGAAGAACGTCGTCCCGCGCTCGCGTTCGGTCCGGACGAACTCGTGGAACGTCTCCTGTTTCAGCGGGTCCAGCCCCGAGGTGGGCTCGTCCATGATCAGCAGGTCGGGGTCGTGCATGAACGCCAGGACGATGGCGAGCATCTGTCGGTTCCCCCGGGAGTAGTCGCCGACGGGGCGGTCCAGCGGCGGCTCGAACATCTCGAGCAGCTCGTCGCTGCGCACGTCCCCCCGGAGCGCGCCGTGGTACGCGAGCAATCGACGGCCGGTCACGCGGTCGTCGAAGGCGGGCTCGCTCGGGAGATACCCCACGCGAGCGCGGGCCTCCCGTAGCGCCGCCGCGTCGGTCACGTCGGCGCCGAGCACCGTCGCCGTCCCCCGGGTCGGTGACTGGAAGCCCAGTAGCGTCCGGATCGCCGTGGTCTTCCCCGCGCCGTTGGGGCCGAGGAAGCCGAACACCTCGCCCTCCTCGACCGAGAACGAGAGGGACTCGACGCCGCGCACGTCGCCGTAGTACTTGGTTAGCTCGTCGGTGCGGATGGCGGGCATTCCCGTAAACGAGGGGACAGGATCGGCATCAAGCTGTCGCCCGTTGGAAGCGACGACGACTTCCACCGGGAGCGGTTTTCGACGCTCTCACCAGGCAAAGTTAACTGCGTCTCGTCCGCAACGGGAAACAGAGCAATGTCTCGCCAACGAGTCGTCAGCAGCCAGCCGGTCGTCCGGCCCGCGCCGGGAGAGCGCGGCGTCGGTGGGCCCGAACGTGGGGGCGCCGATGGTTGATCCGGTCGCCGCGAGCCGGCTCCAGTTCGCGGTCACCACCATCGTCCACATCGTGTTCCCGGTGATGAGCATGGGGCTCGCCCCGTTCCTGATCTACTTCACCTGGAAGGAGATCCGGACGGGCGAGGCGATCTACGAGCGACTGCGGCGGTTCTGGGTGAAGATCTTCGCCGTGAGCTTCGTCGTCGGCACCGTCACCGGGCTCGTGCTCGAGTTCGAGTTCGGTACGAACTTCGCGGCGTTCTCGACGTTCGCGGGCGAGCTGTTCGGCGGGCCGCTGGCGACGGAGGGGATGATGGCGTTCATGCTCGAGGCGACGTTCCTCGGGATCTTCATCTACGGCCGCGACCGTGTCTCCGACGCGTTCTACTTCCTCTCCAGCGTCCTGGTCGGGCTCGGCACCTGGCTCTCGGCGGTGTGGATCCTGATCGCGAACTCCTGGATGCAGACCCCCCGGGGGTACGAGATCGTGAGCGAGGGCGGACAGGAGGCGATCCGCCTCACCGACCCGATGGCGGCGTACTTCAACCCGCGCTTCCAGTACATGTTCCTCCACATGCAGAACTCGGCGGTGGAGTCGGTCGCGCTGTTCATGGCCGGCGTCGCCGCCTACTTCGTCTACAAACACCACGTCCGCGGCGACGAGGTGGAGAACGCCGCGTTCTGGGTGAAGACGCTGAAGATCGCGATCGTCGCCCTGGTCATCACGGCGCCGCTGCAAGTGATCCACGGCGACCTGTACGCCCGGCACGTGTACGAGACCCAGCCCCAGAAGTTCGCCGCGATGGAGGCGCTCTGGGAGACCGACACGTACGTTCCGGAGTACATCGTCGCGTTCCCGACCGACCCGTCGCACATCCTCGACCCGCGGGCGAAGGAGCTGCTCGGGATCGGGATCCCCGGCGGCGCGTCGTGGCTCGCGAGCGGCGGCGACCCGCAGGCGGAGATCCGCGGGCTGAACTCCTTCGAGACGGAGGCGCCGCCCGTCGCCATCGTGTTCTGGGCGTTCCGCATCATGGTCGGGCTCGGGTTCTGGTTCATCCTGCTCGCGTTCTGGGCGAGCTACCGCTGGTACCGCGGCGAGCTCGTCGAGGACGACCTGCTGCACAAGGCGTTCATGGGGTCGTCGCTGCTGGGCATCGTCGCCGTCGAGACCGGCTGGATCGTCACCGAGGTCGGCCGCCAGCCCTGGGTGATCCAGGACGTGATGCTGACCGAGAACAGCGTCTCGCCGAACCTCACCGGCGCCGAGGCGACGTTCACGCTCGCCGGCTTCGTCGGCGGCTACGCGCTGCTGCTGGCGCTGTACACGTACGTGATCCGCCGGATCATCAAGCACGGCCCGCCCGCGGTCGAGGGGGGTTCCGTCGGGACCGATTCGAGCGCCGACGCCCCGCCGGAGGCCGAGGTGAGCGTCGATGACTGATCTCGCCGGCGAGGCGCTGTTCGGGCTCCCGCTGCCGGAGATCTGGTTCGGGCTCGTGTTCTTCGTGCTGGCGATGTTCCTGTTCCTCGACGGGTTCGACTTCGGGATCGGGATCCTGTTCGCCACCCGCGAGGACCCCCACGAGCGGGAGACGCTGCTCGCCGCGATCGGGCCGTTCTGGGACGGCAACGAGGTGTGGCTGGTCGTGTTCGGCGGCGCGCTGTTCGCGGCGTTCCCCGAGGCGTACGCCAACCTGTTCAGCCGCTACTACCTGCTGATGTTCGCGATCCTCGCCGCGCTCGGCCTGCGCGGGCTCTCGCCGGAGATGTACGAGGAGCGCGAGGACGACCAGTGGCGGCGCTACTGGGGGTACGCGTTCGTCGTCGGCAGCGCGCTGACGCCGTTCCTGCTCGGGATGTTCGCGATCAACTGGCTCACCGGCGTCGCCGGGATCGTCTCGGTCCCGGGCGTGCTCGGCGGGCTGGCCGTCGTCGCGCTCACGGTCGTCGACGGCGCCGCCTTCCTCGGGCTCAAAACCCGCGGCTCGCTGCGGGACGACGCCGTCGCGTACGGCACCCGCGCGGCCGTCGCCTACCTCGGCCTCGTCGTGCTCACGCTCGCGGCGGTGTACGTCACGACGCCCGCGCTGCAGTCGGCGCTGCTCTCCCTGCCCGTGATCGCCCTCGTGCTGCTCTCGGTCGCGCTGGCCGGCGGGTACGTCGTCGCCACGCGCCGCGGCGAGTACCTCGTCGCCTTCGCGTCGGTCGGGGGGCTGGTGTTCGGGCTCGTGACGGTGATCGCGGCGACGATGTTCCCGCTCATCGACCGCGCGACGGGGCTGACCGTCGCCGACGGGATCGTCTCGACGCTCCCGCTCAACCTCATGACGATCATGATGGCGCTGCTGCTGCCGATCGTGCTGTCGTACTTCGGGATCCTCTACTCCGTGTTCAGCGGGCCGATCGAGAGCGGGGAGACGTATGGGTGAGGCGGGGGCCCCGCCGAACCTCGGCTCGCGGATCGTGGTGACCTGGGCGGAGCTCACCGTCCTCGGCCTCGGCGGCGGGATCCTCGGCACGACCGTCGGCGGCCCGCCCGCGCTGGTGGTGTACTTCGCGACGACGCTGCTGTCGGTGGCGATCCTGCTGTACAACGTCAACGTGCTCGTCCAGCGGTCGATCGACGCCCGCGTCGGCGCCGACGACCAGTGAACGACCCTTCTCGCCCCGTTCGAACTTCCCACACGCTGCGGAAATTCCGCAGTGGCTCGACCGTGGGCGGGTCCCGGCCGGCCGTTTAAGCACTCGCCCGCCCAACGGACGGTCGATGGAACTCCGGAAGCTCGTCCGGGGCAGCCCCGAGTGGCCCCAGGTCGAGTCCGTCGTGCGCGAACTCGCGGAGCGGTACGACCGCGATGTCGTCCACGTGCGGTTTCTGGACGCCGACAACTGGCTCTCGACGCCGCTGGTGCTCGACGACGAGTACTTCGTGAAGCTGGTGACCGAGCAGAACTCGCTGGTCCACGCGCTCTTTACGGCGACGCGGAACCTCGGGGCGTTCTCCTCGGGGACGGAGGGGTTCTTCGGCCACTACGGCACCCCCTACCAGATGGCCCAGCACGAACTGGAGGCGACCGAGCGCCTGCGCGAGGTGGGCGTGAACGCGCCCGAGCCCGTCGAGGCGCTGGAGATCGAGGGGATGGGCGTGCTGGTGATGGAGTACCTGCCCCAGTTCGACACGCTGGACGACCTCGACGAGCCCGCCGAGCGCCGGCTGGCGCCCGACCTGTTCGCCGCGCTCCACCGGATGCACGACCACGGCCTCGCCCACGGCGACCTGCGCGCGGAGAACGTGCTCGTCGTCGAGGGGGAGATCTACGTCATCGACGCCACGAACGTCCGCGAGGACGAGGGCGAGGGGGCGACGATGGCGGCGGCGCGGTCGTACGACCTCGCCTGTGCGCTCGCGTCGCTGGAACCCCTGATCGGCGCGAAGGCCGCCGTCGACGCCGCGCTGGAGCACTACGACGCCCGGGAGCTGCTCGAGGCCCGGGAGTTCCTCGACTTCGTGAGCGTCCGGCCCGACCACACGTTCGCCCTCACGGCGCTGAAAGGGGCGATCGAGACCCGCGCTGGCGAGGCCGAGCGGGAGCGTCGCTGACGGGGGGACCGAGCGGGTCCGCGGGAGGGTCGCCGAGGGTCGACCGGCAGGCTTTATCACGCCTACGCCCCCACTGTACGGACACATGAGCAGCGAACCCTACATGCACTACATCGACGGCGAGTGGGTCGAAGGAACCGGCAGCGAGACGTTCACGAGTCAGAACCCCGCGAACGGGGAGACGCTCGGGGAGTTCCAGCGCGGCACCGAGGACGACGTCGACGCCGCGCTCGCGGCGGCCGACGACGCGTTCGAGGAGTGGAAGGAGCTCTCCCACATCGACCGCGCGGAGTACCTCTGGGACATCTACCACGAGCTCAAGGACCGTCACGAGGAGCTCGGCGAGATCGTCTCCAAGGAGTGCGGGAAGGAGATCTCCGAGGGGAAGGCCGACGTGACCGAGGCGTGGCACATGGTCGAGTGGGCCGCCGGCGACGCCCGCCACCCGAAGGGTGACGTGGTTCCCTCCGAGATCCCGTCGAAGGACGCCTACATGCGGCGCAAACCGCGCGGCGTCGTCGGCTGCATCACCCCGTGGAACTTCCCGGTCGCCATCCCGTTCTGGCACATGGCGGTCTCGCTGGTCGAGGGCAACACTGTCGTCTGGAAGCCGGCCGAGCAGACGCCGTGGTGCGGGCAGATCATCGCCGAGATGTTCGAGGACTCGGGCATCCCGGACGGCGTGTTCAACATGGTCCAGGGGTTCGGCGACGCCGGCGCGGCGATCACCGACGACAGCCGCGTCGACACCGTGCTGTTCACCGGCAGCGCCGCGGTCGGTCACGAGATCGCCTCGAAGGTCGGCGGCGAGCCCGGTAAGCTCGCGGCGTGTGAGATGGGCGGGAAGAACGGCATCGTGATCACCGAGGAGGCGGACCTCGACGTGGCGGTCCACTCGGCGGTGATGTCGAGCTTCAAGACGACCGGCCAGCGCTGTGTCTCCTCCGAGCGCCTGATCGTCCACGAGGACGTGTACGACGAGTTCAAGGAGCGCTTCGTCGAGAACGCGAAAAGCGTCGCGGTCGGCGACCCGCTCGACGAGAGCACGTTCATGGGGCCGCTGATCGAGGAGGAGCACGTCGAGAAGGTCGCCCGGTACAACCAGCTCGCGAAGGACGAGGGCGTGAACGTGCTCGTCGACCGCGAGGAGCTCGACGCCGACGAGATCCCCGAGGGTCACGAGGACGGCCACTGGGTCGGCCCGTTCGTGTACGAGGCCGACGCGCAGGCCGACCTGCGCTGCACCCACGAGGAGGTGTTCGGCCCGCACGTCGCCCTGCTCGAGTACAGCGGCGACATCGAGGACGCGGTCGAGATCCACAACGACACCGAGTACGGCCTCGCCGGCGCGATCATCTCCGAGGACTACCGCCAGATCAACTACTACCGCGACAACGCGGAGGTCGGGCTGGCGTACGGCAACCTCCCCTGCATCGGCGCCGAGGTTCAGCTCCCCTTCGGCGGCGTGAAGAAGTCCGGCAACGGCTACCCCTCCGCCCGCGAGATCATCGAGGCCGTCACCGAGCGCACGGCCTGGACGCTCAACAACTCGAAGGAGATCGAGATGGCACAGGGTCTCTCGGCGGACATCAAGACGAAAGACGACTGAGTCGGCTGGGACACGCCTGTCGTGTGCCACCCGTCGCACACGTTTCCGAGCGGCGACAGATCGACTAATCCGCGCTTTTTTGATTGCCGGGCTACTCCACCGCGGCGAACAGCGATGGACGACCCCGGCGGCACGATCCGCGTCCTCCTCGTCGACGACGACGCCGACCTCGCGACGATGGCGGCGACGTATCTCCAGCGCGAGGACGACCGCTTCGTCGCCGAGACGGCGATCGGCGCCGAGGCGGCGCTCGACCGGCTCGACGACGGGGTCGACTGCGTCGTCGCCGACTACGAGATGCCCGACGTGACGGGGATCGAGCTGCTCGAAGCCGTCCGGGAGGAGTACCCCGACCTCCCGTTCGTCCTCTACACCGGGAAGGGGAGCGAGGAGATCGCCAGCGACGCCATCGCCGCGGGCGTCACCGACTACCTCCAGAAGGAGCGCGGCACCGGCCAGTACGCGGTGCTGGCGAACCGCATCGAGAACGCCGTCGAGGCGTACCGCTCCGAGAAGCTGTTGACCCGGCGGACCCGCCGGCTGGAGCGGCTGATCAGCAACCTCCCGGGGATGGTGTACCGCTGCCGGAACGCCCCCGACTGGCCGATGGTGACCGTCGAGGGCGAGGTCGCCGCGATGACTGGCTACGCCGCCGAATCGCTGGAGTCCGGCGACGTCCAGTGGGGTGCGGACGTGATCCACCCCGCCGACCGCGAGGAGACCTGGGCCCAGGTGCAGGACTCCCTCGACGAGCGCGGCCGGTTCGAGCTCAGCTACCGGATCCGGACGCGCGACGGCGAGACGCGGTGGGTGTGGGAGCGGGGTCGCGGGGTCTACGACGACGGCGAACTGACCCACCTCGAGGGGTTCATCACCGACGTGAGCGAGCGCGAGCGACGCGAGAGCCGGCTGCAGGAGACCAGCGCGCGGCTGGAGGCGCTGTTCGAGCAGTCGCCGGACATGATCAACCTCCACGACGCCGACGGGACCATCTCCGAGCCAAACGCCCGGCTCTGTGAGAAAACCGGCTACGACCGCGAGGAGCTGATCGGCACGAAGGTGTGGGAGATCGACTGCTCGATCGACTCGGCCTCGGCCGCCGAGATCTGGGAGCGCATGGAGCCCGGCGACAGCCGCCGCTTCGAGAGCGAGTACGAGCGCGCCGACGGCTCGACGTTCCCCGTCGAGGTCCACATTCGGCGTATCGACGCCGCCGAGGAGACGCTGTTCGCCGTGATCAGCCGGGACATCAGCGAACGCCGGGAACGCGAGCGCCGTCTGGAGCGGTTCGCCTCCATCGTCTCCCACGACCTGCGCAACCCGCTGAACGTCGCCCAGGGGCGGCTCGAACTGGCCGCCGAGGACTGCGACAGCGAGCAGCTCGAACACGTCGCCGACGCCCACGAGCGCATGAACGCGCTGATCGACAGCCTGCTCGGGCTGGCCCAGCAGGGCGAGGTCGCGGCCGAGACCGAGCCGGTCGCCCTCGAGACGGCGGCCGAGCGCGCGTGGTCGAGCGTCGCGACCGACGAGGCCACCCTCCGGACGGCCGTCACGGGAGCCGTCGTCGCCGACCCGAGCCGGCTCGCCCAGCTGTTCGAGAACCTGTTCCGGAACTCGGTCGAGCACGGCGGCCCGGGCGTCACCGTCACGGTCGGCGACCTCGACGACGGGTTCTACGTCGCCGACGACGGCGTGGGGATCCCCGAGACCGAGCGCGGCTCGGTGTTCGAGACCGGCTACACCACCGGCGACGGGACGGGGTTCGGCCTCGCGATCGTCGAGCAGATCGCCGACGCTCACGGCTGGTCGGTCGAGTTAACCGAGACCGACGACGGCGGCGTGCGTTTCGAGTTCTCGGGCGTCGACGAGGGCTGAGGGCACCAGGGATCAGTCGTCGATGTCCAGAACCGTCGCCATCACGCGGCTCTCGGCCTTCCGCAGGTGTTCGGCGGCCGTCGACGCCGCCACGTCGAGCGTCCGCGCCACGTCCTCGATCGACCCGCGCCGTGGACTGTCGTAGTAGCCGGCGTCGACCGCGGCGGCGACCGCCTCACGCTGGCGGCCCGTCAGCCCCGAGTCGAACAGCTCCCGCCGGCGGTCGTACTCCCCGACCCGGATCACGTCCATCCCCATCTCGTCGGGTAACTCCTCCAACGCCGGCCGGATCGCGCCCGACGTGCCGATCAGCGTGAACGTCGCTGTCCGGTCGGCCGCGAACTCGATCGGCGGGACGGTCATGATGCCCGTGCGGGAGAGCGCATCGAGGATCTCCTCGTCGCCGTCGGGCGTCTCCTCCTCGACGAACGCGTAGAACGTCGCGTCCGCCGTCGACGTGAACTCCCACTCGCGTACACCCGGTGCCGCCTCGAGCAGCCCTGCGAACGCGTCGGGCTCGCCGTCGACGCGGTAGAGCAGCGTGTTCCGCCCCGACCCCGAGCGATCCTCGTAGAGCAGCACGTCCCGTTCCACGAGCGAGGACTCACAGATCGCCTCGTGGACGGGGTTGATCGTCTCGGCCGAGAACGTGACACGCAGGCGAACGTACTTCATCGACGACGCGGTTAGGTGGATCCGGCTTAAAAATGACCGATCGAGTGAGGCAGAAGCTGTCAGTAAAACGGCCACGAACCTGGGAGCGTGTCTCAGCAAATCCCGGCTACCGAGACGGTTGCCGACGACTCTGACTCGCTCGCGGCCGACGCCCGACGGACCATCGCCGATGCCGGCTTGCGGGACGCCGTCGTGGGCTCGCGAGAGATCGGCGACATCCGGACGCTGGAGATCCGCGCCGACGCGGTTTCGGCGGTGCTCGACGCGCTCCGGACGGGGCTCGCACTCGATCACTGTTCGTCTGTGGTCGGTCAGGAGTACGACACCCACGCCGAGAGCGTCTACCTCCTCCGGGCGTACGACGACCCCACTCGGGCGCTCGGCGTCGCCGTCCCGGTTCCACTCGAGCAGAAGCGGAGCCAGTCCGGCGCCGCCGCGTATCGGACCGCAGCGTGGCACGAGCGGGAGGCGTACGACCTGATAGGTATCGAGTACGACGAGCACCCGGATCTCCGGCGGATCCTCCTGCCCGAGACCTGGCAGGGCCACCCGCTGAGTCGGGCGTACGATCAGGATCGCCCCCAGATCGTGCCGTTCCGAGAGAACGAGCAGTCCCCGACGGACCGACCAGCGAGCGCTGATGATTCGGGAGGCACCGACACGATGTTTCTCAACATCGGGCCGCACCACCCCGCGACGCACGGCGTGATGCATCTGGAGGCGACGCTCGACGGCGAGCAGGTCGTCGACGTGGAGCCCGACATCGGCTACATCCACCGCTGTGAAGAGCAGATGTGCGAGAGCGGCACCTACCGTTACCAGATCATGCCCTACCCCGATCGGTGGGACTGGAGCGGCGCCGGCCTCTGCAACGAGTGGGCCTACGCCCGCGCGGCGGAGTCCCTGGCGGATATCGAGGTCCCCGAGTACGCCCAGGTCCTCCGAACGTTCACCGCCGAGCTGAGCCGGATGCTCGGCCACTTCCTCGCCGTCGGCGCCTACGCGCTCGACGTGATCGGCGATTTCACGGCGACGTTCATGTACGCGATCCAGGCCCGCGAGCGCGTCCAGGATATCCTCGAGGATATCACGGGGCAGCGACTGATGTTCAACTACTTCCGATTGGGTGGAGTCGTCTGGGACCTGCCCGAACCCCGCGAGGAGTTCTTCGAATCGGTCCGGACGTTCCTCGCTGAGGTGCCCGAGCGCGTCCAGGAGTTCCACGACCTCCTAACAGCGAACGAGATCCTTCAGATGCGGACCGTCGATACGGGCCACCTCGACCCCGAGACGGCCAAACAGTACGGCTGTACCGGTCCGGTCGCGCGTGGCTCCGGCATCGACTACGACATCCGGCGGGACGATCCCTACGGCTACTACGACGAGCTCGACTGGGAAGTGCCGGTCGAGGACGGCTGTGACAACTACGCGCGGCTGCTAGTCCGCTTGCGGGAACTAGAGGAGTCGGCGAAGATCGTCGATCAGTGCACCGATCTGCTCGAATCGTGGCCCGACGCCGACCGGACGATCCAGGCCAGTGTCCCGCGGACCATCAAGCCACCCGAGGGCGCCGAAGTGTACGAGACGGTCGAGGCCGCGAAAGGCGAACTGGGCATCTACATCCGCAGCGACGGCACCCAGCAACCCGGCCGGTTCAAAATCCGCGGGCCGTCGTTCTCGAACCTCCAGGCGCTGCCGGAGATGGCCAACGGAGGCATGGTCCCGGACCTGATCGCGACGCTGGGCAGTCTGGACACGATCATGGGCGAAGTCGACCGATAGCTGTCGAACGAAGTTCGAGGCGTCGGCGACAGCGAGTCCGAGCGTGATGGCGGTCCCTCAGGCAGGGGAACGCTCGGTATCGAGCACCGTCAGGTCGCCGTCCAGCGTCACCGACAGCGTCTCGTCCTCGCAGTCGATCGCGACCTCGAAACGCTGTGGCTCCTCGCTCGCGAGTTCGATCGCGTCGTCGCTGACACACCACGAGAGCGTCCAGTACGGGCGCTCCGAGAGCGAGACGCCGTGTTCGCGGTGGAAGCCGACCACCTCGCTGTCGTCGAGCAGCGCGAGCCCGACCGCCGAGCAGAGCTGGTGGTTGCACTGCGAGCAGCGGTGGGTCGCGGTGAGGCTGCTGCCGAGACAGCACTCGTCCGCGCGCTCGACGGTTGTCTCCATCCGGCCGCTGCACTCCGGACAGACGCCGTCCTTCGCGAGGCAGTGGAGGTGACGCACGCGCTGGTCGAACGCCGCGAGGATCTCGTCGTCGTCGCGGTCGGTCAGCCCCCCCGGCGGGAACGCGTACTCGCCGTGGCCGTAGCCGCAGTCGGGACACTGGATCGAGAGCCGTTCGTCGTCGTACACCGCCTCGAGCTCGGCGCCACACTGCACGCACGGGTCGCCGACGTCGATCGGCGCCAGGGTGGGGTGTTCGGTGAACGACCCCGCGAGCACCGCCTGCACCACCTTCTCGCCGGCGTGGCGGAGCTCGTAGCCGTCCTCGAGCTTCCGGACGAACTGGTCGGTCAGCTTGTCGAGGTGGTAGTTGAACTGCGCGCTGTCGCGCATCCCCACGGCCTGCCTGAGGTCGGTGAACCGCACCGGCGACGCCTCGGCCGTCCAGAGCGCCTCCAGGATCGAGAGCCGCGTCTCGTTGGCCACCAGCCCGAACGCGTCGGCGGGTTCGACGCAGTCGCCACACTCCTGAATCGACTGGAGCCTCTCGCTCATGCCCTAAATCTCGGCGCTCACCCGAAAAAGTGTTCGGTGAACTGAGTTCCTGTAAGAATCGTGACTGTTCTCAGAGCCGGACGCAGACGCCCGGCCGCTGCAGGCAGAGCCGGAGCGGCCCCGACGAGCGCCGCTGGAAGGCGGCGAAGCCGGCGACGGCGCCGACGACGGCGCCGACCAGCAGGCCCGCCAGCAGCATCGGCGACGCCGTCGCGGCGAGCAGGCCACCGAGCAGCAGGGCGACCGTCACCGTGGCGCCGCCCAGGGTGCGGGGCTGTTCGACGCGTCGTGGGACGCGCGTACCGGACGTATCGAGCCGGGGGACGACGGGGTCGGGATCAGGGTCGGTCATGCAGCTAGGAGTACGGCGCGGGCGCCCAAAAGGATAATCTGAATGATGTTTCTGTAACCCTCGTTACTGAAGCGGAGTTGAGCAAGCGAAGTTACCGTTCGTCCGCCCAGTACGGCACGTCGCTGTCGCGGTCGTAGTACCCCGACACGTCGCGGTCGCCCTCGCCGCCAGGCGCCGACCCGGCGAATACGCCGATCTTCCCCGAGTCGGGGTAGACGGTCACGTCCGGCTCCCGCATCGTCGAGATCGCGAGGTACCGCAACGGGTCGTCCCCGTCGTTGACGACGCGGTGGGCGCCGTCGGGACCGACCGGGCAGGCCACGTAGTCGCCGGGTTCGAGCGGGTGATCGGCGTCGTTCGCGCGGAGTCTGCCAGTCCCTGAGAGGACGTAGAACGCCTCGGCGTTGCCCGTGTGGTAGTGGTACGGCCACGAACGCTTCCCGGGCGGGAGTTCGTAGAGGCTACAGCCGAGTGCTGGGTCCCGATCCTCGCCGTCCCTTCGCTCTGCCGCGGCAGCGGCGAGTTTCTTCCGGCGGAACACCGCCTCGCCGTCGTCCGTTCGCTCCCACGCGACAGCAGCCTCGTTCACGGGCTCCATGAGTCGGCGTACGACTCTTGTGGTAAAGCGTTCCCGCCGTACTGTCACCTTCGCCAACCGTTTTCCCGCCCGGCCCTGACGCCCACGTATGGACCTACAGGCTCTCGTCGACGCCGCGTCGACGCGCGACTGGGACACCGACTCCGAGGGAACCGTCTCGCTGGCCGTCGTCGGCCTCGGCAACTACGCCCGGAACGTCTCGATTCCGGCGATCGAGGCGGGCGAGTACACCGACGTCGGCGCCGTCGTCTCCGGCGACCCGGAGAAGGCCGCCCGGGTCGCCGACGACCACGACGCCGTCGCGCTCGACTACGAGGGGTACGCCGAGGGTGAGGCCGTCGACGCCTACGACGCGGTGTACGTCGCGACGCCGAACCGACTCCACCTCGACCAGATCCGGACCGCGGCGGGCCACGGGAAACACGTGATCTGCGAGAAGCCGCTGGAGGCGACGACCGAGCGCGCCGCGGCGGCCGTCGACGCCTGCGAGGACGCAGGCGTGACGCTGATGACCGCCTACCGGATGCAGACCGACCCCGTGATCAGGGCGCTGGGCTCGTTCGTCTCGGCGGGCGGCATCGGCGAGCCGACGAAGGCGATGGGGGAGTTCACGTTCCCCGTCCTCGGCGGTTCGAAGGGGCCCGACCAGTGGCGCCTCGACGCCGAGCTCGCGGGCGGCGGCGCGCTGATGGACGTGGGCGTCTACCCGCTGAACACGACGCGGTACCTGCTCGGCGCCGATCCCGGCGCCGTCGAGACGATGGCCCGGGCCGACGACCCGTTCGGCGACCGCCCGGACGACCCGGAGAGCGCGCGGTTCGCCGACGAGCACGTCCACGTGCTCGCGGGGTTCCCCGACGGCGTCGTCGGCGAGTTCACGGCGAGTTTCAGCGGCGAGGCGGACACGTGGCTGGAGCTGGTCGGGAGCGACGGCCGGATCAGGGTCGAGAACGCGTTCGTCCCGGACGGCGAGCGGGTCGTCCGGATCAGCACCGACGCCGGCGACGTGGAGTTCGCGGGCGTCGGCGCCGACGAGACCCGCGAGGAGTTCGACTACTTCGCCCACTGCGTGCTGACGGGGACGCCGCCGGAGCCCGACGGCCGGGACGGGCTGACCGACGTGGCCGTCACGGGCGCGGCGTACGAGGCGGCCGAACGCGGCGAGCGCGTCGCTGTCGAGCGACAGTGATCGAAAGGGGGTAGCGCGGTGGAAGGCGGGCGGAGGCGGATAGTCGGACCGGGTGGCCCCCGTGGTCGGTCCGACAGTGCGCCGATGGTGGCGGACCCCTCGCCACGCGGTCGAGCGCGGTTGGCTGTCGACGTTACGGCGAGAAAAGCGCCGTGTCCGTCGACGGTAGCCCGTACCCGAGTGACGGACATAAATCCACGGGTCCCGGCCCGTGAACGACGGGGCAGTCGCGCGACAGGAGCCGACTACAGTCGGCGGTCCCGGAGTGCCGGGAACTCCTCGCGCACCGACTCGACGCGCGAGGGCGAGAGCGACGCCGTCACCAGCTCGGGATCGTCGTCGCAGGTGGCGATCGGCGTCCCCCACGGGTCGTACACGGTCGAGCGACCGACGAGTTCGTCGTCGCCCATCTCCCCCGAGCCGTTCACCGCGGCGACGTAGGTGAGGTTCTCGATCGCCCGCGAGCGCGGCAGCGTGCGCCAGTGCTCGACGCGGGGGTACGGCCACGCGCTCGGCACCAGCACCAGCGAGACGCCCGCGTCGGCGAGCTCCCGGTAGAGCTCGGGGAACCGGAGGTCGTAACAGGTCGTCATCCCGACGGTGAACCCCTCGAACTCCACGGTCGGCAGCGACTCGCCGGGCGTGAGCAGCTGGGTCTCCGCGGAGTCGTAGCCGAACAGGTGCTGTTTGCGGTAGACGGCCTGCAGCTCGCCGTCGCGGTCGAGGAACACGGAGGCGTTGGCGAGCCCGTCGGGCTCCGGCGTGTCGAACCCCGCGTCGGCGCTCGCCGCGAGATCCTCGACGACGCTGCCGGCCTGGACCGCGACGCCGTGGTCGGCGGCGGCGTCGCCGACGCGCTCGAGCGTCGGGCCGTCGATCGGCTCGGCGTGCCGGGCGTAGGCGTCGAACGCGAAGTAGCCGACGTTGAACATCTCCGGCAGGCAGACGAGATCGGCGCCCGCCTCGGCGGCGCGCTCGACGGCGCCGACCGCGCGGTCGACGTTCGCGTCGACGCGGCCGGCCTCGACGCGGTGCTGGGCCAGCGCGACCGTGACCTCGTCGTCGCGGCCGATCGGCTCGGTCATGCTTTCAGCCCCAACTCCTCGCGGAGCGCGGCCTCGAGGTTGTCGAGCTCGGCCTCGAAGTTCTTCTTGAAGAACCGCTCGACGCCCGGGAGCCGGCCGTCGACGACGAACTCGTTGCGCAGCGTCGTCGTCTCGCCGTCGGAGTCGATGGTGTGTCGGCCGGTCACCCGGAGCGCCTTCGACTTCCCGACGAACTCGACGTACTCCGGCGGGTCGCGCTCGACGTCCTCGGTCTCGACGGCGACGGTGGCGCCGATCCCCGGGATCGGCAGGCTGACCTGCCAGACGGCCTCCCGGCCGTCCTCGCCGGTGATCTCGTACGATTCGACGACGCTGATCGCCTCGGCTCGCTTGGCGGGGTCCGCGATGAACTCCCACACCTGCTCGGCCGGGGCGTCGAACGTGAAGGTCCGTTCGACACGGACGGTCATAGCGGTCGTACGGGACGGGGGGTGATAACGGGTAGGGACTGCGACAGCGAGCGCGGGGTGGTTACCCCTGGGGTTCGACTCGCCAGGTGGTGGACTTCGAGCGCCCCCACTTCTCGATCTCCACGTCGTCGGACTTCTCCGCCAGCGTCGGCAGCCGGCTGCCGACCTGTTTGGCCGAGAGTCCGATGGACTCGGCGATGTTCTTGGCCCGGAAGTACCGGTCCCCAGAGGAGACGCTGTGGCGCAGGTACGCGACGATGCGTGCCTCCTCCTCGGTGTAGTCGGTCATTCGCGTAAGGGTAGGGCGTTCGCGGTCTTAACGGTTTCCCGGCTACTCCCCCCAGAGCAGGTGGATCGCGGCGACGGCGCCGACGCCGACGGTCATCGCGACGGCGAAGGGGATCGCCGCGACGTGCATCCCGCTGTCGAACGTCGCGCTCGGGGAGGTCACCGCGAGCCAGGCCGCGGCGGCCAGCGCCACCACGGTGAGGGTGACGCCGACGCCCAGGCCGAGATCGGACGAGCTTTCGTGTGCCATACTCCCTCCTCCGGCGGCCCGGCAAGTAGTTCTTGCGAACCGACGGCTTCGACCTGTTGCTGCGGGCCCCGGAGGGCGCTGGCAGAAGCTCGACCGAGAGCCTGCGAGCCTCCCTCCGGTCTGCGGGCGACCCCCGAGTCGCCCCAACCACCGAACCGCAACCC